>Ga0070667_100005506_pt1 | contig 10574 bp, 10 predicted proteins | sample KBSS33metaG_FD_64659 | JGI IMG/M metagenome (GOLD analysis project Ga0070667, IMG submission 64659) | Switchgrass rhizosphere microbial communities from Kellogg Biological Station, Michigan, USA - KBS S3-3 metaG | ecosystem: Host-associated > Plants > Roots > Rhizosphere > Soil ...
AATTCGCCTCGGGGATGTTCACGTCCCTGAATAACGAACTGTCCAAGATATGGCCGCTGGCGTTGTTAGCCGGCGGCCATATCCCGTACTGAGAACGTAAGCGTGCCGGCGGTATTCCACGTCACGGAGTCGCACGGCGTCACCGGGGCAAACGCCGGCGGCCAGTTGGTCCGGTCGGGAAACGACACCAGCAACGGGCCGTCGGATATTGCTCGAGGAACCCTGAAGTATTGCGAACCACACCAGACCTGAAGGTGCTCTAGCGGCTTGAAGATCAGGTCACCGACCTGACCAAGGAGACCCTCAGCCTCGGGCGTGAAACTCATGGTGAGGACCTGGTTCTCGCCTACCTGTGGCGGCTTGACGGCCTCGCCTGAGCGCACGGCGACGCTCTGCACTTGCTGCGGGCTAGCGCAGCGATCGAAGCTCTTGGCCAGCAGTAGCCAGTCGTCAGTGGCCTGCTGGGAGCGGTAGTCGCAGATCAACGCCATCTGGTAATTGGGGCCTTCCCACAGCGGGTTACGTCCGTCGAGGGATTTGTGCGGCTGCCGCAGGACACGCTGATCATTCGGCGCGGATTCCAGGGCTGCGGCGTTCATCTGATCCAGCGCAGGTGTATAGGCGACGTAGGTCTGAAAGACCGGGACTGGGTGCCAATTGAGGCCGTAGGTCCACGCAGCGGAGGCTTCCCATGGGTCAATATGCGTGGGCTTAGTGCCTATCTCGTCGATCATCGCCTTGGGAATTCGATACTTGTCGGTGGCGAACTCACGCGAGCCGGCCAGCAACTTGTTCTGATAGCCGTGATCGAAGAGCAGCTGAATGGCGCTTGACCACTTATCCGCAGTCTTCAACGGGGCCAGCACGCGGAAGTCGCCGGAGATGAACAACGTCAGGATCGCCAGACCCGTGAGCGCGCGCGTGCGTAGCTTGAGGTCGCCGACTGCGGTGGCGAGCAAGGGCAACATGGGCACGAAGAACAGCGCCCGGTGCCCCACATCGTTGCGGATGAAGCCTTCCTTCCAGCCCAGGTAGTTCACCGCAAGCACGATGAGGATGGTGGCGGCTTGCCGTCCAATACTGAGGCCTCTGGTACGTCGCCACGCCAAGATCACGACAACGACCGTCGCCACCAGGGCAGCGATATACGCGGTCAGTTGCGGCGCACCTTCAATGCCCATCGCCTCGGAGTAGCCGGCGGCCATCTGTAGGGAGGAGCGAAACCACCGGCCCAAACCCGTAAAGCCGTGCTGCGGGATGAGCCAGGCAACGGTGAATGTGCCTACAAATGCCGCCAATGCGAGCGGTGCCGCAAACAGGAGCTGCCGCACACGCACGGTCAGTAGCAGGAGTATCCCCAGGACTAGAACGATCAACCCGTCGGAGAATTTGAGCAAGATCGTGAAGCCACCCAGTGCGGACAAGCCTGTCGCTAGCCCGATATTGGACTTACCTGCTTGCGACGCAGCAACGTAGGCGTAGAAGCCGGCTATCGCGATCAGGAACGTCGTCGAGACCAGAAAGGTGGTGGCAAGGACCGTCAGCACCGAACCAGTGACGACCAAGGGCAGCCCTGATAGTCCGGTCCCTAACGCGCGGCGCATCGCAAACCAGAGGCCGGCGATCATGGCCACGGTGAAGGCAAGCCCCAGGAAGGCGTTGAAGCGATCGATCGCCATCGGCGCGGCGATGAACCCCCATGGCCCATAGGTGAATTCAAGGTCCTGGCCGAAACGTAGCCCAGTGCCTGGAGCGACGTTGAGGCCCGCCATCCAGCTCATATCGAGCCCAGGCTGTGGACCATTCGGCGCGGCAGGCAAGCCGAGTAGCACCGTCACGACGAGGCCGAACCGTTCCGCCAACGACAGCGAAGGTAGTCGGTTACGAATCGTGCGCCAACGGGACGAGGAGTGCGTTACGACCTGTTCCTGACTCACGCTGCAGGGGGCACGGGCGCGGCGACCATGAAGCTCTGCGCGCCCAGCAAGCGCCAGGCTGGTTTGAGTCGGAGATAGACCTTGACGAGCCATGGGGCGGCAGGCAGACGTTGTTTGGTCGTATAGGGCAGGAAACGGGGGATGCATTTCACCGTTTCGAAGCCGGTGAGCCCGAATGCCTCGTCTAGCGCGCGGTCATCGACCGGCGTGATGTGGTCGAAGAACATCCAGTAATCCTTGGCGCAGAACCGAATATTGGGCTGCAGGACCAGCAGGCGCCCGGTCGGTTTGAGCACGCGTCGAATCTCGACCAGCGTCGCCAAGATAGCGCTGCGATCGATATGTTCGAAGAAGTTGCTGACGAAGACAACGTCCACCTCGCCGTCAGCGATACCGGACATCTCATCCGAGCGGCAGACGTGGGTCTCCACGTTGGCGTCGGCAAGACGCTTGACTCCGGGACTCGCATCGATGGCGATCTTGCGACCAGCCTCAATGTTGTTGACGAATTCGCAGTGCCCTGCGGCTACGTCAAGTACCGTCGCATCTTTCGGTACCCATTTCTGGAAGAAGTCGCTACAAAGCACCTTCCAAAGAGCGTTACGTCCTGCTGCCTCCGAGTCAAACCGGTCGCGGTAAAGATCGTCGAGGCGTTCTGCGCCTAGATCCATGAAGGTGGGCCACCTATTCTCCAGCCGGGCATGTCTGCACGATTTTAGGCGTAGCGCTCAGAAGGCCCTCCGCGGGAGTGCACCCTACAAGCCCGGCTGCTCAACATAGGGACGCAAAGCTGCACCGCCCCAGTGGAAGCTGGCCTGTGCCGAGCCTCCGGCGGGGTTATTGGTGAGGAGCCATCGCCCCGAGCGGTACACGCCCGGCGTGGCTATAGCATCGCGATTCCAGTCGCCAGGAACTGGTTGATCACCTGCCTGACCGAAGACAAAAGTGGTGTCGGCGCCCCCTGAACGCAGGGTTCGAAGCTCAAACCAACGACCCGCGCGGAACACCGCCGGAGTGTCGTCCCCGCCACCACCCCAGTCACCGACGGTCGGGATGTCTCCAGGACTTCCGAAGGAGATGACAGTTAGCGCAGACCCTGGTGTGTTCCGGAAGTTCGGATCGTTCGTGAGGAACCACTGACCGGTCGAGGGACGGAAGAGGCCAATCGTACGAGCACCGTCACCGTTCCAGTCTCCGGAGACTGGGATATCGCCAACATTTCCAAAGGAAAAGTCGACAGTGATGTGATTGCCACGGCTCCAACCGCCCGGGCAGCAGACGACCGGTTGGGCATAGTCCTTGTACCAGTGCAGACCACCACCAGGTTGCGCCCGCACGGCCAAAAGCCCTGGATTGGCGAAGTAGGCGAATACGTCGGTACATGACGGTGTCGCAGAGATCGCACCGTGACAGAACGGGTAGCTATCCGCTTTAAGAAGGGTGTCACCTGGATTGCCGTAGTCAGCGGTGGTGCAGAACGGAGTCGAGCCCCCACCGGCGCAGTAACGTGGCGTCGGGGCGTCGGCATAGGAAGCCGATTCCCAGTAATGCCCGCCCGAATACAGCGCAACCTGGGATGAGCCGCTCAGCGGCTGCATCGGGATCGCCGGTCCCACACCACTATCTGGAGCTTGGTCGGTCGCCCCGTTATGGAGCACTTGTACTGCGACGCCCGCGGATTGGAAGTGACCGATACAGCCTCCTGCCGTGTTCGGCAAGAGAATCCTCGACGCACCGACGGCCTGATCCTGCTCGACTAGACAAACAGCGCCGGTAGGCGCAGAAAACGCACCGTCACCCGCGGCGTGAATACTGACGGTCTGGGTAGATCCGTCCGAGCGCGTGCCTGTCACCGTGAGAGCTACAGACGTTCCCTGGCCCCCGAAAGTCGGGGCAAGGTTGTCGTAGCTGAGCCGGTAATAAGTAATCTGTAACGTTCGCGGTGAGAGAAAGTACTGCACGCCGAACAGATCCGCTGCAGGGTCACCAGTATCCAACGTCGGGTCGTTGACATCCTGCGCCATCGCCGCCGCTGGGGCCTGGACAACCGCAAGCCCGGTGCCTAACAGCATCACAACAAGCCAAACCAAACCCTTGAGAACACGACTCATACGCTTCATGTCTTTCCACCAATCTTGGTAGCACGATAACTCGGCCCGAACTTCAACAGAGCTGTGATGCAGTAGTTCTTACTGATGGTGATGACACATGGGAGCGCGAAACCATTGCGTCGAAAGCGGCGTCCTCTGAACGCCAGTTGTGTTCTCGTCTCGGTAGACGCCCAGAGTGGCTCGGGCTGAACGCTATTTGGGCAAACGCACGACTGGGATATCGCCCTTCTGACCAAATCTGAAAGCCCCTTGAGCTGGGCCACTAGTCAAGAAGTTCGTCATGTACCAGACGCCATTGCGGAAAACTCCTAGAGTGGTGGTTCCGTCACCGTTCCAGTCGCCGGTGACCGGCACATCACCGTCATTGCCGAAGGCGACGGCGCCATCGGCGTTGCCCGTGGAGTTGGTGTTCTTGAGGTACCAGGTTCCTCGACGAAAAACACCTGGCGTATCGATGCCGTCGCAGTTCCAGTCACCCACCACGGGAACATCGCCCGGGTTGCCGTATTGGAATGCCACATCCGGCGTTCCGCCGCTGAAGTCAACGTTGTTCGTCAAATACCACGTAGCAGTCGACGGACGGTAGATACCGATCGTTACGCTTCCGTCACCGTTCCAGTCGCCAAAGACGGGAAGATCCCCAGCATTTCCCCATCGAAACACCGATATCGCGTCCTGTCGAAGAGTGGTCGCATTGACACTCGAATATCGGTAGCGGGCCCACGACAAGAATGCAGGGCTGTTGGCCACTGACTGCATATTGTCCGGGACGATCAGATCGAAGTACGGAGACAGGATTGGCGACGGCGACGTTGTCCCGGCCCGACTCGCAGGCGTGACGAAGCCAACCGGCAACGGGACCATCGATAAGGCAGTCAGCGGCCCATAGGGTGAGGCCCCATCGGTGTAGGTGCGTCCGAGATATATGCCCAAACCACGTCGAATTGTGGGATAGGGACTTTCGTAGGTTCCTGGGGCATCGCAGTACGCACCAGGTCCGTCGGCTAAACGTGTCGGCTGAGTCGAGACGACTGGCGACTTAGTGGGCACGGTCGTGACTGTCGCGGCGATTGCTGCAGCCAGCACGCCGCCCTTGACTAGGCGCAATACTCGCATCGATTTTCCTTAGTTTATCTTGGTTGTCTTAGTAGGGCAGGCGGAGGATCGGCCGGTCACCGGACTGGCCAAATAGGAATGTCGTGTCAGCAATACCGGAAGTGAAGTTGTTAGTGAGATACCAACGATTGCCCCGATAAACACCAAGCGTGGCGGTTCCGTCGCCGTTCCAGTCGCCGACGATAGGCGTATCGGCCGGGTTGCCGTACAAGAAGACACCGTCAGCGCCGCCGCCCGAGTTGGTGTTCTTCAAGAACCAGTAGCCGTTACGGAACATGCCCGGCGTATCAACACCGTCGCAGTTCCAGTCGCCAACTACGGGGACATCACCAGGGTTGCCGTACTGGAAAACGACATCCGGAGCGCCACCGCGGAAGTTCACGTTGTTCGTCAGGTACCAGGTCGCGTTGGAGGGCCGGAAGATTCCGATTGTGATCGTGCCGTTGCCATCCCAGTCTCCATAGACAGGAATATCACCAGCATTTCCAAAGACAAAGCTGTCCCAGTTCCAACTCCCGATGTCGCCAACGCTATCCACTAAGTACAGACGTGTCTGCCAGAACATCCCGTAGTGATCCGTTGAGACGACTTGCCCGTTCTGTCCGCCTGGCACCAACTGATAGGTACGCGACATGTTCATTACCGACGGCATGACAAAGCGAAAATAGGGGTCGTATCCACCAGTGGAGGTATCGGTTGTGCCGGGCGAGACGAAACCATCGGCTAACGGTTGAACTGGAGAAGCCGTGTTGGAGTACGGCGGGACGCTTACCTGGTAGGTGTGATCCATTCGCGGACGGAAGTCCTCGTCCACATCGCCCCCATCGACGAAGTCACCGCCAGGGTAGAACGTGTAACCGCGTTCAATCCCTGGGTAGGGAGCGTCGAAAGCCCACTCCGTGCCGCAGCCGGGACGTGAGTCAGGCGTTACCGCTGCCATGTGGGGTGCGACTGCTGTGTGGGGCGTAACCGCCGCATAACCAAGGTCTGTCTGCAGAGCTAGCAGTACCGCCACCGAAGAGATGGCAACTCGCGTCAACATAGTGTCCTCCCGAACGTTCGTTGCTCAGTCGGGGGACTGGGGCATTTCTTGCGAAATACCGAGTGCGGACTGTATCAGGTCTCGCTTGAGTCCTTGAAATTCAATCCGCCGCTCCATCTGGTCATCAGTGAATGGGGCACGGCGACCACGTCCAGTATTTTCGCGGCAACAAAGTCGACCAACTGCTGAATATCCTTGGGCGTGCTGTAAAAACCAGGACTTGCCGGAAGCACCGTCGCGCCAGCATCGTGCAGTGCCAGCATGTGCTGCAGGGTCGAGCGAGTGTAAGGAGCCTCACGCGGAACGACCACCACCGGGCGGCGTTCCTTGAGGTTGACGTCAGCGGCACGCTGCAGCAGATCCTTGGACAGGCCGATGGCGATTCCCGCAACGGCGGCTGTGCTGGCGGGGACGACGATCATCCCTCGAGTGAGGTACGAGCCGCTTGCTGGGCCGGCGGCCAGGTCGGTCGCAGACCAGTAGCGAATGTCGGCTAGTTCCGACTCCTCATGTTCGAGCCATTGCGCCACATCTGCTTGCCAGTGCGCATCCCGCAAGGTAAAGCCGACCTCGTCGAGCAACGTGAGCCGCGCCGCCCGCGACACGATCAGATCGATCGGTTGACCGTCGTCGAGCAAGCCGTTGAGTACCGCTTTGGCATACGGCGTGCCCGAGGCACCCGAGACACCGACGACCCACGGAATACGGCTCGTCATGCGTTAACTCTCATACTGCCCGTCATTTCCGCAGACCCAGCGTGAGTAGGTCGGCGAGCGAAAAGCCGAACAGACCGATGCCGATGACACCGTTCGCCGTGAAAAAGGCGCGGTTTACTCGAGAGAGGTCCGTCGCAGTGACGATGAGGTGCTCGTAGACAAGGATCGCGGCCGTCACGAGCACACCGGCAAACCAGAGGCCGCCTAGGCCCGCGGCGAAGCCGAACCAGCCGAAGGCCGCCACCGTCACCACATGGGTGAGTGACGAGGCGATCAGTGCTACCCGTGCTCCGAAACGGGCAGGCACAGACCGGATGCCATTGGCACGGTCGGCCTCAATGTCCTGGCAGGCATAGATCAGGTCGAAACCACCGATCCATGTGCCGACCGCGATGCCCAGAGCGCATGCGCTCCACGACGCGCTCCCAGTGACGGCGATCCACGCCCCCACTGGCGCAACGAACTGTGCAATCGCCAACAAAACCTGGGGGAAATTGGTGAATCTCTTGCCGAACGAATACAGCACCAGCAGAAACACTGCCACCGGTGCCAACGCCAGACACAGCCATGACAACGTGGCCGCGGTGGCGAGGAAGACCGCAAGAGCAACGAGAGTTCCCGCCGTGGCTGTCTTGACACTGACCGCACCCGTGACGAGTTCGCGGTTGGCGGTACGGGGATTGAGTGCATCGAAACGTCGGTCCAGAATGCGGTTGGCCCCCATCGCCACAGTCCGCGCGGAGACCATCGCCACGGTGATGAGCAGGAGCTGAAGCCAATGCACGGAGGAGGTCTGACGCCACATTGCGGTGAGTGCAGCAATGTAGGCGAAGGGCAGCGCGAAGATCGAGTGTTCGATCATCACTAGCCGGAGAAAACTCCGCAACCGGCCAGGATGGTCCGCATCTATCGGCACATCCGTGCCTGCAGGCTCGGGAAGACTCGACGTGACCAGTTCAGTTGTCAACGCCGCCTCCGATGCGGTACGACGCCCAGCGCTGCTCCACCTTGGTCAAGGTCGCCGCGTCAAGTACGCATTCCTCCGGCCAGCCACCTTCGCGACGGTAGCCCTCGGTGGGGAGCTTTCGTGTGGCATCGATGCCGAGCTTGCCACCGAAGAACTGCTCGTAGGCTGCGTGATCAAGGTGGTCCACTGGTCCGACGCTGTGCAGCACGTCGTGTGCGTAGTCCACGTTGCCGAAGGCCCGCCATGCCACCTCGGCGTAGTCATGCACGTCGCAATCAGCGTCGACGACGATGATCAGTTTGGACAACGACAGCAGCCCAGCCCCCCAGATCGCGTTCATCACCTTGTGGGCATGCTTGGGGAATCGTTTGTCGATCGAGACGATGCAGCAGTTATGGAAGACCCCTGCCTCCGGAAGGTCATAGTCGACGATCTCCGGCACCGTCATCTTGATCAGGGGAAGGAAGATACGTTCGGTGGCCTTACCCATCGGGCCGTCTTCTTGCGGCGGACGTCCGACGACAATCGACTGATAAATAGGGGCATTGCGCAGCGTCATCGTCTCAACCTGCATAAACGGGAACGGCTCAATCGGCGTGTAGAAGCCGGTGTGGTCGCCAAAAGGCCCCTCCGGCAACCGCTTGCCCGGTTCGACCCAGCCTTCGAGCACGACCTGTGCCGCCGCCGGAACCTGCAGCGGCACACTCAGGCAATCGACGAGGTCGATGCGCTCGCGCGCGACGAAGCCAGCAAAGAGATACTCGTCGATTTCAGCAGGTAGGGGTGCCGACGCCGCGTACGTCACCGCCGGCGGGCAGCCGAACGCGATTGCCACGGGAAGCCGTTCACCACGACGCTCAGCGATGGCTGCGTGGGAGGTGGAGTCTTTGTGGATCTGCCAATGCAGGCTGACCGTTCGCGAATCTTGCTGCTGCAGCCGGTACATGCCGAGGTTCCGTGCGCCCGTCTCAGGGTGCTTGGTGTGCGTCAACCCGAGGTTGAGGAAGACCCCGCCGTCATCGGGCCAAGACAGAATGCCGGGAAGCATGTTGAGATCCACGTCCTTGCCTCGCAGCACGACCTCGTGGCAGGGCGCGGTCTTGACCCTGCGCGGTGGCACGGCGCGCAGCTGTCCGACTTTGCCGAGAGCATCTTTGAGCCCGACGAGACCATGTGGGAGTTCTGGTTTGAGCAGCTCACCTATCCGTGCACCGATGTCATCGAGTCGTTCGACACCCAGCGCCCGCGCCATACGACGCTGCGTACCGAAGAGGTTGATCGCCAACGGCATGCTGCCCCGAGTGGGGTTTTCGAACAGCAGCGCAGGGCCATGCTCGCGGACTACCCGCTGCACGATGCCGGTGACCTCCAAGTGCGGATCCACCGGCTCGGTCACCCGCGCGAGGTCGCCGTCACGTTCCAGCGCAGACAGGAAGTCTTGTAGGTCAGCAAAGGTCACACCCATCAGCGTAGTCACCCCCACCTAGGCAAGCTGGACTGACGACTCTCGCCTTCTTGCGTATTCGGCATAGTCTGGACGCATGCTCTATCGCGTGGGTGGCGTCGTCGGTGTCATTCTGTTCATCTTGTGGCTGTATGCGGTCTTCGACAGCATTACGGCGCCCGCCGAACGCGTACGTCTACTCCCGAAGGCGCTGTGGGTATTGACGGTGCTTCTTTTGTCGCTACTCGGCGCCGTCCTGTGGTTTGCCTTCGGTAAGCCACTGCCGGTCTACGCCCCTGGTGGCGCGGCCGGGGAGGTCTCCGGCGGTCTTGGCGAACGGATAGGACCGGTGTACGGTCCGACGCCCACTCGGCGCAGCCGCCCTACCCGCGGCATCGCTCCTGACGATGATGTCGCTTTCCTACGCAGCCTCGACGAACAGGTGAAGCGCGAGTTGAAGCCCAAGACCGACCCAGGCGAACACGATAAGGACGACGACAAGAACTGACGCTGCTATTAGGTCCTGCTTGTCCTTACCTCCCCCTATTACGATCGGCACGACAGGTGTACGACCTGACGTGACGATCGCCTCCCGCTATGGGGAACAAGCCAGCCTCGTCAGCTCAGCCGCTGCGGAAGGACCACATGAGCGCCGAACCACTTAAGCCGAAGACCGACACACCAGAGAGCCCCATCGGAACTGTCGTACGCATGCCTCATCCGGCCTTCGCCGCCGTAGCCGAGAAACGTGCCGCAAGTCTGCAGTTAGCCGTGGCCGACAGGATCACGTCGTTCGCTGGATCGATGTTCTTCGTCTATATCCATGCGGGCGTCTTTGCACTCTGGATGCTGATCTTCGAGAAGAGTCCGTGGCCCACTCTGACCCTCGTCGTGTCGCTTGAGGCGATCTTTCTCTCGACCTTCGTCATGATCGGGCAGAACCGGCAGGCAGAGTTTCAGCAGGCTAAAGCCCAGCACGACTTTGTGGAACAAGAGCAGGAGCTGCACACCAATACAGGTCTGACCCGCCAAATCCATGACCTAACGCAGCAGATTCACGATCTCACCGCGCAGATCCACCAGTCAGTCGTGACCAAGTCTTAGTTCAAACCTGCGTAGGAATGCAGGCCGGAGATGACGACGTTCACTACGAGGTAGTTAAAGGTCATCGCGCCGAAGCCGAGCAGGTTGATCCACGCCGCGCGTGAACCCTTCCACCCCGCCGTGGCTCGCGCGTGCAG
>Ga0070667_100005508_pt1 | contig 10573 bp, 6 predicted proteins | sample KBSS33metaG_FD_64659 | JGI IMG/M metagenome (GOLD analysis project Ga0070667, IMG submission 64659) | Switchgrass rhizosphere microbial communities from Kellogg Biological Station, Michigan, USA - KBS S3-3 metaG | ecosystem: Host-associated > Plants > Roots > Rhizosphere > Soil ...
TACCTCGCGGAAGACACCTGGATCGACAAGAAAGTCGCGCTCAAGGTCCCGCACAAACAGGGCGTCGATTTCGGCGAGCTGCTGCGTGAGCCGCGGCTGCTCGCTACCCTCAACCACCCGAACATCGTCACGATTCTGACGGCCGAAAAGCAGGAAAACGTCTTCTTCATCGTGATGGAGTTCGTTCCCGGCGAGACGCTCGAGGCGATTATCGCGCGCGATGGCGCGCTCGAACTGTCGCGCGCGCTCGATTACACCTGTCAGATCTCCAACGCGGTGGACCACGCGCACAAGCAGGGCGTGCTGCATCGCGATCTGCGTCCGTCGAACGTGCTGGTCGCCGACAGTGGCCTGCTGAAGGTCGCCGACTTCGGAACGTCACGATTCCTCGAGATCGCGGCGCACGGCACCACCGTCATCGGCAGCCCGCCCTACATGGCGCCCGAACAGTTCGAAGGCAAATCGGTCTTCGCGTCGGACATCTACTCTCTCGGCGTGTCGATGTACCAGATGCTCACCGGCGACTTGCCGTACGACACGCCGTCGCCGTCCGATCTCGATCGCCTGATGTCCGGCGAGCTGCTGACGGCGCCGCGACTCAAGAACCCGAAGATCCCGAAATCGATCAACGACATCATCCTCAAGGCGATGGCGCCCGAGATCCACGCCCGCTATCAGCGCGCCGGCGAGCTGCTCGACGATGTGCTGGCGGCCCGGCGGAGCACGCCGCGGCGGACGCCGCGCGCGCCAGCGCCGGCGGAAAGCCCCGCCGAGGATCTCGCGCAGGACATTCACACGCGGCTGAAGGCGCGCGAGACCCCGCAGCCGCGCTTCTGCTGGCACTGCCGCAAGCCCCTGCACGCCCGCTCGGATCGCTGCCCCTTCTGCGGCGAAGCGCAGTAACACCACTCAGAATTGGCGAATGAGGAATCGGCGAATTGGTGGTTACCGCCAGCCGGGGCGTGCGAGTTCGCCAAATTACCCAATTACCAAATCACCAAATCACCAAATGCTAGAATCACTTAAGGGAGTTGAATGATGGCGTTTCCGGGCACGGGCAAGATCTGGATGAACGGCCGGCTCGTCGAATGGAAGGACGCGACGATTCACATCGCGTCGCATGTCATCCACTATGGCAGCGGCGTCTTCGAGGGCGCCCGATGCTACGCGACGCCGCGCGGTTCCGCGTGTTTTCGCCTCGATGCCCACATGCGACGGCTGCAGCACTCCATGAAGATTTACCGGATGGAGTATGCGCTCGACCTGTCCGGCTGGCAGCAGGCCGTGCTCGACACGATCCGCGCGAACCAGCTGAAAGCCTGCTACATCCGGCCGATCGTCTACCGCGGCTACGAGGCGCTCGGCGTCAATCCGTTCCCCTGCCCGGTCGACGCCGCGATTCTGTTGTGGGACTGGGGCGCCTACCTCGGTCAGGAAGCGCTCGAGGAAGGCTGCGACGTCAAGATCAGCTCGTGGGCACGGATGGCGCCGAACACGCTGCCGGCCACCGCGAAGAGCTCGGCCAACTACGCGAACTCCGGCTTGAGCAAGATGGAAGCGATCACCGACGGATACACCGAAGCGATCGCGCTCGACGTCTACGGCAACATCAGCGAAGGCAGCGGGCAGAACATCTTTCTCGTCCGGGACCGGACGATTCACACGCCGCCGATCGCCTCCTCGATTCTCGGCGGGATCACCCGCGACTCGGTGATGACGCTGGCCCGCGACCTCGGCTTCTCGGTCCAGGAAACGGTCCTGCCGCGCGAATCGCTGTATGTCGCCGACGAGGTGTTCGTGGTCGGGACGGCGGCCGAGGTAACTCCCATCCGGTCGGTCGACAAGATTGTCATCGGCGGCGGACGCCGCGGCCCCGTGACCGAGGCCTTGCAGCGCGCGTTCTTTGACGTCATCAACGGCAAAGTGCCGGATGTGCACGGCTGGCTGACGTATGTCTATCCGGAAGAAGGTTCGCTGAGATCGGCCGATAAGAAAGTCGAGTCGGGCCTGAGTGCGCGGGGCTAACGCCCCGCGCCGGTCGGGGCTCGGGGCTACCGCAAGGGTGGGCCTCAGCTAGCCCCCAGCCGCTAGTCCCCAGTCCTACAGACCACTATTCACAGATATGCACGTAAACGACCTCCTGAAAATCGCTGTCGACAACGGGGCGTCCGACCTCCATCTCAAGGTCGGCAGCTTCCCCATGATGCGGGTACGGGGCGTCCTCCAGCCGGCAACCGAGGAGAAGAAGCTCGACCACGAGGATGTCGTCGCCATGAGCGCGGCCGTGATGTCCACGGCGCAGCGGCAGAAATTCAAGGAGAGCCAGGAAGTCGACCTCGCGTACAGCGTTCCTGGCCTCGGACGGTTCCGCTGCAATATCTTCCAGCAGCGCGGCACGGTGGGACTGGTGCTGCGCGTCATCCCGATGCAGATTCGATCGGCGGCGGAGCTGGGGCTGCCGCCAGTGCTGACGACGATTGCCGAGGAAGAGCGCGGGCTCGTCCTGGTGACGGGCACCACCGGCAGTGGTAAGAGCACAACGCTGGCCGCCCTGATCGACCACATCAACCAGACGCGCGCCGCACACGTGATGACCGTCGAGGACCCGATCGAGTTCCTCCACCGTGACAGCAAATCGATGGTCAACCAGCGCGAAGTGTCGGTCGACACGCGATCGTTCGCGCAGGCGCTTCGCAGCGCGCTGCGGCAGGATCCGGACGTGATCCTCGTCGGCGAGATGCGCGACTTCGAAACGATCGAGACCGGCCTGCTGGCGGCGGAGACCGGCCACCTCGTCTTCTCCACGCTCCACACGCTCGACGCCACGGAAACCGTCAACCGAATCATCGCCGTCTTCCCACCCCACCAGCAGAAGCAGATCCGGCTGCAGTTGGCCAGCGTGCTCAAGGCCGTGATCTCGCAGCGGCTCCTGCCAAGGGCAGACGGGCGCGGCCGCGCGCCGGCGGTCGAGGTGCTGATCAGCACCGCCTTCATCCGCGATTGCATCGTCGACAAGGACAAGACGCATCTGATCGCGGGCGCGATCGCCTCGGGCACGTCGCAATACGGGATGCAGACGTTCGACCAGTCCATCTTCGGCCTGTTCGAGCAGGGGCTCGTCAGCTACGAGGAAGCGCTGCGCTGGGCGACCAACGTGAACGAGTTCAAGCTGAGGGTCCAGGGGATCGGCACCACTTCAGATATGAGCCGCGACCAGATGGCCAAGACGGTGACCGGCGCACCAGAAATTACCCGCTTCGGCAGCTGACCATCAGCGCCCACCGACGTCGGGACTAGGGGCTAGGGGCTAGGCTCGCTGCCACAACACGCCTCGCTATAATCACGTCGGCGACGGAGCGGCGCTCCGTCCCCGTTTCCAATGTCTGCTTACGTTGACGGCTTGAAAATGCTGGCTCGGCGAGAACTGTCCGAGCACCAGGTCCGGCAGCGGCTCGCCCGCAAAGGCCACCCACACGACGCCATCGACGATGCGGTGACGCGTCTGCGCGCCGAACGCGCGCTCGACGATGCACGGGTGGCCGAGGCGATCGCGCGAACGGAAACCGGCATCCGCCGGCGTGGCAGGATGCGGGTGCAGCTGCAGATCCAGAAGGCGGGCATCGACAAGTCGACGGCGAAGCAGGCGATTGACGAGGTCTTCGAATCGATCGACGACGGCGCGCTGATGGAAGCCGCGCTGAACAAGCGGCTGCGCGGGCGCGGCACGATTGAGGACGACAAAGAATTCCAACGGTTGTACCGGTACCTCGCCGGGCAGGGCTTCGAACCCGAAAGGATCGTAGACGCGTTAAAAGCCCGCCGACGGTCGTCGACAGGGGCACAAAGGGGAACAGAGGACACAAAGGACGGCGGCGATGTGTAAACAGCAGCACAGCAACGTCGGTGGCGCGCGCACCGAGACCGGCGTCACAACTTGCGCGCGGACCGCAGGCGCAACTGTGCCCACCGTCGGTCGGACTGTCTCGGTCGCTGTCTTTGTGGTCCCCTTTGTGACCTCTGTTCTCCTCTGTGTCCTTTGTGCGGCGGGCGGTGCAGGAAGCGGGGCTCAGGTGCCCGCGCCGCGTTACGACCTGATTATCCGCCGCGGCACCGTCATTGATGGCAGCGGACTCTCCCGCTATCGCGCGGACGTTGCGGTTTCGAACGGGTTCATCGCCCGCATTGGCGACCTGGCAAACGCGCGCGCGGGCGAGGAGATCGACGCCACGGGCCTTTTCGTCGCGCCCGGATTCATCAACATCCACAGCCACGCGTCGGTCGACGCGCTGCCGACCGCGGAGAACATGCTCACGCAGGGGGTCACGACGGAAATACTGAACCCCGACGGCGGCGGCAGCGTGGACCTGACGCAGCAGCTCGCGCGCGCGAGCGCCGCCGGCCTGGCGCTCAACATCGGCGCCTACATCGGATTCAACAGCGCCTGGACGCAGGTGATGGGCCCCGCCGATCGACGTGCGTCGCCGGACGAGATCGAACGCATGCGGGCAATCGTCGTGCACGGGCTGGAGGCGGGCGCCTGGGGCGTCTCCGCCGGTCTCGACTACAAGCCTGCGTATTTCGCCCAGGTCGAGGAGGTCATCCGCGTTGTCGAGCCGGCTGGCAGGTGGCGCACGAATTTCACGAATCACGATCGCCTGACGCCCGAGTCGAAGTACAGCTCGAAAGCCGGCGTCGGCGAGACGATCGCCATCGGGGAAAAAGCGGGCCTCGTGCCGGTCATCACCCACATGAAGTCGCAGGGGCTCGAGCAGGGCAACGCCGGGGGCCTGCTGGCGATGATGCAAGAGGCGACCAGGCGCGGCCACTACACGGCGGCGGACGCCTATCCGTACCTGGCCGGCCAGACCGGACTCGGCGCCTTGATGGTGCCGGCCTGGGCGCAGGACGGCGGGCGCGATCGGATGCTCGAGCGCTTCAAGGATCCACAGCAGCGAGCGCGCATCGCCACGGAAATCGAACAGGCGATGGCGGCCCGCTTCAGTGGACCGGAAGGCGTATTTCTTCCAGCGACCAAGCGACAGCTCGTGGACGTCATGCGCGAGCAGCAGACGGCGGCCGGCGAAACCGTGATCCGCATCCTCGAGCAGGGCAACACGGCGGCGATCCTTCGCTTCGGCAGCGAGGCGGATCTGATCCAGATCCTTCAGCATCCGACGACGTCTGTCGCGTGCGATTGCGGGGCGTCGACCGATACACGTCAGCATCCGCGCGCCTGGGGGACGTTTCCGCGCGTCCTCGGCCGCTACGTGCGCGACACGAAAGCGCTGACATGGGAAGACGCCATCCGGAAGATGACTGCGCTGCCAGCCGCCACGATTGGCATCGTGGATCGCGGCTATCTGGCGCCCGGGATGCGAGCCGATGTCACCGTGTTCGACCCGGCCACCGTGATCGACCACGCGACCTACGAGGACGCAGGTCAGCTGTCCGAGGGCATTCGCCACGTGCTGGTCAACGGCCGTGCCGCGCTGCGTGACGGCAAGGTCACCGGCGATCGCGGCGGTCAGGTGCTCTTACGGACATCGCACATGCCGAGCCGGCCCATGGCATCCGGCCTGAGGAAACTGTCGATGGGCGGCCGGATCGCGTCAGCGACGGACGGCTCGCGAGGCGAGGTGAGGTTGTCGATCGACGTCCGCCAGCAGCCGTCAGACTCTCGCGCGAAGGGCACGCTGCGCATGACCGACGGCACTGTCACTTTCGTGGCGACCGAATGGGGAGTCCTCCAAACCGCTGATAAGTGGGCCAGTTTCACTGCGCGCGTCAGCACACCTTCATCAAGAGAAGAGCGGTCCGCGATCGTGATCGTTGAATTTGCCGATCCGTTCGCAGCCGGCCAGCCACGAACGGTGACCATCGTCGTCGACGGCCAGCCTCTCGCGACCGGTGTTCTACAATGAAGAGATGACATCGAACGAGATCCGGTCGTCCTTCCTCGAGTACTTCAGGAAGAACGGCCACCGTGTCGTCCCCAGCTCGCCGCTCGTCCCGGCCGACGATCCCACGCTGCTGTTCACGAACGCCGGCATGAACCAGTTCAAGGACCTGTTCCTGGGTCGCGAGAAACGGGACTATACGCGTGCCACCACGTCGCAGAAGGTGATGCGCGTTAGCGGCAAGCACAACGATCTCGACAATGTCGGGCCATCATTCCGGCACCACACCTTCTTCGAGATGCTCGGCAACTTCTCCTTCGGCGACTACTTCAAGAAGGACGCGCTGCCGTTCGCCTGGACACTGCTGACCGACGTCTGGAAGATGCCGGCCGATCGCCTCGTGGTGTCGATCTTCAAGGGCGAAGCCGGCATTCCCCGCGACGAAGAAGCCTACGAGGTCTGGCGATCGCTCGGCGTGCCGGCGGATCGCATCATCGAGCTCGGCCTCGACGACAACTTCTGGCAGATGGGCGACACCGGGCCGTGCGGCCGCTGCTCGGAGATCTATTTCGTGCGTGGCAGCGGCACCGACCCGGAAATCGAGATCTGGAACAACGTGTTCATGGAGTTCGAGCGGAGCGCCGACGGCACGTTGACGCCGCTGCCGGCGCCCTCGATCGACACCGGCATGGGTCTCGAGCGGGTCACCTCCGTACTGCAGAACAAGCAATCGAACTACGACACCGACGTGTTCATGCCGCTGCTGGTGGAGATCGGCAAGCAGGCCGGTCACCTCTACACGGGAACGATGAGCGCGCCGGACGTATCGCTGCGCGTCGTCGCGGACCACATCAGGGCGACGACGTTCCTGATCGCGGATGGTGTCATCCCGTCGAACGAGTGGCGCGGTTACGTGCTGCGGAAAATCATGCGGCGCGCGATGCGCCACGGCAAACACCTCGGCTTCACCGAGCCGTTTCTGCACGGCCTGGTCGCGGTCATCGACCGCGAGATGGGCGACGCCTATCCCGAGGTCCGGCGCGATCGCGGGATGATCGAGAAAACGATCCTGGCAGAAGAACATCGATTCGAGGCGGTGCTGACCGAGGGACTGCCTCGCCTCGAGGCCGAGATCGCCAAGGCGCTCGACGCTCCTCAGCGCACACTGCCCGGGGACGCCGCGTTCAAGCTGTACGACACGTTCGGCGTGCCATACGACTTCATCGAGGACACAGCGGCGACGCAGGATGTGAAGGTCGACAAGGCCGGATTCGATCAGGCGATGGAGGGCCAGCGCGACAAGGCTCGCGCCGGCAGCGCGTTCGGCGGTGGAAAGAAGGAAGAGGAATTCGCGGTCGACGACGAGCAGCTCAAAAGCGCCGGGGACCGTTTCGAAGGCTACACGATGACGTCGTTGGGCGGCGTCCCGGTCGTCGCGCTCTTCGACGAGCGGCGCCAGCCGGTCGAGGCCCTGGCAGCAGGTCAGAAAGGCTATGTCGCGCTCCAGAAGACGCCGTTCTACCTCGAGGCCGGCGGGCAAGTCTCCGATTCCGGCCGAATTTTCAACGATGCCAGCGGCGCGTCGGCAACGGTCGAAGGGCTGGCGCGGATCCGGCCGGGCCTGCCGCGGGCGCACCGTATCCGCGTCGACGCCGGCCGCCTGCAGCTTCGCGACCTCGTGACGGCGGAAGTCGACGCCGAGGTGCGCGATTCCACGCGAAGGAATCACACGGCCACCCATCTGCTCCATGCGGCCCTGCGCACGGTGCTCGGCACGCACGTCAAACAGGCGGGTTCGCTGGTTGCGCCGGACCGACTGCGCTTCGACTTCGTGCACTTTCAGCCGGTCACGCGCGAGGAACTGGATCGCATCGAGCGGATCGTCAATGAGCAGATCTACCGCAACACCACGGTGACGACCGAGGTCCGATCGACGCAGGAAGCGATCGCCGCCGGGGCGATGGCGCTGTTCGGCGAGAAGTACGGCGACCAGGTGCGGGTCGTGAGCGTTCCCGGCTTCAGCCTCGAGTTGTGCGGCGGCACGCACGTGCGCGCCACCGGCGACATCGGCTTCTTCGCGATCGTGGCGGAGGCGGGGGTCGCGGCAGGCGTGCGGCGCATCGAGGCAGTTACCGGCGCCGGAGCGGTGGCGTGGGCGCAGCACCAGCGCACCGCGCTGACCGGAATCGTCGACGCCCTGCAGGTGCGCGAGGATCTCGCTGTCGAGGCCATCGGCAAGCTCCAGAGCGAGAACAAGCGCCTGGCTCGCGAAGCCACACAGCTGAAGACGAAGCTGGCCATGGGCGGCGGTCAGGCGTCTGAGGGCGACGGCATCGTCGAGGTCAACGGGGTCAAGCTCGCGCGCCGGAAGGTGGCCGACCTCGACAAGGACGCGCTGCGCGGCCTGGCCGATTCGCTGAAAGCGAAAGTCAAGAGCGGCATCGTCGTCATCGCGTCGACGAGCGACGGCCGGGTGCAAATCGTCGTCGCGGTCACGGCGGATCTGACCGGACGCGTCAAGGCTGGACAGATCGTGAAGGAAATCGCGCCGATCGTCGGTGGCGGCGGCGGCGGCCGCCCCGACTTCGCTGAAGCGGGCGGCAAGCAGCCGGAGAACATCGACCAGATGCTCGCGGCCGCGGAGGGAATAATCGCGACGCTGCTTGCCAAGTAGGACCACCTCCCATCCCTACCTGACCCCGTTGGCAACCTTATCCGCCGTTCTTCCGTCTATATTACCTACACTGCAGGTATGAGCCAGGGTCCGTGGCGTCTCGGCACGTTCGAACAACTCCTGCTGCTCGCGCTCGTGCGCCTCGGCCACGACACCTACGGTGTTCCGATTCGCGCGGAGATTGAGGCACGGACCGGCCGGGTTGTATCACCCGGCGCGATCTATACCGCCCTCGATCGCCTCGAACGGCGCGGTCTGGTCCGCTCGACGCTGGGAGAGCCAAGCTCTGCCCGTGGCGGAAAACGCAAGCGGCTTTATCGATTGACGGCGACCGGTGCGGCAGCCATTGCCGATGCACACGGCCAAATCGCCGAAATGGCGCGGGGCCTCAAGCCTAAGTTGGGCACGCCATGAAGCTGTGGCGTCTTTTGCCGCCGGCGTGCCGCGAAGCCGTCGCCGGTGATCTCGAGGAGATCTGGCACCGCGGGGGCATCACTCGCTGGCGATGGTGGCGCATCGCGATGACGTCCATCGCCGCATGCCGCATCGACCAGCTTCGTCACAAGGCCGGCGTGGCGCCGGCAGCGCGGGAGCCGCGCCGGGGAGATCGCATCATGCAGACGCTCGTGCAGGACCTGATGTACGGATTGCGCATGATGCGACGCGCACCCGGCTTCACCGCGGCCGCCGTGATGACGCTCGGACTTGGCATCGGCATCAACTCCGCCACCTTCAGCATCGTCGACATCCTCTCGATCAAACCGCTCAACTACCGCGATCCGTTGCGTGTGGCCTTCATCCTCGGCACCCACGCCGCCCTCCATCAGCGCGGCATGAACATGACACTGGCCGACGCCATGGAGATCGAACGCCAGATGTCGACGCTCGAGCGCGTCGCTGCGTACCAGTACTGGAGCGCCAATCTCACCGGTGGCGCGATGCCCGAGCGGATTCAGGCCTACCGGGTCACAGCCAACACCTTTGCGCTGCTGGGAGTCGAGGCGGCCGTTGGCCGCGCGCTGATCGAGGCCGATGGACTGCCCGAGTCGGCCGACGGGATCGTGCTCAGCGACGGATTGTGGCGCCGGCGCTTCGGCGCCGATCCGGCCGTCATTGGTACGACCGTGATCGTGGATGGCGCCGCCCACGTTGTCCTCGGCGTCATGCCACCGCGATTCGAGTTTCCGGTGTTCAACTTCAAGGGCGAGGCGTGGAGCGCGATCAAAGGCACGCGAGAGGGACTCGCCCGGCGGGCGGGATCGCCGTCGATGGTCGCGATCGCCCGCCTGAAGGAGGGAACCACCTATCGAGCCGCGCAAGCGGAGATCGGCACGGTGATGCAGCGGCTCGAGGCCGATTATCCCGACACCAATCGAGGGCTCGGCGCGGAGCTGGTCGAGATGCGGCGCCTTGGCGAGGTCTTCCAGCCGGCGCCGCTGTCGATGATTGCTCTGGGCGCGGTAGCGGTCGTGCTGTTGCTGGCGTGCGCCAACGTCGCGAATCTGCTGCTGGCTCGTGCCGTCGCGCGCGAGCGCGAACTGGCGGTGCGCGCCGCGCTGGGTGCCGGTCGCGCGAGACTGGTGCGGCAATTGCTGACCGAGAGCGCGCTGCTGGCCGCCGCCGGTTCGGCGCTCGGGTTGGGCGTCGCGTTCGTCGGACTTCGGCTACTGCGAGGGTCACTCCCTGAGCTGCTCATCGTGACGCAGCCGAACGTGCTGGACCTCGGCATCGATCGATTGACGCTGCTCTTCACGCTCGGCGTTGCCAGCCTGAGCGCACTATTGTTTGGCGGCGTGCCGGCCTGGAGAGCGGCTCGGGCGCAGACGACGGAGCCGCTCAAATCGGGCGGTCACGGCAACGCCGGATCCCCCCACCGCCGCCTGCGCGCGACGCTGATGATCGGCGAAGTCGCGCTGTCGCTCGTCCTGCTGGTGGCGGCTGGCCTGCTCGTTCGGACGTTCGGCCAGTTGCAGAAGGCGGACCCCGGGTTCAGTCCCGACCG
>Ga0070667_100005517_pt1 | contig 10567 bp, 12 predicted proteins | sample KBSS33metaG_FD_64659 | JGI IMG/M metagenome (GOLD analysis project Ga0070667, IMG submission 64659) | Switchgrass rhizosphere microbial communities from Kellogg Biological Station, Michigan, USA - KBS S3-3 metaG | ecosystem: Host-associated > Plants > Roots > Rhizosphere > Soil ...
AGATTCACGCGATTCTCCTGAACTCAAGATGTCACCAACCTATTGAATCCGGGCCCACAATGCAACCCCGAGCACACCTCGCGAGGGCGGGTTGAAGTGGATTCGAAGTCGAATATCCCGGGTGCCCCGTCCTAACTTGTTAGGGCGGGTTGAAGTGGGTTCGGAGTCGCAGCCGCATTCATCGTCCTCGCCGTCATCGGATTCAAAAAGAATCTCTGGATCGTCGCCGTCGCCCTCGCCGGCCACGGCGTCTTCGACTTCTTTCATCACATGTTCATCCACGATCCCGGCGTCCCCATATGGTGGCCCGGTTTCTGCATGTCCTTCGATGTTCTCGCTGGAGCATTCCTCGCCGTTCTCCTCATGCGCCGTTCCCCTTCCATAAAAATCTAGGCGAGCGGGTGCCCCCTTCCCGATTCTGAGATGTGGGATCTCATTCGTCGTATCCTGAATTCTCCAATGAAAGAAGACATCCTACGCTTCAACGGCGCCGTCCCCCACGAACCCGCCATCGACGCCTGGTTCCAACAGCACCCCGGCCCACTCGGCTCCATCGCCTACCACTGGTTCCAACTCATGCGCAGCTGCGGCGACGAAGTCCGCGAGCTCATCCATGATGGCTGCCCCACCGCCTGCTTCGGAGACGCACCGTTCGCTTATGTCAACGTCTTCACGCAACACGTCAACGTAGGATTCTTCCACGGCGCATCATTGCGCGACCCGTCGCGCCTGCTCCAAGGCTCAGGCAAACGAATGCGCCACGTAAAACTAATGCCTGAAACCCCAACAGATTCCAGCGCACTCGCGAAGCTCATCGAGGCCGCCTGGGCCGACATCAAGTCCCGTATCGAAAACGGCTGAAACGCTCCGGAACTTCAACCAGCCGTCACTGTCTTCGGCCGCGTGTCCAGCCCGAAATCGCTCTGAATGCGCGCATACCAGGTGTCGTCGTCGCTCGAATACAGGTCCGCCCACTCCTCATCTGTCATCGAGTTGCGCCATCCAATAAATGGCACTGCATCTGGCCCCACCGGATGCCGAACCTGCCACGTCTCGCTCTGCACAATCTCCAGAATTTTCTGCGCTACCAGAGTCGCCGGCACCGGATTCCGTTCCACTGAAGCAGCAAACAAACTTGCGAATCTCTCCGCCTGCCGATACGGCGTCGCCTCCGCCGGCGCCCCGATTCGCCGCGCCATCGACGTATCAATAATGCCCGGCTCCACAATCGCCACTCTCACTTTGAAGTTCTTTAACTCTCCAGCCAGCCCTTCGCTCAGCGCCTCAAGCGCCCATTTCGAGGCCATATACGGCGTCAGAGGCGGGCTCGCGATTCGTCCGGCCACAGACGATACATTCACGATGCAGCCACTGCGGCGCTCGCGCATCTGTCCCACCACCGCCTGAATCGTCCGGATGCACCCAAAGTAATTCGTCTCCATCGTCGAGCGGAAAACAGAAAGCGGAAGCTCCTCCACCGCTCCGAACGCTTCTACGCCCGCATTGTTCACCAGCGCATCAAGCGGTCCGTGATCCGCAACAATCTTGCCGATCCCGCTCCGCACCGACTCGTCTGAGTCGACATCCAGCACCGAGATCGCAATCGGCAGATTCTCTTTCGCCGCCACCTCGCCAAGGTTCGACTGCGCCGGATTACGCATCGTGGCAAACACCTGGTGCCCGGCGCGCGCAAACATTAGCGCCGTTTCATATCCGATTCCTTTGCTCGTTCCGGTAATGAGAACTGAAGACATGGATGACCTCCTGATTTGCTCTGGAAACTGACTAGGTACGCTTGCTTAGGGGCTGGGGGACAGTTGCTGGTACGGTAGCAGCGTCTCATGACCTCTGTCAGTCATAAAAATGGCCCTATATGCGCATCGCAGCATTGTCCGCCTCTGAAAACTACCAAGGGGGCCTGAGCCAGCCCAGCCTGGCCATCGGGGCGAACCGGCCCAATTGATTCTGGAATCCGGACATCCACGAATGTGCATCTCAATCGGTGCAGTCTCCCTGCGCAAACAATCAACAATCACCTACTCCGCATTCACAATGCGTTCAATATAGGTTTCTATATACCTTGAACTTCTACACGTTCAGGTGTATATGTAGAAGTCATAGGTATGAAGACCGAAAATAGATTCGACCTGCCTCAGGGCACTCTCGATTTGCTCATCATGAGGGTTGTCGCGCTTGCTCCCATTCACGGCTATGCCATCGCCCAACGAATTCAGCAGATGTCTCGCGAGGCCCTGCAGGTCCAGCAGGGCTCGCTTTACCCCGCGCTTCATCGCCTTGAATACAAGAAGCTCTTAGTGGCCAAGTGGCAGCCAACCGAAACCGGCCGCGAAGCCAAGTACTATGAGCTCACTGCAAGAGGTCGGGCCTATCTGAAGGATGAAACCGAGAACTGGAAGCGACTCACTGACGTCGTCGGCCTCATCCTGAAGGGAACGGTGGAGGGAATTTCATGAGCTGGCTCCAGCGGCTGTTATCCCGCAAACAACTGGAGAGCGACCTCGACAAGGAACTGCGTTTCCATTTCGAAACGCAGGTCGCAGACAAGATTCGCTCCGGAATCCCCGAAAACGAAGCTCGCCGCCTCGCCCGCCTCGAGTTCGGCGGAATCGACCAAATCAAAGAAAACTGCCGCGAACGCCGTGGCACTCTCTGGTTCGAGTCGTTTCTGCAGGATGTCGGCTACGGCCTTCGTCAGCTTCGCAAGGCGCCGGGTTTTACGTTCACTGCAGTGCTGACACTGGCATTGGGCATTGGTGCAAACGCGACCATCTTCACGCTTGTAAATGCAGTGCTGTTGAGAAACCTGCCAGTGGTCGATCCGAAATCGCTGGTGCGTCTGGGCGATCGCGCTGATTGTTGCCAGAACTCCGGTCCGAAATCGGACGGAAGCTACAGCATGTTTTCAACCCAAACCTACGAACAACTGAAGAGGACCACGCCCGAGTTTGAAGAGCTGGCAGCGATGCAGGCAGGGTTTGAGAATCGTGCCGTCGTAGTCAGGCGTGATGGGAGTCAAGAGGCTGCCAAGCCGCGGATGGGGGAATTCATCTCTGGAAACTACTTCGGCATGTTCGGTCTACAGCCCGCGAAGGGAAGGCTGATCTCCGATTCGGATGACGTTGCCGGCGCAACCCCTGTTGCAGCGATGAGCTTTGCGACCTGGAAGAACGTCTACGGCGAGAATGATTCAGTCGTCGGTGCAACCTTCTGGATGAATACGAAGCCGGTGACGGTGATCGGTGTGGCTCCTGAGGGTTTCTATGGCGATCGCATGTCGAGTACGCCACCGGATTTTTACCTGCCGATTGCAACGATGCCCGACGAAATGGGCGGAAAGGGCATGCGTGACCCCACGCAGAATTGGCTCGACCTGATTGGGCGCGTCAAGCCGGGGGTTGCGGTGGTTCCGCTGCAGCAGAAGCTGAGCGCGGAACTTAAGCGAATATATGCGCCGGATCCACATTTTTCAGCGGCGGATATCGCTAAGGTGCATTTGGTGCTGACTGCAGGCGGTGCCGGCACACAGTCAATGCAGGAGAATTATGCTTCGAACCTCAAGCTCCTGATGTGGATTGCAGGGCTCGTACTGATGATTGCTTGCGCAAACATCGCCAATCTTTTGCTGGTACGCGGCATGCAGCGTAAGGCGGAAATGAGCGTGCGGACTGCATTGGGCGCAATGCGCACCAGAATTGTTCGGCAGCTACTTACGGAAAGCTTGCTGCTTGCGGGAATTGGCGGCCTGGCGGCCCTGGCAGTCTCCTACGGCGGAGCGCGGATGTTGCTGATGCTGGCGTTTCCGGGCGATCAGCATCTGCCGATCAGCTCACGTCCTTCAATCGAGGTGCTGGGCTTCGCGGTGTGTGTGGCGCTCATCACAGGCGTGCTGTTCGGCGTAGCTCCGTCGTTCATTGGCGCCAAAGCCCCGCCGGCAGATGCCTTGCGCAACGGGACACGAGCGACAGCGGGCGGTGCTTCACTCCTGCAGCGCGGGCTGGTGGTGCTGCAGGCGGCGTTGTCAGTCGTCTTGCTGGTGGGTGCGGGGCTGTTTTCGCAAAGCCTGGGCAAGCTGCAGCATACCGAGATGAAGCTTGAGTCAAAAAACCGCTATATCCTTCATATCAACGCACAGGCAGCCGGTTATAAGGATGAGCAGGTGAACGCGCTATACCGCACTCTAGAGGAACGCTTTCACGAAATTCCAGGGGTGGTAAAAGTCGGGGTGAGCACCTTTACGCCGATGGAAGGCAACGACGACGGCTACGGAGTCCACCTCGTTGGGCAGCCCGGCATACAAACCTCTGCTACCAACATCATTGTCAATGCAGAGTACTTCGATTCAGTTGGGACCCATGTGCTGATGGGACGTGGAATTACCGCGCACGACACGGCTACTTCGCCGCATGTTGCGGTGGTGAACGAGGATTTTGTCAAGGCTCTCTTCAAGCCCGGAGAGAGTCCGATAGGGCACCGCTTCAGTGCCGGAGACGAACCTGCTCAGCCTTACGAAATTGTAGGCGTGGTCGAAGGAACGTCTTACACCGATGTGCGCAGGAACGGGAAACGTCCCATGTACTTTGGCCCACTGACACAGCCGTCTGAGGCAGGGTACGCCGGTGCAATCGTGGTTGAGACTTCGCATCCGATGAGCGATATGGAGTCGACTGCACGGCGGACGTTGATGGAAATCAATTCAAATCTGGCGATACAGAAATTCGAGACTTTCGATGCGCAGATCGCAAGCCGATTCACGCACGAGCGGATGTTGTCGACCTTGATGAAGTTGTTCGGCGGGTTGGCGCTGCTGTTAGCGACGGTCGGTCTGTACGGGGTCACTTCCTACACGGTGGCGCGGAGGACGAGCGAGATTGGGATTCGCATGGCACTAGGTGCGGACCGCACCGGAGTGGTAGCGATGATCCTTCGCAGCGCCTTGTTGCAGACACTGTTCGGTCTGGTCATCGGAATTCCTGTGGCCTTCTATGGAGTCACGTTGGTGAAGTCACAGCTCTACGAGCTGACGACAGTAAGCAGTGATGCTCTGCTGATGGCCGTGGCAATGTTGCTGGCGGCAGCCTGCGTCGCGGGAGTGATTCCTGCGCGGGGCGCGGCATCGGTGGATCCGGTACGGGCATTAAGGTCGGAATGAGATTACCCAAGGCGTCTTCAAGATTCACCACGGCCGCACTGACTTTCGTCCGCGGATCGGTTGGTACGCCCGGTTTTTAGTGTCCTTGTTTCGATCACACCCGAGGCTCTGGCAGCTTTCAGTTTCATGGCGAAAGATGTCGAGATGACGGCGCCGAAGTAGGAACTCTCGATTGCGAATGCGGGATCCATTCATCCTTCAACTGAGAGCGATAAGGGATAAAGCTTGACGCTTGGGAATCGGCGAGCATGTCAGTCGTATTCAAACGGCTCAAGTGATTGTGAACCGTGCTTGCAGATCAGCGAAGAAGGTGACAGTGCGGTGTTGCTCTTAAATCCTGAGGTCGTCAACGCCGAGGGCAAATGGGAAACTTGGCTCTTCGCAAACTGGTTTCCCGGTGCACGACGTTACTCTTCGTTCTTTGCATATGTGGAGTCCGAACTCGAATCGATCAATCGCCTGCGTGCAGCGAGAAGCCAGAGCGAGGAAAGCAGCTTCTAAGAAGTTGCTGTCGGATCACCGTCAATGCCAAAGCTACCATTCTTCAACCTAGGTAAAACCCTAGGACAATTCCTTGCATCGTAAGCCGCATGCAGCCCTCCATCCACGTCCGAAACCTGCTTGAGACGGCCGTCCTGCACCTTCAGCATTCCCCGGACCTTAGCGAGGAAGAGGTTCGTTGGATTCAGGAATTCGCGGCGCACCTTATTACGGAATTCAGCGTGCTCAAGGAGGGGCGCGACATCCTGTATGCTCCGCTCGAAGATGGAACCACTTCTCTAGACAAAATCGGAGTCACTTCCGAATAACGCCCGGGCTGTTTGGACCAACGCTAATCGTTTTGCAGCCTGCTGTTTGCTGCTGCCGCAGGTCCCCATTTCGCTGTCAATAGCCGCCCCCTTTCACCCAACCCCCAACCCGAACCAGAACAATGCCTTCCGGCATTTCCCCGTTTGCATCCCATACCGGCCCTTTGATCCATAATCGGGTAGCAGGTGAATCACCTCGACCCTTTTTAGAGGCACCGCGAGACTGGTACCCGCATAACTCGTTCATTCACAAGATCATACGGATAAGCGTATTTGGAATGAGGAACTTACAAAAAGGGAGTGGTGGGATTGTCGAAAGCCGCTGAGGATATAGATCCCGCAGCGCGTCATTGAAACCGCTAACTTCTTTATTTTGGATTAAGTAAAGATAAGTCGTTTAGATTCTATTAAGTACGAAAAATGCCCTAAAAACTCGATTCGATCGTCATGGGCAGGACGGGCCACAGGGAAACTGGCTCGCCGATCCTAACTCGTTTGTTTTGTATTAAGTAAAAATAAGTGATTTAGAATCTATTAAGTACGAAAAAATGCCAGGAAAGGCTAGATCTCGATCCTTCCGGAACAGGATGCCGATGCCTATTGAACTGGCTCGCAATCTTAACTCCTGTGTTTTGCATTAAGTTGAGATAAACAATTTAGAATCTATTAGATAATAGAAACAGGGGTGGGTAGGGATCCGCCTCGAGCGAATGAAACTGCCCCAGACAAAAAACGGCCCCCGTTATTAACGGGGGCCAAGTTGCCTTGGTTCTCTCGTGTTGCGAGAGCTCTATTGGCGGCCTACGGCGGGGTAGCCGTCGGCGCGGAAGGGAGCCTCAGGGGGGTGGCTGTTCAGCACCTACTGGTGCTGCTCCGTGCCGGTCGAGGACGCCATACCATGGGGGGATGTGGTGCCCTGGGCCGCCAAACTGTTTTCCATCAACTTGATATGCACAACGCTCGGAACCCGCTCACGACGGTGGCTGGCTGGCTTCGGCGCGGTCTGATCTGCTGCCGGAGCGTTGCTCGCCACTTGAGTGGTGTCTTCGATGTGGGCGTTGCCGAGTGCTACTGCGTGCATACGGTAGACGGGAATCTCATGTTCAGTTACGAGGTAGCGCTTAACAGCCTCCGCCTCACGCTGCGAAGACGCGATTCCTGTTGCCCCTGCCGCAGGCGAACGCGCTTCGATTTCGATAATGAAGCCCTGATGACCTTCCAGGCTCTTCGCCATGTCATCCAGCTTCGACTTTGCATCCTTCGACAGCACCGGGCTGCCGTTGCGGAAAGGAACCTCGACGTCGCTGATCGGCTTGTAGTTGTCGAGTCCGCTCACCGTGGTGTTGAGAGTATCGACGTGTCCTGATGCGGTCGTTGCGGTGTCGTTGGCCTTCTTCGCCTGGTCGCCGGCTTGTGTAGCTACCTGGTTCGCCGCATCGGCCGAGTCCTGGGCCTTCTTGATGCCGGCTGTTGCGCGGGCATCTACGTCCTTGATGTCGCCAGCGTTCTTTGCATTCACCTGGTCGAGCTCAGTCAGGCGATCGTTGATCGGATCGAGCCTCTTCTTCACCCACTTCTTACGCGCCATCGGATTGACGCGGCCCCAGAATCCCTCTTTCTGCTCCTGGATCGGTTGTGTCGCTGTTGCCGGAGGAGTCGAGGTTGGTGTCTGCTGCGCGGCTGCCGGAGCATTCTGGGAGTTGGCGTCTGGCTGCTGCGTCTGCTGAGCCATCGCGGGGATCGCGAAAGCTGAAGCCAGGGCGAGAACGGCTACCTGGCCTGGAACCATAATTCTTGCTCTAATGTCGTTCTTCATTTTTGTCTAACCCCTGATGATGCGGATGCCGCGTTCGTTTGCGGGTGAGCGGACCCTGCCGCTCGCCCTCCTTAGTGCATGGAGCGTGCCAAAGCGATGTGGCCTTGTGGAGAAACAATCAACTTGCATGTTCTGAACGGATTAACCAGAAACGGCTCTTTGAGAGCTTCCGGAATTCCCGATGGCGGGCAATTCATTGCAAAGTAATTTTTACAACGAGCGGTAAGTCTTACCCGGTAAATCAAGCGCTTTTAAGCTACTTAGCCTCTACACGAACGATCCGCATCTCGGGATAAACCCCGTTCCAGCCCCCGGTCACTGCATCGAAAATGAGCCGGAAATCCCGTCCTTCACCCGCCTTCAGCGGAGCCGCTGAAACAGGCTCAAGATCCACATAGGGATCACGAGTCCGAATCCATTTCACCGCCTGTGTCTCGTTCTGAGCCACCTCATTGGCGGCATTCCTGAACAAAACTTGCATCGAGATCCCGGTCACCGTCTTGTTGCCATTGTTCGTGATGCGTCCATCGATATACGTGACCTTCCCGCCGGCGAGATTGCTGCTCTCACTCATCTTCACGTCCGTGAGGGGAAGGCTCGCGGCATATGGATCAGCCTGGGCCGAGATTGGCGTCACGGCAGCCGGTCCCTTGCCGCGCTCCATTATGAAGATCACGACGGCGGCCACGACGACAATCACGCCTGCGGCAATCGCCAGGGGCATCCAGTTCCGCTCGCGCGGTTCAGTCGGGGGAGCAAGCTGAGGTCCGGTACTCACGAGCGGATTCTACACCTTATAGCCGCCAACTTCATTGAAACGAATGGTTCACACGCTGGCCTCATCGCGATACACTGACCGCCCGGGCGGTTTGGCAGTTATGAATCATCCGGCCACTTCAAATCGCATCACTTGGAGGAGTCATGCCCAAATATGTAATCGAGCGCGAGATTCCGGGAGCCGGGAAGCTCTCTCCCGACGAACTTCAGGCAATCTCTCAAACATCATGCGGAGTCCTTCGCAAACTCGGCCCAGAGATCCAGTGGGTTCACAGCTACGTAACTGGCGACAAGATCTATTGCATCTACAATGCGCCCAACGAAGAGATGATTCGCGAACACGCAAAGCAAGGCGGTTTCCCTGCCAATTCCGTCGCTAGAGTGAGCTCAATCATCGATCCCACTACATCCGAAGCCTGATCCTTGCTGCACCCTCACCAACAGTTCGCCGAATCTGGCCCCGCGGCTCGGCGAACAACAGTCTTATGCCTTTCGTAGTACTCCAGTAACTTGACCCCTAGCACTTTTGGTTGATTCACAACGAAGCACAAGTGAATCTAAATAGTCGATAACGTGCTCAAGGGTCCGGCAGCCGTATTGGCCGCGAGTTTTAGAAAGGCAAGACATGACTTCCTCCCCCTCTGCAATTTCGGTACGGCCGTCTCGCAAGGAGGACCTGGTCTATCAGGTCGTCACAGTTGTAGCGATGGTCACGCTGGTCGCCAGCGTCTGGATCTTTTAACTCCGCGTCGAGCGCACACGCCAATTCGATGGCGATTCGCGCTGTCCTTAATCATTTCTGACGTATTCGGCCGTGGCTGCTGATTCCGCTCGTACCCGTGCGCCGCGGATGATCACGACCATGTAGATTCCGAGAGTCGCGAAGATCACCACCAGGAAGATCGGCACGATCGCCGGCGACAACCGAAACGCTCCGACGCGCGCCCCTTGAATAATCCCGCTCTGGATATAAACGAAAAGGCACAGCATCTCCGTCTTGATCCACGCAATCATTTCGCTCGTCTTCTCTTGAATAAGCGGCAGATTCGCTTGCGTAACCCGAACCGGTAGGTTGTAGCTCCGAAAGCGAACGCTCGCCAAGCCGGTAAATAAGAGGTAAAGACCCGCTCCAACCGCCGGCAGAACCCAGAGAATCGTCGGCGAGCCCCACGCATTCGGGTGCCCCGAAATGTCGAAGTGCGTTGGCACCCGGTCTGGCAGGCGATCCGGCCCGTTCAAAGCCCAGTAGGTGATCCAGGACAAATATCCCAGCACAATCAGCGCCAGCACTTCTATCGTCTTGCGCATGTCTAGCCTCGTTGCATGCCAGTTTAACCCTCGAACTCCCCATTCGCGTTATTACTAACGCGCTAAGTGGTATTCCCGTCAAGATTTTCAACGCCCTAGACTACAAGATGTTTGCCGGACCCCACGTTTCCCCGTGAATGTTCGGGGTCGGGCAACTGCTCCTGAACCAAGAGGTCACCGGCATATGCGATTGAGAAGCCTGCTTTTGCAATGTTGCATCTTCGCAAGTGCCGTTCATTTACCTGCCCAGGCGATCACCGGCAACATCGTGATCAAAACGAGGCTCACCAAACCCAGCGTCACTCCCAACGTGTCGGTCTACCAGAGAGGTACCGCTGTCAAGTTGGGAAAGGACCCCGATCAGGACCCGATCGCTTACGAGCGTTCGCGAGTCGTCATCTACCTTGAAAGCCCTGTTTCCGCTAGTCCGAAGCCGGCCGACTCAACAGCGGCGCCCCAGGTCCAGCAGCTCGATCGGCGATTCATGCCCGATCTGGTTGTTGTGCCCGTCGGATCCACGGTGACCTTCCCCAACATGGATCCCATCTTCCACAACATCTACTCCCTATCGAAACCCAGATCCTTCGATCTTGGAAACTACGACAAGGGGCAGACACGCAAGGTTACATTTCCCAAACCGGGCATCGTTGAAATCTACTGCCATCTCCACCCCAACATGCAGGCGAC
>Ga0070667_100005518_pt1 | contig 10567 bp, 8 predicted proteins | sample KBSS33metaG_FD_64659 | JGI IMG/M metagenome (GOLD analysis project Ga0070667, IMG submission 64659) | Switchgrass rhizosphere microbial communities from Kellogg Biological Station, Michigan, USA - KBS S3-3 metaG | ecosystem: Host-associated > Plants > Roots > Rhizosphere > Soil ...
AGCATTGCTCGGTGCGGAACTCACCCAAAAGCAAGGGGTCATTTTCCGCTACTTAGCCCGCCTCATGCTCAACATTCCGGGCGCGACCATCCACACGCTCATGCAGCTCATGGAAGACGGTCGCTCCTTCCGCCCGCACATGGCGACGCTCGAAGGCTCTGCCCGCTATTTTTTCGAAAAGGAGTTTTTTCATCCCTCTTTTGCCGCGACCAAGAAGCAGATACTGAAGCGGCTGTGGGGCGTGTTGTCGACGCCTTCGTTCGAGCGGATGTTTGCGCAGAAGGAAAACAAGCTCGATCTGTTCGCAGCTATCAATGACGGCAAAATCATTCTCATCAACACGGCCAAGGATCTCCTCAAAACGGAGGGGAGCCAGCTGTTCGGCCGCTTCTTTATCTCCATGCTCGCGCAGGCTGCCCTTGAGCGCTCAACGATTCCCGAGCACCGTCGTACCCCCACCTATGTATATGTGGACGAGGCGCAAGAGTATTTTGACGACACCATAGAGACGATTCTGGGGCAGGCCCGCAAGTATCGGCTCGGTATTACGGCGGCGCACCAAACGCTCGATCAGCTCTCCCCGCGGCTGCGCGCGGCCTTTCTGTCCAACACAAGTTTCAAGTGCGTCGGCGGCGTGTCAAATAAGGATGCGCGGGCGCTCGCCAGCGAACTCCACGCCACTACCGATTTCATTGAAGGGATGCGTCGCAGGCGCGAGTGCACTGAATTTGCCGTGTGGCTCAAGCACCGCACCCCGGAAGCGCTCCGCCTCTCGGTGCCGCTCGGTTTTCTGGAACGCCAGCCAACGCTGACCGAAGAGGAATATGACCTTCTCATTGAGGTGAACCGCACACGATATTGCGGAACGCTGGCTGAAGTTCCGACACTCGATTTTTCGAGTGAGTTTGAGGAAGAGCCGCCGCCACTCAAAGGCAGGAGAGCAGCGCCTCCGGACACTCCGCGACGGGTGAGTGAGGAGCAGGTATCGCAAGCCCGCTCCGCCGCGCCAGAGCCCGTTCTCAGGACGCGGCGACCGGTGGAGCAGCGGGAGCTTGGCAAGGGTGGCGCCAAGCACCGGTATCTCCAATCACTCGTCAAAGAGCTTGCCGAGCAGCAGGGCTTCCGCGCTACCATTGAAGCCCCACTCGCGGGCCGTGCCGGGCAGGTGGATGTGCTTCTCGAGCGCAATGGCGAGACGGTCGCGGTGGAGGTGTCCGTCACGACCCCTGCGGACTATGAACGCCAGAATGTAAGCAAGTGTCTTGACGCCGGATATGGCCGCGTTGTGGTCGTTCTCGCCAAAACCAAGGCGAACCAGGCTCGTTACCAAGCCAGCATCACCGAAGGGCTTTCAGCCGATGAGCGGGCGCGTGTCACCTTTCTGGCGGCCGAAGACATCCCTGATTATCTCGCTGCGCTCGCGCCTCCGCCGGAGGACACAGAAACCACGGTGCGCGGGTACAAGGTCCGCGTGAGTCGCGCCACCGTGTCGCCGGAGGAGGCAAAAAACCGCCGGGAGACCCTCGCGAAACTAGTGGCCCGGTCACTGGATCGATAGGAGGAATAGCGTACCTTTCAGAAATTTACGTGCTTGTCCTGTATATTGAACCACTTTGGAGGATGGTTCCCATATTCACTTGCATGTTCTTCGAAAACGCTATTAGTCCCGAGGCAGCTTGCGGCCAGGGCCGCTGAAGGGGATTGAATTTCAAGCGATGGCGAAGCCGGTCTGGATTCAGAATGCCACGTTGATCCTTCGCCAACTGACCCCCTGGTTCAGTGCAGCAGCCTTTCTCGCTACCTTTGTATTAGCGGCCTATTTCTTCCTTCCTGCGCCTCCGACCCCCTATTCGCGCTATAAAATATCCCTTGTCTGCACTGCGGTGGTTCTCCTGGTTTGCGCGACAGTATTCGCCACAAAATATATCCTTCTAAAGAAGAATTCCCAGAGACAATTGGCAGATGCATTAACTTCAAGAAATGAATTTGCGGACCTCGTGAATTCTATCAAACTTAGATCAGATAACGAAGATGCCAAGGTGTTTAGCGTTTTGAAGGATCTTTATGCCGTTCTGAGGATGGATTACGAATATTGCATATTTTTGAGAGACAATGGAAGCGAGCTTGGATTTAAGGAAATACAGGCTAGATTCGACAGCTACCTTTCTGATTTCCTTAATAAGGTTGTGTCAATATTTGGGATTTTCACCGGACATAAATGTGCGGCCTGCGTAAAAGTTCTTTTGTCTTCTAAAGATAAGCCGAATAATGGGCACTTTATTAAAGGGCTTAAGGAAGATTACGCATTTGTTTCCACTATCTCACGCGACCCGTCTTCCGCTTACGACAGAAATAGGGCCTACCCTCCTGATCGTTTGACTTACCAGATCGTAGAAAATACCGGGCTATTTGAAGTTAAACATATACCTGAGCGTAATGGGTATTACGCGAAGAATGATTTGTGCAATATTTCTCCCGAGTTTTACCGAAATAGTAACGGGCGGTGGAGAGAGTTTTATGATGCGGTTGCCGTTGCTGCACTAAAGAATCCGAGCCAAGATGCATTCGATCAAGCTATCGGCTATCTGTGTGTCGACAATCTTGGAGGCGGGTTCGACGACAGGGTCTGTCGTTTAATACTTGAATGTTTAGCTAATCTTCTTTATTATTCTATGCAGAGCACTTTTCCTATTTTAATTCTTTCTCAGGGGCGCTGCCATGAGCAGAAATAGCAAATTGAGCAAAGATTTTGATGTTTCTTCTCTTCGCGGTGATCAGCTTGGTTACAGATCGGTTTATCCGTCAAACCATTCTGACCTCGACGAAGCAAGAATTGTTCCTATTAATCCGGAATTTCAACATGAGGTTGATAAAATACTCTGGGATATGAGAATAAAATAACAGGGCTCCCGTTTATCGGGAGCCTTTTGTATTTAAAAAGGTCCGCGCGTGCCGCGCCACCGTGTCGCCGGAGGAGGCAAAAAGCCGCCGGGAACCCTCGCGAAACTAGTGGCACGGTCACTTGACCGGCAGGAGGAGTAGCTCAGGCCGGTGCGGCAACCTTGCGCGGTACACGCTTCTTCGGTGCGAGTGGTGCCGGTTCCGGAGCGGCCTGTTTTTTGCGACCCAGCCCGATCTTGAGCGCGAGCGCCTTGCGGTTAGCGGCGTAATTGGGGGCGACCATGGGATAGTCGGCGGCAAGATTCCATTTCGCGCGGTACTGATCGGGCGTGAGCTGGTAATGCGTCATGAGATGGCGCTTGAGCATCTTGAGCTTCTTCCCGTCCTCTAGACACACGATATAATCGGGCTTCACGGATGCACGAACGGAGACGGCAGGCTCCGGCCTCACAGGCGCCGGTTCACTGACCGTTCCCAATCCAGCGAGTGCGCCATGCACGTTGCCGATGAGCGCCGATACCTCGGAAAGCGCAACGCTGTTATTGCTTACATGGGCCGCCACGATAGCAGCGGTGAGGGTCATAAGGGTCTCGTCAGGCATGATATCTCCATTTTGGAGGAAATCGTGTATCTCGAATATTGGTGAAAGTCCAAGCCCAAGTCCAAGTTGTCGTGAGCCATCTCACAATAATCGGCCACTGAACGGTTGGCTCGGCGCGCCATCGATCAGGAGGCGAGTGTAGAACTGGTGATTGGGTAGATTGATAATATCTCGCTCGTCAAATGTAGGCGCCAACTGTTTGGCGAGGATTGGAGCATCCTCGGCGCCGGCGCGAAAGACGATCAGCGTCCCAGCGTTCCCCAACACAGCATGAAGAATCGCGGGGTCGAGCTGGTGGAGATACTGGTGCGCGAGTGTCAGTCCGAGGCCGTATTTTCTGAGTTCCGACATCATGGTTGCGAACGACAACGTGGTGAAGTTGTGGAATTCATCGACGTACAGGTGGAACGGACGGCGCGCTGTTTCGGCTTCATCGGTTCGCCCGAGTGCGGCCAGCCCTACGGTGGAAACCAGCAGGCTCCCAAGCACAAGCGCGCTGTCTTCGCCGAGATGGCCCTTGGAGAGATTCACGAGCAGGATGTTGCCCTCATCCATCAGCCGCCGGAACCGGAGATCGATGCTGGGCGCGACGAGGACGCGATACAGCGTCGGGTCTGACAGCAATGCAGATAGCTTGTTTTGGATCGGCGCCACGGCTTCCGCCTGCTGGCGGGGATGGTACTGCTCGAACTCGTCGTGCCAGAAGGCTTTGACGACCGGATTGCGTACGCCTGCTGCTATGTGCAGGCGGAATGCCTGATCGCGATACATCCGGAGGATATCAGGCAAGGACGAACCGTCGCGCTCAATGAGAGCATATAGCGTGTTGCGCAACACATGTTCCATGCGCACGCCCCAGGCGAGCGGCCAGAGCTTGCGCAGCGTTTCAAGCAGCCCGGACGCCGCGACCGAAATCTTGTCGGCCCGCACCCGACGCAGTGGATTATATCCGAAGGGCTGCGTGCTGTTGGTAGCGTCGAGGTAGATAATCCGTTCGCGTTGTTCGGAGGCGACGGATTGGAATAGCTCCGTGACAAGGTCGCCATGCGGATCGATGAGGGCGAAACCGCGCCCGGCAGTGGCGTCCTGCGCCGCAAGCAAGCGCAGCAGGCTCGATTTTCCGACGCCCGTCTGGCCGACGACATAGGTATGTAGGAGGCGGTCAAGCTGCTTGATGCCGAAGCGCATGTGCTGGCGGCCGTGCGTCGTATGTCCGAGATAGGAGATGTCTTGGGAATCGCTCATTCCGTCAGTGTGCACGGAAATCCATGGCGCGCACGGCGCGTAGCTGCACCTCGTTGGTCTTGGGCAGCTTCCGGAATGGCCTTTGAAGTCGATGCGCCTCCTTTGGGATGTAAGCCGTGTAGCCGGATGTAAAAGCACTGGTCGGGCCGAAGCGCCGGTGAGCGCTCGCTCCTATGGCACCTCTGGCATAGGAGCAGGATCAAATGCGCGATTGAGCAAATAGGCAAGGCGCACACCGCCCATCTGAAGGCGGCTCGTTACGGTTGGTGCGAAATTATCGAGATAGCCGGCGTCGATCGGTACGCGGCGTTTTTGACCGCCTTCGTAGGTTCTGTGCGTATCGTCATACCAGCAGGTGCCGCTGTGGGGTGTACAGTATTTGACCGCGCGCTTACGCGCGATGGCATAGGATTCGTTCGCCCATTGCCAGGGTTCTCCGATCGTCCACGCGCCTTTATCGGACAGAGAAATCGCATCGGCGAGTTCCTTAGCCTTGGCGATAAAGCGGGGATCGTCGATCATCGCCACGCCCGGTACGGTCGCGTAGATGCGCTGCACGATGATGCAGGTGTCCCAAACGGAATGGAGCTTCGATGGTCCGCAGTACCCTGTCGTTTCAATACTATTCCCGCCGGTGTCGTCCTTGAATGATATGTGGAGCGGCTGGTGGAGATCCCCGAGCCAGTGTCCGAGATACATAAGCGCTAGCGACCGTGCATCGTCGGACGACGACGGAGTGCGCAGCAGGTCATAGTCCTGCTTGATGGCGGCCAGCAGGCAGTCAGTCGGTGAACCGGCGACCGGGCAGGTAAGGTCAGCCAGCGCCTCGTCGCTCCGACGCAGATTGACGAAATGCTGACTGCGTCGCCCGTCCTGATCGTTTACGTCGTCCGGGTAGGTGCAGGCATTGGGGAGGTTCCGGTATTTTGGCGCTTGCCGTGCGAGGAGGCCGTCAACCGTCTGCCGGGTCACGGGAGTCATGAGGTCGTAGGCGATCTGACAGGTGAGCGAATGTCCTTGATCTCCCCACGCGAGTGCCGGAGCAGGAGCAAGGAGTGCCACTGCAAGAGCGATCTTCCATTTCATCGCACTTCCCCCAAAGAACGGTGACGTAGCCGTACCAATATGGCCGCCGCCGTTCAATCTACGCAGTTCCCCGCGTTGACGAGCGAGCCCGCTTCCCAAATCATTACGGGAACGAATCGGGGGAGGGTGTCATGCACATTGTGGGAGCGCGTATTGGCCTATTAGGGCTTTCGGCATTACTGGCGGTCAGCCCGCTATCAGCAAAGCCTGGCCTGTCGGATAGCGAAGTTCGGCAGCGGGTGATCGCAGAATCGATCGCGTCGTATCCGGGGAATTGTCCCTGTCCTTACAATTCCGCCCGAAATGGATCAAGTTGTGGTGGGCGAAGCGCGTGGAGCCGTGCCGGCGGGTACGCGCCACTCTGCTATCCCAAGGACGTGACCAAGGCCGACATCGCGCAATATCGAGCAAGCCATTAGCTCGTGTTCAGGTGCCGAGCGGCTTCCAAATCTTCTTGCTGAGCGGGATGGCCTTGGCTGGCAGGCGGTCCGCGTAGGTTGGAATCCGCCAAGCAACGTCATGCACACAGGCGTCTTCGGGCATTGTCCGGCGACGGTAAAGGTTCATACGCCATTCCGGCCGCTCCTCTTCGCGATTCCAGCGCTTCTTGGGCACGAACTCAGCGAGATGCCAGAAGCCTACGATGGACGGATGCGGCTTGATCGGCTGAGCAGGAACATATCCGCCACCGCTATGACCCAGTACCCTCTGAAGCCGCTTTTCGTCGATCAGCAGTCCCGCGTCGATTGCCTCGCGGGCCATCCATTCGAGCGCATATTTTGAAAGCCCGCTCTCATTTTCGGGATACCCGCCGCCAATGTCGCAATGGGAGCCTGGAAACCACACCTGTTTCAGATCCCGAGCGTTTTTTTCGTTGAACCAGTTCACCCGGAAGAAGGCCCGGCGCTCGTCGATCGCCATAGCGTGGCGAATGATCGCAACGTCGGGATTGGCTCGGGTATAGGGGAGGGCAAGCGGGCTGCCGATCCATCCTACCGAATTCACCGTATCCCATACGCCGAGGAAATGCGGCTTGCAGGTCGTTGCGGCGATCGTATCGACATAATCGTCGGCAAGTTTGAAATAGGCGTCGCGCTCCGCTTTGGTGCGCGCCTTGCTGATCGCCCACATCATATCGACGGCATAGGGCACGAGAGCTTCATTTCCGGGCATTGAGAGTCCGTAAAGCTTCAGCATCCCGGTGATCACCCGCGCCGTATAGGCACCGCGGCTGAAGCCGAACAGAAAAACCCGATCCCCCGGCTCATAATGGTTCATGAGAAAGATATAGGCGTCGGCGATATCGGCCTGGAGGCCATGCCCCCAGGCGAGGCCACCGATCCGGCCGAGCAACCCGCCCACCGCCGTGCCAACGCCAACCGGTGCCCGCGTGCCGATGCCGGGATGGTAATAGACGAGTTGCCGTTGATTGTGTTTGGCGAGCGCATAGCAGAGCTTGAGCACATTAGTGCGATCAGGCGTGAAGCGGTTGGATGTGCCGTCGCAGCACAGGACGATATTCTTGGCCATGAGTATCCTTTCCTCGGGCTTACGGCGCTGTGGGCACGCTGTCGCCGGCGATAAGCGCTTTCATGCTGTCGTGGAGCGCAGCATTGTCGACCACGAAGAAGAGGCCGCCCCGGCCGTTCTGACTGCGTTTGCAGTTGCCCGAGAGCGCGCCTTGCTGGTTCAAGTCGCCGAAGATGCTGTAGGAGCCAGATACCGAAATGCCGATCTTGGCATGGTTGCTGTTCGGAGCGGGGCCGCCCTTGAGCCCGATCGACTTGCCGGCCCACGAACCTGTAGCGGCGTTATCGACGGCGCCAGGCGTGATAAGACCGGGCGCCCAGCAGGCGATGGCCGTAGCACGGGTGGTCGAAGGGATGGTCGGGTTTGCCCACCAGGTCGCCGTGCGCAGGTCGATGCCACCCAGGAGCGCCGACACCATTTGCCAGGGCGGCACGGCGAGGTTCGAGGGCTTGGCGATGAGCCGCACCCCGCTAGACAGCACGATGCTGGTGGCGGTCGTCGCCTGCGATTTTTTCCCGAGCGCGCGCGCCATGGCCTGGATCACTGCGGGGCCGCCATTCTGGACGATCATGGGATCGTTGGGATTCGTGACGACGCTCGCAGTTGCCAGTGCATCAAGCACCTTTTCGACATCAGAGGCCGAGAGTTTGAGCGCGAAGAAATGCTGGCTGAACTTTACATTGTTGTTCGAGATGCAGCCGAGCGTATTGCCTTCGCCCGAACGCGGATGTGCTTTATTGCCAGCGCCAGGCCATGAGGGGGTCGTCACTTGCAGCACGACGCCCTCGCCGTCATCATTCCATGCCAGCACGCCTTTCGAATGCCCCCAAGGTCCGGAGCAGGACTCGGCACAGCCTGAGATTTCAGGGTGGCGATAGAATTGGTCGTTCCACACCACATAGTGGAGCTGGCCGGAATATATCTGCGCAAAGGTCGCGCCAACCGCATCTGCACCGCTTCCGACAAGCCCACTACCATCAACAAGTGTCGGCGCGGTGCTGCTCGCCACCGCGTAGCGCTGGCTAAACTGACCATAGGGCTGCACGGTCCCACCAAAAAGGCACGAGCGATCCGCAATGACTTCAGTTGAAGGGAACACCCCTGCATTCATTTTAAAAACGAAGACCCAATTGGCCGGATTGTCCTTGGCAGCAAAGGGCGTCGGCGCTTCAGCGAAGGTCGCACCATTCCAGACGCACAGCGCCCAGAGCATGGCAATAATTTTGTAGAGCGTGACGAAGGACGCGCGCATAACTTCCCCCAATAGCGTTGCGCCTCCCCAGGCGCAGTCTGCCTCGAATAATATGCATTACGCTTTACAGGTGATAGTACGTAATTACCTCCAATTCGGACAAAACCGTACATAAAATCTGGGACGCATAAGAAACAATCGCTTATAGTAGGTCGTTACCGACCGCCTGCCTCAAGCCACTACATACGGCTGAAGCAGTGGCGGTGACGCTGCGATGAAGGGGAACGGCGTGAGCGATAAGCTTCCCAGTTGGGTCATTGCGGCACTTCGAAGCGTCGGGGCATGCGTCATTGCCCTCCTGTTCATCGTTCTATTGATGACCGCGTCTGCACAGCAGGAAGTGATGGGTAAGCTGGCAGGGCTTGACCTAGGGGTGAGCTACAGCTCAGCCTATGCCACGGCGCTCAAGGTGGATCAGGCGCGTCGTGACCTGAGTGCGGCGCGCGGCAGCGAGGCGCAGTATATCGCTAAGGCCCGGCAGGAACGGGCGGCGCTCAATCAGGCCGAAGCAGCGTATAACGAAGCATGGGAAAACTTTGCTCCGGCCGCGCTCGCCTTCTCCAAAAGGCCGGGCTGCGCGCTCCCTAGTAATCCCACGCAGGCCATGGGGACTGACGAACGGAAGCAGATTGTCGCTGTGGTCCGCGAGTGCTTGCTATCTGGTAGGATCTCCCGGGAGCAGGCTGCGAGCATGAGAAAGCTAATCGAGAGCCCGCGCGGAGTGCCGGACAGCTTCCGCCGAGCGGTTGATGCTGCCAACCGTGTAAAAATGGCCGACGATAACGCGACCATGACCGGCGACCGCATCAAAGTGCTTGAACAGGAGGACGCCAAAGCGGCGGCGATCCGGGACTGTTTCGACACGACCACGAAACTGCGCAGCAGCATCTTGCTCGGCGGCGATGTACTGATCGACTTCCCGCCCGCGCTGCTGCAAATCGTGCTGGCCTTTGTATCGGGCACGTTCGGCGCGCTTCTGTTGACGCTCGTGCTGGTCGTCTACCCCGCGACCAGTTTCACGCTCACGTCGTCGGCTGGCTATAGTGCGCGCATTCTTCTAGGCGGTCTCATTGCGCTCTGCGTGTTTATCCTCCTGAGCGGTGGGACGGCGGTGCTCGGAACCTCGAGTGGTTTTGCCGGCGGTGAGGCGAACTACATGGCATTTTGTGCTGTAGGTATCCTCGCCGGAATGTTCTCTGATCGGGCGGCCTCATGGCTGTCTGAGCGAGCTGACACTTTCTTCGGGAAGAAGGACGAATAGGCTGTAATTGCTCCATTGGGCCGCCGACTGATTCGTTTCTGGTAAAGATATTATAGCGAGTATACGCGATGAGATGTAGGTAATATACGTCAGAGCAATATTTATAGGTCCGTTTTAAAGAAGGGGTGATGTGGCAATATTGTAGTTCTACTTAATTTCCGTGCAGCTTGTTAGGCGGGTTATATAGGTGTACACATGGGGGTTGCCGATCATGAAAATTAATATTTCGCGGTGGGCAAGCAGAGGTTCACTGCTGACCTGCTCATTGATGGCTCTGTTCTTCGCGACGTCAACCCAAGCCGACTCGCCGGAAATGGCGCGCCCGGTTTATGTGCAGGATAGTCCTGCCTGGGCAGCGCAGCGTCAGTCCTACTATACACAGGATCAGGGCTCGCAGTTGGTTCCGCTCGCCTGGCTTCGCGCGCTCGATGCCCCCGGCGGCGGAGCTTTCCTTGCCGACGGCCTTTTGCGCTACGGCTACCTGCCCAATCCTCAGAGTCCCGACGGACTTCCCGTGGGCTTCACCGTCAACGGCACTGGCCCCGCGGCCTTTGCAGGCATGAACTGCGCCGCTTGCCACACCCGCCAGATCGAGGTCGGTGGTCAAGCCTATCGGATTGATGGCGGCCCGGCACTGTCTGATTTCCAGGCACTTCTGACCGACCTGGTGAACAGCCTTGGCGCGATCAAT
>Ga0070667_100005525_pt1 | contig 10556 bp, 9 predicted proteins | sample KBSS33metaG_FD_64659 | JGI IMG/M metagenome (GOLD analysis project Ga0070667, IMG submission 64659) | Switchgrass rhizosphere microbial communities from Kellogg Biological Station, Michigan, USA - KBS S3-3 metaG | ecosystem: Host-associated > Plants > Roots > Rhizosphere > Soil ...
ATCTCGGTGATCGCCGGCGGGTTCGGCATCGAAGCTGGCCCGGCTGAGGACAAGGACTACGGCGAGCACCGCGAGATCAACGCCGAAGATGCCGCCGACATGCTCAAGGAGTCAACCTCGGTCATCATCACGCCGGGCTACGGCATGGCGGTCGCTCAGGCGCAGTACCCGGTCGCGGAACTCGCCAGCAAACTGCGTGAGCGCGGCATCGAGGTGCGCTTCGGTATTCACCCGGTGGCCGGTCGTCTGCCTGGCCACATGAACGTCTTGCTTGCCGAGGCGAAGGTGCCTTACGACATCGTCCTTGAGATGGACGAGATCAATGACGACTTCCCGACGACCTCTACGGTGCTGGTGATCGGTGCCAACGACACAGTGAACCCTGCCGCCGACGAGGACCCGACTAGCCCGATCGCTGGCATGCCAGTGCTGAAGGTCTGGGAGGCGCACAACGTCATCGTCTTCAAGAGGTCGATGGCAGCGGGCTACGCAGGCGTGCAGAACCCCTTGTTTTTCAGGGAGAACAGCCAGATGCTCTTCGGTGACGCCAAGCAGCGTGTCGAAGACATCCTGCGTTTCCTCTGACAGGCTCCCTGCTTTACGGGGTAGCGACCAGCTGCAGAATCGCGAGTAAAGGCGCGCCGATATCGTCGGCCTGGTGCCCAGTTGCGAGACGTCGCAGCTGCATACCGGCGATCATCGCTACCACGGCCGGGGCATACGCCTCGGCATGGGGCAGCCCCAGCTTGGCCAGGATCGCGGCGGCAAGTTCGTCGTATGCGGCAAAGCAGGCAGTGGCCGCTTCCCGTAAAGCAGGATCGCGTCCGGCCTCCAGGTAAAGCTCGAAGGAGGCGAATTGCCCTTCAGTAAAGGCGAAGTCTCGCGCCACCTGAGCGACAAGTTCGGCGGCACGTTCGAGAGTCACCTCGGCGGAGTCGTGCAGCTGAACCAGCTCGCGAATGCGGGAAGTCTCCTCCGCGACGAAGCTCAACAACGCCTCCCGCAGTAGATCGTTCTGCGTGGGGAAGTGGTAGGTCACCGATCCGAGGGACACACCCGCCTCCCGCGCGATTCGGCGATTCGACAGAGCAGCGATGCCATCGGTGCCGACGATCGCCAGCGCGCTCGCGAGGATCCGGTCACGAACGTTGCTGACCGCAAGGGGCTGCGGCGCCGCCTTGGTGGCTGGCGCTGGCGCGGTGCCCATGGTTAGCTTTCCCACCAAGGTTCGGGGCGTTGAAGATCCCAGCGCAACTCTGCCTCAAGTTGTGCCGCCACCGACACCAGGAGGGGCTCGCTGTGCGCGTTGCCCATCAGCTGAGCGCCAACAGGTAGGCCAGCGCTGGTGAATCCGGCAGGCACATTGACGCTCGGCCAGCCGAGGACGTTCCATGGCCACGTATAGGGACAGGCCCTGGTGATCTCGCCATTGGTGTCCCACGCGCCGTGACCGTCGATCGCGTCGATCGGCATAGGTGGAGTCGCTGTGGTTGGGGCAAGGACGACGTCGAAGTCGTTGAACATGGCGCCTATCCGTCGTTGGAAGAATCTCTCCAGTGCCAACGCTCCGCGCAGCGGCAGGCCACGGGTCAGTCGCCCTTCGTGCGCGGTCGCCCGAGTGCGGTGATCGAGCAGCTCTGGTCGCGGCGCCTCGCGTACCCAGTCGTCGGTCCCGACCCACGCTCGCGGTAAGAAAGACAGGCCAATCAGTGGTGTGTACGGCGGGTCCGCCACCGTCACCTCGTGGCCGAGTTTGCGCAACGTGGTGGCGATGCGTTCGACCCCGGCACGTACGTCTGGGTCGAGCGTGGTGCGAGTAGCGACGAATGGTGCGCGTGTCGCCAGTGCGATACGCAGACGGCCCGGATCTTTTTCGAGCGCGTTGACTACGGAGTTCGGCGTGGCGCTGGTACCGGAGGCAACGTCTAACAACAGCGCCGCATCGGCGACGGTACGCGCCAGGGGACCGTACACACACAATCCGTAAAACGCTTTGCCCTCAGGTAGGGGTGTGAGAGGTATCCGTCCGCGCTGCGGCTTGATACCAACGAGATTGGTCCAGCTCGCGGGAATGCGTACTGAGCCGGCGCCGTCTGAACCTAGAGCTGCGGGGACAAGCCCGGCTGCGACGGCCGCCGCGGTACCGCCTGAAGAACCTCCAGGTGTCCGCTCGCTGGCCCACGGATTACGGGTGTAGCCGAATGCATCGCCATGGGTGAGCGGCCACAGCCCCAGCTCGCAGGTATTGGTCTTGCCAACGATGATCGCGCCGGCCGCCCTAAGGTTGGCTACCGCCGTGCAATCGTCCTGTTTTGCAGGGAAGTCACCTGCACAGCCGAAGGCAGTGGGTTCTCCGGCGACGTCGGAATCGTCCTTGACAGCGACCGGGACACCGAGCAGCGGCAGACGTTCACCGCGCGCTAGGCGACGGTCAGCCTCGTTTGCCTCGGCGCATGCTTTCTCGGCGCGGACGAGCCGGAAGGCATTCAGGCTCGATTGACTGGCATCAATTCGGGCCAGCGCCTGTGTGACGGCCTCGGTTGAGGAGACCTCGCCTGCAGCAATGGCGGCAGCGAGGGGGGCTAGCCCCAGCGTGGCGGTAGAGGTGTGGTCCATATCTCCTCCTGTTCGTTCGAACGAACGGTATCACGCCTTGACTGTGACATTGTGTCTCACATAACGTGGCCGGACATCGAGCCGAACAGGCGGGTGACTTGGAGGCAAAGATGGCCGAAGATCAGATGCGAGACGTTAGCCCAACCACGACGACGCAAGTCGCATCGACAGCGCAGCGAGTCGGCGCGCGACTTACTGATGAGTTAGTACTGCCGTGTGGGCAGGTGCTTGCGAACCGGCTGATGAAGGCGGCGCTCAGCGAAGCGCTGGGCAATTCCGCACACGATCCAACTGAGCGGCTGGTGACGCTGTATCGACGCTGGGCCAGCGGTGGTTTTGGTCTGATCGTCACCGGAAACGTGATGGTCGATCGTCGTCAGCTCGGCGAGCCGGGCAATGTCGTCGTCGAGGACAAGCGCGCGTTCGACGCCCTGCGACGTTGGGCAGACGCAGCCCGTGCGGCGGGCACACCGACGTGGATGCAGATCAACCATCCCGGCCGCAATGCCAATCCGCTGGCCACCGGTAACCGTCCAGTGGCACCGAGCGCCGTTCGGCTGAAGATTCCAGGAATGGCTACGCCTCGTGCATTGAGTAGCCAGGAGATCGAGGAGATCCTCGACCGATTCGTCGTCACTGCGGGCGTCGCCGAGTCGGCCGGTTTTGATGGCGTGCAGATCCACGGTGCTCACGGGTACCTACTTGCCCAGTTCCTCTCGCCGCTGGCCAATCAGCGTGACGATGAGTGGGGCGGTGACCCGCAGCGCCGGATGCGCTTTGCGATCGAAGTAACTCGACGTATTCGCGCGGCCGTCAGCCCGGGATTCGCCGTGGGGATCAAGCTCAACTCGGCCGACTTCCAGCGCGGTGGGTTCACTGCCGAGCAATCTCGGGAGGTGATGAGTGCGCTGGCGCATGAGGGGCTAGACCTCATCGAGATCAGCGGAGGCACTTATGAAGCACCCGCGATGATGGGCAAATCCCGCACCGCATCCCGCACCGCAAGCACCATTGAGCGCGAGGCGTACTTCCTTGAATATGCCTATGCCGCGCGGGGATTAGTGGGCACGGTTCCGTTAGCAGTGACGGGAGGTTTCCGGTCGCACGCAGCGATGGCAGAGGCGGTGTCCTCTGGAACATGTGACATCGTCGGGCTAGGGCGTCCTACCTGCATTGCGCCTGAGGCCGCCACGCAGGTGCTGTCCTCACCGCAGTCGAGGCTGCGCGCAGTACCGGTGCAGATAGGAATGCGTGCAGCGGTGGGCCGAGTCGCCGACCTGAAGATGCTTGATGGGGCGGTGGAACTGCAGTGGCACACCGATCAGCTGCACCGTATGGGCGACGGTAAGGAGCCTGATCTAGGACGGTCGTGGCGCAGGACCCTAGTCACGATGGTGACCCGAAATGGCCTGGGATCGTTACGGCGTAAACGTTCCTGATGCTGTGCTGCGTTCAGGGCTAACGACGTCGTTCACGGCTACTGACGTCGTTCTTTACGCCAGACAAGTTTTAGGCCCGACCAATCGTGGTCAAGGGCAGCGACCTTGACATCAACCAGGCCAAGCGGCAGAGCGTGTTGGCGGATCAAGTTCTCACTCATGTCGCTGATATGCCCAGCAGCTTTGCGTGGCCAAGCTACCCAGAGCATCCCCTCAGGAAAGATCGATTGACCCATCGCGGCCAACCGTTCGGCGAAACTGTCTTCGGTACCGAAGAAACCCATGAGGACGTCGACCTCGGCTCCCGATGCAACGTAACTCAAGCCTGCCGGCGGCTCGACAAGTTCCCAACCTTCAGGAGCGCCCTCAATACAGACTCGCATACCTGGTTTGAGGCCAATCTTTTTCCATTGCGGGGTAGCGGAATAGCCTGCTGTCACCGCCGCAGTCTTTCATGCGCCGACTGAGTAGCTGACGATCGATTGAGCTGGCGGTGGATCTAACTGGCGGTGGATCTAACTGGCGGTGGCATTCGTTGTTGAGGCGAGCGAAATATCCTCGCCTAGCGAGGGGAACAGCCCGTGAGCGATCGGGCCGGCCGCCGGTTTACGCTCGCGGAGCAGTAACACTGCCCTGCTGCGATCAACGCCGGTGTAAGCGATGTCGAGAATAACTTCGCGATCGGCGTAGTACTCAAGCTGACGCCGATCGGCATAGATCGGGCAACCCCCAACGCGCCCAATGACGACATCGAAGGGGCTGGCTGAATAGAGGTCCTCCGGCAGGTAAGCCGCTCCGCCCGGCCAAGAAGCTAAGACAACCTGTGGCCCACGGGCCGCACAGATCCTGCCTATTCCCTGGCGTGCTTCGTCGCTAACGGTGAGCTGTAGTCGCCACGTCTCAAGATCTGTCTCAACATCCGACGTAGGCAGTCGGTACTCCTCAAGTTTCACGACATGTTCCTTCCCGGATGAACACATTTCCAATCCCACATAGTTCATCGCGGCGTAGGCAGGCAAGCAGAGAGCCAGATGGTCCGCGGTGACAGGCCGATGGTCCCGTGACGACGGGACAGGTCACCTGTCCCGTATACGAGGTGGCTTTGGCCCCTAAAGTCGGCAGATTCTCCGGACAAGCATCAGTGTCGGGAGCTGGGTGTTGCCGCGACAGCTCACGCAATACCTACAAAAGATTAGTGAAACGGTCAGGCCCCATACATGACCTTAAACAAAGGAGAAAACCTATGAGTACGGTTAAGGCTAAGCCGAAGGATGTCGAAGTAGCCCGTTCGACGACGACCGACCTGCTTGGGTGGAACAGCCCCATCGGGCAATTCGTCGACAACATCTGGCGCGCAGCAACCCACGGTGACACGTTGTTGCCCAAGGGCGAGCTGGAAGAGACCGACGACGCGTTTATCGTGGAACTTGACGTCCCGGGAACTCGCAAGAAGGACATCGCTATCGACGTCGCGGGACGTCGGGTGTCGGTAAAGGGCACCAGAGAAGCTAAGGAACGCAGCGGAGTGTTGCGTCATTCCACTCGCACCACCGGTGAGTTCAGCTTCGATGTGGTCCTGCCCTCGGACGTGGACGAGTCGGGCACCTCCGCCTCGCTTAATGAGGGTGTCTTGCGTATTCAGCTTCCTAAGAACACCAAGACCCCCTCGCACAAGGTCGCCATCAGCTAGTGAGCTCGGGTGATCGAGTAAGCCCATGAATGCAGAGGAGTCACAATGCAGGCCAAGACAGGGGATTGGTTGTTAATCAAGACCCATACCGAAGATCAGCACAGTCGTGGAGGCGTAATCACTGAAGTGGGCGACGACGGCAACCCGCCCTATACGGTGCATTGGCTAGACACCGGCCGGGAAAGCGTCGTCTTTCCCGGACCCGATGCGCTCGTCAGGACTCCCGAAGAGCAAGACGCACACGACAAAACGGAGACCGAGCGGGCCTATCGTGCCCAGCAACTCATCGCCGCGCAGCACGCCGCAGACTAGCCACACGTTAAGGGACTGCGGAAAGTTAAGGGACTGCGGAAACTAGTCCCTACATTGAGGGCCTTCGTGACTAGCCCTTAATGTAGGGACTTTCGCGCGTCGAGGTGAAAAATGTCCTTACGCTGCGGCGCTAAACCTTCCAGCAATAGTCGCTTCTCCGCCGCGGCGATACTGTGCCGGACCCCTTCCACGCTGTCCGGATTCACCGAAATCGATGTCAGGCCCAGACGCACTAGGTATTCTGCGAACTCTGGTCGGTTGGATGGTGCTTGCCCGCAAAGCGACACGGTAATGCCGGCGTCGTGGCACGCATTGGCTATACGGGAGATCACATCCAGTACGGCGGGATCGGACTCGTCGAAAAGTTCGGCACAAATTTCGGAGTCACGGTCTACGCCGAGGACCAGCTGGGTGAGATCGTTGCTGCCGATCGAGACACCTGAGACTCCCATCTGGGCGTAGGTCGGGATCCAGTACGCAGCGGACGGAACTTCGGCCATGACCCACACCGGCAGGTTCGAGGCAGTCGGATGGGAGGCGACGATCTCCAGACAGGCCTGCAGCTCCCACGCGGTACGCACGAACGGAATCATCAAACGTAGATTGGGTGTCTGCTCAGCGACCGCACCGAGCACATCGAGTTCAAGCCGAAAAAGATCTGGCTGATCGATGTAGCGGAAACAGCCACGATAGCCAATCATCGGATTCTGTTCCGCTGGCTCGAACTCCTCGCCACCCTCAAGACCTCGAAACTCATTCGTGCGGAAGTCAATACTGCGGTAGACGACAGGACGTGGCATAAATGCCTGGGTAATCCGCAGCAGCGAATCGCGCATCGCGTCAATGAACACTTGTTGTTCACCACGCTGCAGCAACAGCCGGGGATGGATGCCATGCAGCGCCTCGGTCACCATGAACTCAGCTCGTAGCAATCCGACGCCATCGACATCGAGTGCGGCGACCTTCTCGGCGTTGTCGGCGATCGCGAGATTGACGTACAGCTGGGTGGCGAGCACCTCGTGTGCCGGCGGCGTCTCCCCGCCCATGGAAGGAGGAGCGATCGTCTTGTCGACCGTCGTGACAGTGACACTGGGGGCTGAGGCGTCACCGCGCAGAACCTGACCGCGCTCGCCATCAATCGTCACGACCTCGCCATCGGATAAGAGGCTGGTCGCGTTGTGAGCTCCAACGACGCACGGCACCTGCAGTTCGCGGGCGATGATCGCCGCATGACACGTCATTCCGCCGCTATCTGTGACGAATCCAGCCGCTCGACGCATCGTCGGTAGCCAGTCCGGACTGGTCATCGGTGCCACCAATATCTCGCCGTCGAGTAACTCCGTACCCTGCTCGGGGGAGCGCAGGATTCGGACTTTGCCGCTGGCTCGTCCTCGTGAGGCGGCCAGGCCTTGAACAAGAATCTGCTGCTCAGCGGCCTCGGCGCCCGTCCTCGCGGGCGTCGAAGTGGAGGCCTTGGTGCCCAATGTGGTGATCGGTCGTGACTGAACGATCCAGAATCCGCCGTCAGCGTAGGACCATTCGATGTCCTGTGGACTGCCGTAGTGCTCCTCGATGGTCTTGGCGAAGGCGGCGACTTCAAGAATCTGCGAATCGGTCAAGACCCGCTGAGAGCGTTCCTCAGCAGGGATATCCAACGTCTTGTCGCCGCCCTCGGCGCCGCGGACGATACGTCGTTTCTGCGCACCAACCCGAGTGTGGGCAACGAGCAACGGGTTCTTGCTGACGACATAGGTGTCGGGCTCGACCATGCCGCTGACGATGGCCTCACCTTGGCCACGCACGGCTTCGACGATCAGCCGATCTGAGTCGCCGGTCGTAGGGTCAACGGTGAAGACGATGCCGGCGCACTGCGAGGCGATCATCTGCTGGACAACGACGGCGATCGATGGTTCGGCAGCCATCTGTGAGGCGGAGCGGTAAGACAATGCGCGTGCTCCGTAGAGCGAGGCCCAACACGCCACGATGTGATCCAAGACGTCTTGGTCGCCACTGATGTTCGTGAAGGAGGCGTTCATGCCGGCGAACGAGGTGGTGGCAGAGTCTTCGCTCAGCCCGGAGGAACGTATCGCCACATTCGCCTCGTGACCGAGGTGGTGATACGCCGACAGCACAGCTTCAGCGATCTCCGGCGGAACGACAATGCTGCCAATCAGACGCTGCGCTTGTTCGCTGGTCGCAGCCAACGCCTCAGGATCTGCGGCATCGAGGTGAGCGAGGAGCTCACGCAACTGAACACGGACGCCGCTCTCAGCGATCGCTTGCAGAAAAGCGTCCGCGGTAACGACAAAACCGTCAGGGACAGGCAGCCCTGCGCTGGTTAACTCGCCGAGATTGGCTCCTTTGCCTCCGGCAATATCGCTGTCGTGCAGCGTCAGCGTCTTGAACCATCTCACGTCGTCCATTGAATGACCTTCGAGTACTCGGTGTTACTGGCCGGTATTTGTCGTGTCTCGCCATCACCGTCCTTACGGCGGTGACCAAGCTCAGTACTTACCGTCGCCTATTCCTAAGCGATTGAGACGTGTCGTAGTGCCTGAGCCAGTGAGGACCTTTGTCACTGCGCAGTGACCAAGCCGCTTGGTTCCATGAAAGGAAAGCTCACGTGCCGTAGGCGTTGTGGGTACCGGCTAGAGGCAAGACAGGACTTGAGATGACGTCGCAGAGCAAGAACGACAAGCAAAGCCGCCGCATCCTCGTCGGAACCGAAGGGACACCCGACGGTGACGCGGCGGTGGCGTGGGCCGCCGACGAGGCGGCGCTGCGGGGCCACGAATTGATGATCTGCCACGTCAGCAGCCCAATCGCCGCAGATTTCTGGGTAACGACTGACACAATCCGCAAGGAGTTAGCGGAGCTGTGCGAGCCGCTGCTGGAGCACGCGGTGCAGGTTGCCCGTGAGCGCCAGCCTGATGTTGAGGTACATGCCAAAGTGCTCGTGGGTTCGCCGTCACGGATCATGTTGAACCTTGCCGAGAGCGCGGAGCTGACAGTGCTAGGACGTTCTGGGCAAGGCGGGCTCGCGCCACGGTGGATCGGATCCGTGATCGAGCGAATGTTTGCCCTCTCACCCACGCCAACCGTCGGTGTGAGTGCGCATCCTGAGCGGACCAGCGACGAGGTCCGGCGGGTTGTCATCGGCATCAGCGCGGATATGCCGTCTGAGTCCGCACTCGATTTCGCCTTCGATTTCGCTGCCTTGCATAAGGCGCCGGTGCAGGTGCTGCACGTTATCCCGGCCGATGTGCCGAACTCGCGTCACGGTGAGATGCAAGACGAGGCTAATGAACGGTTGGCGAAACTGCTCGCCGCACGGGAACTCAACTTTCCCGACGCGCATCTAGTCTCCCTGCAAGGTAACGGAACGACGGGGGAGGTTCTAGCCCATGCTTGTGCTTCGGACGATCTGCTCGTGCTCGGACGACGTGACCACGCCGCACGTATCCCAGGTCGTATCGGCAGGACGATCTCCCACGCACTCCACTCTGCGAGATGCCCGATCGTTGTCGTGCCATGAATGACCGTGACGCATGCCCACCGCAGCGCTGTTACTGAGCGACCCTGAGCAGCGATCATTCGTTACACCAGCAGAAGGGCTCACAGCAGAACAGGTACGTTCACGACGTGCTGACGGTTTAGGCAACGCCGTCCAACAACGCACAAGCCGCACCACAACGGAGATCCTGCGCGCTAATATTTTCACCCTGTTCAACGGGTTGCTGGTCGCCCTGTTCGGCGTCGTTATCGCTACTGGTCAATGGCGCAATGGGTTGTTCGGTGGGGTAGTGGTCGCCAACGCTGCAATTGGAATCACCCAGGAAGTCAGGGCAAAACGCACACTTGATCAACTGGCCCTTCTTAATGTCGCGAAGGTCCAGGTGCGACGAGACGGAGCGAGTGAGGCGGTCGATTCTGCCGACCTCGTTCTTGATGACCTCGTCGAATTGCGCCCAGGTGACCAAGTGCCCGCCGATGGCGTAGTTCGTTTCTGCGTAGGCCTGGAGGTTGACGAATCCTTACTCACCGGTGAGGCGGATCCGGTCATTAAAGCGCCGGAGGAGGCCGTGCAGTCCGGATCCATCGTTGTCGCTGGGAACGCCACGATTCAATTGCTCGCCGTCGGCGCGCAGGCGTACGCCGCTCGACTGGCGGTCGAGGCACGTCGTTTCGCGCTGACCCGCTCTGAACTGGTCGAGGGCACGAATCGGCTGCTGCGCTGGATCTCAGTCATGCTCGTCGTCGTAGGCCCGCTCGTGATGTGGAGCCAACTGCACAGCACAGACAATCGGAGCTGGCAGGATGCGGCCATTGGTACCGTGGCCGCATTGGTCGGAATGATTCCTGAAGGCCTGGTGCTGTTGACCAGCCTGGCATTCATGGTCGCCACCGTGACCCTTGCCAGAGGCAAGACCTTGGTGCAAGAACTCCCTGCCGTCGAAGGTCTGGCTCGAGTGGATGTGGTGTGCTTCGACAAGACGGGG
>Ga0070667_100005534_pt1 | contig 10541 bp, 6 predicted proteins | sample KBSS33metaG_FD_64659 | JGI IMG/M metagenome (GOLD analysis project Ga0070667, IMG submission 64659) | Switchgrass rhizosphere microbial communities from Kellogg Biological Station, Michigan, USA - KBS S3-3 metaG | ecosystem: Host-associated > Plants > Roots > Rhizosphere > Soil ...
TCGACGATCGTCGTGTTGTCCTTGTCGATCGTGACGCGCTTGGCCTGGCCGAGCATGTTCAGCGTGACGCTCTCGAGCTTGATGCCGAGATCCTCGCTGATCATCTCGCCGCCGGTGAGGATCGCAATGTCCTCAAGCATCGCCTTGCGACGATCGCCGAAGCCCGGAGCCTTGACGGCCGCGACCTTGAGGCCGCCGCGCAGCTTGTTGACAACCAGGGTCGCCAGGGCCTCCCCTTCGATGTCCTCGGCGATGATCAGCAGCGGACGGCCGCTCTGAACCACAGCCTCGAGGATCGGCAGCATCGCCTGGAGGTTCGACAGCTTCTTCTCGTGGATCAGGATGTACGGATCCGAAAGCTCGACCTGCATCTTCTCAGGGTTGGTGATGAAGTAAGGCGAGAGATAGCCACGGTCGAACTGCATGCCCTCGACGACGTCGAGCTCGAACTCGAGACCCTTGGCCTCCTCGACGGTGATGACGCCTTCCTTGCCGACCTTCTCCATCGCCTCGGCGATTTTCTCGCCGACTTCGCGGTCGCCATTGGCCGAGATGATACCGACCTGGGCGATTTCCTTGGAGCCCGAAACGTCCTTCGAGCGGCTCTTGAGGTCCTCGACGACCTTGGTCACGGCAAGATCGATGCCGCGCTTCAGGTCCATCGGGTTCATGCCCGCCGCAACCGACTTCATGCCCTCGCGAACGATCGCCTGAGCGAGAACCGTCGCGGTGGTGGTGCCGTCGCCGGCGATGTCGTTGGTCTTCGAGGCCACTTCGCGCACCATCTGCGCGCCCATGTTCTCGAACTTGTCCTTGAGCTCGATTTCCTTGGCGACGGTGACGCCGTCCTTGGTGATGCGCGGAGCGCCGAAGCTCTTGTCGATGACGACGTTGCGGCCCTTGGGCCCCAGCGTCACCTTTACTGCATTGGCGAGGATATCCACGCCATTGAGGATGCGCTCACGCGCATCGCGGCTGAATTTCACGTCTTTGGCTGCCATCTGGCTACCCTTTCTTCAAAAGCGAATGTTCACGAATTTTCGCAGTGACACGCAGGTTTCCCCGCGCATCGGGAAGTCAGCCGACGATCCCGAGGATGTCGCTTTCCTTCATGATGATCAGGTCTTCACCGTTGATCTTCACTTCGGTGCCCGACCATTTGCCGAACAGGATCTTGTCGCCGGCCTTGACGTCCAGCGGGGTGACCTTGCCGTCATCGGCCTTGGCACCCGCGCCCACGGCGACGACTTCGCCTTCCTGCGGCTTTTCCTTGGCGGTATCGGGAATGATGATTCCACCAGAAGACTTCTCTTCGGCCTCGACTCGGCGGACGAGGACGCGGTCATGAAGCGGCCTGAAACCCATGGGTGTGAACCCCCTCTTCTCTTACAAAGTTGAACAATTTCCGTTGGCACTCTCCACATGGGAGTGCCAGCGATGCCGCGCATATGGTTGCAGCCCCTCCATCCGTCAACGGTGGGCAACAGCCTTTTCTTTTAGCCGTGGCGAGGCGGGGTCAGGCCGAGCCGGTCACGCAATATCCATCGCGTGAGCATAAGTGCCGCAACGGCCGCCAGCCCGCTCGCCAGGCCAATCCAGATGCCGACGCCTTTCCAGTCCTCACCAAATGCGAGCCAGGTGCCTATCCCAAGACCCACGACCCAATAGCCGACCAAGGCAAACACGAGCGGCCAGCGCGTATCGTGAAGCCCGCGGAGCATGCCTGCGCCAATAACCTGCGCGCCGTCCACCAGCTGGAAGGCGGCCGCGACGCGCAGAAAGCTGACCGCCAGGCCGATCACGACCGCGTTCGCCGGAATATCCTTCAGGAACAAGGTGATGAGGGTCCGCGGAATGGCCCACATGACAAGTGCCATGCTGCCCATGAAGCCGACTCCGATCACCCAGGCGGTCCAGCCCGCACGGGCGATCCCCGCTTCGTCGCGCCGGCCGAGCGCCAGTCCGACGCGAACCGTTGCGGCCTGCCCGAGGCCAAGTGGCACCATGAAGGTCAAAGCGGCGAGCTGCAGCGCGACCGCGTGAGCGGCAACGGCAGGAGCCCCGATCCAGCCCATGAAATAAGCCGCGAGGGCGAACACGCCCATCTCCAGGGCCATGGTCACGCCGATCGGCCAGCCAAGCCTCACCATTGCCAGGGTCCGCTGCCGGTCGAAGCGCCACCAGTGCCCGAACAGATGGAAGCGCCGGAATTGGCGGTCCGCAAGAACGACGGTCACCAGCGCGCCGCACATGATGATCCAGGTGAGAGTGCTGCCAAGGCCGCCGCCAACAAGGCCGAGCGCCGGCAGACCCAGCTTGCCGAAAATCAGCGACCAGCTGATCAGGGCGTTGAGGGCGATACCACCAAGGCTCAGCCACAGCACGGCGCGCGGTCGCTCGAGCGCGGCCACGAAGTTCCTGAGAAGCTGGAAGAGCAGCCAGGGAGCCGTGCACCACATGTAGGCACGGAGGAAGGTCTGCCCTTGGATCGTGAGCTGATCCGAAATTCCGAACGCATGCATCAGGCCGCCGACGTGCCAGAGGACGAGCCAATAGGGCGGGAGCATCACGGCAATGAGCCAAAGCCCAGCCCGGAAGGTCCTTCGAACGTCGCGGACGGCGTTTGACCGCTGACCGAGTGCCGTCGCCATCATGGGCGAGGAGGCGATCACCAGTCCCAGCATCAGCAGGTTGAAGGTGAATGTCAGGTTGAGCGCCAGGGTCGCCGCTGCAAGCTGGGTAGCGCCGAGGCGGCCCATCAGCAGCACGTCGGTGGCCTGTATCGCCTGCTGCGTGAGGTTGGCGAGGATCAGTGGCCAGGCAAGCGCAAGCGTCGCCCTAAGCTCCTCGCGCCAGGGTCTTGACCGTCGATCGCGTGAATTTTCGGCCGCCATGTCCATATCTGGGCCGTAGCCATCCTGCGGCATGTCGAAAAGGTTTGGCCGCCAGCCCTCACCTCCGCTAGCAGAGGCGGCAAATTGATAGAGGCCCCGACATGAAGTTTGTACGCGCACTCTGGAAACTGCTGGTAGGGATCAAGGACGGCCTCGTCCTGCTGCTGCTGGTGCTGTTCTTCGCAGGCCTCTACGGCACGCTTTCAGCGCGGCCCGCGCCGATCAGGGAGGGCGTTCTCGACTTCAATCTCAATGGCAGCGTGGTGGAACAGCCGGCGCGGCGGCAGTGGGCCGACGTGGCTGGGTCTTCGCGGATCCAGGAGTATCGGCTTCGCGACCTGGTCCAGGCGCTCGACAAGGCGCGGTCCGATAGCAGGGTCAAGGCCGTCGCGCTTGATCTCGACGGCTTCACCGGCGGCGGTGCAACCGCGATCGGAGATCTCACGGACGCGGTCCGCCGGGTCCGAGCCGCGGGCAAGCCCGTCATCGCCTATGGCGTCGGCTATACGGATGACAGCTACGAACTCGCTACGGCGGCGTCCGAGATCTGGCTCAATCCCCTGGGCGGGGTCCTGATCGCCGGACCGGGCGGGTCCAATCTTTATTACAAGGGACTTCTCGACAAGCTCGGCGTGACCGCCAACGTTTATCGCGTCGGCACGTACAAATCGGCCGTCGAGCCCTTCATCCGCAACGACATGTCTCCAGAGGCCAAGCAGAATTACACTGCGCTCGACCAGGCGAGGCTGGAAATCTGGCGGCAGGAGATCAAGCAGGCCCGGCCCAAGGCCAATATCGACCTGTTCCTGACCAACATGAACGGTGCAGTTGCCGCCTCGGGCGGCGACATGGCACAAGCCGCGCTCAAGGCGGGCCTCGTCGATCGCATCGGAGATCGTCGGGCGTTCGAGGATCGCCTGGCCGACCTCGGCGGTGGCGCGGGCACGGGCGGAGCTGCGTTCAAGCAGGTGAAGCTCGGATCATACATTTCCGACGTAGTCGACCAGAAGCCGACCGGTCCAATCGGGGTCGTCACGATCGCCGGGATGATCGTCGACGGCAAGGCGGGCCCCGGTAGCGCGGGCGGCGACACGATCGCAAAGGAGATCGAGGACGGCGTCCGCAACAAGGGCATCAAGGCGCTGGTCGTGCGCGTCGACAGCCCCGGAGGTTCCGTCCTCGCTTCCGAACGCATCCGGCAGGCTTTGCTCGAGGCGAAGTCGAAGAAGATCCCGATCGTCGTTTCAATGGGCAGCGTTGCGGCGTCGGGCGGCTATTGGGTCTCCACCCCTGCCAACTTCATCTACGCCGAGCCTTCGACCATCACTGGGTCGATCGGCGTTTTCGGCGTCCTTCCGAGCTTCCAGGGGACGTTGGCCAAGCTCGGCGTCGGCGCCGACGGCGTGAAGACCACCCCGCTGTCAGGCGAACCCGACCTGTTCAAGGGTCCGTCGGCCGAGGCGAGCCAGCTCCTCCAGAGCGGCGTCGAATCCATGTACGGGCGCTTTCTCGGGATCGTCGCCGCGTCGCGCCACAAGACACCCCAGCAGATCGACCAGATTGCACAGGGAAGGGTTTGGGACGGCGGCACCGCGCGCCAGATCGGCCTTGTCGACGGCTTCGGCGGGATCGGCGATGCGATTACGAAGGCGGCGCAACTCGCCAACCTCGGGAACGAGCGCGGCATCCGTTACCTCGAGCCGCAGCAGAGCTTTCGCGATCAGCTGATCGACATGCTCGCGAATGAGGAGAATGACAATTCGGTGCCGACGGATGCCTTCTCGACGCTCGCGCGGGAACCGGAACAGCAGCTCGCCGGGGTCATCGCCGAGGTCCGCTCGATCCTGAAGGGTCCGAGCATCCAGGCACGGTGCCTCGAATGCCCGCCGGTCGCTCCGGCGCGTGTCGACCCGCGCGACCTGACCTTGCTCGGCGTAATCAGGAGCTGGCTAGGTTAGTCGCCTCCCTCGTCAATCCAGGGTCGACGCAACGGCTCGAAGAGCGTCGTTCGGCTGCGCGTCAATAATCTCACCGTGCGAGACGATGATGCGCCGTAAGTCGCTTTCGTCGGCCCAGGCGCGAAGTTGCCGTGCCAGTGCCGGCTTGTCCTTTGCGAGCAGCCAGCGGACTTCGCGCGCCATTTGCGGGTGCTTGACTCCGAAGCCGAACAGTCGCGCCATGATGTTGGCGCCGAGCCCCTTCGGGTGGCGGATGTTGGAGATGATGTCGTTGAGCACCAGCGTCTTTCCGCCACTGCGGACGACGCTGAGCGCGCTTTCCGCTTCGCGGGTTCCCTCCAAGACAATGAAACGAACCGAGGGGTCGCCGAAAACGTCGATCACGGCATCAACGGGCACCGCCTCCTCAACCCGCTTTTTCGCGCCCGGTGGGCAAACGACCCTGATCTGTGGGTAGCGCTTCTTCCACGCGCGGGCGTCCAGCCGATGGAAGCCGTTTGGAACGACCATGAAGCCCGGCTCACCCAGGCTTTCGATCCGGCGCATCGCCGGCTCGTGAAGCGGAACGGGGCTGAAAACGACCGTCTGGCCGGTCGACAAAGCGACAACGGTCATCCGCCGCGGAAACCGGCCGAGCGGCATCAGGATTTCGCCCTCGACGGTGAGAATGCCGTCGTCGACGCTGTCCACGCTGCCGTGCGGAAAGACGTGCCAATCGTCGTGAAGCTTGGCCATGACGGCCGTAACTCCTCAGATGTGGATCGGCTTCCCGGTCACGGCCATCGCCGCTTCCTTGAGCGCTTCCGAATGGGTCGGGTGCGCGTGGCAGGTGTAGGCGATGTCTTCGCTGGTCGCGCCGAACTCCATGGCTTGGGCAGCCTGGGCGATCATCGTGCCGGCAACTGAGGCAATCATCCAGACTCCGAGCACACGATCGGTCTTCGCATCGGCGATCACCTTCACGAAGCCGTCGGGCTCGTGGTTGGTCTTAGCACGGCTGTTGGCGAGCATCGGGAACTTGCCGACCTTTACGTCCCCATTTTCGCGCGCCTGCGCCTCTGTCAGGCCGACACCCGCGATCTCGGGCATGGTGTAAACGACGCTCGGGATCACATCGTGGTTCACGATTCCGGCGAGGCCGGCGATATTCTCGGCAACCGCAATGCCCTCGTCCTCGGCCTTGTGGGCGAGCATCGGGCCGGGAATCACGTCGCCGATCGCCCAGATGCCCTTCACGCTCGTGCGGAAGTCATGGTCGGTTTCGATCTGGCCGCGCTGGTTGGTCTGGAGGCCGGCCTTGTCGAGGCAGAGTCCGTCGGTGTTCGGCTTCCGGCCGATCGAGACGAGCACCGTGTCCGCTTCGATCGTCTCCGCAGCGCCGCCCTTGGCCGGCTCGACGGTTAGGGTGGCTTTGCCGCCATCGACCTTCACGCCGGTGACCTTCGTGCCGAGGCGGAATTCGATGCCCTGCTTCTTGAAGATCTTGTTAGCTTCCTTGCGGACGTCGTCGTCGAAGCCCGGGAGGATCTGGTCGAGAAATTCGACACAAGTCACCTTCGCACCCACCCGGCGCCATACGCTGCCGAGCTCGAGGCCGATCACGCCGCCGCCGATCACGACGAGATGACCCGGGACTTTTTCCAATTCCAGCGCGCCGGTCGACGAGACCACGACCTTCTCGTCGATTTCGACACCCGGGAGCGGAGTGACCGACGAACCGGTCGCGATGACGATGTTCTTCGCGCGGACGCTTCGGTCGCCAACCTTGACCGTGTCAGCGCTTTCAAAGGTCGCGAGGCCCTTCAGCCATTCAATCTTGTTCTTCTTGAACAGGAACTCGATGCCGCCGGTCAGTCCCTTTACCGCGTCGATGCGCTGCGCGTGCATGGCCGGAAGGTCGAGCTCCGGAGTCACCTTGATGCCCATCTTGGCCATCGCTCCGCCGGCGGCAGCCTCATAATATTCGGACGCGTGGAGCAATGCCTTCGACGGGATGCAGCCGACGTTGAGGCAGGTCCCGCCAAGCGTCTCGCGGCTCTCTGCGCAGGCAGTCTTGAGGCCGAGCTGCGCCGCGCGGATCGCGGCGACGTAACCGCCGGGGCCGGCGCCAATCACCAGGACGTCGAAATCGTAAGTGTCTGCCATATCTTTCTTCCGTCATCCCCGCGAAAGCGGGGATCCCGCTTCTGTTCCAGGGCAATATAGGTAGCGGGACTCCCGCTTGCGCGGGAGTGACGAGCTAGAGGTCAATCAACAGTCGCGTCGGGTCTTCGATCGCTTCCTTGATGCGGACCAGATAGGTGACCGCCTCGCGGCCGTCGATCAGCCGGTGATCATAGGAAAGCGCAAGGTACATCATGGGCCGGGCAACGATTTGCCCGTCCTTGACCACGGGCCGCTCCTCGATCCGGTGCATTCCTAGCACCGCCGACTGCGGCGGGTTGATGATCGGGGTCGACAGGAGCGAACCGAACACCCCGCCGTTCGAAATGGTGAAGGTGCCGCCCTGCATCTCCTCGATGCCGAGTGTTCCCTCCTTCGCGCGCTTGCCGAAATCGGCGATCGTCTTCTCGATCTCCGCGAAGCTCAGCCTGTCGGCATTGCGGATGACGGGAACGACCAGGCCCTTGGGCGCCGAAACGGCGACCGAGACGTCGAGATAGTCGTGATAGACGATCTCGTCGCCCTCGATGCTGGCGTTGACCGACGGGACGTCCTTGGCTGCGAGCGCGCAGGCTTTCACGAAGAAGCCCATGAAGCCGAGGCGGATTCCGTGTTTCTTCTCGAACAGATCCTTGTAGCGGGCCCGGGCGTCGATCACCGCGCTCATGTCGACGTCGTTGAACGTCGTCAGCATGGCGGCAGTGTTCTGCGCTTCCTTGAGGCGGCGTGCGACCGTCTGGCGGAGGCGCGTCATCTTGACGCGCTCTTCGCGGCGCTCCCCGGCGGCCGGAGCAGGCCGGGATGCTGGAGGAGGAGCCTTTCCTTCGGCCGGTTCCGGAGCCCTCGCTTGCGGCGCCGAAGCGCGTGGCTCCGTCTTCTGCGTCTGGGCGGCGGCGATCACGTCGTCCTTCGTCAGGCGCCCGTCCTTGCCGGTTCCGCGAATGCTTGTCGGATCCACATGATATTCGAGCACCGCGCGGCGGACCGCCGGCGACAGGGTGGTGATCTGGTCGTCATGCTCAGCCTCGGCGACAGGAGCGGTCGAATCGCCGCGAAGCGCCGGGGTCTCGCCTGCACCCGCCGGGTTGGTCGTCGCTTCGGCGGCAGCCTGTGCCGGGCTTGGCGCCGCGCTCGCGCCCGCGCCCGCGGTTGCCTTCTCATCGATGCGGGCGATCACCGCTCCGACGGCGACATTGTCGCCTTCCTGGACGAGTTGTTCGGTGAGGACGCCAGCGATCGGCGACGGCACTTCGACGCTGACCTTGTCGGTTTCGAGGCTGGCGATTGGTTCGTCCGCGGCAACGGCTTCGCCGGGCTTTTTCAGCCACTGCGCAAGCGTACCCTCGGTGATCGATTCCCCTAGCGCGGGGACTTCAACATCAGTGGCCATTTTTTCCCTTTATTCCGCTGCGACCGCCGGTCCGGCGCGCTCACTGCTACCCGCCTCCCTCTTTGTCGAGGGGTGGCCCAGTGCCGCCGCGATCAGCGCCGCCTGTTCGGCTGCGTGGCGCTTGGCGAGGCCCGTCGCGGGCGACGCGCTGGCGTCGCGGCCCGCATATTGTGCCCGCATGCCCTCGAAGCCCGCCTCGGCAAGGCATTTTTCAAGCAGGTCCTCGACGAAGAACCATGCGCCATTATTCTTCGGCTCCTCCTGCGCCCAGATGAGGTCCGTAAGCTCGGGCATCCCCCTCAAACGCTTGACGAGCGGTTCCGACGGGAACGGATAGAGTTGCTCGACGCGAATGATCTCGACCCCGAGATCGCCGGCAGCGTCACGCGCTTCCATCAGCTCATAGGCCAGCTTGCCAGAGCAAAGGACCAGGCGTCGGGTCTCGCCCTGCGCCGGCGGATTGAGGTCGGACAGGATCCGTCGGAAGTGGCTCTCGCCGGTGAAATCGGCGAGCTTGGACACGGCGAGCTTGTGCCGAAGCAGCGATTTGGGGGTCATCATGATCAGCGGTTTGCGGAAATCGCGCCGCATCTGCCGCCTGAGGATGTGGAAATAGTTCGAGGGCGTCGTGCAATTCGCGACCTGGAGATTGTCCTCCGCGCAAAGCTGCAGATAGCGCTCGAGCCGGGCCGAGCTATGCTCCGGGCCCTGCCCTTCGAAGCCGTGCGGCAGGAGCATGACGAGGCCGCTCGCCCGAAGCCATTTGGCTTCACCTGCAGCAACGAACTGGTCGATGATGCTTTGCGCGCCATTGGCGAAGTCGCCGAACTGCGCTTCCCACAGGACGAGGCAGCGCGGATCGGCGAGCGAATAGCCATATTCGAAGCCAAGCACTCCGAATTCGGACAGCGGACTGTCGCGCACCTCGAAGCGTGCCTCTCCGAGGGTGTTCAGCGGGATATATTTCTGGCCCGTCTGCTGGTCGACCCAGACCGCGTGGCGCTGACTGAAGGTGCCGCGCCCGCTGTCCTGGCCGGACAGGCGAACGCTCTGTCCGTCGGCGATCAGGCTTCCGAACGCGAGCGCTTCGGCGGTCGCCCAGTCGACGCCGTCGCCGCTCGCAAACATTTCCTTCTTCGCTTCGAGGATCCGCTGGAGAGTCTTGTGGATCGCGAAGCCCTGCGGGACCGTGGTCAGGACGCCCCCAAGGCGCTGGACTTCGTCCTCGCTGATGGCGGTCGGAATGTTTCGGCGCCCAAGTACCGGTTCATCGGGACGGCCGAGGCCGGCCCAGCGTCCCTCGAACCAGTCGGCCTTGTTGGGCCGGTATGAGACGGCATTCTGGAAGTCTTCTTCCAGCTCCGCGACGTGCTCCTTGGTCTCGCGCTCGATCCACGCCTGGTCGACCACGCCCTCAGCGATCAGACGTTTGCCGTAGATTTCACTGATCGGCGGATGCTTCTTGATCGCCGCGTACATCTGCGGCTGCGTGAAGCTCGGCTCATCGCCCTCATTGTGACCGAAGCGGCGATAGCACCACATGTCGATGACGATGTCGCGTCCAAAAGTCTGCCGGAATTCGATCGCGAGCTTGCAGCAAAAGGTCACGGCTTCGGGGTCGTCGCCGTTGACGTGCAGGATCGGCGCCTGGATGCCCTTGGCGACGTCCGAGGGGTAAGGCGAAGAGCGAGCGAACTGCGGGCTGGTCGTGAAGCCCACCTGGTTGTTGATGATGAAATGGATCGTGCCGCCAGTCCCGTAACCCGGAAGCCCCGAAAAGCTCAGGCATTCCCAGACGACGCCCTGCCCCGCAAAGGCCGCGTCGCCGTGAAGCAGGATCGGAAGCACGGTCTTCCCATGCTTGTCGCCGCGCAGCGTCTGGCTCGCGCGGGCCTTGCCAAGTACGACCGGATCGACCGCCTCGAGGTGCGAGGGGTTGGGAAGGAGCGACAAATGCACCTTGTTGCCGTCGAACTCCCGGTCCGATGAGGTGCCGAGGTGATATTTGACGTCGCCCGAGCCACCGACATCGGCAGGGTTCGTGGCTCCGCCGGCAAATTCGTGAAAGATCGCCTGCGCCGGCTTGCCCATGACGTTGGTGAGGACGTTGAGGCGGCCGCGATGGGCCATTCCGAC
>Ga0070667_100005538_pt1 | contig 10538 bp, 10 predicted proteins | sample KBSS33metaG_FD_64659 | JGI IMG/M metagenome (GOLD analysis project Ga0070667, IMG submission 64659) | Switchgrass rhizosphere microbial communities from Kellogg Biological Station, Michigan, USA - KBS S3-3 metaG | ecosystem: Host-associated > Plants > Roots > Rhizosphere > Soil ...
TCCCCAACCCCACGCAGCAGCTGGACTTCCGCCGGTTCTCCTCCGACCAGCTGCTCGCCAACTTCGTGGCCGAGCGCGACGTCCTGCACGAGCTCTCCCCGGGCGTCCCGGTGACCACCAACTTCATGGTCATGGCCAACACGCGCAACATGGACTACTTCGCCTGGGCCCCCGAGATGGACCTGCTCTCCAACGACCACTACGTCACGGCCGCGGACCCCGAGGGCCATCGAGAGCTGGCGTTCAGCGCCGACCTGGTGCGGGGTGTCGCCGGCGGTGCGCCCTGGCTGCTCATGGAGCAGTCGACGTCGGCGGTGAACTGGCAGCCGCGCAATGTCGCCAAGCGGCCCGGGGAGCTGCTACGCAACTGCGTGCAGCACCTCGCCCACGGGGCCGACGGCCTGTTGTTCTTCCAGTGGCGGGCCTCGCGGGCCGGAGCCGAGAAGTTCCACGCCGGGCTGGTGCCGCACGCCGGCACCGAGAGCCGCCTGTGGCGCGAGGTGGTCGAGCTGGGCGCGACGCTCGGCCGGATCCAGCAGATCGCCGGTAGCCGTGCCGACAACGACGTGGCGATCCTGTTCGACTGGCAGGCCTGGTGGGGCTGCGAGCTGGACTCCCACCCCAGCGAGGACGTGCGCTACCTCGATCTGGCGCACGCCCTGCACCGCGCCCTCCTCGACCAGGGGGTCGGGGTGGACGTCGTGCACCCCGACAGCGACCTGACCGGATACCGGCTGATCGTGGTGCCCACCCTCTACAGCGTCACCGACGCCGCTGCCGCCCGGCTCGAGGCGGCCGTCGGGGGCGGGGCGACGGCACTGGTGACCTACTTCAGCGGCATCGTCGACGAGCACGACCACATCCGGCTGGGCGGCTATCCCGGTGCCTACCGTGACCTGCTCGGCATCCGCGTCGAGGAGTTCACCCCGCTGCGCGAGGGCGAGCGTGTGCGCTTGGACGACGGGTCAGTGGGCGCGGTGTGGTCCGAGGACCTTCAGCTCGCGGGCGCCGAGGCGGTGGCGACGTACGTCGACGGACCCGTGCCCGGCGTCCCCGCCCTGACCCGCAACGCCTACGGCGACGGCGCGGCGTGGTACCTCGCGACCCGGCTGGAGCAGACGGCCATCGACGCCCTGGCCCAGCGGTTGCTGGCGGAGGCGAAGGTCGTGTCCGTGGTCCCCCCGGCCCCAGGCCTGGAGGCCACCCGCCGCCGGAGCGCGGACGGCAGCTCCTACGTGTTCCTGGTCAACCACGGCGAGGAGCCGATCGAGGTTCCCGTGACCGGCGTCGACCTGGTCTCGGCTCGCCGCACCGACGGGCCCCTGCGGCTCGACGCAGGCGCCGTAGCGGTCGTGGAGGAGGACATGCCCTGATGCTCGCCGCACAACGTCGCTCCATCATCCTCAGCGAGCTCGATCGCGACGGCACCGTGAAGGTCTCCGACCTGGTGGCGCGAATGGGCGTGTCCGACATGACCGTCCGCCGCGACCTGCAGGCCCTGCACCGTCAGGGCCTGCTCCAGAAGGTGCACGGCGGCGCCATGGCCGTGGCCGAGCCGTCCACGGCCGAGCCAGGGTTCGAGGCCAACTCGGCTCGCCGGCAGCTGGAGAAGGAGGCGATCGCAGGGCAGGCCGCCGCGCTGGTGCGGCCCGGCTCCGCGATCGCGGTCTCGGCCGGGACGACGACCCACGCGTTCGCCCGTCATCTGGTGGACATCCCGGACCTCACCGTCGTCACCAACTCGGTCTGGGTCGCGGACATCCTGCACCGGTCCGGACCCGAGTCGAGCTCCGTCCTCGTCACCGGCGGTCTGCGCACCCCCTCGGACGCGCTCGTCGGGCCGGTGGCCATCTCGGCACTCAGCTCCCTGCACGTGGACCTGGTCTTCCTCGGGGTGCACGGCATGGAGGACCGCGCCGGCTTCAGCACGCCGAACCTGCTCGAGGCCGAGACCAACCGGGCCATGATCCGCAGCGGGCGTCGCCTGGTCGTGCTGGCCGACTCCTCGAAGTGGGGGGTCGTCGGGCTGAGCTCCATGGCCCGCCTGGAGGAGGCGCACGTGGTGATCACGGACACCGGACTGTCCGCACAGGCCAGCGCCATCCTCGCCGAGCGGGTCGAGCAGCTCGTGCTCGTCGACTCCGTCGCAGCCACGCCGGTCGGCTGAGCCGGCCCGGTCGCGGTCGGTCCGCCGTCACGGGGGCGTCGGGAAGGGCCGAGAACAGCCCTGCCTGCTCCGCCCACTGGTGGAGGAAGGGCCGGAGCGGCGAGGCGTAGCGTCCTGGGTCTCGTGAGGTCGTCATGGCTTCGACGCTAGGCGCATCCGGACTGGAACTAGGATCCACTTCTGTGCCGAAATCACAGACCAATTCCGGGTGGGAACTCCTGCTCGACCTGCGCGCGGTGGGCACCGGCCCGCTCCACGAGCGCCTCAAGCGGGCGCTGCGGGCCGCCATCCGGTCGGGCCGTCTCGCCGCCGGCGCGACGCTGCCCCCGAGCCGGGCGCTCGCTGTGGATCTGGGGTGCTCGCGCTGGGCGGTGACCGAGGCCTATGCCCAGCTCGCCGCGGAGGGCTACCTGGAGGCACGACCCGGGTCGGGCACCCGCGTCCGCTGGGTGGACACCGCCCACGACGCGGACGTCGGGACGGCCCGGGCCGGCCGCCGCCCGGTCCCGATGGACCTCGCGCCCGGCCTGCCCGACGTCCGGGCCTTCCCACGCGCGCGCTGGGCCGCCGCGCTGCGCAGCGTCACCGCCAACGCCTCGGTGACGGACCTGGGCTACGCCGAGCCGCTCGGGCACCACGAGCTGCGCAGCGTCCTCGTCGACCACCTGCAGCGCAGCCGGGCCGCGACGGCGTCAGGAGCCCAGCTGCTGGTCACCACAGGCACGAGCTCGGCAGTGCGACGCCTGTGCCGAGCCCTCGCCTCGGCCGGACACCGGTCGGTCGCCGTCGACGACCCGGGCTGGCCCCGGCTGTCCGACGCGGTGCGGGAGTCCGGGCTGGAGCCGGTCCCGGTGGGTGTCGACGACCAGGGGCTGCGGGTGGCCGACCTCGACGCCCATCCGCAGACGCGCGCGGTCCTCACCGCGCCGGCGCACCAGTTCCCGCGCGGGGTGGTGCTCTCCCCCGAGCGACGGACGGCCCTGCTGAGCTGGGCGCACCGCGTCGACGGGCTGGTCCTCGAGGACGACTACGACGCGGAGTTCCGCTATGACCGGAGCCCGGTGTCGACGATGCAGGGCATGGACGCCCGCCGCGTCGTCCTGCTCGGGTCGTTGTCCAAGACCCTGTCACCCGCCCTGCGCCTGGGGTGGATGCTCGCGCCCTCGCGGTGGGCCGACGAGCTGCGCCGCACCGAGTCCACCCCGTCGCTGCCGCCGACCCTCGACCAGCTCGCCTTCGCGCGGCTGCTGACGTCGGGTGCCTACGACCGTCATCTGCGCCGGGCCCGCCGGGCCTTCCGCATCCGACGCGACCTGCTCGTCGCAGAGCTGGAGCGCCAGCTGCCCGGCTGCGAGGTGTCCGGCGCCGCAGCCGGCCTGCACCTCGTGGTGCACCTGCCCGACGAGCTGCACGCGCCCGCGATCGTCCGCGCGGCCGAGGCCCGAGGCGTGCACGTCGTCGACCTGGACCGCTACCGATCCGGCGGTGCCGGCCCGCCTGCCCTGGTACTCGGCTACGGCAACATCACCGATGCCCTCGTCCCGGAAGCCGTCTCGATCCTGGCCGGCATCGTGGCCGCACACCGAGCGTGAGCGTCAGCAGAACCGCGGCAGGTGGTGGCCGAGCTGCTTGCGCCACCAGTCCCAGTCGTGGGCCGAGTCGTGACCCCAGATGTCCAGCTCGTGCCGGATGCCCTTCTCGGCGAGCAGTCCACCCAGGTGCCGCGCCGACGGCAGCGACGCGGTCGGGTGGGTCTCCCATGGCCCCTCGCCGACGACCAGCACGACGTAGAGCCGCTGGCGCAGCCACTCGAGGTGGTCGCCGTTCAGGTGGGCGACGTAGTCACTGGGGTTGGTGAAGTAGGCCGCCTCCCCGCGCTCGCCCCAGGCGTTCCACGCGGCAGGGTCGTAGTTGCCGCTCTGGCACAGCGCGACCGGGAACAGGTCGGCGCGGGTCAACGCCAGCTGCAGGGCGTGGTAGGCGCCCATCGAGCACCCGGTGACGACCGCCTCGGTGGCGCCGGGGCTGTCCTCGCCCATGAACGGCACGACCGTGTCGAGGATCCAGCTCGCGTAGGCGCCGTGCCGCCTGGCCCGCTCCTCCAGCGGGATCGAGGCGTCCGACCAGGTGTGCTCGTCGAAGGAGTCGACGCAGTAGAGCTTGCAGCGCCCCGTCTCGATCAGGTCGGCGACGACGCCCACCATGCCGTTGTTCTCGTAGTCCCAGGCGCGGCCGCGCTCGCTCGGGAAGACCAGCACCGGTCGTCCCCAGTGGCCGTAGCGGATCACGGTGCCGGACCGCCCGAAGCCGGGAGCGTCGAGCTCGGTCTGGTAGCGCTGGATGGTCATGACCACACCCTGGCGAGGAGGGCGCCCAGGTGCGGGTCGAGACAGTCGCGCCAGCACCTCCAGGTGTGTCCCTGCCGGACCTCGCCCCACGCGACGTTCATCCCGACGGCGCGGAGGTGGTCGCGCATCACCAGGTTGTTGGCGAGGTTCTCCTCGGCGGTGCCACAGGTCATCGCGACCTCGGGGGGCCGCGGCGCCGCCTGCCGGGCCGCCAGCACCGTGGCGACGAACCCGGTCACCTGGCCGAAGTGGGCGTACGCCGACTCCTGCGGATCGAGGTCGGGGGTGAAGAAGGAGCCGGACTGCAGCATCAGCCCGGAGAAGACGCCGGGCGCGGTCCAGGCCGCGTGCAGTGCGGCGAGGGCGCCGAGGCTCTGCCCCAGGAGCACCGGCCGGTGGCTGGTCACCACCGCGTCGGTGACCGCGGGGACGACGTCGTCGACGAGGGTGGCGGCGTACGCCGGGTTCGCCGCGTAGCGCGCGTCGCGGTCCGCACCGGGGCTGAGCAGCGCCACGCGCATCGGCGGGAGGGTCGCGGCGTAGCGGACCACGCCGCCGTAGGCGTCCATCTCGGCGCCGTCGTGCACCATCAGCAGGGGCAGTGCCGCGCGCTCGTGACCCACCGGCTCCCAGAGCTCGACGTCCACCCCGCCCGCGCTCAGCCGGCTCCGGCGCCCGGGCCTCGGCTCGAGGCCCAGCCACGACGGCGGGCGGTAGCCGGGCATGGGCAGCAACGAGTGCGGCCCGAACGCTCCTTCGACGCGCTCGGGGTTGCCGGGGTCGGGACCCAAGGTGCCGTCGAGGTCGAAGAGGTACTCCAGGCAGTCGAGGTCGGGCAGCCCGAGGCGCAGCTCCCAGCCGCCCTCGACCCTGGCCATTTTCAGCTCACCCGGTGCCCCCGGGACGAGGTCGACGTCGCACCAGACCCCGACGTCGGTGAACCCGTGCTCGGGGTCGCTGAGCCGGAAGACGACAGTGTCGCCCTCGATCGCCGTGGCGAGCTCCGAGACCGTGCCCATCACCCCAAACTACGGCGTAGTGTCCGTGACGACGACCGGAGGTGAGCCCATGGCGGACGACCCGCTGCGCGAGCGGATCAACGCGCTCGTCGAGGAGGAGCACCAGCTCCGCGAGCGGCACGTCGGGCAAGGCCTCGACGAAGCCGAGAAGGAGCGGCTGCGGCACCTCGAGATCGAGCTCGACCAGACCTGGGACCTGCTGCGCCGCCGCAACGCACGCCGGGAGGCCGGTCAGGACCCCTCGCCGGAGGGCGAGCGCGACGCCACGACGGTGGAGGGCTACCTGCAGTAGCCGGGCTCGATCTTGGGGCGTGCCCCAGCGGCCGCGCGACCAGCCGTCCGGCTCGCTGATCGAGCGCGGCAGCTCCATGCCGGACGCGCCCGCGGTCGCCGACACGCTGACCCGCCGTCAGAGCAGGAGGTGGTGACCGAGGTCGCCGGTCTGGTCGACGTACATCGTGCGGCTGTCGAACCACCACCGTCCCCCGATGCGGTGGAAGGTGTCGCGGTAGCGGCCGGTGATGATCACCTGCAGCGGGAGCTCGGGCGTGGCCTGGGTGACCAGGAAGCACGACCGTGCGGACGCCGTCCCAGCGGCGTCGTCGACCTCGATGATCGCGTTGGTGGTGACGTGCTTGGTCCGGGGCGTGCCGGTGTCCTCGTGCATCCGGGTGGTCCGGCCGTAGAGGCCGCGGACCCGCTCCGGTCCCTCGAAGACCGTCTCCGGGCCGCCACCCTCGACGCCGTGGATCCGGCCGTGGGTGAACAGCTCCGCGACCCCGTCCAGGTCGCCGCGGTCGATGCGCTCGGCGTAGGTGTAGAGCAGGTTCTCGATCGCGCGGGCACTGTCCACGGTTCGGCAGCATAGGGCTGGGACACGCGGCTAGGCTCGGCTCCCATGCGCTCCCCCGGCCGGTCCCGCGTCCTGCTCGCCGTCGGCGCCGTCGCGGCCCTGGTCGCGATCGGCGCCCCGCGCGCCGACGCGATTCCGGCTCCTGCTCCGGACCGGACCGACCGCGCTGCCCGCTCGGCGCGGCCGGCCATCACCAAGGTCCTCACCTTCGTCGTGGAGAACCACTCGCTGCGCCAGATGAGGGCGTCGATGCCCTACGTCTACGGGCTGGCGACGAAGTACGCCTACGCCGACCACTACCGCGCGATCACGCATCCCTCGCTGCCCAACTACCTCGCGATGGCCTCCGGCGGCACCCACGGCGTCACCGACGACGCCGCGCCGTCCGCGCACCCGCTCGACGGCAGCACCGTCTTCGACCAAGCGCTGGCGCTGGGCCGCACCGCCACGATCTACGCCGACGCGATGACCGAGCCGTGCCAGCTGACCAGCGCCGGGCGCTACGCCGTCAAGCACAACCCCTGGGCCTACTTCACCGAGTCCCGCGCGGCGTGCGTGCGCAACGACCTCCCCATCGACCGGCTCGCGGCCGACGCCGAGGCGGGCACGCTGCCCAACGCCGGGATGGTCATCCCGGACCTCGTGCACGATGCGCACGATGCCGGCCTCGGCACCGCGGACGCCTGGCTGAAGAGCCAGATCAAGCTGGTGCGCTCGGGCCCGGACTGGAAGTCGGGCCACCTCGCCATCGTGGTCACCGCCGACGAGGACGACTACGCGAGCAACAACACCGTGCTCACGGTGGTCGCCTCGCGCTACCAGGTGCACAAGGTGGTGCACCGGTCGCTGACCCACTACTCGCTGACCGCTCTCTACGACGCCGTGCTCGGCGCCGACCCGCTCGGTGCAGCCGCCGGAGCGCCGTCGATGCTGCGTACGTTCCGGATCAAGGTCGCCCCCGGCAGCTGAACGTCAGCGCTCGTCGAGGAGGGCGTCGTAGACCTCGAGCGACGTCGCGGCGACGAGGGCGACCAGGCGATCGGTCCGAGCTTGGCCGACCGCGGGGACGGACACCACGCCGCGACGGTTCACGTTGACGCCGGCGGCCGCGACGATCCGCTCCGCTCGCTCGAGCCATCCCGCCGGCCGCTCGGCCAGCCGCACAGCCGCCCCGTCGTCGTCGATGGTCGCCTTCATGCCGCGGCGTACGACGCGGATGGCGACCGGCTCGGACGAGCCGTACCTTCGTCCCGTCTCGATCCGCTCCACCGTCACGCTCGAAGCCTGCCACCCCGGTGGATCCGGTCAAGAACGTTGTGGCCGCTCGCCACCGTGCGCCACGCGCGCGTTGCCGCGGGCGCGGCATGGAACCATCCATCAGTGGGCACCCAGGAGATCAGGACCGAGCGGCTGAGGCTGGCCCGGCCTTCGCCGACCGACTCGGCTGGGGTGTTCGCGATCCTCGGAGACCCGCTCACCGTTGAGCACAACCCGTCCGACCGGCTCGAGGGTCGCGGCGAGGCGGCTGAGCTCGTGGCCCGGTGGGTCCGCCACTGGGACGAGCATGGCTTCGGCTACTGGTGCGTCCGCGAGGCCGGCAAGGACCGCATCATCGGCTATGCCGGGGCGAAGCGGGTGGTGATGCACGGACGCCCAGTGTTGAACCTCGTCTATCGCTTCGTGCCGGAGGTCTGGGGACGGGGCTTCGCCACCGAGGCCGCCGCAGCCGTTGTGTCGCGGGCCTTGGACGAGATGCCGTCGGAGACGGTCGTGGCACGCGTACGGCCCAGCAACCTGGCCAGTCAGAACGTGGCGCTGAAGGCCGGGCTGCGACGCGACGCCGCGATGGACTGCCAGGGTGAGGATGGCCTCGACTGGGCCTTCACGAGCCGGGAGGTCGGCGTGGCGTAGCCGGACGGACAGAACGGGCCGCCCGTGGTGCGCGCTGCGCTCGGCGGAGCGGGCACCGAGCCGATCTGCCCGTTTGAATACCCAGACCGGCGCCCGTCGCGTACCTGCCCACCAGACGAAGCCGGGGCCCGCGCAGCGATCACACGCGACTGCGCGCGAGGATGATCGCGCCCGGAACCTCCTCATCCGGTCGCATGACCAGTTCGGCCTCGATCGTGAACCCTGCCTCCCGCAGCCACCGGGCAACCTGGTCCGGCCGGCGCCGGTAGCTGTCGACGTTGATCGCACGGCCCGAGTACCCCTCGGACGTATGGCGGGTCTCGTCACCGACGTGAAAGCCAACCAGCAGCGGACCTCCCGGGCGCAGCACTCGACGGAACTGCCCGAACACGTCGGGCACAGAGTGATCGGGCACGTGGATCACGGACCAGAAGGCGAGGACGCCTGTGACTGAGCCGTCCGCCAGGTCGAGGTCGGTCATCGTCCCCACCTCGAACCGGAGGTCGGGGTAGTCGCGTCTCGCGATGGCGATCATCTCGGGCGAGAGGTCGATGCCGAACGCGTCCACGCCGAGGTCACGGAGGTGGCGAGTGACGTAGCCCGGACCGCAGCCGACGTCGGCGACGGGGCCGCCCCCAGCATCGCGCACCAGCTCTGCGAACAACGCCAGGCTCGAGCGTAGGTAGGGACTTCCGTCCAGCAGGCCACGAACCTCCTCGGCGTAGCCGGAGGCGTCGGCGTCGTAGGAGGTGCGCGTATCGGACAGCCAGCTGTCGGGCATCGGACAACACCCTAGGACGGGCCCCCGAGAGCGAGGTAGCGCCCTCAGGCGCGTCGTGCCCCGGCAGGCCGGCCATGGGCGGCCGTTCCGACGTCTTCTGTCCGCGAGAGCAGCCACGCTTCGATGTCAGCGGCGGCGAGCGGGCGGCTGTAGAGGAATCCCTGTACGGAGTCGCATCCGAGGGCGGTCAGCTCCCGGTTGGTGTCCTCGGTCTCCACCCCTTCGGCGACCACGGTGAGTCCCAGTCGGTGTCCGAGCTCGATGAGGGCGGTCACCACGGCGCTGGTGTCGGCGTTGGTGCCGACGGCCTGCACGAAGCTTCGGTCGATCTTGAGCTCGGTCAGTGGGAGCGCGGTGAGGTGGCTCAGGCTGGTGTAGCCGGCCCCGAAGTCGTCGAGACTGATCTGGATGCCGGCGGCGTGCAGCTCGCGAAGGATGGCGATCGTGCCCCGGGCGTCCGCCACGACCGCGGTCTCGGTGATCTCCAGCTTCAGGCGGTTCGCGGGTAGGCCATGGCGATGCAGCGTCGAGAGGACCGAGCTGACCAGCGAGGCGTCGATGGCGCGTGGGCTGAGGTTGACCGAGACCGTGAGGTCCAGCCCCGCGCGCCGCCAGCACGCGGTCTGCGCCACCGCTTCGTCGAGCACCCACGCGGTGAGCGGGTGGATGATGCCGGTGTGCTCGGCGATCGGGATGAACTCCTCGGGTGCCAGCAGACCGCGCTGGCGGTGCTGCCAGCGCACCAGCGCCTCGACCGATGTGACCTGCGCATGAAGAGGAGCTGAGCTGACGAGTCCGTTGCGGGCCGGCTGCGATGGGTGAACGGGGATCAGGGGCTGGTAGTACAGCACCAGTTCGCCATCGCTGATCGCCCTGCGCAGCTCGCCGAGCATGGCCAGCCGGTCGACGTCGTGGTGGTCGGCATCCTGGCTGTACAACACCACGCCGGCGCGACTCTCCTTCGCCCGATACATGGCCACGTCGGCCTGGCGGAGCAGCGCGGATGCACCGGACCCGCCTACGCCGTTGACGGCGACGCCGACGCTGGCCTGGACATCCAGGTCGATACCGCGGACCGAGAAGCCCGTGGTGGCCAAGGTGCTCAGGACACCGATGGCGACGTGCACGGCTTGCTGCGGCTCCTCCACGCGGTCGAGGAGGATGGCGAACTCGTCGCCGCCGAGCCGGATCACCAGGTCTCCTTGCCTGACTGCGTGCCGCAGCACGTCGGCGACCTGGACCAGCAGCTCGTCCCCGGCGGCATGCCCGAGCGTGTCGTTGACCTCCTTGAACCCGTCGAGATCGAGCAGCAGCAACGCGTAGGCGCGGTCCCCGCGCCGCTGGGCGGCATCTGCCAGGAAGAACCGGTTTCCGAGTCCGGTGAGGTGATCATGACGCGCAGCGTGTTCGCGTCGGGCGTGACGGCGATGCGCCAGCGCCAGCGACGTTGCCAAGAGGA
>Ga0070667_100005541_pt1 | contig 10533 bp, 7 predicted proteins | sample KBSS33metaG_FD_64659 | JGI IMG/M metagenome (GOLD analysis project Ga0070667, IMG submission 64659) | Switchgrass rhizosphere microbial communities from Kellogg Biological Station, Michigan, USA - KBS S3-3 metaG | ecosystem: Host-associated > Plants > Roots > Rhizosphere > Soil ...
CGGCGAAAACATCGCGAGAGGCAAGCGAGACTATCGAGCGGATCCGCGCGGAGCGGGCGGCGATCGCGGCCCGCCGGAAGGCCGAAGCCGACGCCGACCGGGTGCGGGCGGAAGAGCAACACGCCAAGGAGGCTGCCGAGCGTCGCGCGGCGCGTGAGGAAGCAAAACGTCGAGAGGCCGAGTTGGAGGAGCAGCGCGCCAAGGAGGCGGCCGAGCATCGCGCAGCGCGTGAAGAAGCGAAACGCCGAGAGGCCGAGTTGGAGAAGCAGCGCGCTGCCGAAGCCGACGCGCTGCGCGCCAAGAAAGCGGAAGCGCGTCGCAAAGCCGCCGAGGAGGCGGAGCGAGTTCGCGCAGCCGAGGTCGAGGCAAAGCGTAGGGCGGCAGAGGCTGAAGCCGAGGCCAAACGCAAGGCGGCCGAAGAGGCGGAACGTCGACGGGCCGTGGAAGCCGAGGCGAAGCGCCAGGCAGCTGAGGCTCAGGCACGACGTCGCGCCGAGGAGGCAGAGAAGCGACGCGCGGCGGAAGCTGAAGCGCGGCGCTTAGCTGCCGAGGAAGCAGAGCGTAAGGCCGCCGAAGAAGCCCAGCGCAAGGCTGCGTTGGAAGCGCAGATCAAGGCCGCCAAAGAAGAAGCTCGGAAAAAAGCCGCGGAGGAAGCTCGACGAAAAGCAGCCGAAGCGGAGCAGCGGCGCGTTGCCGCGGCGGACAAGGCGCGACGAGAGGCAGAGGAAGAAGAAAAACGGCGCGCCGCAGCGGCGGAAACCCGCCGCCAGGCTGCGGAAGCCGCAGCTCGACGTCGAGCAGCGGAAGCCGAGGCGCGGCGCGTGGCGGAAGCGGAGGCCGAGACTCGCCGTCGGGCGGAGGCGGAAGCCCAAGCTCGGCGCGAAGAAGAAGAGGCAGAGGCTCGACGGTTGGCCGAAGCCGAAGCCCGGCAACGGGCCCGTGAGGCGGAAGCGCGCCGAATGTCCGAGGAGGCCGAGGCGCGGCGGATAGCGGAAGCGGTCGAGGCGCGGCGGAAGGCGGAGGAAGATGCGGAGGAGGAGCGCCGGAAGGCGGCAGTCGCCGAAGTGCTTCGGATCTCCGTGGAAGTCGCAGCGATGAGGGAGAAGCTCGCGCGAGCGCCGGCGCCCGTGGAGGGAGGCAAGCCGAAACCAGCGCGGGCTGGCTCCGCTCTGCCGGACGTCGAAGACACCACGGCGTCCGACGGCCCATATCGCTATCTGGCGCTCGCGAGACGCGAAGGGTTCGAGGTGACGGAGAAGATCGAGCGCGGAACCGCCGAGCAGCCGGAAACGATCTGGCTCCTGCACGAATCCGAGTTCGGGCTGCGGCTGATCGTGGTGACGACCGATGAAACGGTCCGCGAGGCCAGCCTTCACTACAACCTGCGTACGGCCGACGGCGCGTCGAACGGTACCACAGCGTTGGAGAACAACGGCAGCGAGCCACGAACGGTATACGGGCGCGAGGACTGTCTACAGGGTCTGCGTTCCCGGTGTCGGCGTCTGCGCGCGACTGGAGCGCTGGAGCGTGATTGGAAGGTCGCGCCGACGGCGGAGGATTCCGTGACCTCTTCCCTCTAGGCCGAATCGTGGTCGGGACTGGGCCGAGTGATCTTCAGGTGACTCCCCCAACGACATTGTGGACGGCGATCGGGACTAACGCTCTCGATCGCCGTTGTCTTTCCGGTGTCGCCGGGTGGTTGGTAGTCGTGCCTTGTCCAGAAGATCGGCCCCCGGCCCAACTCGAGCCTTTCAATCAGCGGATGTCGGATATGAGGGACGAACAGGTTTCGCGGGTCGCGGCGGCAGGTCTCGTGATCGGGGCGCTGCTTGGGATGGCTGGCTCGTTTGCGCCGACCGCCCAGCTTCGCGGGTTAGCGTGGGGAACGGATGGTATAGCGCTCGTGGTCGGAACCGCGCTGCTCGGCCTGCTTCACCTCCGCCGGGGTGACCTGCAGCTGGCGGCGGGGTTTCTCGTATTTCTGGCGGGTGAGACGTTGATCGTTTCGGGTTCCGCGATGGACCTCGCGGCGAGCGCGCCGTCGTTCGCGGCCGGGACCGGGTTGTGGTCGGCTGCATTGGCGCTGATCAGCGCATCTCGACTCATGCCGAGGCTGGTCAGGGTCACCGGCGGCATCGCGGCGATTCTGTTCGCGATCACGGCAGCGGCGATCTTCGGCGGCGCGGGGCTCACGCCACTGTCCGAGCCGTTGCCGTTCTACGCGTATCCGTTCCTGGCGGTGACGTTGTTCGGGTGGGCGCGGGTGCACTGGCGGTCGATGCCTTCTCTCGAAGGAAAGGTCCAGTCTGTCGTGCGCGAGTACGCAAACGGCTAGCGTTAGGCCTCCGGGAGGGAACTCGCGCGTCGTCGCGCAACGTCGCGGAGACGATGGAGCGCGGCGCGTCGGCCGGGAGATCCGGAAGGTCTTCACCGGAGTTTCCACCGAGCCTCACGAACGAGCGCTGCATATCGCCACGCTAGTCCGGTAAGCCGGCCTCACGAAGCGCACTCCCGAGCATTGCCAAGCGCTCTGCGGTCGTGATGTTGGGGGACAAGAGACCGCTGATCGTAAATCCAGGCTGCAACTCGAGGACGACTCGGCCCATCGCCCTTGCCTCGTCGAGTCGACCGAGACGGACAAGAGCCGCGGTGTGCAGGAAGCGGGGCACGCTGAACCGCGGGTTCACCGCCGACGCACGAGCCGCAGCACTCGCGGCCTCCGCGAATCTCCCGGAGAAAAAATGCGCGTAGGCGAGGCCGACGTACGCTACATACACGAGCGGGTCATAGGGTCCGAGTCGAATCCCCATCTTCCCATGCTCGATCGCGGTCTCGTCGCTGCCTTTCCACGCGCGAATGATCGAGCTGAAGCCGAACGCCAAGGCTGACGACGGGCTGAGCGCCAACGAACGGTCGATGGCGTCCAGCGCGAGGTCGTAATCCCGGGTCATGACTCCGGCAACAAAACCTCCCATCGCGAGCGCCATCGCGTCGTCGCTCCCCGCTTCGATTGCGAGGTGAGCATGTCGGAGGGCAGCCTCCCGCGACTCGGCGCGAAGTCCGCCGCGCAGGTAGCGCTGCTCCTCGCACCAGGCGATCAGCCCGTGCGCAGAAGCGTAGTCCGGCTCGAGCTGGATCGCCTCCTGCAGAAGACCGAGCGCCCTGTCGGCGTCCTCCGGCATAGCCGTTGTGGCGAGCGGGAGAGCGCGGAGGAACAGGTCGTATGCGTCGAGACTCTCGGGTCGCTTGCGCCGAGCGCGCTCGACTTCCGCCTTGCGCAGGGTGGGCTCGACGGCGCTGATGACACTCATTGTCATCTCGTCCTGCAACGCGAAGATGTCGCTCAGCGTACCGTCGAAGCGATCGGCCCACACATGGACTGCCGTATCGGTCTCGGCCAGCTGGCCCGTTAGGCGCACCCGGTTGTCAGAGCGACGCACGCTGCCCCGCAGCACGTAGCGCACGCCAAGCTCGCGCCCGACGGTCGTCACGTCCACAGTCCTGCCCTTGTAGACGAACGTCGAGTTTCGAGAGATCACGAACAGCCATTTGATGCGGGAGAGACCGGTGATGATCTCCTCGACGATGCCGTCTGCGAAGTAGTCCTGCTTCGCGTCGTCGCTGAGATTGTCGAACGGCAGCACAGCTATCGAAGCGCGCTCTCGCGGCAGATCCGCGGCGCGAGCTCGATGCGCTGCGATCGGCGTGACGCCGCCGCCAGCCGTGAGCATCGCGTCCAGGTGCGGAATCAGGTCGTCGGCTCGTTGCCACCGATCGGCGGGATCTTTCTCGAGGCAGCGGAGCACCAGTTCGTTGAGGGCGGCGGGAACCGACCGGTGCGCTGTCAGTGGCTCGGGCAATTTTGTCAGATGCGCCGCGAGTATCGCCTGCGCGGTGCGGCCGGTGAACGGTGTCTTGCCAGTGAGCATCTCGTAGGCCAGCGCCCCGACCGCGTAGATGTCGGCGCGATGGTCCACGTTAGGCTCGGCAGCCGCCTGCTCGGGAGCCATGTAGGCCGGCGTCCCGAGCGCCACACCAATCGAAGTGAGGTTTCCATCGTTGGCTGACTCGCTCACCGCCTTGGCCACGCCGAAGTCCGCGACGAGAGCGTGCCGGCCAGTGATCAGCACGTTGTCCGGCTTGATGTCCCGGTGGACAACGTGATGGGAATGGGCATGCTGGAGGGCGTCCAGGACCTCCTTGAGAATCCGGATCGCGTCGGTCAGCGCGAGCTCGTCTGCCCGAGCGAGCCGCGCCCGGAGCGACTCGCCCTCGATGTACGGCATGATGTAGAAGAGGAGATTGCCGTCCGCGCCGGCGGTGAGGAGCGGGACGATGTGGGGATGCTGGAGCCGCGCGGCGACCTGGATCTCGCGCTCGAACCGTTCGACGTTGACGCCGGCCGCCATCTCCGGCGGAAGCAGCTTGACGACAACCCTTCGGCCAAGTCGGACTTCGTCGGCCACGAAGACCCGACTCATTCCGGCGCCACCGAGCTCTTTTTCGACGCGGTAGGCGCTGCCGAGTGCTGCTTGGAGGCGGTTTCGGAGGTCCGGATGCGCGCCCGTGGTCATGGATGTCTCGTCGAGATCCGCCCTAGTCTACGCGTTTTCGCGGCGGGGGGCAGCGCCGACCACTAGCCGTATGCGTGTGGCTCCGACGGCCGCACAAGCGCGGATGACGTCGGACCGGCTCGCAACGGCCGCATCGTGCGGCGAAAGCCCTACGGAAAATCAGGGCAACTCTTACAGCGCAGAAGCGAACGGCCGTGTATGGGTGAAGGGCCCTTCGAGGGAACGCGGGCGCTCGCGTTCGCTCGAGGTGACTCGGTCACCACGCCCATGACAAACGCCCGCGTCGTCGTCGCTCACTATGGCGGACCCGATGAGCTTCGGGTCGTTGAAGAAGAGACGCCCGAGCCAAAGCACGGTGAAGTGCGCGTGAGAGTGCTGGCGGCTGGCGTTTCCCTGCCCGACGTGATGATGCGCGAGGGCATTCATCCCGAAACGCCACGGGTGCCTTTCACGCCCGGCTGGGACCTGGTGGGCGAGGTAGATCGACTGGGCGACGGCGTCTCCGGATTGGAGCCAGGCCAGCGAGTTGCCGCGCTGCCAATACACGGTGCGTACGCCGAGTACGTCTGCCTTCCGCAACGCGAGCTGGTCCCGGTGCCATCCGGGTTGGACGCCGCCGAGGCCGTGAGCCTCGTGCTGAACTACATCACGGCGTATCAGATGCTGCATCGCTCCGCTCACGTTAGGCCCGGGCAGCGCGTGCTGATTCACGGCGCGGCGGGTGGTGTCGGCTCGGCGCTCTTGCAGCTCGGGCGCGTCGCGGGTCTGGAAATGTACGGGACCTGTTCAGCGCGGAACTCGGCGGCCGTATCCGAGCTGGGCGGCGTCCCCATCGATTACGAGCATCAGGATTTCGTGACGGAGATCCACCGCCTAACGGGCGACGGCGCGGACGTGGTCTTCGACGGCATCGGCGGCACGCACATCTGGCGCTCGCGCAAGGCGCTCCGTCGAGGCGGGAGAGTGGTGGCCTACGGCCTGACTGGCTCGCTGCGGGGCGGACGATTGGCCTCCGGCCGGTCCGGTGGTCGTCATCGCTTTCGCGCGATCGCGATCTTCGGGGTGTACATAGTCGGCGGTTGGCTCCTGCCAGGCGGGAGACGGGTGGTGCCGTACAGCATTCAGACGTTGAAGCGGCTGAAACCGGCGGTGTTTCGGCAGGATTTGATCGCGCTGTTCGACCTTCTGCAGCAGCACGAGATCAAGCCGTTGATTGCGCAGCGGCTTCCTCTCGCCGAGGCACGGCGCGCGCACGAGCTGCTCGGCGCGGGAGGCGTGACGGGCAAGATCGTGCTCGTGGGCGACGGCTAGCCGGCGCCGCGCCGTTGTCGAGCGCGCCATGACGCTTCTTCGTTATGGCAGAACCCTGACAAAAGACGCCGAGCACCAAGCTGGTGCGCGATGCGGTCCGGGCGGTAAACCTTTGGGTAAGTGCGTTGCTTCGCGCCGCCGCTCTATTGTTCGCGATGTCCGGACCGGCGCGACCGCGCCCGACCGGCCTCTCTTCAGGAGACGAGGGCAAATGAGAGCGACACTCTGGTGTCGGCCGCTGGACCGCCTGCGATCGGGGCTCGTCCCGGGCGTCGCCATGCTGCTGGCTGGCGCGCGCGTGGGATGGGCACAATCTGCGCAGGCCGCGCAGGCCGCGGCGCCCGCCACGCCCGCCGCCAGCGCAAGTCAGGCCAAGCCCGACAGCGGCAAACAGGCCAAGCCCGACAGCGGCAAGAAGGCGACACCCGAGCAGCTGCAGATGCTCGTGGCGCCGGTGGCGCTGTACCCGGATGACCTGCTGATGCAGACGCTTGTGGCGTCCACGTATCCGCTCGAGATCGTTCAGCTGCAGCAGTGGATGGCGAAGAACCCGAACCTCAAGGACAAGGCACTCGCGGATTCCGTCGCCAAGCAGCCGTGGGACCCTTCGATCCAATCCATGGCGGCGCTACCCGATGTGGTCAAACGTCTTTCCGACGACATCCAGTGGACAACCGACCTGGGTAACGCATTCCTCGCGCAGCAGAGCGAGGTGATGGACGCCGTTCAGGTGATGCGGAAGAAGGCGAAGGACAAGGGCGCGCTCACGTCGAACGACAAGCAGAAGGTCGAGACCCAGGTCATCGAGAAGAAGGAAGTGATCATTGTCCAGCCGACGAATCCGGAGGTCATCTACGTACCTCAGTACAGCCCGACCGTCGTATACGGGCCGCCGTATCCCTACTATCCCTATCCGCCGATCTACTACCCGCCGTACCCGCCTGGCGGGATGTTCATCTCGTTCACCGCAGGAATGATGTGGGGGGCGGCTATCTGGGGCGGTTCCTGCTGCCACTATGGCTGGGGCGGTGGCAATGTCTACATCAATAACAGCAACAACTTCATCCGCGCCGGCGGTGTCGGGGGTGTCGGCGGAGTGGGAGGAGTCGGCGGGGTCGGTGGGGTGGGCGGCGTCGGTGGTGTTGGAGGCGCGGGCGGCGTCGGAGGTGTCGGCGGCGCTGGTAAGCCCGGGGGTGTCGGGGGTGCCGGTGGTGTAGGCGGCGTCGGCGGCGCTGGCAAGCCTGGCGCCGGGAGCCCCAAAGGGGGTAACGCCTGGCAGCACAACCCGTCGCATCGAGGCGGAGCCCCATACGCCGACCAGCGCACCGCGGACCGATTCGGCGGATCGACGGCAGGGAACCGCGCCGGGGTGAGTGATCGATCTGGCGGAGGCGTGGGCTCGGGTGGACGCGGCGGTGCCGGCGGTGCAGGCGCGCCGGGCGTAGACCGGGCTGGCGCTAGCAATCGTGCCGGGGCGGGCGGCGCCGGCGCAGCCGGAGGTGCCGGTGGTGACCGCATCGGTGGCCGAGACATTCCGAGCGGAGGCGCATCCGATCGGTCGGCATCGGGCAATCGCGGTGGATCCAGCAGCTTCGGTGGTGGGTCGAGTGGAATCAGCGGCGGTTCCCGCGGCTTCGACGGCGCGAGTGCCCGAGGCAGTAGTTCACGTGGAGCGTCGAGCATGGGCGGCCGCAGCGGTGGGTTCGGCGGCGGCGGACGAGGAGGCGGAGGAGGAGGGAGACGACGATGAGCGCGGCAACTTTACGCATCGCCGGCTGCCTCTGCGCCGCGACGATGCTCGGCATTCTCGTTGGGTGCGGCGACGCAAAAAACTCGGAGGCGGCGGCGAAAGCCCCATCGGTACCGGGGCAGGCATTCGCGAGTCCGGAGGAAGCCGCCGCGGCGCTTGTCAGTGCCGCGGAGAAGTACGACGTCCCGACGCTGAAAACGATTCTTGGCTCCGACGGCCAGCCAATCGTGCAATCGGGTGACTCCGTGCGCGATCGTAACGACCTGATCGCGTTCGCCGGTCAGGCGCGTGAAAAGCAGCGCATCGAGCTGGATTCGACGAAGACGACTGCGTATGTCGTCGTGGGGCCGGGTGATTGGCCGCTCCCCATTCCGATCGTCAAGCACGACGACAAGTGGTCGTTCGACGCCGTGAGCGGGCAGGAAGAGATCCTGCGGCGCCGCATCGGTCGGAACGAGCTCGATGCGATCCAGGTGTGTCGGGGATACGTCGAGGCGCAGAAAAGCTACGCCCTGGTGAAGCACGATGGGACGCGCGTGAATCAGTACGCGCAGCGGGTCATCAGTACCCCGGGTAAACAGGATGGTCTCGCCTGGCAGGGGAAAGACGGTACGTGGCAGGGCCCCGTGGCGGAAAGGATCGCCCGCGCCATCGAGGAGGGCTACTCGACCAACGCCCAGCCGTATCACGGCTACATGTTCAAGATTCTCAAGGGTCAGGGGCCGGCCGCGCCGATGGGCCAGATGGACTTCATGGTGGACAGCGCGATGATCGGTGGATTCGCGCTCGTCGCCGCGCCGGCGGATTATCTCGTGACCGGGGTGAAGACCTTCATCGTGAGTCACGACGGCATCGTGTACGAGAAGGACCTTGGCGATAAGACGCTCGAGCAGTTCAAGGCGATGGACCGGTATAACCCCGACTCGACCTGGTCGCGCGTGCAGGAGAACTGAAGCGCCGGCGGGTCCCAAGGGATTGTCGCACGACGAAGCGGGGCGTCATGTTCGACGCCCCGCTCATCGCATCAAGGGGGTCAGAGTCGCTGAATTCGAGGTCTCTGGCCGAACGAAGGGGTCAGAGTCGTTTGAATGGGAGATCTCTGGAATCAACACTTCTCTCGCAAACCCTGGGCGATGGAGGGACGGTGCTCACTCCGGACATGCGGGCGGTGATTCGGTCCGCCCACCTCTGCTTTGCCGCGACCGTGACGTCCGACGGGCGGCCTAACGTTTCGCCGAAAGGCACCATCCGCGTGTGGGACGACACGCATCTCTTTTTCCTCGACATCGCGTCACCGGGCACGCGCGCGAATCTCGCGCACTCACCGTGGCTCGAGATCAACGTCGTCGATCAGCTGTCCCGGCGTGGGTATCGATTCGCCGGCGCAGCGGCACTCCACTTCCCGGGCAACGCCGTGTATGCGGAGGGAGTCCGGCGAGTCTACGATGCGACGTTGCCCGCCGATCCACCGGCGGCGGTCGTGCTGCTCGAGGTCGAGCGCGCGGCGCCCCTGCTCTCACCCGCGTACTGGCGTGGCGACGACGAAACGGCTATTCGAGCGCTGTGGCGCGATCGGCGGGCCGCGCTGGATCGTGAGTTCGAGGCGCACATCGCGCAGGTCGGCGCGGTTCGTGTGGACGTCGCACCGAACGTGGAGGCGCTCCGCGGAGTACGTTAGCTTCTGATGTCATCGGGCTCGGTACCATGGGCAGCCATCCAACGATCGTCCATCCATTCAACATCCCGATCCACCTCGGCCGCTTCCAGTTCGAGTTCTCGGGGTTCGGGATCGCAGTGCTGCTGGCGTTCACCATCGCGCATGTGGTGTCGGCGCGGGAGCTGCGGCGGCGTGGGTACGAGCTCGAGGCGCAACAGTTCGGCGACGTGCTGCTCGCGGCAGTCGTTGGAACCCTGGTTGGGGGCAAGCTCTACTTCGTCTCGGTGATCACGCACGACTGGCACGACCTCTTTTCACGGTCCGGGTTCGTGTACTGGGGCGGCTTCATCGGCTCGGTGATCGCCTGCTGGGGGATGATTCGCCTTCGGAAGCTACCATTCGCTCGTTATGCGGACGTGGCGGGAATCGCGATCGCTGCCGGGTACGCGGTTGGACGCACCGGTTGCTGGGCGGTCGGGGACGACTACGGGCGGTGGTACGAGGGTCCGCTCGCGGTAGCATTTCCGGACGGGTTCCCGCCCTCAACGGTCGGGCAGATGACCCGCTCGTTCCATGCGGAGTTCCCACCGGCCATGGATCCGTCGACTGTCGTGGGAGTAGTGCCCACGCAAATCATCGAGGTCGCGCTCGGATTCGTGATGTTCCTGGTGCTCTGGCGGTTGCGTAAGCACACCCACGCCGATGGCTGGCTGTTCGGCGTGTACGCCGTCCTCGCCGGGATCGAGCGGTTTCTCGTCGAGTTCCTGCGCATCAAGGACGACCGGTTCTTTGTGCTGAGCATCGCACAGTGCATCGCGATCGCGGTGTTCGTGGTCGGCATCCTCGTCATGCGCGCCCGCAGCGGACCGGCCGCACGCCCTGGCCCGAATGCCATTGCCGCCGGGCGTGCGTCCGCGCCAGCGACTGCCTAACGCCTCGCCCCGATGGATCGCCGAATGGTCCTCGACTCCGATGTCGCCGAGCTTCACGCGGTGGTTGTCGGTGCAGCCGACGCCGAGATCGTCGCCCTCGAGGCGGCGTTGCGCGCCGCGCAACTCGCGGCAGATGTCCCAGCGCTGGCTCGCCTCGTCTCCGACGACCTGCTGTTCACCGGTCCCGATGGTCAGCTCGGGACGAAGGCGCAGGACCTGGAAGCGCACGGCTCAGGCGTGGTGCGGTTTCGATCCCACGTGCCGGAGGAATTGCGCATCCGACGTGTGGGCGTGGACGTCGTCGTTACT
>Ga0070667_100005545_pt1 | contig 10529 bp, 10 predicted proteins | sample KBSS33metaG_FD_64659 | JGI IMG/M metagenome (GOLD analysis project Ga0070667, IMG submission 64659) | Switchgrass rhizosphere microbial communities from Kellogg Biological Station, Michigan, USA - KBS S3-3 metaG | ecosystem: Host-associated > Plants > Roots > Rhizosphere > Soil ...
GATGGCCCGGACCTCGCGGCGATGCGCGAGCCCCACCAGCTCGACGCGATCGCGATTCGCCGTTGGGACGGGCCGGGAAAGTTGCTCCCGCGTCGACTCGCGATGGCGTCTTGGCCTGATCGACGATCGTTTCGGCGGCCGGGGCGACGAGCGCGTGGGGCAAACGTCACTCGTTCGTCTCGAGGACCCTCTTCAAGGCAACGCGATCGAGCAGCTTGACGACGCGCCCGTGGACCTGGATCAATCCTTCCTCGTGAAAGCGCGAGAACAGGCGGCTCACGGTTTCCAGTTTCAATCCCAGGTAGCTGCCGATCTCTTCGCGGGTCATGCGCAGGACGAACTCGACCGACGAATAGCCGCGTTCCTGGTATCGCTGCGCAAGATCCAGCAGGAAGGTGACGAGCCGTTGGTCTGCGCGCATCGTGCCAAGGATCATCGTGACACGGCGTTCACGCGTGATCTCCTGCGACAGCAAGCGGTTCAGCCGGCGCTGAAACGGGCGGCTTTGCCGGGCGAGCTCTTCGACGCGATTGAATGGGAGCCCGCAGATTTCCATGTCTTCGAGCGCGACGGCTTCGCAGTCGTGGCTGTCCCCACCTATACCATCGGTCCCGATGACGTCACCCGGCATGTGATAGCCGGCAATCTGATCCTGGCCATCTTCCCCCGGCAGGACCGTCTTGCACGAACCGGAACGTACGGCATAGAGCGACGTGAACTTCTCGCCCGCACGAAACAGCGCCTCGCCTTTGCGCAGCCGGATTCGCCTCCCGACCAGCGAATCGAGCAGGTGCACGCTGTCGGGTGCGAGGCCGCTCGGCATGCAGCGCTCTTTCAAGTGGCACATCGAGCACCGCGTCGTGCTGGCGCCAATCTCGCGCAGCGTCGCGGTCCGGGCGGAGGGCACGATTCTCCCCAACGGTGTGACGTTCTGCACGGCGGTCATGGCTTGCATGGCGGTTCCCCCTTGACGGCGTTCTGTTCGAGTCGTTTAGTGTTGCAAAGTGGCGGCAGCCACCACGTCCCTGAATTTGTCGAACTCCAGGCTCTTGTCGAAAAAAAAGCTTGCCCCCGCCTCCAGGCAGATTCGGCGGTATTGCGGATTCGCGTGGTTGGTCAACACGAGGAAGACCGTTGCCGGCAACTGCGGATGCACGGCCCGCAAGACGTCGACGGCGGTGCCGCCCTTGAGCTGGTAGTCGAGCACGACGTAATCCGGATTCGTCCGCACAATGCCGGCAATGGCGTCTTCCGGCGTCTCCACGGCGCCGACCACCGTGACGCCGTCCACCTCGACGAGCATTTCGACCAGGCGATCGCGGATCAAAGGCGAATCTTCGGCGACGAAGACCTTGGTGCGGATGTGCGTGCTCATGGGTGCCAAGTATCGGCACCGCGCACTGGATCAGGTATCGGGAGCGCCTGATAGAGGGCGTGGGGAACGCCTGAATTGGGGGGTAAGGGCCGGCCCCTGGAGGGGTAGGGGTTGCCCTACCTGCCGCCGCGTCAGGCCGGGGCGTCGGACCCGTCGATGAGGCGATGCCTGAGCGCGTAATGGACGAGCTCGGTCTGGTTGCCGATGTTCAGCTTTTCCAGCAGCCGCGCCTTGTGCGTGCTGACGGTCTTGTCCGAAAGGTTCAATTGCGTTGCGATCTCGGTGACGGTCTTTCCTGAGGCGAGCAATAGAAATATCTGGTACTCGCGATCGGAAAGCGTCCCATGCGGCGGTCCATCGCTGTGCGGCATGGCGCCGAGTGCCAACTGCTCGGCGACTTCCGCGCTGATGAATGCGCCGCCGCCGGCGACCTTCCGGATGGCGGACACCAGCAGCGTCGAAGCGCTTTCCTTCGTGAGGTAGCCGGACGCCCCTGCCTTGATGGCGCGCACCGCATACTGGTGTTCCTGATGCATGCTGAGCACCAGGATGCGCAACCTGGGCTTCTCCGACTTGACCTGCTTGATCAGGTCCATGCCGCTCTTGCCGGGCATCGACATGTCGAGCAGCAGCACGTCGAAGTCCAGCGCGCGCACCTGCTGGAGCACTTCGTGGCCATCCCGCGCCTCGCCCACTACGTCGAGATCGCCTGCCGCGACCAGCAGCTGCTTCAATCCCTCCCGCATGATCGTGTGATCGTCGGCAACGAGGACGCGGATCATGACGGGGCCTCCGGCGTGATGGGCAACCGCAGGTCGATGCTGGTTCCCTGGCCGTGGGCGCTCGTGATCGTAACGTCGCCACCAATGAGATAGGCGCGCTCGCGCACGCCGACGAGGCCGAACGAACCCGCCTTGCGCGGTTCCTGCGGAGAAAATCCCCGGCCGTTGTCGCGGATGCTCACGGTCACCGCGGTCGCGCCCTGTTCGATCGCCACTTCGACATGCTCGGCTTCTGCGTGCTTGGCCACGTTGGTCAGCGCTTCCTGCACCACGCGGAAGACGGCCGTCGAGTGTGCCGCCGGCAGCTGCATCCCGGGGTTGCTTACGGCCAGCTCGCACGTGATACCAGTGCGCTGCATGAAATTCTCCACCAGCGATTCGACCGCCGGAAGCAGGCCGAGGTCGTCGAGGAGCAGAGGACGCAGGTCGGCGGCGATCCGCCGCGTGGCGGCAACCGTACTCGTCAGCAGCCCCGCCATCTTGTCCAGCCGGCGGGCGAAATCACCCTCGCCGGCCGGCAACTTCTGCTTGCACCACGCGACGTCCATCTGCAGCATGGTCAGTGCCTGACCCAGCTCGTCGTGCAATTCGCGCGCAATGCGATTCTTCTCCTGCTCGCGCGCGACGTCGGCGGCGGCGCCGAGCTCCAGCAATTCCTGCTGCGACCGCTTGAGCGCCGCTTCCGCCTGCACCCGTGCCGTCACATCGCGCAGGATCACTGTATAGAACTTCATCCCATGCTCGGTCACCTGCGAGATCGAGGCGTCGATGGGGAACTCCTCGCCGTTGCGCCGCAGCCCGGTCACGATACGCATGACACCCATCCGCCGCGATGCGGTCCCGGACTCCCCGAAACGCCGCACATGGTCGGCGTGGCCTTCGCGCATTCGCGCCGGAATGAACCACGCCAGCGGCGCGCCTAGCGCCTCCTCGCGCGGGCAGCCGAACATCGCCTCCGCCGCGACATTGAACAACACGATGTGCTGATCGGCATCGACGGTGATGATCCCGTCCATTGCGGAATCCAGGATGCCCCGCAGGCGCGTCTCGCTGCGGATCAGCGATTCTTCGGCGCGTACCCGCTCGGTGATGTCCCGCAGGATGACCGTAAAGAGCTTCCCGTGGTCTTCGGTGTGCTGCGAGATCGACGCTTCGATCGGGAATTCTTCACCGTTGGACCGCAACGCCATGAGCACGGTCTGGCCGCCCATCCGGCGCGTGGTCACGCCCGCCACGCCGAAGCGCTCGATATGCGCGCGGTGACCGTCACGAAACCGCTCCGGAATGAGCTTTTCCAGTGGCTGCCCCAGAACAGCGCCGCGTGGCCAGCGGAAGACTTTCTCGGCCGCTGCGTTGAACGCGACAACGCGCTGGTTGCCGTCCACGGTGATGATCGGGTCCATCGCGGACTCGACGACGTCGCTGACGCGGGCTTCGAGCCTGTCCACCGCTCGGATTGCGGTCTGCCGCTGCATGGCCTGCCGATAGAGCAGGAACATGGCGACGAATCCTGCCGCCGCCCCGGCGACCCCCGCGACGCCAAGCAGTTCTGCACGAAGGTATCCGTGCACCCCTGCGGCGACCGCCAGCGTCACCGCCGTCGCGAGCAGCACGAGGATTGGCGCGAAGATGAGCAGCAGTCGTCCGGTCATCGGCGCGCGTATCCCCGCCGCGCTGCTGGAAGGGGTTGGGTCTGCCATGGTTGACGCAGTCGCTCGCAAGTCGTTCGCGCAGGCGACATGGTAGACCAACGGGCAATCAGCCGTGCAGACGGCGCGGGCCTGGGGCTTGGGCGATGCCCATGTGCGGTCGCGTACGTCGCTGACGGCCTTCCCGCACGGCAACATGGCCGCATCCCCGGGCCGGGTGCTTCGGCTGCGCCGGTCGCCGTTGTTGCCGGGTAACTACCGCCAAACGACGACGGGAATCCTGGAGTGCGTCAATACCTGTACGGTCTCGCTCCCCAGGACCAGCGCAGCCAACCCTTTGTGCCCGTGCGACGCCATGCAGATCGCGTCACAATCGTTGTCTTGCGCGGCCTCGATGATCGCGGCGTAGGGATGCTCGGCGAACACGTGTATCCCGTCAAAGGCAACACCGGCCGCCTCTGACGCTTGCCTGACCACTTCGAGGTGGCCGGCCGCCCTTTTCTCGCAATTGTTGCGGTATGTGTCTTCGGAAACGGAAGCTTTGGCCGGATTGAGGGCGAACACCCAATAGGGTACGGATACGCGAATCGCGGTCAAGCGAGCGGCCAGCGACTTCGCCAGTTGCACCGCGCCGAGCACTGCGCGTTCGGACAGAGGGGATCCGTCCGTAGGAATGAGAACGTGCTTGAACACGAGGCTTCCTCAGTTGGTTACAAGGACCCGTCGCAGGGCGCCAATACGGTCGATAACAGCGCTCCATGCGTGCGGCGAGCGAGCGTCGGCGAGCGGTGCAGCGGCGTCATAGGTGACGATATCCCCCACTTCGTCGGCGCCGAACGACTGTCGAACACCCAGCTGATGCTCGAGAACGGCGACGTCCGCATCCGACGCGTCGGTGCCGCGTCGTGCCCTCTCGGCCACGCGCCGGCGCAGGACCCCCTCGCTCGCCGAAAACGCGACTATGACAAAGGGAATCCCGAGTTCCGCTGCGAGCCTCCGGAAGCGATCGCGTTGCCAGCGCCGCAGAAAGGTCCCGTCGACGATCGCGACGAAGCCCGCGGCCGCGACGCTCGCCGCGAGATGAAGAACGTGATCGTAGGTCCGCCTCGTGGCGTCCGCGCCGTAGAGCATCCTCGCCGTCGCCGCATCGCTGCGCGCGGTCGGAGCCAATCCATGCAGGCGCTTGCGCTCGACGTCGGTGCGGATGCGGATCGCGCCGATCTGCTCCAGCAACGCTTGCGACAGCGTCGTTTTGCCGCAACCGGTGATCCCGTGCGTAATCAGGATCGCCGGTTCCGGAGACCGCGCATAGGCTTCCGCCAGGCGCAGGTAGCCGTCGCGTTCGGCGTATAGCGGAGCCCTAGCCTCGCCGGGAGGCAGCTGGATTGCCCGCAGCAGCGCGATCTTGGCCCGCACCAGCGCGCGATAGACGAGGTAGAAACGCAGGACGGACAGACCGGCGTAGTCGCCGGTGATCTCGAGGTACGCATTGACGAAGCGGTGAGCGAGCTCGGCATGGCCACGATCCTGCAGGTCCATCGCCGTAAAGGCGACCTCGCTCATCACGTCGATCCAGCGCATCTGTTCATTGAATTCGATGCAGTCGAAGATCGTGACTTCGCCGTCGATCACGGCGATATTGCCCAGATGCAGATCGCCATGGCATTCGCGGACGAAACCGCCCTCGCGCCGCCCCCGGAACGCCGCATTACGGGCGGCATGCTCCCGCTCGGTCCACGTATGCAGTGCCTCGATCGTGCGCCGCTCCGCCGGGCTCGCCGCCCCCGCGAGAAGCGATTTGCAGTTGGCGAGCGCGGCACGCAGGATCGTTTCAGGCGCGCCGAAAGTGCTGTCGGCGGCGGCCTTCTGGCTGGTAGCGTGAAAGGCGGCGACTTTGGCCGCCAGCATGTCGATATCCGCTACGCCGAGCTCGTTTCGGTCGAGGACGCGGCTGGCAAGCGCGTCTTGCGGGAATTCGCGCATCTTCACTGCGTATTCCAGCACGGGTCCCTTGCCATCGATCACTGGCTCGTCAATCGTGCCCGTGATCGCGACGACATCGAGGTAGAGCTCCGGCGCGAGGCGGCGATTCAGCCTGAGCTCCTGCTCGCAGAAGAAGCGCCGGGACGCAAGCGTCGTGAAGTCCAGAAACCCGAGATCGACCGCCTTCTTGAGCTTGTAGGCATGCTTGCCGGTGAGCAGCACGTAGGAGATGTGCGTTTCGAGGACGGTAACGCTGGTGCAGGCCGGCCCGAACCGCGCGGGATTGGCGAGGGCGGCAACGAGACGGGCCTGGTCCATCGTGTTCTCGTTCTGCACTCTCGGGGAAGGTTGTGCGAGCGCCATGTCGAAGACTTGTTCGTCAGGGTTGTGCGGGCCGGTCAGGTCACATCGAGTCTCTACGCGCTCGCGCGACACGACCATCGTAGGTTCCGTGCGGCAATGGCTCGTTGATCGGCATCAACGTCCGCGTCGCCGACCGCGGGCGACCCGTCCGGATTGCCCCGACCAAGTCGTTGTGGCCATTTGACCGGTGTCAAAGCTGCCCGCCGGCGCTGCCATATGATGTGACGCATCGGGCGCGGCACCTCGCCAGCGGCTGTGATGCGAATGACTCGGCGCTAGCGCTTTACCGGGTACTTGGCCAGCTTGCGTTGCAGCGTGCGCCGGTGCATCGACAGCGCACGCGCCGCCTCTGAGATATTGCCGTTGTGGGCACGGAGCACCCGTGCGACCTGCTCCCACTCCAGGCGCTTCAGCGACATCGGGCTCGTGTTCAGCGGAATGTCGTCATCGCCCGCATCGCGATAGAACGCGGCGACGACCTCGTCGGCGTTCGCCGGCTTGCACAGGTAGTGGCAAGCGCCGAGCTTGATTGCCTCGACCGCGGTCGCGATGCTCCCGTATCCGGTGAGGACGACGATGCGGATGTCGGGTTCGAGGCCGATCAGTGCGGATATGAGCTTGAGCCCCGATTCGCCCGCAATCTTCAGCTCGACCACCGCGAATTCTGGCGGGTTGTCGCTGGCCAGCGCACGCGCGGCGCCGGCCGTGTACGCCGTCTTGATCGCATAACCGCGTATGGCAAGGGCCCCCGCGAGACGGTCGCAAAATGCCGCGTCGTCGTCGACTATCAGGACTTCAGATCGGACTTCTGATTCCATGAACGAACCCCGAAAGACTCAGCCTCAGGCCTGCGGACAAGTTGACCTCTCTGCAGGGTTAATCTTGAGGGCCGCGGGTGCGCTCGTCGTTGATCGGTGTCAATCAACCAGGCATTTGCCCGACCGGTCCCTTCCGCTCGGCGTCGCGATCGGCGCCGGGCGACATCCAGCTCGAAGCGCCACTCGATGCGGACTCCATCTCCGGCCGACGCTCCGGAATTCGCACGACGTGGACGCTGCAGTGCGCGTTGGCGGTGACGCTGGAAGCAACGGAACGCCACCACGCCAGCGCGCGCTGCGACGGCCCGGGTGCTCCGAGCACGATGAGATCGACGTGATTCGCGCGCGCCAGGTCGAGCAGCGTAGTGCTGGCGTGGGCGCCTTCGACCACGTGCATCGAAACGCGTGTCCGCGGAAACCCCAGCGGTTCCACCCAGCGACGCAACCGCGCCTTGTGTTCCAGGTGCCTGCCTGTCGCGGTGTCCAGATCGTTTGGGCCCTCGCCCGCGGGGGCGGCTCCCACTACCGATATGCACATGAGGCGCAGCTCGGGATAGAGCGAGACCAGTTGCCGCAGCGTCGACTGCAGTGCGGGATGACGCTCGTCTTCGGGATGTTCGGTATCGACTGCCACCATGATCACCGGCACGCGACCAATTGCCCGTCGCGGCCCTTGCAATGCAGTATCGTGGCGCTTCGCGCGCCACCATCGTCGAAATTGTCCGCCGAATCCTACTCGCTGGGTCCGGCTGGCGCGCGCGGTCAGCGCAACCTGTTCCGGATGGCGCAAGTCGAACGCGATATGGGCGGCGGATTGGTAACGGGCGGCAGCCGCAGTTTCCAGGCAACGGAGAATGATCTCTTGCAGCCAGGAAGGAACGTCGACATTGGCGGCGCGCGGCGGCGCCGGCGCGCGCCACAGCCGATCGCGCAGTCCCGCGTACGTCTCGGGTTCGCCGAAGGGTTGTCTGCCGGTGGCGAGCTCGTAGAGCAGGACACCGAGCGCGAAGAGATCGCTGCGGGGGTCGCTCCGGTCGTGTTGCAGCTGTTCCGGAGACACGTACGCCGCCGACCCCGCTGCAAAGTCTTTCTCCTCGGCAAGGAGATCCGGATAGCGCGCATGACGGGCGAAACCGAAGTCGAGCAGCACCGCTTCGCCCGTCCGACGCAGAATGAAATTCTCGGGCTTGATGTCGAAGTGGATGACTTCCTGCAGATGCACGCTGTGCACGGCATCGGCGAGCGCCGCACCGATGCGGGCGACGTCGTTTGCCGCCAGCGGTGCCCGGGCGAGGATCGTGGCGAGGCTTGCGCCCTCGATCCATTCCATCACGATATACGGCGCGGTGTTGACATCGCCTGCCGCTACGAAGCGCGGGACGTGTGCCCCGCTCAACCGGGGCATGATCATCTGCTCCATCTCCAGGCCGATGATGCCCGTCGTGGATCCTCCGCGCCCGAGGAACGGCGCCTTGAGAACGAGCGGAAAGCCGGGCTCCTTCCCGGCGGGCGCGGTCACGCGGTAGATGGCGCCGGTGCCTCCCTTGTGGATGCATTCGCCGAGGCGATAGCCGTCGATGAGCGCGCCAGGATGCAGTCGTTCGCGCATGATGGAAAACGGGATCGGTCGACAGGAGGGCTGCCGGCCTAGATGCCCAGCTCCACGCGGTAGGCCAGCGAACCGGGCAATCCGCACTGGCGGATCCTGTCGGCGGCAGCCATCGCATCGTAAGGAACACGGAAGAACGTAAGTTGCTGGGCTTCAAGATCGAACATCGCATAGGCGGCCGCTGGATTGCGATCACGCGGCTGACCCACCGACCCGACGATCGCGACCCAGCGGCGGTGGCTGCGCACCGGAATGGCGGTACCTGGAAAGGGCCGGAATTCACTCATCCGCCCTTGCGCGTTCTCGAAATAGAGAACCTGATCATGCAGGTGACCGCAGAAGGTGTAGCAAGCATTCGCCGCATCGACGCAGCGCTTTGCGGCTGCCGGACTGTCGATGTAGTCCCAGCGATCCGGAGCGACGGCCGAGGCATGAACGTAGCAGACGGTCGCGTCGCGAACCACGAGCGGTAGCGAGGCGAGGAATCGCCTTTGCTCCTGGCTGAGCGTCTCGCGCGCCCAGTCCAGCGCGGCGCGTGACGCGTCGTTGAAATAGCCTCCGCTCGCTTCAATGGCCTCGTCGTGATTGCCTTTGATGACTATTGCGCCTTCCGCGGCGTACCCAGCGATGATCTCAACCACTTCCCGCGAGTCGGCGCCATACCCGACGAGATCGCCGAGAAAGGCGAAGCGCTCGGCACCGCGGCTCCGAGCGTGGTCCAAGCACGCGTTCAGTGCCTCCAGGTTGCCATGAATGTCGGATAACAGCGCGGTAAGCAACGGACACGATCCCACGGGTTAGCACGATACGTGGTCGAAATGGGCCCGGGTGGGCCCGAAAGCCTCTTGCGCAGGCGACCGCAGGGCAAGCACAAGCATCCGATTCAATATATCGGTATCCCCCGTGGCCGACGCTGACCCAGGTCAAGGGTGCGGTACCTGCCGCGCTGATTTCGGACCGGGCAGCGTCAATAGTTACTACAAACCGTCTCTTCTATGTTCGCTAACGCACAGACGCTAGCCAGGCTGGAAATTTAGATTTATCAGTTCCATTACGGAACCGCCGGCGTGCGGCCACGACGTTGGGGAGGAGATGCCATGTCCAGCTCGGCCAGGTTCGCGTCCCTAGCGAGAACAGTGGTCGACCACCGCATGTCCACGCCGGTCAATCGGCAAGCCCTTCCGACATCGGCGCCGGCGACGGTCATATCCATTCACGAGCCCAGTGCGCATTGCGCTTCCTGCAGCATGCGCGAGTTGTGCCTGCCGGTCGGCCTCGAGCCGGACGCCGTGCGGCAGCTCGACCAAATCATAAGCAGTCGCACCCGGGTCCGGAAGCGCGAAAGCCTGTACCGTCCCGGCGATCTTTTCCGTGCGGTGTATGCAATTCGACTGGGAACCTTCAAGACGACACTGCTTGCCGAGGACGGCCGCGAGCAAATCACCGGGTATCACATGGCCGGCGAAGTCGTCGGGCTGGACGGAATCAGCAACGACCGTCATGCCTGTCAGGCGGTCGCGCTGGAAGACAGCGAAGTGTGCGTTCTTCCCTTCAATCAGCTCGACGCGTTGACTCACAAAATACCGCTGCTACGGCGCAATCTCTATCGCTTCCTCGCCAAGGATGTCTGTCGCGACCAGGACATGATGCTGCTGCTGGGCAGCCGATGCGCCGAGGAGCGGCTGGCGCTCTTCCTGCTCGACCTTGCCGACCGGCAGGAGAGGCGAGGCTATTCGTCGAGCGAATTCGTGCTGCGTATGACGCGCGAAGAAATCGCCAGCTATCTCGGATTGAAACTGGAGACCGTCAGCCGCCTGTTCTCGCACTTCCAGGAGATAGGCCTGCTCCAGGTACAAGGCCGCGCCGTCAAATTGCTCGATCTCACGCGGCTCAGGAAGTTGGCGGGTCAGGGCGGCTGACTTTGGGTGCTTGCGGCGCGTCCAGGCAGGG
>Ga0070667_100005550_pt1 | contig 10525 bp, 9 predicted proteins | sample KBSS33metaG_FD_64659 | JGI IMG/M metagenome (GOLD analysis project Ga0070667, IMG submission 64659) | Switchgrass rhizosphere microbial communities from Kellogg Biological Station, Michigan, USA - KBS S3-3 metaG | ecosystem: Host-associated > Plants > Roots > Rhizosphere > Soil ...
AGATGCTCTCGTGCAAGTGCAAGGCGATTTTCTCGATCTGACTGCGCCATTTGTGGACAGCCAAATTCTGAATAGCTTAACCGCGTTGCAGAAGGATATTACTTACGGATCAGTAAAGTTTTACGAAGTCAATCCTACCACTGGTGATGAGCGATTGATTCTCACGATGGAACCCGGAGAGACCACGGCAGCGTATCGGCGTTATCAGATTGTAGGCGTTCCGAACTGTTGTTGCCTGCCCGGAGCATCTCCGTTGCAAGTCGAAGCCATGGCCAAGCTCGAATACATTCCGGTGGCAGTTGACACAGATTATCTCACCCCGATCAACAACCTTGAGGCATTGATCGAGGAATGTATTTCGATTCGTTATAGCACGCAGGATTCACCTACAGCGGCGCAGCTTTCGATCAAGCATCATAAGGATGCGATCCGGTTGTTGAATGGAGAATTGATCCATTACGAAGGCAAGAGTCGCCCCGCCATCAGCTTCAAACCGTTTGGCAGTGCGTCACTCGAACGTGTGAACATTGGAATGTTATGAAATTTGTACCATACGGTCCTTTACAACGACCCCCTTTGGTTCGCAATGGTGCGCAAAACTTTGCTGGCGGCGGCGGGGATTGGAACGCGCTTTATGGTCCAAAGACTGCAACGCCAACGGGAGTAATGCCGTCTATTCCGACTTTGCCGAGCACCGTCCTGAATAATCAGGTTGCATTTAATCCTGCGGGCGCTGGAAGTGGTTATTTAAGGCCGCCGCAAAACGATGATGATTATGGATCATCCTCCGCAACCGCGACGAATCTAGGTGTGCCAAACCTGAGCAATCTAGGCAATATAGGGGATGCCCTAAACACGGCTGGACAGGTGAATCAGTTCAATCAGGACTATTATCAGGGAGCCGAGGCAACCGATCCGCTATCGAGTTCAGTGCGGCAATTACTTGATCCAAATTTTGGAGCCTACGACTCCAGGATGCACGGGGCTGAATTGGCGACGGCGCGAGGGGTTCCCGGCAGTGGATTGGCTGACCAAACCATGGGGCGAGTCCGGGCCAATGACGTGCGCACAAATCTGGCTTTGGCCAATTCTATTCAATCCGGGGTTCATTCTAGAGTACCGCAACCCTTTGATGTGTCATCGCAACTGATCACCCCTTATCAGCAGGGACAACTGACATTGCAGCAAGGGGATTTGACTTTGCGACAAGCGCAACTGGCTTTGCAGGATCGGATTCAAAGTGGGCAACTAAAATTGTCACAAGATGAACTGATGCTGAAAGACAAGATTCAAAACGGTGAATTATCACTCGCGCAGGCGAAGCTTGTTTTGGAAACCAAAGTGGCCGATCATCAAATTTCGATTCAGGATGCCCAATTATTGTTAGGATGGTATCAGGCAACCAGTCAGATTCGCGGCGGGGGAGGCGGGGGCGGAGGCAATCGTGGCGGCGGCGGATTTGCGCCATTGCCGGGAGCAGGCGGCGGCGCACCAAGCGAATATAATCCGCGCAATGGGCCAGCGTTTCAATCTTACAATCCATTGCAGTTGCCGGGGTCTGGTCCCCGTGGTGCGTCCAGCGCAACTGCGCCAGCACCTATAGTGGCCCCCGATAATTGGGACATGCTGACGCCGCAACAACAGCAGGATTACGCCTTGCAATATCGCGGCAATCCGGCCAACTACGGGCAAGACCCATGGGCGGCAGAGGAAGGCGATTACACGGTGTCGGATTACGGTCCTATGGATGAATGGGCTGATTGGTATGAGTGATACCGAGACAGAAGATCAGATCGATTTAGGGCCGGAAGTGCCTGATTATGGCGTTGCGCCAGTTGAGCCAAGGCCGGTTGGTCCTGTTGCGCCGTGGGGCAATGGCTTGCGTCCGCCTCCGGTTGTGGCGATTACCGCCGACAACACCAGCCCCAATCAGGACGCCCAAGTGTTGCAAGCGGCTCAAGGTGCAAGAGTGCCGGGGGCGACTTACACGCTTGGCATTCCTGCCGAAACGCCCTTGTCGCCATCCTATCAGGCGAGACGAGCCAAGCAGGAAAAAGACTTTCTTCGCAGCACTTACGAACACGCGACTTCGGTAGCGCAGGCGGTCAAGGATGTGGCGGAAGCTCGAAGGCTGATGGGGATAATGCGAATGAAGGATGCGCAAGATGCAGGCATGGACCCGCGTGAGGCTGCGTATAAGAATTTCGGGTATTTTAGTTCACCTGGGGATAGGAATTTTGCGGGTGATATGCGGGCGATTGCGCCACCGCCTAAATTTGCTGAACCGTCCTTGAAGAACTTTCCGATCCCCGGCACAACCAACATGGTGCCAGCGTTTGTCACGCAAGGGCCAACTGGAAGCAGAGTTCAACCAGTGCCGCGCAATGCGTTGCCAGAACCTGAAGATGCTGGCGGCGCGATGCCAGCAAGGCCGATCCTGACCGAGAAAGGCGAATTGCTTGGCTACACGGTGAAGACTGGTCCGCAGACTTTCTCTCATAAATGGTTGGCGGACATGGATAGCGGTTTGAAGCAGCAGATCAAGAACAACGATTTGGAGATTCGTGAACTGATTCGGGACAAGCACACTATTGAAAAAGAATCTGCTAGCGTTGGCGGAAGTCCTGAAGCGCAATCTAAGATTGATGCCAAGACAGCGCAGATTCGGGAATTGCAGCAGAAGAACATCGCCTTGGCTACTGGAGCGCGGCAACCTCAGGCGTCCAAGACTGGCGAACAATCAGCCGATATTCCAGATGCCCCGATGGGCGTTCATCTTCGTCGTGTTGGCCAAACCTACAAAACTCCGAAAGGCGTTTTCAAATGGACAGGGAGCGGTTGGGAGACTAAGTAGGAGTCATGCCGGTATTGACTGATGAAGACGTTGGGTTGGGTGCCAAAGAACTTTCCGATGCAGACGTAGGGCTTGCGCCGGAACCGGCTGCCGCAAATCCTTATCCCGCGATCACCCCGATTGAGGAAACGCTTCGCCAACGCCACGAGTTCAGGGCCAGCCAACGCGATGAGGCAGCGAAAGATGTTGATCGTGCAACGAGTCTCTACGGATTGGCCAACGCCGCTGAAACTGGCGTTGATATTCTCGCTCGGACACGTCCTGATTTAGTCGCACGGCAAACTCTTGGATTAGCGAGCAAAGGCGTTGGGAAACTGGTGGACTTGATTCCTGGTATGCCCAAGACGCCAGAGAATGCCCCGGACCTGACGCAGCAACCGATTCTTTCCCCGGAACAAATCACAGGCGCATTGCGCAAGGTGTTGGTGCCTCAGACTGATATTGCAGAAGGCATATTGAAAGCAGGCGGGGAACTCGGAAGTGCTTTGACTGATCCGGCAACTGCGATGCTAATGGGGCCAGTGACAAAAGCGCCCGCTCTGGCTCGACCGCTGTTTGGCTTGCCGATGGTGGCGAGTATTCCTGAAGCAGTGGAGCGGGTGAAGCAAGCCAAGGATACGCCGGAACTGGTTGCGGCATCTTTGGGTTTGGCTGCGCAAGTTGGTTTGCCTGCTGGCATTGAGCGGGGATTGAATGGAAAGAGAACAGTAATTCCGCCTGACGCACCCATTTACGGAGATGTGTTGCCAATGGAAAGGGCAACCCCAAAACAGAAGGCAAAGCCAGAAACCGTGCCAACTGCTGAACCTTCTCTACCTATAGGTAGAGAACCCGCCCCCGTAACTTCGGCCACGCTGAACCGATTGGCGCAGGAGGCGCAGCAGCCGGAAGCGGTTCAACCTGCTCGACCTGCACAGCCTGCACCAACCGCATCAACTATCGAATCAGTCGTCGATGAAATGGTTCGCAATGGCGAACGTGTAACGCCGATTGCGAAAAGGTTGTCAGAAATGGGATTTGATCGAGAAGCGATACTGAAAACTATTCAGGACCGAATCACTCCAAACTTCGGAAATCCTGAACTGGATGCGGCAATCAAAGAACCCACCCCGCCAGCGGAATCCAAAGCGGCTGAACCGCCCAAAGAATCCGAGACGGTTAAGCCGAGTGAGGCGGCGAAAGAACCTTGGCAGATGGGACGCAATGAATTCGTTCGAGTGAACAAAGCCATAAACGCTGAATGGCAAAAAACAAAACAGGGGCCGTCTAAGTTTGCAGATTTCAAGACAACGCGAGATTATCAAGACTATATGGACCAGACACGCGAAAGAGCTATTCCGATGTCTTATGAAGAAGCGATGCACAGGAGCGAAATCAAAGAAGCATTGCGACTTGGAAAGCCCGTGCCTGATTTTGTCCTAAATGATTATCCAGACCTAAAACCGCCAACCGCAAAAGAAAAGGCTCCTACTCAGGAGCCAGTTTCAGAACACGAGGAAACGGTAGTAAATGCCCCAGAAAAAGTCAACACCCCGCCAGCGGAAGCCAAAGCGGAGGAAGTGGCGAAAGAAGGCGATCCGAACATTGGCCGAACTTGGAATAGCAAATACGGCAAGCAGGAGATCGTTCGCAAAGAGGAATGGGGCGGTCAAGAGCACTACTACGCCAAAGATGAAAAGGGCGCAGAGCGGGTCTATTCCGCAAACCGACTTGAAGAAACTATCAAACGCGATGAGCACGAGTTGACGCCGGAATACGCGAAAGAAAAAGCTGAAGCAGACGCCGCACTCGCGGAACGACAAGCCAGAGATGCTCGATTCAAGGCGAGACAGGAGCAGGCCGAAGCTGAGATTGGAGAATTTACCAAAGGTCAAAGTCCGATGGCAGCAGGCAAGACCAAGGCGGCATTGCTGAAGCAAACCAATTCCAACGGCATAATCAGAACCAGAAAAGAACTTATCGAATCGGAAGTTGCCAAGGGTGCAAAGGTCATTACAGAAAACGGACAACGCCGACTTGAAAAGCCTGACGGAAGTTTCTGGGAAGAAAAGACAATTACAAAGGCGGCGATGGATTATGCCGATTACCTGACCAAGAAAGCCAAGCCCCCCGAACAACCCGCCCCCGCCGCCAAAGCGCAGGGGGAAGCACCCAATAAATGGATCGCTGTTGCGACAAGTTCCCATCGCCAAGTAAAGCGACTTCACGATGCGGTTAAACCTGAAGGCGGCGGATTGCCTGTGGCGATGGATAGCAAGACGCGGGCATGGAAACTGGAAGACACGCCAGAGAACCGCGCAATCGCACAAAGGCTTGGACTTCCAATTCGAGCAAGGGAAACTAAGTTCTACAACGAATTAGAGCAACGATCACAGGAAACCAGAGCAAAACTTGCAGCAGAACAACCCCCGCCCGAACCGCCGAAAGCGGGGGCGGAAGGCATTTCCGTTGGTCCCGGCTCTGCTTCACCTGAAGACGTTGGCTCAACCAAGTCCGACATGCAGCAGCTTGCCGAGTCGATGCAGAATGTTGCCTCGCCCAAACTCACGATGGAGGATCGTCTTGCTGCCGCCAAGAAAGCCGTTCAAACGCTCAAGACCGAAGGACCAAAAACCATCGGTGAGAAAGTCCGAAACGGAGTTGAGCGCCTATCCGCAACCGCTTCAGCCATCAAAACCGGACTTACCAAACTCCCGGCATGGACGAACTTCAAGCGCATCCTTGGCCAGTGGGACGGCGCAAACCAAATCGCTGATCACGAACTGCGCGACTTCGTGAAGACGATCAACCGCAACATTCGTGAAGATCGCCAAGTCGCAATCACGAACTGGATTCAGGCCGGGGGCGATGCCGCCGTGCTCCGGGAACGAGCCGCCGCCAGCAAGACAGCCAAGCTGCGAAAAGGTTACGAGGATGCCTTGACGCTAAACAAAGACGAAATCACCGCCGCCAGGAACATCGAATCCTATTTGGAATCCCGCCTGCAAGCTGGCATCGACTCCGGCATTCTCGATCACGGGCTGGATAATTACGTCACCCAAATTTGGAAGCGCCCAAATCCAGCCACGCAAAAGCTTGTATCCGATATTGCCATCGGCAAGCTGCAACCCAATTTTCGTTATGCAAGGCAACGGCTGCTTGAATCTTATTTCCAAGGTGAACAAATTGGTTTCACGCCAGCCAACAAAAAGGTCTCAGCCCTGATTGCGGCTTACGATCAATCATTCAACCGCGCCATCGCGGCCCGTGGCTTTATAAAGAACCTGACCAAAGGCACAGCTTCAGATGGACGCCCCTTGGTCGAAGTGTCTGGTTCCGGTCGGTTGGTCGGGGCCGATGAAGCAAACCCCGAAGCGATGTTAATCAAGCCCAAATCAAAGTCTGAGGAAATCTCCGATTATCGCAGTGTGGACCATCCCGCCTTGCGTAAATGGAAATGGGCCGGGAAAACACCTGAAGGCACTCCCGTTCTATTGGAAGGCCAGCTTTTGGTTCACCCGGAGATTTACACCCATCTCCGCAACATCCTTGGCCGCTCCGCATGGCGGCAATACGCCGTCCCACGCGCCATCCTGGGGCTTGAGCGCGGGATAAAGGAACTCATGTTCTCGGCATCAGGCTTCCATCAAGTGCAAGAAACCCTTCACGCTCTGGGTCATCGGGTCAATCCGATGAACATGGAAAAGGTTGACTTCTCTCAGCCGTGGCAGAAAGAGGCGGTCGAGCACGGGCTTGAGACGGGCAGTTACAATGCGATGGAGAATTTCAGCGAAGGATTGGCCAGCGGTCCACTCGTGAGCAAAATCCCGATCCTCGGTAAGCGTATCCTTGGACCTTACACGGAATGGCTCTTTCAGGATTGGATACCGCGTCTCAAAATGACGATGTATAAGCACGCCTTGGAGCGCAATCTTGAGCGTTACAAAGGCGAGATGGACGCAGGCAAAATCACCCGCGATCAAGTGGTCGAGAACACGGCGAAACAGGCGAACTCTGCGTTCGGTGAACTGAATTACAACTGGATTGGGCGCAATAAATCGCTTCAGGATGCCCTGAGAGCGTTCCTGATTGCGCCAGATTTCCTCGAAGCGCGGGCAAAGTTTGTCGGGGAAGCCATAAAACCCTATGGCCGCGAACAACTTGTGGCCTTGGGACTGCTGGCAGCAACGCAATACATCACGGCCCGCCTCATTAACCAGCAGATGGACGATGATCCGCATTGGGAAATCCAGAATGCTTTCAAGTTCATAGTCGGCAAGCACAGCTATGAACTGCGTAGTGTGCCGGGGGATATTGTTCACCTGATAAGCGATCCTAAGAAATTCAGCGTGGCCCGTATCTCCCCGCTCTTGCGGAGCACAATCGAAGGCATCACAGGCCGGGATTATCGCGGGGTGAAGCGGGACGCAATGGAGCAGCTTAAAGACTTCGCCAAGTTGCCAACGCCTATTTCAATCCGTCAACAGGACGACCGCCGTTGGTGGGAATCGTTCTTAAACGCTTTCGGCGTCCACGAGCGCAGTTACACGGCAGGCCAGGAGATCGGCGAACTGGCGCGGGCATACCGTGAGAAGGTGAAAGGCAAGCCATCCGTGGAAGTGATTGAGTCTGAAGATTCGCCGTATCGAAAGCTCCGCGTGGCTATCGACTATGGCAATGAGAAGGCAGCACAGAAGGCGATTCAGGATTTACGGAAGGACCATACCGACGCGCAGATTTTCCAATCAATGCGCCAGAGCTTGACGCACCCGTTTACTGGCATGAAGCAATCGGATGAAGCAAAGTTCAGGAGTTCGCTGGAACCAGTTCAGGCGGAACGATACAAAGAAGCTCAAGCAGAACGGCAGGAACGATTCAAAAAGTTCACCGCTCTCTGGGCGCGGCGGGGGAAGAAGTGAGTTTTGCAACCATTCGAGCGTGCATTGCTTCGGCTTGTTCACGATTCCCTGAGCAGCGTTCCTGCTCTTGATCCATTGAACCACCAAATACCATTGTTTCCCACAGCAACGGCGGGAGGTCTGGGCGATACTCGTGATTCAATCCAAGAAAGACTGTGCTGATTCTAATATCGCCAAGCCACGTATCACCAACATGCCGATTCGCTGATTGCATCCATTCGCCCCATTTGAATAAATCATCGCACGGCACGGGTTCACCGGATTCGTTCAGAGTGAATTTATCGCTCATCGACACCCTCCCGCGACGAGAAGCCCGACGATCAAACCAAGTGCAGGCAAGCCAATCGCCATATAAACCCACTGCATTTGCTCTTGGTGAAGCTTGAAATTGGTAATCCACGACACAGGGATAGGTTTCGGCGGCGTCTTCATTCTGGCTCGCATATACCGCAACCGCTCAGGCGGGAATGACTTTTGCACGGGGATCATATCGCAAATGATTTCAGCCTGCCGTTTCGGTTTTCGGTTTCACGAAGCATCTCAGCTTCACGGTATTCCAGCCTCGCACGGATCGCTTTCTTAGCGCGTATAGCGTCAATGTCACCATCGAAATTCATTGGCTCTATAAATTCAGCCTTGTCCAGTGTTTCGCATAAAGCCTCAGCTTGCATCAACGCAACTCGAAGCACAGCGATTTCATTGGCGGTTTGCCATTCAGCCTTACTCATGCGCCCCCACTTTTCTGCATGTCGTTGGCGTGTTCAGCCTTCGCCCATGCGTTCCTGTCCGCCTGATCTTCTTCTGTGAGTGTCGCTAACTCATGTTGTTCGGCGGCGTTGTCCATTAGTTCTTCCTCGTGCTTCACCGCGAGTAGCAACGACTGATACGCCGCTTCTTCTGTTTCACCGCTGCCACCGTTGTTTGCGGCTTCGACAGACGGGCAGCGCGAACGATTGCCGCACCAAAGAATCACGTAAGGCTGTGGATTCTTCGCGCTCTTGGCGGGAGCGATTTGCTTTTGCAATACGTTCTGGCAACTCGGACATTGAAACTTGGACTTCATTGTTTCCTTTCGTTAATCGCCTTGTGGGCTTTTTCGTTAATTCGTTCGCGTTCAGCCCAGAGCGTCATCAATTCTGGATACTCCGCATTGATCCAATCGTTCAAGACTTCTTCAGCCAACGAATCCACCGTCTGCTTGTTCTCCAAGCCCGTAGGCTGCGTGGCCGCGACGATGCGGGCGAGCTTCCATCTCGTGGACTGCGATATTAAGATCGTGGATTCGCGGACGTAGTTCATGCCGTTGCCGCCTTTCGATACTCAATGCCGTGACATTTAGCACACAACCACAGAACAAAAAGCCCATCATTCGATGAACATAAAATTCTGTTATTGGTTTTGATTGTCCGCATTTGAAGCAAATTTTCATCTTTCGAGTTTATTAGAATCAGAATGGAACTAAAATACTTGGCTTGCCGCTTCCGGCCATCTTGGCAACCTTGATCGCCTGTGGCGTCAGCCTGTCCAGAAGCGATTGCAGCTTGCTGGCTTCCATCGGTTTCGCGGAAGCACCGCCGCCAACGGCGTTCAACCACTTCACCTTGCAACGCCGCTTGTTGTTGTATTCTTCGAACTCGGTAGTAATCGAGCACGGCTTATCTTTAAACGTCTGTTTGCCGGTCGCCAGCGACGCTAGATCACCATTGAACCCAAAGACTTCAACTAAGACTTTGATTGTCCGATCAAACGCTGCATTCGTAAGGTATCCCATCCAGACCGCACCCGAACCTTTCTCCGCTCCATCCTCTGTCACTTGAACTGGAATACGCACGAATGGCGATCCCTTTTCTTCGGATTCACCGATCCAGCCCGCTGTTGGTTCGGTCACGATGCAGTCAAAGCTGCCTTCTGAGTTGATGTATTTCATAGTTTATTTCTGTTTAAAATTGTAGTGATCGCCAGCGGCATCGAAAGCCTCTCGCAATTCAGAATCTTCTTCGTCGATTTCGCCAGTGTCGGGGTGCGCAGTTGGCGACCAGTTAGCCCACCATCCAAAAAGTGTTTTGGTGTCAATGTCGCCGAGCTTCGTTCCTTTGTTTTGGCCGAAATGAATTTCGACTTCCTTCCACCACAGATCGTCTGACTTTTTAGCCGTGTCAGCATCGCGTGGAACTTCAATCTTTGGCTTGTTCGCTTCTGCGTACTGGCCTAAGCGTTTCAAAAACCCCGCCATATCCTTACGGATCGCCCCCAAGCTGGCCTCAGTCAGTCCTGTTAAATCCTCGTTCGGCATCAGCGCCGATGAAGCTTCGCCGCCGTCCGGGGTGTGAGTGCGCAGGTAAGGAATAGCCCAACCTGCAACGTCAGCGCCAACGTGTTCGTAAAGCCATTTAGTGAACGCTGCGATCTTCTCAGGAAGCGAGCCGCCGTTGCCGTTAGTCTTGGCGGGCTGTGGCTCTGGGCGCATCTGTTGTTGTTCCCGTTGCTGATACTTGCGATCACGCCAGCCATCAGCAAAGCCCTTGCGCCATGCCTGCAAACCCACGCCGAACTCTTTCGCGCAACGGCGAAATGCCGCCGTCTTAGCGCCCTCGAAAGCATCGCCGTAGTTCTGGCTCGCGTTATTCGGAAAATAGTCCATGTCCCCGACGGCCTCGCCAACATAACAGCCACGCACAAGCATCATTGCCCGTGAATAGACTTTCACGGCGTCTTGGCCCTTGCTGGTTTTGAATGGTTCATTCCAAGTCTCACGGACGATGAGTGCCCACTG
>Ga0070667_100005551_pt1 | contig 10525 bp, 9 predicted proteins | sample KBSS33metaG_FD_64659 | JGI IMG/M metagenome (GOLD analysis project Ga0070667, IMG submission 64659) | Switchgrass rhizosphere microbial communities from Kellogg Biological Station, Michigan, USA - KBS S3-3 metaG | ecosystem: Host-associated > Plants > Roots > Rhizosphere > Soil ...
GCGAGCATGTTCCGGGAGTTTCGCGATGAAGTGCCGGTGATCACGGCGCAGACCGCGCTCGAGATGGCGACGATCCACGGCGCCCGCGCATTGGGCATGCAGGATGAAGTCGGCTCACTGGCGGTGGGCAAGCGCGCGGATCTTGTCATCCATCGGATCGACCGCCCTGTGCCCATGACCGACGATCCGGTCCCGAACCTCATCTACTACAACCAATCGCATTCCGTCGACACGGTCTACGTCGACGGCGAGGCAATCTTCAGGGAAGGCAGGTTTACCCGATTCGACCCGGTCGCCGCAGTCAAGCGGATCAATCAGGCGGCCGGCGCGCGCGCCAAAGGGATCGGGATTCGCGGAGGGACCTGGCCCATCAGGCATTGAACCGGCGAAACACGGTCGCAGGCCACAGGAATACAACCGCCTTGCGCCGCGCTCGATTCACCTTGAGGGCTCCGGAGTTACGCCTAAATCGCCGTGAACAGCATGCTCGAATCGAAAAACGCGCGTACCGGTAAGCGGTGATAGACGATTCAAGTCGTGCGCCGTTTCTCCGTGGTCTCCTCCTCGATGCGAATGTACTCCGGCATGTCGATGAGCTCGTAGACCATCGTGCGCAGTTCTTTGATGCGATCGGCGGTCGTTTCCGGAAGGCGACCAGCCCGCATTCCTTGCAGCACGGCCAGCTGGGCATTCATGGCGGCCAGGCCAAGCAGGTGCGCCACCAGAATCAGTTGAACGCCGCTCGCGGCTAGCTCGGCAATCGGATGCAGGCTGACCGAGCTGCCGGGAGCAAGCGCCATCGCCATCGGCATCCCGGGATCGATCGCGCGACGGATCGTCTTCATATGGTCGAGGTCATGGACCAGCGGCATCACGGCATCGACACCCAGCTCGCTATACCGGCGACACCGCCTGATGGCTTCGTCCACGCCACCATCGACGGCGCCGCCCGCGTCGGTACGCGCGATGATCAACGTGTTCGGGTCGCGCCGGGCCGCAAGCGCCATGCGGATCTTGTCCGCATGCTCGTCCAGAGGTATCACGCGCTTTACCTGCGAGCCCCGGTCGCGATGATAGTGAACGCGCTTCGGGAAGATCTGATCCTCGATGTGAATGGCCGCTACGCCGGCCCGTTCGAGCTCGCGGACCGATCGCATTGTGTGGGCAGCGTCACCCCAGCCGGCGCCGCCATCGATGATCACCGGAATGCCGAGGCCGTTCGTGCACGCAAACGCGAGTTGCGCCTGGTCGGTCAGCGAGACCATGGGTTCCGGGATTCCTAATTGAACCCCGGAGTCATAGCCACCGAGATACGCCGCCTGGAATCCGCACTGCTGGATGAGGCGGAACACCAAGGGACTGGCGGCGCCGGGCGCCACGATTGGCGTTCCGGTTTGCAACGACGCCTGCAGCGCATCTCGCAGCGACATGATCGTTCCCCCTCACCGCGGCCACGACAACAACATCCGGCCGCATGGCAATCAACTCGTAGTTCGCTCCGCGACGGCATCGCCCCACGCCGACATGATTTCGGTGCATCCCATGTTGAGCGCGCCGTCACGCAATACCCCGGCAGGTACCGCGAACGCATAGGGAAACACCGTCCGGCGGGCGGTGACCGTCGTGTAGCTGGCGGCGAGCGCATCGAGCACTTCGCGCGGCAGCGCCATGTCCGCGATCACCATCTCGCCACCGCTCATGTCGATGCGCGGCTGATGAAAAGCGTCTTCGAGACTGAGCCCGTAATCCATCATGAACGAGCTGATCTGCAGCACCGTACCCAGGATCTTGCGCCCGCCCGAAGCGCCGAGGGCAAAGCGGCGGCCGTCGTGGGTTGCGCCGACGACGGGGCAGTAATTGGCGAGGCAGCGCTTGTCCGGCCCCAAGGAGTTGGGCTTTCCCGGCTCGGGGTCGAACCACATGATGCCGTTGTTCATCAGAAGCCCCGTCGACGGCGAAACGACGCGTGAGCCGAACATCGAAAGCAATGTCTGCGTCACCGCACACATGTTGCCTTTACGGTCAACGATGCTGAAGTGCGTCGTACAGGCCGGCGCGTTCGGCGCCTCGTTGCCGGTGTCGCCCATCTCATCGAAGCGCAGCTTGAACGCGGCATCCAGCGCGCGGGCATACGCGACGTAGCTGTCCGGTCCCGGCGGATCCGACGACGGCGACAACATTTCCGTAAGCATCCGGAGTGCGCGGGCGAGCGTCGGGCCACCAGTCATCCCGGGCGCCGCATAGACATGACCGCCGCGATACGGAACCACCAGCGCGTCGAGGATCTGCGCGCGATACGACGCGAGGTCGTGTTCCGACAAGCAGCCGCCCTTGTCGCGGATATCCGCGACCAGCGCACGCGCGACGTCGCCGGTGTAGAACGCGCGCGCGCCGCCAGTGGCAATCTGGCGCAGCGTCGCGGCGAATGCCTTCTGGTCGAGGCGCCGCTCGGTCAGCGCGGTCCACTGGCCGATGATCGGCCACTGGCCGTCGTCGAGAAACATCGCCGCCGAATCGGGGTCCCGCGCGAGCGAGCGCGCGCTCGAGGCCATCAGCAAGCCGGAATACCAGTCGACGAGCAGGCCTTCGTCGGCGAGCGCGGCCGCAGGCTCTACGAGGTCGCGCCATGGCATGCGGCCGAAGCGTTCGTGCGCAAGACCCATGCCGGCGACGACGCCAGGCACTGCGATCGCAGTGGCGCCTTGCACGTTGCGGTCCTCCACCACGGCGAGCCACGGAAAAAGATCGGCGTTGCGGCCGGCGCCGGACAGCGGATAGTGGGCGGGATCGAGCGCCATCGGCGAGCGCATCCCGTAGTCGATCGTGTACGCCTTGGCCTCGTCCGCGCGCCAGATCGTCATGCATCCGCCCGCGGCGGGGCCGCTCATCCACGGCTCCACTACGCCGATGGCGAACGACGTTGCGATAGCGGCATCGATCGCATCGCCGCCGTTCTCGAGCACAGTGGCCCCGATCTCGGCGGCGCGCCGGTGCTGCGCCGCAACCACGCCACCCCGCGTCGGAATGACGTTCTTGCGAACGACCTGTGTGTTGGAAAAATTATCGATCGGCGTGAGCCTTCACATATTCGACGATCTCCGCATGCGTGGCGAACCATACACCCGCATGCGCGCGGATATAGCGAATCAGCTCTTCGAGAATCCACACGCGGGATCGGTAGCCGGTGATATGCGGATGCATCGTAAGCTGGAACAGGCCGCCTTCGCCGTACGCGCCATCGAACTCGCGCTTGAAAATATCGAACACATCGGCAGGCGGCGTGTACGGCCGCAGCCCGGCGAAGCGGTTCATGTTGAAGTACACGGCGTCGTCGCGAATCCATTCGACCGGCAGCTCGACGACGCCGGTGCTCGCGCCGTCCAGCAGCAGCTCGTAGCAGTCGACGTCGGCCATCAGCGACGAGTCGTACGTGAGTCCCATGTCGCGCGTGATGGCGAGCGTGTTCGGACTGAAATCCCACGACGGGGTCCGGATCCCGACCGGCCGTACACCGGCGATGCGCTCGAGCGTGTCGGCCGAGCGCATCTGCAGCTCACGCTCTGCTTCGACCGGCAGCATCGAGTTGCGCTCGTGGATCCAGCCGTGGATGCCGATCTCGTGGCCTTCGGCGACCACGCGCCGTTGCTCATCGGGATGGAGCAATGCCACGACGGCCGGCACGAAAAAGCTCGCCTTCACATCGCTGCTGGCCAGGATATCCAGGATGCGCGGAACGCCCTGGCGATTGCCGTACTGGCCTTGCGACAGTTTGCCGATCGATTCGCCGCCGTCACGCAGCTCGTTCGTTTCATGGTCCGAGTCGAATGAAAGCGCAACGGCACAACGCGCGCCGCCCTTCCACTGGGCGGGCCGCAGCGAGCGGCCGGCACGCACGTGATCGACCAGGCCGCGCCAGTGCGCCTCGGGCCACTGCCACGGTTCCATCTTGTCACTCGTCATTTGGGAACAGCCTCGGGCGTTGCACCAATCTTGCGCGCGATGTCGCGTGTGACTTGCGCTTCCTTCGCAACGAATCTGGCGAAGTCTTCCGGCTTCGAGCCTACGCCTTCGAGTCCCTGCGCCTCGAAATGCTGCTTGACCTCGGGATCGTTGATCGCCTTTACGATTTCGGCCTGCAGGCGAGCCGTGAGCTCGGGCGATGCACCTGCCGGCAGCCACAAGCCGAACCAGTTGATCACGTCGAAGTCCTTGAGGCCCGCTTCCTGCATCGTGGGTACATCCGGCATGCCCTTCCAGCGCCTGGCGCCGGTCACCGCGAGCGCGCGCAGCTTGCCGGATTGCACATGCTGGACGGCGATCTGCGTGCCGACGAAAAACATGTCGATGCGCCCGCCCATCAGATCCGTCATCGCTTCGGCGACGCCGCGATACGGCACCATCAGGATGTCGGTGCCGGTAACCGATTTCATCACTTCGGCGGGGATGTGGCTCGCCGTCCCGATGCCCGCCGAACCATAAGTGAGCTTGCCCGGCTCCTTCTTCGCCAGCGCAATGAGCTCCTGCACATTCTTCGCCGGCACGTTGGGATTGATGACGAGCGCCTGCCCGAAGTTCTGCACGGCGAGAGTCACGTGCGTGAAATCCTTGACCGGATCGTACGGCACATTCTCGTTGAACGGCGGGATGTTCGTGTGCGACGCGGTAGTGAAGAGCCACGTGTAGCCGTCGGCCGGCTGCTTCGCGACATACGCGGTCCCCACGATGCCGCCGGCGCCGGCGCGGTTGTCGACGACGATCGGCTGGCCCAGCGACGCCGCCAGCTTGGGGCCCAGCATGCGCATGATGAGATCGGGTGGCCCACCAGGCGGCGAAGGCACGACGACCTTGATCGGCTTGTTCGGATAGTCCTTCGGCAGCGGTTGGGCGAGACCGGGGGCGGTGACGCACAACAACGTGGCGAGCAAGACGATGGACCGAATGCGTTTCATTGCAGCTCTCTCGGCTGGTGGATTTCGTATGTGCCGGCGCTCAGGCGACGTGTATCCTGGCCTGCTCCCGTATCGAGCGGACAATCGACTCGAGCACCGCGACGTTATGCACTTCGTCGCCGCCCACGATGGACAACGGGCGCCGCTCGACCACCGCCCGCGCAAAATGCTCGAGCTCCGCGCGTTCGGTGCTGACGGGCTCGAACGTCACGATCTCGGGCTTTTGCTTCTGCGTGATGTTGTCCGGATTGATGAAGCACACGTTCAGCTGCCACGTCGTCAGGTGCTCGACGTCGCCGACCTCCGCCCAACCTTTCGATCCGAACACCTGCATCCGCCACGTCTCGGCCGTCGCGATCACGGTCCCCAGATAACCGGTGGCGCCGCGCTTGAACTGGAACAGCATGGAGGTCGTATCGTCGACGCCGAAGTCCTGCGCGAGACGATGGCTTTGCGCGACTACAGAGTCGACGTGCCCGGCCAGATACAACATCGCATCGACGACATGCACGCCGCGGCCGGTCATGCCGCCCGCGGGCACTTCGTCGCGATCGTGTCGCCAGTGCTCGCGGCCGAACCGATACGCACTCGGGCCGCAGAAGTTGCCTTCGACATGCAGCAATTTGCCGAGCCGGCCGTCGTCCAGCATGCGCTTGATCTCGCGCAACGCGGGCTGGAAGCGCCAGTTGTAGCCGACGGCTAGCGTGACCTCGGCGTCGGCGCACGCCTGCACCGCTTCCGCCGACGACTGTCGCGTGAGGCCCAGCGGCTTTTCCACGAATACCGGCTTGCCGGCCCTGGCCGCCGCGCGGATCTGCTCGGAATGCAGCGAGTGCGGCGTTGCAAGCACCACGGCGTCGATGTCCGCGTCGGCGAGCACGCGCGCATAGCTGTCGACCATCCGGATTCCATGCTTCGCCGCGAAGTCCGTGGCCTTGGCGGGCGTTCGCGTGGTGCCCGCCACGAACCGGATCGCGTCGCTTTTCCCCTGAGCGCTGGTGACCAGGTTTTGGCCCCAGGTGCCCATTCCAACGATGGCGGCGCGGATCATGCGGTTTCCATAAGCGTTGGGCGATCTGTTTACTTCCGCGGCCACAGAACGAGTTGCGTACACCGGAACAACGCCATCTGCTTGCCGTCCGCCTTGCGGGTGACGACCGCATCCCACACTTGCGTCGAATTGCCGAGGTGCACGGGCCGCGCGACCGTCGCGATCGTCCCTTCCCTCGCCGTGCTGAAGAAGTTGCTTTTCAGCTCGGCGGTCGTGAAGTTCTCGGCGCCCGCAGGCAGATGCGCGATGCAGCCGTAGCCGCAGGCGGTGTCGGCCAGCGCGATCACGGTGGCCGCGTGCAGGTAGCCGTTGGGGGCCAGCAATTCCGGCCGGATGTCCAACTCCGCCGCGAGCATGCCGTCCTCGAGCGCGGTCACGCGAAATCCCATCAAGCCTGGCAAGCGGCCGTCGCCGCGGTGGTTCATCTGGTCAAGGGTGATACCCGGTCGCAACGGCATGCGATCCCTTTCTTCGGATTCATGTGTAGGCAAGCAAGCGCCCGCAGGCGATCACGCAGGTCCACAGCACGATCGACAGTCCCGCGGCGAGACGAACGCTGACAGGCGGCATGATGCCGGTGTCCCACGCGGTTACCGTGCGGAACGCGCCCGTGTGCAACAGCGCGGCATTGACGCCGGCGAAGAGAATCAGCCCCATCTTCAGGATGAAAACGCGATTGGAGATGAAGTCGTCGGCATGCGCGGTGAACATGAGCAGCCCGGAGCACAGCACGAGCACGAATGCTCCCACCGTCCACGGCAGCGCGTGCCGCGCGAGGCGCGCCGCGGACACGCCGCGCGAAAGTCCCAGTAAGCGCAGGTCGACGACGACGATCGATCCGTACACTGTCGCGAGGCCGACGATGTGCAGAATCTCGACGGTCGGATATGTCCAGAGGGACTCGCGCATCATCCGGCCGACGCCCGAGGCCTCGAGCGCGTGGACCGCCGTGGTCATCGCAGCTCGACCGTCTTGCCGGCAATCGTGATCCGTTCGGCGCGCATCTCCTCCGGCTTGTTCCGGTTGGGGTAGCCTTCCACGGTCGCCGTCGCTCCGGGTTTCAGCATTTCCTTCGTAAGTCCGCGGTTCTCCATCCGCGAAGGCGGGGCCAGCACCGCAATCCAGGTCTTGCCTGGCGTCTTGAGTGAAATATGGCCATGCGGGTGCTCGTAGCCGGACTCTTCGATCGTGCCCGTGAGCTTCAGCGTTTGCGTCGTATCGTATTCGCTCCAGCCGTGATGGGCCATCGCGAATAGCGGAACGGCGGCGAGCCCGGCAATGGCAACGACAATTGCGCGGCGGTGCTGCATGACGGCTCCTTGCGTGTATTGGGCCTGGAACAAGAGAGTTTACGGCAGCGGCGGGTCCCGGCCGACCGCGACGTAAACTTTGCACAGAAGCGAAAACACCCCCTTACACCGCACCCCGCGCTGGTGCTAGAGTGCGGACGCCGATCATTCTCCGTGGGCCGATCGGATACGCCAACAACATGGTGCGCCAACAAGTGGATCCGGGAGGGGACGCTATGAATTCCGTTCGGTGGCTCGGTACAGCCCTGCAAGTTCTCTGCGGCGTGGTGGCGGTCTTCGCCGGCACCGCGCCCGCCGTAGCGCAAGAGGTGACGGTGCTGTGCAATTTCGAGGTCGACTGGTGCGAGGCGCTGAAGACGACCTACGAGAAGACGACCGGGCAGAAAGCAGTGTTCATCCGGCGCACCGACGGCGAGAGCCTCGCACAGATCCGCGCCGAGAAAAGCAATCCGCGCGCCGATGTCTATCACGCAGCCGAATCGGCTTCGGCCAAGCAATTGGCCGCCGAGGGCCTGCTCGAAGCTTACAAGTCGCCGCAGGTCGCCAACCTGCATGACTGGGCACAGCGGATCGCGGAAGAGAACAAGTACTTCCAGACGCCGATCTACACCGGCGTACTGGGCTGGGGCTACAACACGGAGCTCCTGGCCAAGAAGAAGCTGCCCGAGCCGAAGTGCTGGAAGGATCTTGCCAATCCCGTTTACAAGGACGAGATCCAGATGGCGAACCCGGGAAGCTCCGGGACCGCCTTCAACACCGTGTCGACGGTCCTGCAACTGATGGGCGAGGACGAGGGATTCAAATTCCTGGCCGCGATGAACAAGAACGTCAATCAGTACACGCGTTCGGGCAGCGCCGGCATACGCGCAGCGGCGAAGGGGGAGACGACGATCGGAATCACGTTCCTGCACGATTCCGTCGCGCAAACGGTGCAGGGTTATCCGATCAAGACCATCGCGCCATGCGAGGGCACGGGCTACGAAATCATTTCGTCGGCCATCATCAAGGGCGGCCCCAATCCCGAAGGTGCGAAGAAGTGGATGGATTTCGTGCTGTCGCCCGCGGGGCAGAACGTCGCCGTCACAGTCAACAAATTCCAGATTCCATCGAACAAGAACGCGCAGATCCATCCGATGGCGCCGAAGCCCGCCGACGTCAAGCTGATCAAGCTCGATCTCGACAAGTACGGCTCGAAGGAAGGCCGCGAATACCTGCTCAAGCGCTGGGAAAACGAGGTGTTCAAGGCACCGAAGTAGCGGTGGCTGACCGGACGTTGCGGCGTCCGGGCAGGTCACAGCGCAATGACTCGAGGTAACGTCGGCCTTTGGCTTGCGGTGGGATGGGCCGGCTTCGCGCTGCTGCCGTGGAGCGCCATCGGCGGCGTGGGTTTCTTCGGCGGCCAATGGTGGCGCATGTGGCCGCACGATGTGCGCGCCGCGCCCGCCGCATTCCTGTTGATCGAACATGGCCGTCTGTGGCTGGCGCCGGTGGGGCTCGCGCTGGCGTTGCCGGCGTTCGCATTCGTGCGGCGCATCCGCGCCCGGTCGACGTCACAGCTCCTGATCGCCGCGGGATGCCTCGGACTCGCGGGCATCCTCGCGATCGCGGTCGCGATCGACATCACGGGATGGACGTGGCCGCCGCTCGCCACGCTCTTCGGCGCACTGCCCGGCCGCCAGCCCGGGCTCGGCTATGGTGCGCTCGTCACCGCCGCCGCGTCGCTCATGTTCCTCTGTCAAGGACTTGCGCTTCGGGGATGGGTAAAGGGCGACGCGTTCGTTGCTGGCGCGATCGGCGCATCGGTCGCGCTGGTCGGCCTCTTCACGCTGTATCCGCTGCTGCGGCTGTTCGCGCGTGCGCTGCTCGATCGCGACGGCCATTGGTCGCTGGCCGCCCTCGCGACCCGGTTCGTCTCGAGCAGGGTCTGGGGCTATGGCAGCGTCGTATGGAATACGTTGCAGCTTGGGTTCATGACCGCGATCTCGGCCACGCTCCTGGCGCTCTGCTTCGCGCTGATCGTCACGCGCTCGCGCCTTCCCGGCCGGCGCGCATTCCGCGTGCTGTCGGTGCTGCCGATGATCACGCCGCCGTTCGTCATCGGCCTCGCGCTGATCCTGCTGTTCGGCCGCTCGGGCGCGGTCAACGCGCTGCTCGAGCATGCGTTCGGCATCACGCCGACGCGCTGGATCTACGGCCTGCCCGGCGTGTGGCTCGCGCAAACGCTGGCGCTGACGCCGGTAGCGTATCTCGTACTGGTGGGCGTCGTCGAGGGCATCAGTCCCGGCTTCGAGGAGGCGGCGCAGACGTTGCGTGCGTCGCGGGTGCGGACCTTCACATCGATCACGCTGCCGCTGATGGCGCCGGGATTGCTCAACGCGTTTCTGCTTGTTTTCATCGAAAGCCTTGCCGACTTCGGCAACCCGCTGCTGCTCGGCGGGAATCTCGAGGTCCTGTCGGTGGCTATCTATTTCGCCATCGTGGGCGTGCAGCAGGACCCCGGCCGCGCGGCGACGCTCGCCATCATCCTGCTCGTGCTGTCGCTGGTCCTGTTCGTGATCCAGCGCCGCCTGCTCGCGCGTCGCAGCTTCGTCACCATTTCAGGCCGCAGCGAAGGCGCGGTCCGCTTGCCGTTGCCGCGATCCGTGACGGCAATCGCAGCCGGTTTCGCCGTGCCCTGGGCACTGCTGGCCGTCATCATCTACGTGATGATCTTCGCTGGCGGCTTTTTCGAGAAGTGGGGCCTCGACCGCGCGCTGACGCTGCGCCATTACGCGACGGCGTTCGGGTTCGACATCGTGAACGGCGGCATCGCCTGGACCGGCGGCGCATGGAGCTCGCTCTTCACGTCGCTGACCATCGCCATCGTCTCCGCACCGTTGACGGCCGGCTTCGGATTGCTGGTCGCCTGGCTCATCAATCGCCAGCGTTTCGCCGGCAAGGGCGCATTCGAGTTCGTCACGCTGCTGTCGTTCGCGATGCCCGGGACCGTCGTCGGCATCGCGTACATATTGGCATTCAACGCGCCGCCGATCGAGCTCGCCTATACCGGGATCATTCTCGTCGCATGCTTCGTGTTCCGCGACATGACGACCAGCCTGCGCGCGGGCCTCGCATCGTTGAGCCAGATCGACGGCAGCCTCGACGAGGCATCGGCGACGTTGCGTGCCGGTTCGTTCCGTACGGTGCGACGCGTGATCCTGCCGTTGCTGCGCCCC
>Ga0070667_100005564_pt1 | contig 10516 bp, 9 predicted proteins | sample KBSS33metaG_FD_64659 | JGI IMG/M metagenome (GOLD analysis project Ga0070667, IMG submission 64659) | Switchgrass rhizosphere microbial communities from Kellogg Biological Station, Michigan, USA - KBS S3-3 metaG | ecosystem: Host-associated > Plants > Roots > Rhizosphere > Soil ...
CCCACACTCCCCGGCCGACTTCGTCGGGATCAAGGGGCGGTGCTGAGGCGGCGGACGAGGATGCTCTGGGGGCCGTGCGCCTCGAAGTCGGCCAGGATCGCCGCGACCGCCTCGCGGACGATCCGGCCCCGGTCGACGGCCAGATCGTGCTCGGCGCGCAGCGTCAGGCGGGCCTTCTCCAGGTCGAGCAGCTCGTCCGCGGAGATGTACACGGTGATCTTGGAGTCGTGGCGCTGGCGGCCGGAGGGCCGGCGCACCACGACGGGCCGTTGCTCGGGCGCCGGACGGACCGGCCGGGCCGGGGGTTCTGTCGCGGTGGAACGGAAGATCTCATCCGCACCGGGCAGCCTTACCCGCCGTGACGCCACCTTTCGAGCACCTCCCGAGCCAGACCACGATATGCGTTCGCCCCCATCGAGTTGGGGTCGAAGTACGTGATCGGCTCCCCCGCGACGGTCGCGTCTGGAAACCGTACCGTGCGGTTGATGACCGTGTGGAAGACCTTGTCACCAAAGGCCTCGACGATTCTGCCGAGCACCTCGCGGGTGTGCAGGGTCCGCGAGTCGTACATGGTGCCGAGGACGCCGTCGATCTCCAGGTTCGGGTTGATTCGCCCCTGCACCTTGTCGATCGTCTCCATCAGCAGCGCCACGCCGCGCATCGCGAAGTACTCGCACTCCAGCGGGATCAGCACGCCCTCGCTGGCGGCCAGCGCGTTGATCGTGAGCAGGCCGAGGGACGGCTGGCAGTCGATCAGGATGTAGTCGTAGTGCGGGATCGCCGACTTCAGGCACCCGGCCAGGATGTACTCGCGGCCGACCTCGTGCACCAGCTGGACTTCCGCCCCCGACAGGTCGATGTTGCTGGGCAGCAGGTCCATCCCGTCGACGCCGGTCTCGATGACGACGTCTTCCCACTCGGTGCCCCGCTCCAGGAGCAGGTTGTGGATCGTCACGTCGAGCTGGCGCGGGTCGCCCTTGCCCAGACCGACCGAGAGCGCACCCTGCGGGTCGAAGTCGACCAGCAGCACCTTGCGGCCGTACTCGGCGAGCGCGGCACCCAGGTTGATGGTCGTCGTGGTCTTGCCGACCCCGCCCTTCTGGTTGCAGACCGACACGATGCGCGCCGGGCCGTGCTCGGCCAGCGGCGCGGGATCGGGGAACGCCGGAGTCGGCCGTTTGGTCGGCCCGAGGGCACGACTCGGATCGGTCTCTATGGTGGCGGAGGAGAGCGCTCCCCCCGCAGCCTGTGTGCTGGACACCAGATCCCTCCCGGGCGGCCCGAAAATGCCATCCAGAACGGGGACTCTAAGGCTTGACACCCCGCGCCTCAAGCCGACGCGCGCCGATAGTCGGTATTTGTCTTTCGGGCAGGTCCTCCTGCGATAAGACGGTTCGTCAGCTCCGCGCGCGCGGATGCGAGGTGGCATAGACCTCGCGCAACAGCTGGACCGTCACCAGAGTGTAGACCTGCGTGGTGGTCACCGAGGCGTGTCCGAGCAACTCCTGCACGACGCGCACGTCGGCGCCGCCGTCGAGCAGGTGGGTGGCGAACGAGTGCCGCAGCGTGTGGGGCGAGACGTTCGACAGCTTGGCCCGTTCGGCGGCCGCGCGCAGCACCATCCACGCGCCCTGCCGCGACAGCCGGCCGCCGCGCGCGTTCAGGAACAGCGCGGGGCCGCCGCGCCCCGCCTTGCCGAGCTCGGGCCGGGCCCGCACCAGGTAGGCCTCGACCGCGCGCCGCGCGTAGTCGCCGATCGGCACCACGCGGGTCTTGCCGCCCTTGCCGGAAACGCGTGCGAACCCCTCGTCGGAGTCCAGGTCGTCGACGTCGAGCCCGACCGCCTCGGAGATGCGCGCACCCGACCCGTACAGCAGCTCCAGCAGCGCACGGTCGCGCAGCCCGCGCGGCGAGTCGGCCTCGGGGCCGCCGGCCGCGTCCAGCAGCCGCTCGACCTCCTCGATCGTGATGGCCTTCGGCAGCCTGCGCGGCGGCGTCGGCGGCTTCACGTCCCGGGCGGGGTCGCCGGGCGCCAGGCCCTCCCGCAGCGCGAAACGGTGCAGGCCCCGTACGGCCACGACCGCGCGCGCCGCCGAGCCCGCCGACAGCGGGGGGTGGTCCTCGTCGCCCTCGCGCAGGCCCATCAGGAACGCCCGCACGTCGTCCTCGGTGACCTGGTCGATGGCGCTGCGGCCCCGGCCCGACAGCACCGCCGTGTAGCGGCCGAGGTCACGCCGGTAGGAGCTGAGGGTGTTGGCGGCCAGGCCGCGTTCGACCGCCAGATGCCCCAGATACGTGCGCACCGCAGACTCCAGCGCGGAACCGCCGGTCGCCGTCTGGGGCACGGCCGTGCTCGGGGACAGTTGCGGCTCCTTAGAATCCTTTTACGGCCTCGGGCCCTCGCCTGGTGGCTCGGGCCCGAACCGCAAAAGCGGCGAGCGCGGCATCGCTTCGCGATCTGAGTGGGGGAACTTCGCCTTCGGCTCGTTCCCCCGCTCAGATAACGCGCTCGCACAGTGGCTAAGGCCCACTGTAGGACCAAGTCCCACGCCTCGGGCGCAAGCCCTACGCTTCCGGGGCATCCGGGGGACGCAGGCTCGCGAAACCGTCGGCGCGGGCGGCGTTGATCGCCAGGATGCCGACGGTGGCGATGGTGTTGTGGATCTCGCCGGCCAGCACCTTGCGGACCGCCTCCTCCAGCGGCACCCAGACGGCCGGCAGGTCGGCCTCCTCGTGCACGCGGGCGAAGTCGATCTGGTCGTCGGGGACCTTGGTCACGTCGCGGGCCAGGAAGACCCGCACCCGCTCGTTGGACATCCCCGAGGAGGGGAAGATGTCGACCAGGGTGTCCCAGCGGCCCGCCTTGTAGCCGGCCTCCTCGAGCAGCTCGCGCTCGGCCAGGCTCTGCAGGGACTCGCCCTTGACGTCGCGGAGCCCCGCGGGCGCCTCCCAGAGCAGCTGGCCGACGGGGTGGCGGTACTGCCGGATGAGCAGCACGCGGCCCTCGTCGTCCAGCGCCAGGGTGCCGACCGCGCCGAGGTGCTCGATGATGTCGCGCGTCACGACCTCGCTGCCGCCCTCGCCGTCGGGCATCCGCACGTCGTCGCTGCGCACGTTGAACACGTGCCCCTCGAACTTCTGCGCGCTGCCGAGGGTCTCCCAGCGCTGCGGAACGTCCACCACGTGCTCGGGACCGAGCGCACCGTCCGCGTCCGTCAGAGGGCCGCCGTTCGCTCCGCTGCCGTTCGCTGCAGTGCCGTTCGCTGCGCTGCCGTTCACCGTGCCGTCGTCGCTCATGGCGCCGAAGTGGCGTCGGCGCCACGGGCCTCGGCGTAGTCCAGCGCGGCCGAGATCAGGCCGGTGAACAGCGGGTGCGGGCGGGTCGGGCGGGAGCGGAACTCCGGGTGCGCCTGAGTGCCCACGAAGAACGGGTGGCTCTCGCGCGGCAGCTCCACGTACTCGACCAGGCGGCCGTCGGGCGACAGGCCGCTGAAGCGCAGCCCGGCCTTCTCCAGCTGGTCGCGGTAGGCGTTGTTGACCTCGTAGCGGTGCCGGTGGCGCTCGGAGGCCTTGGCCTCCCCGTACAGCTCGCGGACGATCGAGCCCTCGGCCAGGTCGGCCGGGTAGAGCCCGAGGCGCATGGTGCCGCCCATGTCGCGCTCGCCGGCGACCACGTCGACCTGGTCGGCCATGGTGGCGATGACCGCGTGCGCGGTGGCCGGGTCGAACTCGGCGCTGCCGGCGTCGTCCAGGCCGCCGAGCGACCGGGCCGCCTCGATCACCATGCACTGCAGGCCGAGGCAGATGCCAAGGAGCGGGATGCGGTTCTCGCGGGCGTGCCGGATCGCGCCGAGCTTGCCCTCGATGCCGCGCACACCGAAGCCGCCTGGGATGAGCAGGCCGTCCACGCCGTCCAGCTCGCGCCGGGCGCCCTCGGGCGTCTCGCAGTCGTCGCTCTTGACCCAGCGGATGTGCACCTTGGCGTCGTTGCCGAAGCCGCCGTGGCGCAGCGCCTCGGTGACCGACAGGTAGGCGTCGGGCAGGTCGATGTACTTGCCGACCAGCGCGATCGTGACCTCGCGGGCGGGCTTGTGCACGCGCCGCAGCAGCTCGTCCCAGGCGCCCCAGTCGACGTCGCGGAACGGCAGGCCGAGGCGGCGCACCACGTAGGCGTCCAGGCCCTCCGAGTGCAGCACCTTGGGGATGTCGTAGATGGAGGCGGCGTCGACGGCCGAGACGACGGCCTCACGGTCGACGTCGCACATCAGGCTGATCTTGTGCTTCAGCCCGTCGGTGATCGGCCGGTCGCTGCGGCACACGATCGCGTCGGGCTGGATGCCGATGGAGCGCAGCGCCGCGACCGAGTGCTGGGTCGGCTTGGTCTTCAGCTCGCCGGACGGGCCGATGTAGGGCAGCAGCGACACGTGCAGGAAGAAGCAGTTGTCGCGGCCGATCTCGTGCCGGATCTGGCGGACCGACTCCAGGAACGGCAGCGACTCGATGTCGCCGACCGTGCCGCCCACCTCGGTGATGACCAGGTCGACGTCGCCCTCGGCCATGCCGCGGATCCGGTCCTTGATCTCGTTGGTGATGTGCGGGATGACCTGGACGGTGTCGCCGAGGTACTCCCCGCGCCGCTCCTTGGCGATCACGTTGGAGTAGACCTGGCCGGTCGTGACGTTGGCCGAGCCGTGCAGCTCGGTGTCCAGGAACCGCTCGTAGTGGCCGATGTCCAGGTCGGTCTCGGCGCCGTCGTCGGTGACGAACACCTCGCCGTGCTGGAAGGGGTTCATCGTGCCGGGGTCGACGTTGAGATAGGGGTCGAGCTTCTGCATCGTGACCTTGAGGCCGCGCAGAGCCAGTAGCCGCCCGAGGCTCGAGGCCGTCAGTCCTTTGCCGAGGCTCGAGGCGACACCGCCGGTGACGAAGAGATGCTTGGTAGGCCGTGTTCTACCTGTGGCTGCCGAAGGCAAGAAAGACGCTCCCGTGGTCGTTGCGAGGCGGACGATGCCGCACTGTCCACGGGCCACCAGGATAACAGCCGGACGGACCCGGGGCGCCCGGGACCTGATCGGCCCCGTGTGTCGCGCTCCAGGTCAGCGGCGGCCCTATTCATTCTTTGCGGTTCGCTGAGGCCACTGTAGAGCCAAGCTCCTACGCTTCCGGGGCGTCGGCGCGGGCCTGCAGGCGCCCGATCGCGCCTGCCCGGCGGTCGCCCCGGAACGCGCCCGGCGAGGATCGGTCCCGCCGGGCGGCGGAGTCATTTCCGGAGGGTTGCTCGGTTCAGATTCGGGGGGCGGCGGTCGGCATGATCGTGCGCAGCTGGCGGGTGAGCTCGTCGATGAGCGAGCGCGCCTGGTCGGCGGCGTTGCGGGCCTGGTCGCGCTCCTGGGACAGCTCGGCGATCTGCGCGCGCTGCTCGGTGACGGCCTGGGCCAGCTGGTCGACCCACTGCTCGCGTTCGGCGAGCTTCTCGGCGACCTGCTCGCGCTCGGCGGTCACCGCGCGCATCCCGGCCACGGCCTTCTCCAGCTCGCGGGCGGCCTGGTCGGCGCGGCCGCGGGCCAGCGTGTTCTCCGATTCCACCCGGGCCTGCGCCTGGACGGCGGCCTCGCGGCCCCGTTCGGCGGCGTCGCGGGCCTGCTCGGCCTTCTTGGCCGCCTCCAGGGACTGGGCGGCGGTGTCGAGGGCCTGCTGGCGCTCGTTCTCGGCCTCGGCGGCGCGGCGGCGCGCGTCCTCGGCGTCCTTGCCGGCCGAGGCGGCGGCGTGCTGGAGGTTCTGGGCGGTCATCTCGGCGTCGCCCAGCTTGGCGCGCAGGCCCGATAGCTCGGCGTGGGCGGCCTCCAGGGCGCGGGAGATCTCCCCGGCCTGGTCGGTCACCCGGTCGCGTTCGGACTCGGCGCTGCGGCGGGCGCTCACGGCGTCCTCGACGGCGCGGTTGGCGTCGTCGCGGGCCTCGCTCATCGCGTCCCGCTGGGTGATGGCCTGCCGTACGGTCGCCTCGGCCTCGGCCACGCGGCGCTCGTGCTGCTCGGCCTGGGCCTGGGCGGCCTCGGTCTGGGCGCGGTGGTGCTCCACCTGGGCGCGGGCCTGCTCGGCCAGGGCCTTGGCCTGCTCGGCCTGGCCCCGTGCCTGGTCGGCCTGGACGCGGCCCTGCTGGGCCTGGTTCCAGGCCGCGGCGGCGTCGCGCTGGGCGGTCTCCTTCTCGGCCTGCAGGGCGGCGATCTGGTTCTGCGCCTCCTGCTGGGCCTCGGCCATGCGGCGTTCGGCGTCGACCGCGCGGCGGTCGGCCTGCTCGGCCTGGCCACGGGCGCGCTGCACCTCACCCCAGGCCGCGGCGGCGTCGCGTGCGGACGCCTCCTTCTCGGCCTGCAGGGTGGCGACCTGCGAGGCGGCGTCGGTCTGGGCTTCGGAGACCTTGCGTTCCCCGGCGGCCAGAGCGTCGCCGATGAGGTCGGCCATCTGGCGCAACCGCTCGACGATGTCCCAGGGCTGCGCCTCCAGCCGCTCGGGCTCGCTACGCGCGGCCTCGGCGGCGGACTGCTGCTCCTGCTGGGACTGCTGTTGCTGTTGGGCCACCTTCTGCAGGGCCTTGATGGGCACGTCGGGCTGCGGCCCCGGATCACGTCCCGGGATCGGCCAGGGCGAGCCGGCGCCCGGGACGGGACGCGAACCACCCGATCCGTTGAGATCGCTCACGGAAAGCACTCTAGTGGGGACCCGGACAGCGTTTGCCCAGTTTGGGGTTTAGTTTCTTGATCCTCACGGTCTATTCGCCCTTGACGGCGCGTGGTAGGGGGTCCACCGGAAGGGGCAGGCGAGGTGGAAGAATCACAGCTCATGGAGCTTCGGACCCTGTATCCGCCGATCGAGCCGCACGATTCCGGGCTGCTCGACGTCGGCGACGGCAATCAGATCTATTGGGAGGCCTGCGGAAACCCCGACGGCAAGCCCGTGGTCATGCTGCACGGCGGGCCGGGCGCGGGGTGCGGCCCCGAGCACCGGCGGCAGTGGGACCCGCAGGCCTACCGGATCATTCTGTTCGATCAGCGCAACTGTGGCCGAAGCAGGCCGCACGCGAGCGATCCGGCGGTCTCCCTGGAGAACAACACCACCTGGACGCTCGTCGCCGACATCGAGCGGCTGCGCGAGCACCTGGGCATCGACCGGTGGCAGGTGTTCGGCGGCTCCTGGGGCAGCGCGCTGTCACTGGCGTACGCGCAGACGCACCCGGACCGGGTGACCGAGCTGGTGCTGCGCGGGATCTTCACGCTGCGGCCGTTCGAGCTCTACTGGTTCTACCAGGAGGGCGCCTCGCTCCTTTATCCCGATCTGTGGGAGAAGTACCTGGAGCCGATCCCCGAGGACGACCGCGACGACCTGATCAACGCCTATGCCGAGCGGCTGGCCTCCCCCGACCGCGATGTGCGGGTGACGGCCGCCCGCGCCTGGTCGCAGTGGGAGGCCGGGACGATCAGGCTGCGTCCCGACGAGAAGGCGATCGAGGAGGCGGGCGAGGCCGACAGCGCCGTGGCGTTCGCCCGGATCGAGAACCACTACTTCGTGAACGAGGGCTTCTTCGAGGACGAGCAGCTCATCGCGGACGTGGACAAGATCCGGCACATCCCGGCGGTGATCATCCAGGGCCGCTACGACGTGTGCACGCCGGCGGCGACCGCGTGGGACCTGCACAAGGCCTGGCCCGAGGCCGAGTTCCACATGGTCGACGACGCCGGCCACGCCTTCACCGAGCCCGGGATCACCCACCATCTCGTCGAGGCGACCGACGCGTTCGCCAAGCGCTGAGACCTCAGCGCCTAGGCCTGAGACGCGCCGAGCGCCGAGGAACGCGGGCCGCTCCACGTGCTGGAGCGGCCCGCGCGGCCTGCTACCTCAGCTCACCGAGGGGGCGTCGACGGCCCAGTACCAGTTGTTGTCGGCGTTGGACAGGCGCCACTTGACCGTCATCTTCTGCGCGCCGGACGGGACGGCGACGGTCAGCTTCTCCAGCTTGGCCCTGGCGTCGGCGGTGTAGGCGAGGACCTGCTGGTCGGCGCCGCCGTCGAAGGACACCAGCACCTGGGCCTTCTGGGCGCCCTCCTGCAGGTAGTGGGAGCCGAAGGACAGGCTCACGCTGCTCTTGCCGGCCACCGTGTAGGCGGGCGAGACCAGCGTGCTGTTGAACGTGCCGCTGAAGCTCTTGTCGGCCCACTCGTCGGAGTCGGCGACCGCGAAGACGCCGCGCTCGCGCACGTTGTTCTCCCGGTTCTGGCCGCGCTGGGCGTAGGTCCAGAAGTCGTCGTCGGTGAAGCTCCAGCCGTGCCACTCGGTGACGCCGCCGCTGCCCATCCCGGTGTTGTCGATCTTCCAGCCGGACGGCGCCGTGCCGGTCCAGCCGAGCACCGAGGCGGGGATGCCGGTCTCGTCCACGCGAGGCTTGAGGCTGCCCGCGAGCGCGTCGAACGGGTCGTTCACCGCGGTCGTGACCGGCTTGCCGTCCAGGGCGGCGGGCCGGGCTACGCCCAGGTAGTCCATGGCGGTGGCGGCGACGTCCACGTTGCGGGGCTTCACGGCGGGCGCGGTGTGCGCGACGCCCGGCCCGGACGCGACCACGAACGACTGGCGCTCCTGCCAGGAGTCGCCGCCGTGGCCGCCCGCGTCGGTGTGGCCGTGGTCGGTGGTGACGACGAACAGCCACTCCTCCTGGGCGTAGGTCGGGCGGCTCTTGATGGCGGAGATGACCTGGCCGACCTGCTTGTCCATGGTCTCGATCGCCTGCGTGTACTGGGTGCTTGCGCCGCCGTGCTCGTGCCCGGCCTCGTCCACGTTGCCGAGGTAGACGAACGAGGCGTCGGGGCCGTTGGCCTTGATGTAGGAGGACGCGTCGGTCGCGATCTTGGCGTCGTCGGCCGGGTAGCCGTCGGTGTCCCCGTCCAGAACGTACTTACGGTCGACCGAATTGGTGATGATGCGGTCGCTGATCGGTTTCCAGTCCAGCGCGGCGTAGGTCTTGTACGCGGTGTTCGAGCGTTCGATGCGGGTCAGGAAGTCGGGGTGGTTCGCCAGGTCGTTGCCGCTGAAGGAGTTGTCGACGACCTTGTGCTTGTCGGGCCACACGCCGGTCAGGTTCGTCGACCAGCCGGGGCCGCTGGAGGTCTGGGCGAGCGGCGGCGCGTACAGCCAGCTCTGGCTCGCGTAGCCGCTGTTGATGAGGGCCTTGATGGTGGGGGCGGCGGCCGCCTGGAGCTTGTCCCAGCGGGTGCCGTCGGTACCGAAGACGACCACGTGCCGCTTGCCTCCAGGCGCGGCGGCGCGCACGGGAGTGCTCGGAGCGGCGGAAGCTGCGGAAATGGCGGGCGCCGCCTGGGCGGCGTGGATCGGGAGCAGGCCGGAGGCCGCCAGGACGGCGGCCACGGACAGCGGCACGCGTGCGGGGAACGTGCGTCGAGGGGACATGTCTCGCCCTTCGGGTCGGGGGAACTTCCGTCCCGATCCGAGCAGCGGGCGGGGGCGCCGCCCAGAGGGTTCCCGCGATGGCGCCCATAGCGCTTGGCTATGGGCGCGCGGCGTCCAAGGTCAACGCGTGCGGCACCCGGGCGGCGCTATTCCGGTTCACCCAGATTTCGCCTGCGACGCACGCACTCCGCGTGCAGTTGTCATTAAGAACGAGTGATTCAGCTCACACAAATGTAATCGGGGCCTGCGGACCGAGTAGCCGCCTTTTACGCAGCGTGATCAGTTTGGGTCCCGGCCAGGTCACCGCGGGCAGCCCCTGGATCACCGCTGATGAGAGGGGCTTTTTGACGCCTTCTGAGCGGTTTGCAGAAGCGAATCGCAACCCCCGACCCGAGCAATCGGCTACCCCTACCCGGGTCATGAACAGGCAAACATCGCCCGGATAACAATCGAGGACGGTCCCTCAGGTGGCGCGGGTAAGTTGCCTGCACATGGCAATAAAACCCTTGCAATCACGCCCACCGCGACGAGAGGGAACCCCGGACATGCACCTCCTGGAGCCGAGTCTCGAGGATGGCCGGGAGTTGTGGCGGATGGCAAGGGATTCCCAGGTTCTGGATGTCAACTCGCCGTACAGCTACACCCTCTGGTGCCGCGACTTCGCCGACACGTCGGTGGTCGCTCGGGCCGGCGACGAGACATGCGGATTCATCACCGGTTACGTGCGCCCCCAGGAGCCGGACACCTTCTTCGTCTGGCAGGTCGCGGTCGACCAGGCTCACCGCGGCCAGGGCCTGGCACGGCGCATGCTCGACCGGCTGGGCGACCGGATGGCCGAGCGCGGCTGCCGGTTCATGGAGGCCACGGTGACCCCCGACAACACCGCCTCGACGGCGATGTTCGAGTCGTTCGCCCGGGACCGCGACTGCGAGCTGGCACGCCGGCCGCTGTTCGGCTCCGAGCACTTCCCGCCGGGGCACGGTCACGACCCAGAGGTCCTCTTCCGGATCGGCCCCCTGTAGGCGATCCACTCCATGCGGCCGGAGGCCCGTAAGGGCCC
>Ga0070667_100005574_pt1 | contig 10507 bp, 12 predicted proteins | sample KBSS33metaG_FD_64659 | JGI IMG/M metagenome (GOLD analysis project Ga0070667, IMG submission 64659) | Switchgrass rhizosphere microbial communities from Kellogg Biological Station, Michigan, USA - KBS S3-3 metaG | ecosystem: Host-associated > Plants > Roots > Rhizosphere > Soil ...
CCCGACGGCATCGGCAAAGCCAGCCTAGCCAACCACATAGCCGCCACACTCCTCCAGTTAGAGCACGATAAGCTATCTAACTACCCGCATTTCTTAAGGCTAGAGCCGGACGGTGCCAGTATTTCCATTGAAAAAATCCGCGAACTACAAAAATTTTTGCAGTTAAAAACCATCGGCAACCAACCGCTACGCCGCGCGCTTATTATAGAGCACGCCAACGCGCTCACCACCGAAGCGCAAAATGCCTATCTTAAACTTTTGGAAGAACCACCGGCCGATACGCTCATGATCCTCACCGTGAACAGTCAACGCGCGCTGTTACCAACTATTCTGTCGCGCGTGCAAACCATTACCGTGCATCCGCCAACAGAGGCGCAATTGCAGTCGCTCATGCAATCCTCCGGTAAAGACGAAACCGCGTTGCGTCAGGCATTTTTCTTAAGCAACGGGCTGCCGGGCTTGCTCACCGCACTATTACATGGCGACGAAGAGCATCCGCTGCTCGCCAGCGTTAGTACCGCCAAAGAGATTTTGCAGAAGCAGCCGTTTGAACGCCTTAGCTTAGTGGAAGGCTTAAGCAAACAAAAAGAAAGCGCCAGCGCCGTTCTGGATGCATTAGAGAGAATAGCCGCCGCCGGCGTAAATGGCGCCGCTCTCAAGCAGGACAATAGCAGGTTAAAGCAATGGCACACCATCCGTCGCCAAACGGTGGCCGCCCGGCGAGCGCTCTCTCGTAGCGCAAATACCAAGCTAACCTTGAGCAATTTGTTCTTGCATTTACCCGGTTAACGTTAATATAATGATTGATAACTATGTTTGAGCTTGCAATCGTAGGAGCATTTGGCCTCTTGGCCTTTCACAACACTCGGGTTCACGACGATGAATTCTTGGGTGCGAGCCGCAAAATCGGCGACCGCATGGGTAAGCTGTGGGATATTGCCCACCTGAGTATGCGCGAGAACCGTCTTTTAAGGGCCGAAAAAGCACTCCTCACTATTCTGAAAATTGACGAACGCAACGCCGCCGCCTACAACCGCCTCGGCATTCTGTACGCCAAGCAAAAAGAATACCGCGACGCCATTGACTGCTTCGAAATTGCCAGCTCCATTGAAGCCACTCCTTCCAGCCTCCATAACTTGGGGCTGATTTATTATGAAACAGAAAACTACGAAAAGGCCGCCATCGCCTTCGAGCAAGCGCTTAAATTAGAAGACAGCCTGGCCGCCCGCCATGTAGCTTACGCTAAAGTACAAGAAAAACTTGGCAACGAAAAGCTAATGTTCCAAGCCCTAGAGAAAGCAGTTGAACTAGAAAATAACAAAGAAACACTAGGCCTGCTGCACAAGGCCTACCTCGACCGCGGCATGCAAGCCGAGGCCGACATGCTCGAGCAGAAGCTTAAAAAACTCATTGTGCCAGCGGGTAAACCGAAGCGCATGATCCGCCCAGCCAAACGCGTGGTAGTTTAGCGAACAATCGTTTACAAAAATATCGTGCTAGCCTAAAATAACCGGCATGCCAGAGAATGAAGGAGTAGTTGCCGGTCACAACCAGCAGCCTAAGTCAGTAGGGCGACTTCACTCGCTCAAATATTTCAAAGCCGGATGAGGGGAGTAACTTCATCGATCATCTCAACAACGGCATGACGGCGATGGTTGACCTCGGCCTATTGAAACACGTGTACGCGAGCACCCGTTAGCCCAAGGCGGCAAACGCGTAGCGCTCCGCAAAAAATACGAGTAAGCTGCGCTTGTTTTACAAAACTAGAACATCTGACATACAATATACGCATGTCAGCCGAGATGCTTCCGGCCGGTACTATACCCGAGCACGCGCCGCACGTAATAGGAGCATTGGCGCTTATGCGCAGAACTACACCAGTTCCTATCGCCGTTGAGGTATTGTTCGCGGCTGGTGATTTTCCTGAGCCTTTTACTCGCGCCGACATTACTCCGACTGACGATGCCAAGAGTAATAAAGTGTACGTCAGCACCTGCCTGAGCACAATGAACAAAGCGGGCTTGCTCGAAAGCATCCACAGAGGCCCTGGTGATGGTCGTGCGCCCCGCTATGTACCAACCCGTCATTTATTACCGGTGTCTGCGGCCTACAACCAGTTATATACATCACTACTTTCGGAGTTCTCGGGGATAACAGAGCAGGAAATCTGGGCACGCTCCAACGCCGCGCTTGAAGTCATTTTTTTCAACAGTCGTGGTACCCCCGAAAGGATGGGGAACCCTGTAAACACTGTAGCCCAACTAGCAGGGATAACGCCAGAACACGCCAGCCAACGAGCATTGGCGGGCTATGCCGACATAATGGGCTATGGCCTTCGTATGTCCAGAGCGATAGAGAAGCGTGTCGCTGGGCATCCGCTCGCCAAGCGGAACAAGGAAGCCTAATCGGCAAGCGACAGGCAAACCGTAAAAAACATGCCCAGAATGAAAGTTAGCCCGAGCAGTATTTACATAAACAGAACATCACGCATACAATAGCCGCATGACTGCAGAGAAATCATTCGTGGCAGAACACCTTGAACGTCCGTTACATGCCGTTGCCGTGCTTGCGCTTATGTATGCCAATAAGACTCCGCCCCCTTTAGCCACAGAATTATTCTTTGCAGTCGGCGACTTCGACCGCAATTTTATGACTACAGAGGTGTCACCCACAGACTCCCGCAGCGACAGGCGCTACGCCACACTAGGTGTCGACGCATTGGCAAGTGCCGGATTACTAGAATATACAGACAAAGTCCGCGGGCGCGGGTCCAGATTAACGCGCCGCCTGCGCAAAACCGACAAATTAGCACCAGTAAACGCTGCCTACAACGCTCTTTACAGCACCCTATTGTGCGAGCATGCAGAGATTAGTAGTGCAACTGCCCGTGTACGCTCAATCAATGTTCTTGCTGCTGCATATTATGATGAGCAGGAACATGTCGAAAAAAATACCGGCGCTATAAACGCAGTCGCCCAGTTAGCTGGGATAAGTCAAGAACACGCCGAGCGCCGGATGTTAACCAGTTATGCTACAGCGCTCGGCGTGCGCTATAAAATAGATAGCGACATTGAGAAACGCATAGTGAGCCATCCGCTCGCAAAAAGGCAGTAAGCATTGTAGTTTGCCGCATTTTTTGCTAGAATTACATCTGTTATTGCCGACATAGCTCAGTGGCTAGAGCGGCTGTTTTGTAAACAGCGGGTCGTGGGTTCGAATCCCTCTGTCGGCTCCACACATTTCGGCTTTCTGTGACGCTTCGCTCGCGTCTACAAAAAGCCAAGACTTTGGCTTTTGCCTCTGTCAGTTCCACGTATTCCTTTTAAAAGAGGAAAATGGTACAATAACCCAACTTGCAGGGATAGTGAAGCGGTCAAACACGGGTGACTGTAAATCATCTGGCTCAGCCTTCGGGGGTTCGAATCCCTCTCCCTGCACCAAATAAAGGCACTCATCGAAAGATGGGTGTTTTTGTATGATAAGCTAGGAACATGAAACGAGTAGTACTTCTTCACGGCAACGGCGGCGGCAGCGGGAAAGACCAGTGGTTCCCATACATAAAACGCGAACTAGAGAAGATCGGCATAGAGTGTATAGCACCGGATTTACCAGACGCAGAGTTAGCTCGCAGGCAATTCTGGTTCCCTTACTTTAGCGACACACTCCAGCTTGGTCCAAACGATGTAGTCGTAGGACATTCTTCAGGCGCGTTAGCAATCCTTAAATATGCCGAAGACCACAAGCTTGGCGCAAGCGTATTAGTTGGCGTATACCATACAGACCTTGGCTACGAGGACGAAAAGAACAGCGGCTATTTCGACACACCCTGGCAATGGGACAATATTAAAGCCAACCAGGAGTGGACGGCGATTTTCGCCTCTACCGACGACCCTTTCATTCCCATCAATGAGCCTAAATATATAAGGGACAAGCTCGGCAGCGAGTACTTTGAGTTTACCAATCAGGGCCATTTTGGCCTTGAAAAAACACCCAAGCTCGAATTTCCAGAACTACTTGCTTTCTTGCGGCAAAAGTTGCAATAACTTCATCCGTTTTTATTATTCAGTTAGATGCTGGTTCAGGTGTACGAAGCTTTCATTGCGGATAGCAATAGAAAGCAGCGACGCCACCTCAGTGTGGGCATTTCTCTCCGCCTGGGGAACGCCATGCGGTATGAACACGTAGCCGCTGAATCTGGAATCTAACGTAACTATATCGTCGGCAAGGCTTACCTCAATAATTCCGCGGGTGACAATAAGCAGTTCGTCTACGTCGTCGTTGGTGTGGAAGCTGCGGTGTTCACCCGGCATAAATGTCGTTTCCGCTATATTGACGAAATTGCCGTGGTGGCGCGCCAATATCCGCGTATATAATGACGGCTCGTGGCGGGTAACATCCGATGGTAAGGTTGAAAAATTCCCGCTAACAACACCACCCGCAAGTTGCTTTTCGCCATAAATCATTACAGCATTATGACATACATAAGGGATGCAGTATATTTTTTAGTATATGCCGACTGTTCTTAGATTTTCTGCGGTCGAAGTTGGTGGCGTTATTGTTAACCCAGAATTTATGGCCAATCCAACACCTGCGAACTTAGTGGCTATGGGAAATTTGATACTCCGGGGTCACAATCCTACAGTAGTCAGGCCAACATCACCGAAAATACATTGCCCATGACGGGCAGCCATCACTCGGCATGCTACTTAGCGTCTTCGCAAAACGCCTGCTTCGCGTAAAAAATAACCCGCTACTGTAGGAAGTAACGAGTTATTTAGAAACAGCTGGCTTAGTTCACTCTTTTGGAGCCGCGTGCGCCTGCATCAGCCTGCTAGCGGTAACTATCATGCATACTGCAGCCAAGCCCACAAGCACGTACACAATCCGGGCTAGCGCGCTGCCTTCACCGAAAATAGTATCTACCAGGTTGAACTTGAACGCTCCAACCAAGCCCCAGTTCAGGCCTCCTACAATAATCAATACAAGTGCTAGCCAATCTACGCCGTTAAGTTTCATCTTATTCTCCTTTAGATTATTTAAGGCCGCGCATGGTAAACGCCGTTATGTCGTCTATCATTTCCCGGCGTTCGGGGCCGACGGGGACATCTGGATAATACTCCAGCAAATAGCCATTTATAGTGTGAGCCACGACCTTTGCCTTGGCAGTTATATCTTTAGCTGCCACGGTAAATTCGCCGGTTGCCACGCCTTTTTGCACCACTTCTTCTACGTGGAGCACTGATTTAGCGGGCAACGTTTTAGTAGGCATGGCGGCAAAATCTTGGCGAAAGTGCAGGTAGTACTTCAGAACGTACACCACGTCTTCTATATGTTCGAATTGAAAGTCGATGAGCTGCTCCAGCATACGCTGCGCTGTTGGCTGTGGGGGAAGCGCCTCGCGCGCTTTGCCGAGTTGACGGTTGGTTTCCAGGTAAATCTCTTTTAATAAGACGTCTTTATCTTTAAAAAAGTGATAAATGCTGGATAGTCCAACGCCGCTTTCCTGGGCGAGAATGCGCATAGACACACCTTCGTACCCAAACTTGGCAAACAGCCGCTTAGCCGTTTTACGAATAAGCTCATCCGTTTGTGAACGTGTCATATTTTACCTGCAGGTGATTTTTTTGTAGCTACTGTAACGATCGTTACATTTTTTATTGTAACGACTGTTCTAATAACGTGCAAGTACATTTGTGTGTTTAAATAGGTGCTATGCCTATTTACCGATTTTCAGCTATTGAGCAACGTGGTGTGTTGTTGCCAGATCCATCCTACGCTGCCGCTGGCAACACTGGTCGGCTTGTTGAGCTATTACTAAGCAATAATGTACTCCCAACACTTGTGCCTGGGGATATGATGGAAGACGTTACGCCGCCCTATTTCAGCCGCAACCGGTTCAACTATCTTGTTACAACTCCTCCGCAACCAGCAGTTGCAGAGGAGGCCACCGCTCATCTTATGCCGCGGGATATATCGCAGAAAAATTTTATCGTCGACATGAGTACTAGAACTGTGCGGGGCGAGATGCGGCAAATACGTCTCCCACAAGACTCAATCATAATTCCTATAGCTAGCCCGGAAGCAGCGCCGCCGCACTTAATACGGTTGCACGAGCTGTTCATCACCAGCGGGGCAACTGCGCTTCGCGGTATGGATATTCCCGTGCAGCCGCCTCAGCAGTAAGCTCACGCCACGAAACGACTTGAGAAAATAAGCGATTTGCGGTAAAATTGGCTACTAGATGCCGTCTTAGCTCAGGGGTAGAGCACATCCATGGTAAGGATGGGGTCCGGGGTTCAAATCCCCGAGACGGCTCCAGAAGTAGTTTTACGTAAGGGCGAAAGCCCTTTTTTTACTTGGAAAACATATGAGCGAATTTGACCGCGGCAAATATGTGCCGATTAACCAATTAACCCTTGAAGAAGTAGGCTTTTTTCATCCTGCAAACTGGGAAGGCGAAACGATTGGCCACTCCTTGGGCCAAGGCCGCATCAAAACTTTCGTGCCGATATCTCTCCGGGGTAATAAACGAGCCTTAGAAGCAGGTATAGCCAGAGCCACCGATGCCGACAGGCGCGCCCGCCGCGACCCCGCGCATTTTGGGCCACGCAAGGTGTATCTGCCCGGGCAAGAATTCCGCGCAGCCGATCACAAAGATGACGTCCTCATTATAGAACAGAGCACTCTTATAACGCGCGGCGACAAATTCCACGTTGTCCCGGGAGAATTCCCTGAGCAACCACATTTTACTCTGCCCCTACCGAATAACGGGCCAGTGTATGTTGGCTCAAAACGCTTCCATTACGTGCGAGAGCTTATAGGCACCGCAGTTATAGGCCTTGGCGACAACGAGCAACTTGTGCGGGTTGGCAGTATAGACAAGAATATCAAGAACCCCTTTGAGTACCCATATTCAGTCGGCACTATCGCCATACCAGAGGTGGTAAGGGTGGGCCAGCCCACACATTACTTTGCCGAAGGCTACAAGCAGATCCTGCACAACACGCACGCCGTGTACGTAATGCCCATGCCACATGGTCCCGGGCAGTAAAGTGTTTACAAACACCGGTGCATCTGTTAAAATTGAACTAAATTATTAGCGAGTTAGCGAATAAAAAGGTTATTAAGACATGGCTAAAAAAGGCGACAAACGCAAGCTGATCGGCCTCGTAAGCGAGGAATCTGGCGAGCGCATTTACTACACAACCAAGAACACAATGAACACGCCGGGTAAACTTACTCTGCGTAAGTACAGCCCCAAGCTGCGCAAGCACGTACTGTTTACGGAAACCAAGAAGAACCTCGGCCGCAACGAAGTTAAGCCGAAGAAATAAGTTTGCTAACGCTTAAAATACCGCCTGGAAATGGCGGTATTTTTTATTTGCCTCTATCCGAGTGGACGGAGAAAACGTTCAACCGTATCGCGCACAGAACTCATTAGAGTTGAGGCCATGCGTTTGGCAAGAATACCCGCCAAAGAGCCTTCTACCGGGCTTTCTTCTGCGGCTTCCGCAATGTTTGCGCTAGTAGGCGGCTGGGCATCGGTGTAAAAGGACGCTTCATGTTCGCTTTCAGAGGTTAATGGATCTCCCGTTTTTGGTAAATCTCGACCTAAATTCTTAAAAAAATCTCGTTCAAGGGCTGCTGCGAGCTGGTCGGTCGTACCACCATATATTGTCCATTGGGGTTGTCGCCCCGCGACTGGCATATCGCTAGGAGGAAATTCCGGAGGCTGACCACCAGCTGCTGGATCGCTATTTGTCATCTGTATATTATATGATATATAAGGCTATAGTCAATCTACCTTGGCGATATCCAACGCAGTATTGATGAATTCTGCATGGCTCCAAACCAGTGGCGTAACACTTATGGCGAAGCCGCTTTCCGGGTCGAACTGCTCGCTGAGCGCGCCGCTATGCATGGCACGCGCCAACGCCCAATCTAATAACTTTTTAGCTTCTTCGGTGTCGCCAGAGGCATTCATGTACTGCGCCAGCCACAGGGTACATACGATCCACGGATTGCCTTTATATTGCGATTTTGAAAGGAAGTAGCCATCGTGTTCGTCGCGGATGACACCGCCAATGGGCGACTGGTTCCACAACCGCTGTTTTACCTGTTCTACTGTGCTTTGCATACGCGGATCGTCGAGCGGCAAGCGCGCAAACATAAACGGCCCGTACAGACTGGAAATGTCGAGGATATCATCGTACTGCAAGCTGCCGTCTTCTTGCAACAGAAAACCTTTGCGGAAGTAACCATTTGGGTGGTACAACGCTTGTAAACCCTGGCGCATGCGGTCGGCAGCGTGTTGCCAGCGGGTAGCGTCATCAGGATGCTGTGCTATCTCGGCTAGTTTTACCGCTGTTTCCAAGGCTGCAATTACCGTACTAACCGTGTAAGTGTTGGTAAGGAAGATTTGCTCCCATAGGTCGTATGAGGCATGTGGCAGGCCGGTGTTTTCATCGACAAAATCGGCCATGAACGAGGCGCATGGCTCAATAAAGCTGTCGTAAAAGCCCTGTACCAGCGTAGCGTCCTTGCTGGCATTGTAGTACTCGCCAATCATGAAGACCACCATGGCAGTTTCATCTTCCTGGATGGCGAGCTCTTTACGGCGGCCATGCAGCAACGGGTGCCAGGTACTACCAATGGCACGGTCGGGCTGATATTTATGAGCCAGGTAGCCGTCGCGGTGCATAGTGCCCCGAGCAAACTCAAAAAAGTTGCGGGCTTCATCGTAGATACCAAAACGAATTAACGGCCACACCGCATACGCAGCGTCACGCGGCCAGCAGTAGCAGTAATAGTCGCGGCCAAAGTTAAAGATGCTGGAATCGCCGCTGGCCAAAATGCTGCCGCGGTCGTCTACATGAGCTTTGATAATCATCAGGCTTTTTTGCACTTCAACGCGGTATTCTTCGGGGATTTGTTGCAATTTCTGGCGGGCGGGTTCCAGCCATTTTTTCCAGGTGTCCCGCGCTTTTTGCAGGCGATCGTCTATAGAGTAATACTTGATATGCGTATGCACTACCTGGGCGTCGGACTGGCTATCGGCAGCCACGACCCAGTAGTCCAGACCGAACGAGGTGTGCGCGTCGACCTCTTTACGAAACCGCATAACGCTGTCGACGCCGCCGTGCTCAACAGGGTTGTTGCTGAGCTCACCGTCCTCGGCATCTTTAAACGTGCCCGCCTTACCTTCAATGCCATAACTGCCGATGGCAAATTGGTCGAAATCACCGTCGCCGCTAAAACGCCCAGCGCTTAGCAAACAACAGCGACCTTTGTAATCTAAGATGTAATTGTCGTCTGGCACGAATAGTGCAGTGTCGGCACGGCCAGCGCGAGAAATTTGAAATACCTGATGCATGAAAATGCGCACGTCGCGCTTGTGATCGGCTTCGTTCGTAACGTTTAAGCGGCGGATGAAGGCGTTATATTCGGGGTCGACAAAATCGTTTAAACGTAGTGTAATACCCAGCCGCTCGGAATACATTTTTATGTTGCTCACCAGGGCTTCATCTTCAAAATTGACGCTGATTTGCCACGAACCGTCATCTACCCAACTGAACGACCCATCTACCCACACCCCAATTTTGTGCTGCGAGTTACGGGCGTTAGTAAGGTTATCCAGCCCGACGTAGGGATAGTAAAAATCGTGGACCAGCCCATGCTCGTCCAATCCCACAAACAGTTGGCCGTTGCTTAGCACAACGGGCCGACCCATAACCATTACGCGTCTATTCCTTTCGCGGCCAGGCGGAACCTGAGGTCGTGCCAGGCGTTCATAAAGGCCACAAACGCATCGTACGGGTTTTCGTACGGGCTGAAGTAGGCATGGATGTCGCCGTCATTAAACCATTTAGTACACATGTAATAGAAGTGGTCGCTGGTGGTAAGTTTGCGGAAATCGTCAATCAAACTGAGGTCGCCAGTACTTTTAATTTTGTCTTCCAGTTCGTACAGCGCATGGATAGATGCACCTTGCATGCTGTTACCAAGCCACGCCGAAAGGTCACGTTCGGTGTCGGCCCAGGTGATGGTTTGAGGGCTGTCTACGCGGTCTACCGGTTGGAAGTTGTCGATTACTTCTGAGACGGTCATAAAGGTGTTACCCTCTTGCTTAAGCCATTCGTTAGGCAGGTGGGCCAGGAATTCGAAAATGCCAGTGTCGTCCCATTGGTGTTCGCCGAAGGTTTCGTAGTCCATAAACAGGTTGAAATTGGTTGCTTCGTCGGTGGAGTTCAACCAATGACTGAACTTATCAGCGGTGAGCGGCCAACCGGCCCAGCCGCGGTCGCCAAAGCGGAAGGCGATGTCATCGCTTAGTTTGTAGTTCTTCATAAGCAGGCGGATGTTGTCGGTGTATGTTGGCTGGTATACAAAATTTGGAGAGCGCCAACCCAGCACTTTATCCCAGCCTTCGGCCAAGACACCCTTATAGCCGGCTTTGTCGGCCCAGTAGGCGAGATCGTTGTTGTAGGCCAGCTCTGTGTTACGGAAT
>Ga0070667_100005575_pt1 | contig 10504 bp, 8 predicted proteins | sample KBSS33metaG_FD_64659 | JGI IMG/M metagenome (GOLD analysis project Ga0070667, IMG submission 64659) | Switchgrass rhizosphere microbial communities from Kellogg Biological Station, Michigan, USA - KBS S3-3 metaG | ecosystem: Host-associated > Plants > Roots > Rhizosphere > Soil ...
ACATCGAACCGGCGGTGGTGCTGGCCGCCGACCCGGCCGATCCGTCCCGGCTGGACGTCCTGCCGGACGAACTGCAGGCCGAGTTGGACGACTGCTTCGCCTCCCACCAGCGCCAGCAGCTCTCCGACGGCCAGCTGCTGCTGCATTCGCGGCGCCTTCTCGAGGCGTTGAACTCCAACTACCTCGACAGCGAGGTCATCGGCCGCCGCCACCCGGTCAACACCTTGCGGATCCATCCGGACGACCTGGCGGCGCGGGGACTTCGGGACGGCGACGGCGTCGAGGTGGATTCCGGCCACGGCATGCTGTCGACCCTGGCCGAGGCCGACCCGACGCAACGGCTGGGCACGGTGTCGATGCACCACGCCTGGGGCGCGGGGCCCGACAACGTTCCGGTCTCGGTGCTGATCGACAAGGACGCCATGCAAGAGGCGCACAATTTCGTCCCGCGGATGAGCGCCATCCCGGTGACCGTGCGGCGCGCCGCTTGACCGGCAACGCCGCCCTGACCTGGCTGATGTCGGCCGTGGCCGGTCTCGCCGCAGGGGCGTCGACGGCGTTCGCCGCCGGCGCGGATATCGGCGTTCCCAACTCCGAAGACCTGGCGCCGAGTGCGGACGGCCGCTGGGTGTTCGCCGGCAGCATGCCGGGCGGGCCGGTGACGGCGGGGTCGCTGTCGGTGATCGACGCCCGCAGCGGCAAGGTCCGCAGGCTCTATCCGGACGCCGCGGCGACGGGCCGGTCCACGGTGGACGGCTGCCCCGCCGAGACGCGCTCGTTCGCGCCTCACGGCCTGGCGCTGTCGCCGGCCGGCGACCGGCTCTACGTCGTGAACCACGGCGGCCGTGAATCGATCGAGATGTTCCAGGTCGTCGCGGGGCCCTCGCCATCGCTGCGCTGGATCGGCTGCGTGGTGGGGCCGGCCGGGCTGGACCTGAACTCGGTGGCGGCGACCCGGGACGGGACACTGTTCGTCACGGCCATCAAGCTGCCGGCCGATCTCCAGGACTTCCCGACCACCCCGGGAAAGGTCCTGACGTGGCGGGCGGCGAGCGGATGGCGGGAGGTGGCGGGCGGCGAGGTGATCACGCCCAACGGGATTCTCGCCACCCCGGACGGCGCCACGCTCTATGTGGACTCCTATGCGCCCGGGGAGGTCATAGAGCTGACCCTTGGCCCCTCGGGCGCAGCGCGACGGACGGTGAAGCTCGGCTTCATGACGGACAACGTCCGCTGGGGCCGCCGCGGGATGCTGACCGTCGCAGGCCAGCGCGCGCCGTTCATGGACATCGCCCGTTGCTACCAGTCGAAGGCCAGCGTCTGCGACATCGCCTCCGCCATGGCCGAGATCGACCGGGCGAACTTTTCGGTGCGCTGCCAGCGTCCGGCGGACCTGTCGTTCGCCACCACCGCCGTCCCGGTCGGGGCGGAGATCTGGCTGAGCTCGCTGCGCGGCGACGCGATCCGCCGGCTCGGCGGCGACGCCTTCGCGAAGGCGACCTGCGAGTAGCCGCGGGCCTCCTGCCCACGACATGCGCCAAGCTACAATGGCGCATATCCATGAAAATCTGGCGCGGCGCCTAATATGCGATGCGGCTGATGTGCCTTAGGCCTCCCTGGGGCGGGAGCAAGACCAAGCCGCATGGGGATGCGGACGTCTTCGGGAAGACGTGGCCTGCGCCGCCGCAAAAGAACGCCAGCCAAGGCATGGGGAGACGAAACAATGAGCTTTAAGGCCGCGCTGTACTGCAGCGCCATCGCGCTTGCAGGATGGATGAACACCTCGACCGCGCATGCCGCGGCGCCGGCGGCGGCCGAGCCCGACGCGGGGTCGGCGGTCCAAGAGATCGTCGTCACGGCGCGGAAGCGGGCGGAAACCCTGCAGACCATCCCGCAGTCGATCTCGGCGCTGACCGGCGAGCAGCTCCAGAAACTGGGCATGCGCGACCCAAGGGACCTCCAGCGGGTCGTGCCCGGCCTGGTCATTCCCCCCAGCCCCCAGACCACCACGGGCATGAAGATCAGCATCCGTGGCCAATTCTCCTCGGACTACCTGCTGACCGTCAGCCAGCCGGTGGGCCTTTACGAAGACAGCGTCAACATCCCCCACCCGGCCGGGACCGACCTTGCGTTGTTCGACCTGGAACGGGTCGAGGTGCTGAGGGGCCCGCAGGGCACGCTCTACGGCCGCAACACGACCGGCGGCGCTATCAACCTCATCAGCCGCGGCCCCGACTACGACGGCTACCACGGCTACGCCCTGGGCGAGGTCGGCAACTTCGACGACCGCAAGATCGCTGGCGCGGTGAACCTGCCAATCGTCGACGGCGTCCTGTCCGTGCGACTGGCGGGCCAGCACTGGGAGCGGAAGGGCTTCGGCAAGTCGCTGCTGACCGGCCAGCGGCTCGGCGACAGCAAAGACGACGACGTCATGCGCGCCACCGTGCGGTTCGACCCTGCGGCGAACTTCACCAGCCGGCTGGCGGTGGAGCATTTCCGCGCCCATCGCACCGGGCCGCTCTACCAGACGCGCCAGTTGCTGACGCCGGCCGTCGCCGACGCCGAATGGGTGCTGGAGGGCCGCCGCGGCGGGATTCCGCCTTCCCAGATCGTCGGCCACTACCCCGACCTTTTGACCAACTATTCGCCCACCAAGGACTTCGACCGGGTGAAGGGCTGGCACGTCGCCTGGGATTCCACCTGGAAGATCACCGACAAGGTCGAGCTGCGCTCGATCACCGGCCTGCACCAGTTCACCGACTTCCAGGGCGTCGACCTGGGCGGCGCGGCGGCCCAAAACTTCGGGGAGGGCCTGGGCGTCGGCGGCAAGCCGTATTTCGTGGGAACCGAGACCCTGCCATTGGAGCCGGACCAGAAGTCCCGCCAGTGGTCGCAGGAGTTCGACCTTTCGGGACAGGCCTTCGACGATCGCTTCAACTGGCTCTTGGGGGCGTTCTACAGCCACGACCGCGGGCAGGAGAACCAGACGGCGTCGGTCTACCCGTCGTTCCTGAACGCCGTGGGGTTCACCCCGTTCTCCGTCGACTTCTACGATCCGCGGGCGACCACCAAGACCTGGGGCGTGTTCACCCAGGACGAGTTCAAGATCAACGACGTGTTCAGCGTCACGGCGGGCTACCGCTACACCGAGGAGACGCTGACGAGCGAAAGCTCGTTCATGCTGCACCTCCTGGCGCCCAACCTGTTCGTCTGCCAGGCCGGGCCCAACCGGAACCTGGCGAGACCCAGCCGGTCGGATTGCATCGTGCCGGAAACCGCCAAGGCGAGCGGCTCGTCCTACCTCTTGAGCTTCAACGCCCAGGTCACGCCGCACACCCTGATCTATGGGCGGACCGCCAAGGGCTTCCGCGGCGGCGCGCTGCAGGAACGCGCGCCCGGCACGCCCCCGGCGCGGCCGGAGACCGCCACCGATTATGAAATCGGCCTGAAGGCGGACTTCGCCGACGGCCGGGTCAGGACCAACCTCGCGGCCTATCGGACGAACTACAAGAACAAGCAGGAGCAGGCGATCGTCTCCCTGCCCTCCGGCGCCATCTTCACGCCGATCGTCAACGCCGCCACCGCCAGGATCCAGGGCGTGGAGGCCGAGCTCACCGCCATCCCGGCCACCGGCCTGACGCTGAACTCCAGCATCACCTACCAGAAGGGCGAATACACCAAGTATCCCAACGCCTTGTCGCCCTGGGGGGCGGTCATTCCAGACGCGGGTGGAACCAGATTCTCCAATCCGGCCTGGGTGATCAACCTGCAGGGCAGCTACACCCATCCCGTGGGCCCGGGCGACCTGGGCGCGACCCTCAACTACTCTTGGACCAGCAAGGTCCCCACCACCTTGCTCAACAACGACCCCAGCCTCTCCAAGGCGGTCCAGCGCGACTGGCGCACCTCCGTCGGCCTGCTCAACGCCACCCTGGACTACAAGCTGCCCGAGCATGGCCTGACCTTCAGCGCCTTCGCCACCAACCTCGCGAACAAGCACTATCAGCGCTACGCCCTGACCTTCGCCGCCCCGGCCGCCACCGCCTACGGCTACACCGGCATCTCCCTGGCCCCGCGCATGTACGGCGTCAGCATCCGCAAGTCTTTCGGGAACGGGGAGTAGAACGCCCGCTCAGGTATCCTCACCACGATGTGATCGTCGGTGGGAAAAGAGCGTGTTCGAGGCGTTGACAGGGGCGGCTCCCAGGAGGAGCATCGTTCTTGCCTGAAGGGTTCGCCCGGAAAGGCCATGGTAAGGGAAAAGCCGAAAGGCCGGAACCGAACCACGGGAGGCCCCGCCGAAAGACGGGGCCTTTCTCGTTTCTGGGGCCCCTCACACCGGCTGGGGCACGCCGTAGACGGGCAGGCGCTTTTCCATGAAGGCGTTGCGGCCCTCGGCCCATTCCTCGGTATGGGCGCACAGGCGCTGGTTGCGGTTCTCGATGGCCATTGCGCCCTGCAGGCTGCCGGCGTCGATCGACGCCCACAGGCCTTCTTTGGTCAGCCGCAGGCCGAGCGGCGATGCGAACAGCATGTCGTCGATCAGCGGCTGGGCCGCCGCCTCCAGCTCCGCGTCGGGCACCACCTGGGAGACCAGGCCCATGGCGAGCGCGCGCGGCGCCTCGATGAACCGGCCGGTGAGCATCAGCTCGGCGGCCAGGGAGGCGCCGATCAGCCGCGGCAGGAAGTAGCTCACTCCCATGTCGCAGGCCGACAGCCCCACCCGGATGAAGGCCGCGTTCATCCGCGCGCTTTCGCCGGCGATGCGGATGTCGGAGGCCAGCGCGAAGGCGAACCCGCCGCCGCAGGCCGGGCCGTGCACCAGGGCGATGATCGGCTGCGGGCAGCGCCGCATCTTGACGTAGATGTCGGCGATGGCCCCCTGCACCGCGTAACCGCCGCCGAACGGATAGCCGCGCGCCCCGCTCGCCTCGGCGTCGGGCTGCTTCAGGTCGGCGCCGGCGCAGAAGGCGCGGCCCGCGCCGCGCATCACCACGACGCGCACTTCGGGCGTGTTGAACAGGCGGTCGAAGTAGCCGCCAAGCTCCTCGGTCATCTTCGCATTGATGGCGTTCAGCGACGACGGCCGGTTCAGGGTGAGCCAGTCCACCTCGCCGCGATGTTCAATGCTGATCGTTTCGAGTTGCGTGACCTGACCCAACGTTTCCTCCTGCTCCGGCGGAATGCCGGTTTAGGCGGCATGATCCGTCCGTCGCGACGGCTTTGGCAATCTTCTGCGGACCAGGCGGCGCTTCGCCGCGCACGCGACAAAATTACAGGCGACAAGGACTTTGGCGCAGTCGGCGGCGAGGTGATTTTTTGCGGACAGTGGCGGTCATCGCCCTGAAGGGGGGCTCCGGGAAGACCACGGTGGCGACGCATCTTGCGCTGGCCGCGCACCTGCGCGGCGTCGACGCCCTCCTGGTCGACATCGATCCACAGCATTCCGCGCGGGACGTGCTGAGCGCGCGGGACGAGGACGGTCCCACCTGCGCGACGTCGTCGGGCTCCACGCTGCTGGCGGCGCAGTTCGCGGCGGTGGGCGTGCACAAGGAGCTGATGATCGTCGACACGGCGGCCGGCGCCGTCGAGCACGTCAGCGAAGCCATCGTCCTGGCCGACCTGGCGGTCATGGTCGTGCGCCCCACGCTGATCGACATCGCGGGCCTGGCGCGCACCTTCTCCATCGTGCGCCGGCTGGGCAAGCCCGCGACCGTGGTGGTGAACCAGGCCCCGGTCCCGCGGGAGAACGTCGAGGCGCCGCTGGTCAAGCGGGCGCTGCGGGCGCTGGAGTACATGCAGGCGCCGGTGGCGCCGGTGATCCTGCGGTCAAGGTCGATCTACCAGACCGCGCTGGAGCGGGGGCGCTCGGCGGAAGAAATGACCGACCGGGCCGCCGCCAGCGAGGTCGCGGCCCTCTGGGATTTCATCGCCGCCAGGATCGCGACCAGCCGGGAGGACGCCGCGGCGACCGGATAGCGGTTGCGGCTAGGCTGGGATCCAGCCGCGCGGCCACTTCCAGCCGAGGGGGCGCACCTCGCCGGGCTTCAACGCCTGGCCCTTCAAGGTCTGGGGCGACAGCTCGGCGACCACATGGACCGGCTCCAGGCCGCCGACCGGGCTTGCGGCGACGCGGCCGATCAGCATCGCCTTGTCGATCGCCGTCCATTCCGCCTTGGCGCGATCCCCCTGGCCGACGGCGAAGAAGTGCCGCAGGGCCGCGGCCTCGCCGGGCAGCTCCACCATGACCCCGATCATCCAGCCGCCCGCCATGGCAGGGGGCTAGCACGCCGGCGCGGCAGCCGTCGAGGCCGTCAGGAGGCCGGATCGGCGCGGCGCAGGACGACGCCGGCCGCGCCGTGGTCGGCGCGGACGCCGGCGAAGGCCTCCAGCCGGCGCAGGACCGCGGCCTTGTCGTCCAGGGCGAGCACGCCGGTGAAGCGGATGCGGCCGGTGGCGGGGTCGGCCGGCCTCACCGGGACGCCGAGGCTGCGGGAGAGGTCCGCCGCCACCTCGCTCAAGGGCGCGTCGGCGTAGACAAGCTGGCCGTTCATCCAGGCGAAGGCCGCGTCCGGGGCCGTGGTGGTGAGGACGGCCGGCGTCCCCGCGCGGTGGGTCAACCGCTGGCCGGCGGCGACCCGGGTGGGGGCGGCGTCCGGGACGCCCCTTGGGCGGACTTCGACCACGCCGCGGCTGACGGTCAGGGCGAAGGCGCCGTCGCGCTGGCGCAGGTTGAACTGGGTTCCCACGACTCGGACCTCGCGCTGGCCGGCGGAGATCAGAAACGGCCGGGCGGGATCGTGGGTGACGTCGAAGACGGCCTCGCCGTCCTCCATCGCCACGCGCCGCTCGTCGCGCGGGAAGCTGACGTCGATCCGCGAGCTGGCGTTCAGCCAGACATGGGTGCCGTCCGCCAGGGTCAGGTCGCGGGTCTGGCCCGGCGCGGTCGCGTAGCTGGTGATCGGCGCGCCCGGCCAAAGCCCGGGCGCCACGACCGCCACGGCGAGGCCGGCGGCAAGCGCCGCGCCGCCGATGGCCCAGGCCCGGCGGGAGACGAGGGGTCGGGCTTGTCGCCGCACCCGGCGGGCGTCCAGCGAGACGGGCGCGTCCAGGGCTGCGGCGATGGGGCCGGCGGCCTCGTCCAGCTCCAGCCAAAGATGTTCGAGGCGTTCGTAGGCCGCGGCGTGCTCCGGCGCGGCCGCGAGCCAGGCCTCGAACGCCAGCCAGTCGTCAGCGCTCGCCGCGTCGTCCTGCAGGCGCACGAACCATTGCGCGGCGGCGTCGGCAGCCGGCGTCGGTCCTTCCTGAGCGTCCAAGCGGGTCATCGACCGGCGATCCTAAGCGCAAAATGCGCGGCAAGCCCCGAACAGATGACGCCGCCGCGGGGCGAACGCCTCCAAACCTGTCGCAACGGCCTCATCCAAGGCGCTCCGACAATCGCTTGAGGACCGCCATGCAGTGCTTTTCGACGGCGCTGCGCGAAATGCCCAATGCCTCGGCGACCTGGGCGTGGCTCAGGCCGTCGAACTTGTGCATGCGGAACACGCGCTGCGTCTGTTCGGGCAGCTCGCGCAGCACGGCGACGATGGCCTCCAGCCGCTGGCGGGCGGCGACGGCGTCGTCGGCGCGGGGCTCCTCCGACAGCTCGTCGGTCCCGGCCACCGTCCGGTGCGCGTCGCGCCAGTCGTGGTCGCGGGCGGCGGCTCGCCGCTCGCTGCGCAGGCGGTCGAGCATCAGGTTGGACCCCAGCCGGTAGAGGTAGCCCGCGGCGTTGCGCACATCGACGCCGGGATCGACCGTCGCCAGCCGCACGTAGATGTCCTGGACCAGGTCCTCGGCCGCCGCGGCGGACTTCAAGCGCAGCGTGAAGAACCGGACAAGGTCCGCCCGACGTTCGAGATAGGCCGCAAGCAGGGCGGAGCGGGCGTCCGTCATCGCCCAACGTTCAATTAGAAGCTGCGGCGCAAGGCAAGCCCGAACGTCCGCGGCGGCAGCGGCGTCGCCTGGCGGGCGCGGGCGCGGCTGAAGGGATTGCCGAAGGCGAAGGTGTCGCCGGCCTCGTCGGTGACATTGGCGACGTAGGCCTGGGCCTGCCAGTCGGCGCCGCGCAGCGTGGCCGAGATGCGACCCTGTGCGTAGTCGCCCATGGCGGTGGCCGTGCCCCCGTCGAAGGTCAGGTACGAGCGGCCGACATAGGACGCCTGAACCGCGACTTCCGCCTGGACGCCCTCGAAGGGCCGCCAGCCGTAGCTGACATCGAACGCGCCGGTGGTCTTGGCGACCCCGGGCAGGCCGATGTCCACGCGCGCCGGGAACAGGTCGGTGGTGCGGGTGAGCTCCGGCTCGTTGAGCAGGCCGTTGAGCCGCAGGCGCCAGTGGTCGTCCGGCCGCCAGAGCGCCTCGAACTCGAGGCCGGTGTTGGACCCATCGCCGATGTTGAGCGTCACGGGCAGGCCCGAGACGCGGAACTGGTCGGTCTGCACGTTCCGCCAGACGGCCCGGAACACGGCGGCGCGCAGGGTCGCCGCACCGCCCAGCAGCGTCGCCTCCCCGCCGGCCTCGTAGCTGCGCAGCCGATCGGGCCGAAAGCCCGGTACGGCCGGCCCGGTGTTCATGCCGTCCGCCGCCGCCGGCACGTTGAAGCCGCCGGCGCGATAGCCGTCCTGGATCTGCGCATAGGCCACCACGTCGGGCGCGAAGGCGTAGCTGAGGCGCGCCTTGGGGGTGAAGCCTTGGTCGGTGAGGCGCGAGTCGACGTCGCCAATCGGCATCCTGGCGAGCCCGAACCGCCCGGAATCGGCCCTCACGCGGGTGGCGAACAGGCGTCCGCCCAGCGTCGCGGTCAGGCGCGCGGTCAGGTCGTAGGTGAGCTCGCCGAAGACCGCGGCCTCGGCCAGGCGGTCGCGGCGCTGGAAAGCCGAGCGGACGGAGCCGCCCAAGAGGGAGGCGTCGAGAATCCCGTCGGTGGTCTCACGGTTGAAGGAGCCGAAGACGCCCACCAGCCACCGGAAGCGTGTGGCGTTGGCCGACGACGCCACCGCCTCGGCGACCCACAGCTCGACCTCCTGGTGTTGGTCGAACGCGGCGACCTGCGACGGCGGGAGATCGAAGGCGCCGGTGGCGTCGTAACGGTTCGACAGGTCGTGGTCGATGTAGGCGGCGGACACGCGGAGCTCGGCCGCGGAACCGGCATGGGAGAGCGTCCCGCCGATCAGGGTGAAGTCGTTGTCGTTCGGCTCAAGAATGGCCGCGTCGCGGTTGAACCGCCCGCCGCCCTGGACGTACTGGCTGTCGGCCATCTGGATCGACTGGCGGCCGAAGGTGGCCTGGACCTGCCAGCCGTCCGACAGGTCCACCAGGCCCGTGAGGCGCCCGCCATAACGGTGGCCGTGGTTGACGTCCTCCTGGCCGAGGCGGGGATTGTCCAGGTATCCCGCCAGCCGGTCGAGATAGGCGACGCCGCGCACGGCGGCCCGCCCCTTTAGGACCGGAACGTTCAGCGTCGCCTCGGCGCCGTAGGAGCGGTCGCTGTGCTCGTTGAGCATGCCCTCCACGACGGCTTCGCCGGAAAAGCGGGCCGGGTCGGGCCGGGCCGTGACGATCCGCACGACCCCGCCGATCGAACCCGAGCCGTAGAGCGTGCCCTGGGGACCGCGCAGCACCTCGACGCGCTCCACGTCGGCCAGCCGCAGGTCCGGGTCCGGCGCGTTGTAGGTGATCGGCACGTCGTCCAGGTACAGGCCCACCGTCGACTGGGTGAGGCCGGTGAAGGCGCCATCCGAGATCCCGCGGATGAAGATCTTGTTGCGGCCGGGCCCGAGGTTGGTCTCGGCGACGGAGGGAAATTGCACGGCCAGGTCGGCGAAGCTCTTGGCCCCGAGCTGCTCCATCTCCGCGCCGCCGATGGCGCTGACGGCGAACGGGCTGCCGCGCAGGGGCTCGCGCCGCTTCTCGGCGGTGACCACGACCTCATCCACCTGGGTGGGCTGCGAGGGCAAAAGGAGCGGCGGCGCGGGCCCTTGCGCCGGGGACGGTTGCGCCGCGCGGATGCGAAAGGCGCGGGCGTCGAGCTGGTCGAAAGCGCAGCCGGCCGGCAGCAGCCTGCGGAGCGCCGACGACGGGGTGAGCACGCCGGTCACCGCGTGGCTGGTCCCCGCGCAGCCGGGCGCCGGGAAGCCGCCGATGGAGACGCCGGCCTGCACGCCGAACCGCACCAGGGCGCGGTCGACCGGCTCCGGGGGCAGACGGAAGACCCGCGCGGGCTCGGCCCACGCCGTCGCCGCGGCCGCAAGCCAGATCCCCCCGCTCAGTCCCCAAAGCGCGAGATTGCGGGCGTGCCCGGACGTCGTCATGCCTCTTCGCGCGCTCAGTCGAACGGACTCACCTGCCCAAGGCCGACCATAGCGCCATGTGAGCGCCGGCCGCACGCCCGGCTGGAGATCGGCGCGGCGATCGGTGGCCGTTCGAGGCGAGTCGGTGTCGAAGTCTCGCAACCGGGCGGGCG
>Ga0070667_100005587_pt1 | contig 10498 bp, 9 predicted proteins | sample KBSS33metaG_FD_64659 | JGI IMG/M metagenome (GOLD analysis project Ga0070667, IMG submission 64659) | Switchgrass rhizosphere microbial communities from Kellogg Biological Station, Michigan, USA - KBS S3-3 metaG | ecosystem: Host-associated > Plants > Roots > Rhizosphere > Soil ...
GAAGTCGGTGCCGAAGGCCCAGTGCGAGGTGTCGGTGCCGAGCAGCGCTTCGTCGTACACGGTGCCGTCCTCGTGGCCGGGGTCGGGTGCGGAGTGGCTCATCACTACATGTGCGGAACGTCGTCGGGGATGGTGTAGAAGGTCGGGTGCCGATAGACCTTGTCGCCGGCAGGCGCGAAGAGCGGGTCCTTCTCGTCGGGGCTGGACGCGGTGATGTCCGCGGCCTTCACCACCCAGATCGAGACGCCCTCGTTGCGGCGGGTGTAGACGTCGCGCGCGTGCCGCACGGCCATCTCGTCGTCCGCAGCGTGCAGCGAGCCGACGTGCACGTGGTTGAGTCCACGCTTGCCCCGCACGAACACCTCATACAGAGGCCACTCTGTGCTCATTGGGCTCGCTCCGCTCGCCCGTGCGCTCATCGGGCCACCTCCGCTCGCTCTGTCTCAGCCCGCTGCTTGGCGGCGAAGGCGGTGGCCGCCTCGCGCACCCAGGCGCCCTCCTCGTGGGCCCGGCGGCGGTGCTCGATCCGCTGCCGGTTGCAGGGACCGTTGCCCTTGACCACCGCCATGAACTCCTCCCAGTCGGGCTCGCCGAAGTCGTGGTGGCCGCGCTCCTCGTTCCAGCGCAGCTCCGGGTCGGGCAGCGTCACGCCGAGCGCCTCGGCCTGCGGCACGCTCATGTCGACGAACCGCTGCCGCAGCTCGTCGTTGCTGTTGCGCTTGATCCCCCACGCCATCGACTGCGCGGTGTTGGGCGAGTCGGCGTCTGGCGGGCCGAACATCATCAGCGCCGGCCACCAGAACCGGTCCACCGACTCCTGCACCATCGCGCGCTGCTCGTCGGTGCCCCGCATCATCGTCATCAGCAGCTCGTAGCCCTGCCGCTGGTGGAAGGACTCCTCCTTGCAGATCCTGATCATCGCCCTGCCGTAGGGGCCGTAGGAGGTGCGGCACAGCGGCACCTGGTTGCAGATGGCGGCGCCGTCGACCAGCCACCCGATGGTCCCGACGTCGGCGTAGGTCAGCGTGGGGTAGTTGAAGATCGAGGAGTACTTCTGCTTGCCGGCCAGCAGCAGGTCGGTGAGCTCGGCGCGGGAGACACCGAGGGTCTCGGTCGCCGAGTAGAGGTAGAGCCCGTGCCCCGCCTCGTCCTGCACCTTGGCGAGCAGGATCGCCTTGCGGCGCAGCGACGGCGCACGGGTGATCCAGTTGCCCTCCGGCTGCATGCCGATGATCTCGGAGTGCGCGTGCTGGGCGATCTGCCGGACCAGGGTGCGGCGGTAGTCCTCGGGCATCCAGTCTCGCGGCTCGATCCGCTCGCTGCGCGCGATCGTCGCGTCGAAGCCCGCCTCGAGCGAGACGTCGGCGTCGGTCGTCACCCAGGACCCTCCCACTATTTACTGACCTATCGGTCTGTAAATCATCGCAGCAGGGTCCCCGCGACGCAAGGCGCCGCTCAGGGGATCGGTATGGCGAACTCGCAGGCGTTGCTGACCGCACCGGTGTGCGCGCCGTCGCCGAGCCAGCTCGCGGTCACCGTCCAGCCCGGCCGCGGCGCGACGAACGAGTCGGTGAAGTGCCCGTTGATGTCGGTGACGACCTGGTGGGTGACGACCTGGTGGTCGACGTTCTGCTGGTAGGTCAGGGTGACGGCCGCCCCGGCCGTCGCCGGGCCAAGGACGCCTGGGACCGTCACCGCGAAGTCTGCGGTCGACGGGCAGGTCAGCGTGAGCGTCGAGGGGCCGGGCGCTGCCGGCGCCGTCGGGTAGCTCGCTGCCGGCGGCACCGTCGCCAGCCCGGCCAGCACGAACGCCGGCAGCCGGCCACCCGGCTTCCCGACCCGGAGCAGCAGGTCGAGACCCCCGACGAGCTCGAGGTCGCCGTGGGTGCGCCCGTACGGCACGCCGAGGTTGCCGGGGTGCTGCGCCTGTCCCACCTGGATGGCCACCGGGACCTGGGTGGCGGCGGGTGGGGCACCCACCGGCGGGGTGGCGAACAGCGTCAGCTTCTCGCTCTTGCCGGGGGCCAGGGGCCGGTCGGTCCCGGTGACCGTGAACGTCCAGCCGTCGGGCTGCACCAGCGGCACCAGGTTCACGTCCACCGGACCGTCGCAGCCCTTCTTGGCCGCCCTGACCCGCACCGTGGTCCGCGACGCCTTCACCTTCTTCTTGCTGCTGATCGCTGTGGTGAAGGTCAGGGCGCCGGTCTCGTCGCTGCCGGCGAGCGCCCGGCCCTTGCCGCTGCGCGAGATCTGGACGGTGACCCCGATCGGTCCGTTGCTGCGCGGGACGAACGACACCTTCTGCGTCGTCGACCTCCCCGGTCGCAACGGCTTCAGCGGCACCTTGGCCACCACCCGGCCGCGCGACGGCTTGCCGCACACGGTGACGGCGTACGGGTCGTCGACCCGCACGGTCGCGGTGCCACCGCGGGCGGTCCTCGCCCCCGAGTTGGCATAGCCGAAGGTGATGGTCGCGCGCTTCCCGCGGGTCACCGGCGTGACCCTGGCGTGCCGGCGATCCCCCTGCACCCGGCCGGCCTCGACCCGGCCGGCGAGCCGGGGCGCGGACGCGCCCCCGGCGACCATGACTCCGCCACCCGCGAAGCCGGAGAAGGGCTGCGACCCGCCGAACGCCGCTGAGCTGGCCAGCACCGCGTCACCGAGCGGGACGTAGTGCGGGTAGATCTTCCGGGTCTTGTTGACGTCGACGACACAGCCGCCCGAGGCGGTCGGGCCGACGTAGGTGAACTTCACCCCGAGCTGGGTGTTCTGGTAGCTCTGCCCGGGCGCCGACAGGGCGGCGGTCGAGACGCCGCCGAAGCCCTGCCGCGCGACCGCGATCGGCGCGTAGCCGGACCGCGCGGGGTCGTAGTAGGTCACCAGCGCCCCCTCGGCCGGGATGAGCTGGTCGTGCACGATCCGGCGCCGGCACTCGACCATGAACCCCTGGTAGGGCCCGGGGTTGCCGAAGATCTTCTGGTACCAGACGTTGAACGGGTCGTTCGGGACGCGGAGCACCAGGGCCCCGCCGGCGGGCCGCTCCACCGGGTCGAGCGACACGGTGCCGCTGAACTGCTTCGACACCTCCTTGACCTGCGAGCTCGAACCCGGGTTGAGCCACCGCAGCCGCTGCCGCGTGTAGGCGGTGAAGCCCGGGTAGCCCCAGTAGTCGAGCGCCATGTGGTCCCACGGGCCGACGCAGTCGTTGTCGTCGCCGCTGCGATGGTCGTGCGGCGCGCCCGGCGGGAACAGCGTGCACGGGCGCTCGTAGAGGTCCGGGGCTCCCAGCTGGTGGGTGAGCTCGTGCTCGGCCAGGCTCAGCGCTTCGGCGTCGTTGGCGGCCTCCGGGATCAAGGAGTTGCTGGTGGTGAAGGCGTGCCCGTTCGGGTGGTAGGTGATGGTGCCGCCGATGGCGTACGTCGTGCCGCCGCGGGCGTGGAAGTTGTCCATCATGATCAGCCGGTGCGTCTGGTCGAGCTCGGCGGTCGTCACCACGCCCATGTCGAGCGCCTGCCCCATGACCACCTCGCCGGCGTCGCGCCCGATCGAGCCGACCTGGGAGAACGCGTCGTGGGTCTGGTACTCCGCCTGGGACCGCGGCGCCGGCCACCAGCCGTCGGCCGTGTCCGGGTCGACCAGCACGTGCACCTGGAAGGAGGTCTGGCCGTAGCTCTCGGCCCGGAACCACGCGTCGACGTCGCGCTGGAAGATCGTCTGCCACTGGCTGGCGCTGTAGCGCGGGCACTGGGGCACGTTGCTCGGCGTCCCGGGTGGGATCGGGCAGCCGTCGTGCGGGTGCTCGATCAGCACCACGATCAGCCGCTGGACGCCGAACGGCGAGATGGCGGCCGCCGGTGGCGAGGTGAGCACGACCGCGGCGAGCACGCCGGCCAGGGCAGTGGCCAGCGCCAGTGCGAGGGAGCAGGTACGGCGGAGCAGTCGGTTCATGAGGTGGACCCGGGTCCGCGACGCCTGAGCAGCATCGATGTGAGCGGTCTACTCCCCCGGTGGCCGACCCGGCAACGGCCCGGACGGGTGGTTGACACCCTGGGCGAGTTCATCCTGCGCCAGGAGTGACAACCCTCTGGCGTCGCGCGGCGCTGGGCACGATGCTGGGGCGCGAGTCCCCGGACCCGGCTGAGCGGAGGAGATCCATGCTGTTCCACATCGAGCAGACCCACAGTCCCCAGGACTGCCCCTACGGCCACGGTGGGTCGCGCTCCCTGCACGACGCCTCGGTCGAGGGGGTCGAGGTCAAGGGGATCTACGGCGCCTTCACCGAGCACGTCGTCTTCCTCCTCGTCGAGGCCGACGACATCGACGCCCTGCACCTGTTCCTCGCGCCGGGGATGCGGACGTGCACAGCACAGATCACGCCGGTGAGCGAGCACTCGATGCCGGTGGCAGGGGGCTGACCCCGGATTTACTGACCGATCGGTCGGCTCTAGTTTTGGTGGCATGACGCGAAAGCTCGAGAGCTATGCCGCCGGACGCTGGTTCACCGCCGACGACGAGGGCCGCCCGCTCCTCGACGCGAGCACCGGCGAGGAGGTCGCGCGGTTCTCCGCCGAGGGCCTGGACCTGGGCGAGATGACGTCGTACGCGCGGACCGTCGGTGGGCCGACACTCCACGCGCTGACCTTCCACGAGCGCGCCGGGATGCTCAAGGAGCTCGGCAAGCACCTGATGCAGCACGTGGCGGAGTTCCACGAGCTCTCGCTGCGCACCGGCGCCACGCGCGGCGACGGGATGGGCGATATCGAGGGCGGGATCGGCACCCTGTTCGCCTCCGGCAGCGTCGGCACCCGGCAGCTCCCCAACGACGTCGTCCACCTCGACGGCGACCCGATCCCGATCGGCAAGGGCGGGACGTTCGTCGGCCAGCATGTGTACACCAGCCGTCCCGATGTGATGGTGCAGATCAACGCGTTCAACTTCCCGGTCTGGGGGATGCTCGAGAAGCTCGGACCGGCCTTCCTCGCCGGGATGCCGAGCCTGGTCAAGCCCGCGGCCCACACGTCGTACGTCACCGAGGCGGTGGTCCGCCGCATCGTCGAGTCGGGCATCGTCCCCGAGGGGTCGATCCAGCTCCTGATGGGCAGCCCCGCCGGTCTGCTCGACGAGCTGCAGGTCCAGGACCACATCGGGTTCACCGGTTCGGCGCACACTGCCGGGCTGCTGCGCACCCACCCCAACGTCCTGCACGGCGGCGTCACCCTCGGCGTCGAGGCCGACTCGCTGAACTGCTCCATCCTCGGCCCGGACGTGACCGCCGACGACCCCGAGCTGGACCTGTTCGTCAAGGGTGTCGTCACCGAGATGACCTACAAGGCCGGCCAGAAGTGCACGGCGATCCGGCGCACCCTCGTCCCCAGCGCCATGGTCGACACCGTCATCGAGGCCATCTCCGCGCGCCTCGCGCGGACCACCGTCGGCCACCCCGCTGCCGAGGGCGTCCGGATGGGTGCGCTGGTGAGCCTCGACCAGCGCGAGGAGGTGCGCAAGGCGATCCAGTCGCTGCGCGCGTCCGCCGAGGTCGTCTACGGCGACCCGGACCGTGCGGGCAACCCCGACCTGGTCGACGCCGACGGCGAGCGCGGCGCGTTCCTCGGGCCCGTGCTGCTGCGTGCCGACGCGAGCGCCGTCGAGCCCCACGACGTGGAGGCGTTCGGGCCGGTGAGCACCGTGATCGGCTACGACTCCCTCGACGACGCCATCGCGCTGGCCGCTCGCGGCAAGGGCAGCCTCGCTGGGTCGGTGGTCACCCACGACCCCGAGGTGGCGCGGGCCGTCAGCCTCGGGGTGGCGCCGTGGCACGGCCGGGTCCTGGTCCTCGACCGCGACGACGCCGGCGAGTCCACCGGACACGGCGTACCGCTGCCGACCCTGGTCCACGGCGGCCCCGGCCGGGCCGGCGGCGGCGAGGAGATGGGTGGCCTGCGCGGCGTCCTGCACCTGATGCAGCGCACCGCCATCCAGGGCTCGCCCGACATGCTCACCGCGATCACCGGCCGCTGGACCAAGGGCTCGGCCCGCGCGGTCGGCGAGGTCCACCCGTTCCGCAAGAGCCTCGCCGAGCTCCGCATCGGCGACACCATCGAGTCCGCACCCCGCCGGGTCACCCGCGCCGACATCGACCACTTCTCGGAGTTCACCGGCGACACCTTCTACGCCCACACTGACGAAGAGGCCGCCAAGCAGAACCCCCTCTTCGGCGGGATCGTGGCCCACGGCTACCTCGTGGTCTCGCTGGCCGCCGGCCTGTTCGTCGACCCCGACCCGGGTCCGGTCCTCGCCAACTTCGGCGTCGACAACCTCCGCTTCCTCACTCCCGTGAAGGCCGAGGACACGATCGCCGTGACCCTGACCGTCAAGCAGATCACCCCACGCACCACCGCCGACTACGGCGAGGTCCGCTGGGACGCGGTGGTCACCAACGCCGCGGGCGAGCCGGTGGCGACCTACGACGTGCTGACCCTGGTCGCCAAGGAGTGGCCGGCCGTGCCCTAATCCAGGAGGCCCGGGGCTACGTCCTCGTCGTCGATCCAGTCCGCTCCGTCGTCGAAGAGGTCGCGGTCCTCGCCCTTGCGCTTCCTGTCCTTCCCGTTGCGGCCGCTGCCCCCCGTGCCCGCGCCGCGGGAGCCGGCGCGGCCGCGCGAGCCACGGGCGCCCGCGCTGCGGCTGCTGCCGCGGCCGCCGGTGCGACCGGCCACGCCGCCCGTCCCTGCTCGGCCGGTGCCGCCGGTGCCCCGGCCCAGCACCGAGCCGACGCCCGTGCGGGAGGTGGCGCCGATGCCGCGCACGCCGCTCGCGGACAGGCCACCGCGGACTCCGGTGCCGCCCAGCGGGACCAGGCCGTTGAGTCCGCCGTTGAGACCCCCCGCGGCGAGTCCCGCCGCGGCCGCGCCACCGAGGGCACCGCCGGCCACCGCACCGATGCCACCCACCGCGCCGATGCCACCACCGACGGGGCCCACCCCGCCGGCCGCGGTGCCGACACCGCCGGACACGGACCCGGTCGGCAGCCCCGGGCCCTGGGTGGTGCCCGGTCCCTGCGGGACGCCGGGATGGACCGGTGCCGGCTGGTGGTGGGTGGGCGGAACCGGGTCGTTGGTCGCAGGCGGCACGTTGACGTGCGTGGGGCTGGTCGGGGTGGTGTGCGTGGTGTCGGTGATGACCGTCGGGAGCTGCTGGCTCTTCGAGGTGTGGCCGGGCACCTGGGTGACCGGGGTCGGACTGCCCGTCGTCACCGGGTTGGTGGTGCCGCCGCCGCCGGAGCTGTTCTGGGTCTCGCCGTGGATCTCCTGGAACACCTTCGCCTGTGTGGTGTGGTTGTCCTGGAGGTCGGTGATCGCCGTGGACGCCGCGGCCTCGCGTGCGTGGTAGCCGGACCAGTAGTTCGAGGTCTGGGTGTTGAAGTCGCGCATCTTGCGCACGTCGTCGGGGTCGTTGGACCCGGGAGTCACGTCTGGCCGGCTGGGTGGGGCCTCGGCGTCGTGCTTGGCGAGCTCCTGGCTCTTGGCCTGGGCGTGCCGGACCGCACTGGCCGCCGCGTAGAACGCGCCCGAGCCCTTGTCGAGCTCGCCGGCCTTCTCCGACATCGTCTTGGCCGAGTGCGCGAAGGACTTCTGCGAGGCCTCGGCCGTGGCGCCGGTGAAGTCGGGGCTCGCGGTGATCTCGGTCGAGCGCTGGTGCAGCTCGGTGGCGTACTGGCGCAGCAGGTTGGCGCCCTGAGCCCATCGCGAGCCGAGGTGGTCGAGGGTGCCGTCGTCGGCCGGGGCGAGGTAGTCGGCGAGCCGCTGCTGCTGGGGGCCGCGGGTCACCGGTCGCCTCCGTCGGCGGGCGCGGGCAGGGTGCAGGTGCTCGGCGCGGCGATCGTCGGGCTGTTGCAGGAGTCGACGGCGTTGAGGGTCCGCTGCAGGTCCACCTGTGCGGTGTCGTCGGCCGCCTTGGCCCGTCGCCGCATCTCGTTGAGCCCGGTGCGGTAGCCGAGCAGCCCGGCGGACATGTTGTTGAGCGACTCGACGACCTTGTTGCGCGCCTTGGCGGCGTCGCCGGCACAGCCCAGGCTCGCCGGGGAGTCGCCGAACACCCGGTGCTGGACGTCTCCGACGTCGACGTTGGACAACGCGGTGGAGGTCTCGTCGAGCCAGGACAGCGTGTCCGCGATCAGCTGGTCGCTGAACCCCAACGTCTGCAGGGCACCGACATCGAGTAGCACAACAATCTCCCGAGATCTCTTAGGTCGTTGCCGGGGGTCTACCCCGGTTCTCGACCGGCGAAACGACCCCGCGAGGACAAAGGTACGGTGGTTCGCGGCCGGTCATCCACCCGAGAGGAGTGAGCCCGATGCGGGGCGTGCGGGCGAGGCCCACCGCTGGTGTGGCGCTGCTGCTGGCGCTGGCCGGCGGAGCCGCGGGATGCAATGGCGACCCGGGAGCCGCGCCGCAGACGCCCCCGAGCTCCTCGACCACCGGCCCCACCGACGGCGCCACGACACCGACGGACCCGCCGACCACGACGGCCGGCGACCCGAGCAGCGGCGCACCGACCGTGGTGCCCGCGAGCGGCCCCGAGCTCCAGGTCAAGACCGCCTCCGTGCACGCGCCAGATGGCTGGCGCGCCTCCGGCTCGCTGATCGGCACCGACCAGGGCGCCCTGCAGCCCTCCACCTTCAACACCCTGAGCCTTGACGACCACGTCAACCTCAGCGGTGGCTCGTCGTCCGACCTCGACGCGATCTACCAGGCGTTCCTGGGCGTCTCGGAGGGCCTCACGAACGTGACCCGGCTGCCGGACGCGTCGCTCGCGGGCACTCCGGCCCTGCACGTGCGCTACCAGAGCAAGAACGACCGCTTCGTCGTCACCGACATGGTCACGACGGTGCGGGCGGACCGCAGCATCACTCTCAGCTTCTCGCTGGAACCCAAGACGCTGCGCCAGCAGCCCGACCTGGTCGACTCGGTCATCGCGAGCTTCGCCTGGCGCTGAGCCGAGCCGCTTGAATGGGCAGGTGACCGCCATCGACAGGGCCGCGCTGGTGGCCGGCTCCATCCGGCTCGCCTCCGGCATCTCGTTCCTGGCCGACCCGGTGCGGGCCAGCCGCTGGTGGGGCGACCACGAGGAGCCGGTGCCCACGACGCGGCTGCTGCTCCGCTCGATGGGCTACCGCGATGCGCTGATCGGGGGGCTGCTGGTGCAGGCGGCGCTGCGCGGACGCGACACACGCGGCTGGTTCCTGGCTTCCGGCGGCGCCGACGCGTCCGACCTGCTGGGTGGGCTCGCGGTGCACGACCAGATGTCCCGGTCCCAGCAGCTGATCGGCCTCGGGGGCGCGGTGGTCGGCATCGGCGTCGGGCTCTGGGGCGCCACCCGCCGTCGCTGAGCCGTCGGCCGGCTCGGTCAGCGGCGCGGCCGCTCGTCGAGGATCCGCCGCATCTTGCCGACCGACCGCTCGATGGCATCGGGGTCGACGACCTCCACCGCGACCGAGACGCCGATGCTCGCCTTGACCCGCCGCTCGAGCTCGGCACCGGCGGCGCGGCCGTCGTCCTGGGTGGCGTCGAGCCGCCGTTCGACGCGCACGGTCAGCTCATCGAGGGTGCCGGAGCGGCTGAGCACGCACTGGAAGTGCGGCGAGAGAGCGGGCAGCGCCAGCAGCAGCTCCTCGATCTGGGTCGGGAACAGGTTCACCCCGCGCAGGATGATCATGTCGTCGGTGCGGCCGGTCACCTTCTCCATCCGGCGCATGGTGCGCGCGGTGCCCGGCAGCAGCCGGGTCAGGTCGCGGGTGCGGTAGCGGACCACCGGCATCGCCTGCTTGGTCAGCGAGGTGAAGACGAGCTCGCCGCGCTCGCCGTCCGGGAGCACGGCACCGGTGACCGGGTCGATCACCTCGGGATAGAAGTGGTCCTCCCACACGTGCAGGCCGTCCTTGGTCTCGACGCACTCCTGTGCGACTCCGGGGCCGATCACCTCCGAGAGGCCGTAGATGTCGACGGCGTCGATGTCGAGCAACGCCTCGATCTCGGTGCGCATCCGGTCGGTCCACGGCTCGGCGCCGAAGATCCCGATCTGCAGGGAGGAGGCCCGCGGGTCGATGCCCTGGCGGAGCATCTCGTCGACGATCGCGAGCAGGTACGACGGGGTGACCATGATGATCCGCGGCGCGAAGTCGGTGATCAGCCTGACCTGCCGCTCGGTCATGCCGCCGGAGACCGGCACCACCGTGCAGCCGAGCTTCTCGGCGCCGTAGTGCGCACCCAGTCCGCCCGTGAACAGCCCGTAGCCGTAGGCGTTGTGCAGTACGTCGCCCGGGCGGCCACCGGCCGCACGGATGCTGCGCGCCATCACCGACGCCCACATGTCGATGTCGCCGGCGGTGTAGCCGACGACCGTCGGCTGGCCCGTCGTACCGCTCGAGGCGTGCAGCCGCGCCACCTGCTCCCGCGGCACCGCGAGCATCCCGAACGGGTAGTTGTCGCGCAGGTCGGCCTTG
>Ga0070667_100005588_pt1 | contig 10498 bp, 9 predicted proteins | sample KBSS33metaG_FD_64659 | JGI IMG/M metagenome (GOLD analysis project Ga0070667, IMG submission 64659) | Switchgrass rhizosphere microbial communities from Kellogg Biological Station, Michigan, USA - KBS S3-3 metaG | ecosystem: Host-associated > Plants > Roots > Rhizosphere > Soil ...
GTGGGATCACGCCGCCGGCGCCATCATCGCGCGCGAGGCCGGCGCCGTGGTGACGGGATTCGCGGGTGCTGCGCCGAGTCGCGACCTCATTCTGGCGGCCGAGCCGGAGCTCGCCGCACGGCTCGAGCCGCTGCTGATCGAGCTCGGATCGCAGTTCGAGCTCTGACCGGAATCGCCCGGGAATCCGTCGCAACGACCATCCGCCGCGGCGTCACCCGGACGGGCGGGTGGCTGTCTTGTTGCTCATTCGTTACTATCGAATGATCCGCCCGCTGAGGAGTTCTGTCATGCCCGAGTTTCCGCAGGCGAGCAGTCGCCGCGAACTCCGGGAACGTGAGCGGGCCGCCGAACTTTCGCGCAGTCGCCCGAAGCCGGGCCGTCGAGACCGCACGAGCGCTGCCCGCGCCGCGGAAACGGCCCGCTCCGTGCGGTCGGGGCGGGTGCCGCGAGCGGCCACGCGGCCGGTCGAGCGTCGCGGATCGCGCGCCCGAACCATCGGTTCTCGCCTGCTCTCCCTCGCCGCCATGGTCTTCGCGGCGGCGTTCGTGGTCGGCGTCTCGCTGCCGGCGAACGCCTTCTTCACGCCATCCACGGACTCCGCCGGCAACCTGTTGCCCTCGTCGAGCAAGGTCGGCCAGTCGGTCACCGTCTCGGGTGACGAGAAGGTGGAGGTCGGAACGCGCGACAAGGTCCAGGTGCTCTCGTGGGCTCAGGTGCTCGCGCAGAAGTACAACAGCGGCTCCAAGGTCGGGGGCGCGGGGACTGGTCCGGTGCGCTGGCCGTTCCCCTATCCGGTCCGCATCAGCTCGGGCTTCGGTCCGCGTGTCGCGCCGTGCAGCGGATGCTCGACCTATCACGAGGGCGTCGACATGGTCCCCGGCGACCAGGCCGCGATCTTCGCGTCGTCGACCGGGGTGGTCACCACCCGCGACGCCGGCACCAATGGCCACTACAGCAGCACCTACGGCAACGTGGTGATGATCACCTCGACGATCAACGGGCACACCGTGAGGTTCACCTACGCGCACATGACCACCGGCTCCAGTGCCCTGGTCCTCGGCCAGACGGTTCAGGTGGGCGACTTCATCGGCCTGGTCGGCGAGACCGGCGAGGCCACCGGCCCCCACCTGCACTTCGAGGTCAACGTCGACGGGACGACGATCGACCCGATCCCGTGGATGACCGCGAACGCCGGCCCGAACTAGTCGACCACCCAGGCGGTCGTGTCGCCCGGCAGTCGGTCGGCGCCGACGGGTCCACTGGCCAGCACCACGCGACCGGCCGGCAGCGCAACCGGAGTCGCTCCCGTGTTGGCGATCACCGTGACGGCTCCGGAACGGAACACCAGCGCGTCGGGATCCGGCGACGGCTGCCAGACCAGTTCGTTGCCCGCCAGGTGATACCGGCGTCGCGCCGCGAGCGCCTCGCGATAGAACTCGAGGGTCGATCCGGGGATGCCGCGCTGGGCGTCCCGGGCATAGCCCGCCCAGGTCTCGGGCTGGGGCAGCCAGCTCGCCGCGCTCGGACCGAAGCCCGCTGAGGGGGAGGCGACGTCCCAGGGGATCGGCACCCGCGCGCCGTCGCGGCCGTAGTTCGCTCCACCGGTGCGGAAGAAAGTCGGATCCTGCCGGGCCGAGTCGGGCAAGTCGATCACCTCGGGCAGGCCGAGCTCTTCACCCTGGTAGAGATAGGCGGAGCCGGGCAGCGCGAGCATGAACGCGGATGCCGCGCGGGCACGCCGCTGCCCGACCACCTCATCCGGGTAGAGCTGAGTCTTGGGACCGAGCCCCTCGCCCTGCGGCGGCGGTGGGGTCAGGGCCAGCCGGGTCACGTGCCGGATCACGTCGTGGTTCGAGAGCACCCAGGTGCTCGGCGCGCCCACGCCGCCGAACGCGGCGAGCGACTCGTCGACCACCCTCTTGAGCCGTGCCGCGTTCCATGGCGTTTCGAGGAAGCTGAAGTTGAAGGTCTGCTGCATCTCATCGGGCCGCACCCAGTCGGCCAGCTTCGACAGCGGCTCGACCCAGGCTTCGCCGGCCAGGATCCGATCGGGTCCGTACTCGGCGAGCACCCGGTGCCAGTCGCGGTAGATCGGGTGCACGCCGGGCTGGGCCCAGTAGGGAGCGGCGGTGTCGTGACTGCTGCCTTCGAGCTCGGGATCGGGCGGATTCCAGTCGGGCAGGCCGGCCTTCTTGACCAGGCCGTGCGCGACATCCACCCGGAACCCGTCGACGCCGCGGTCGAGCCAGAACCGCAGCACGCCGCGGAACATCTCTTTCACGTCGTCGTTGGTCCAGTCGAAATCGGGCTGGGAGGTGTCGAACAGGTGGAGGTACCACTGTGACTTACGGGGCGCCGCCGCTTCCGCGGGACGAGCGCGGTCGCCCCGCTCCGCTGGCCCCGGGGCGCCGTCGGCCTCGTCGACGCGGGTCCAGGCCGGGCCGCCGAAGACCGACTGCCAGTTGTTCGGCGGCAACTCGCCGTCGGCGCCGAGACCGTCGCGGAACAGGTAGCGGGCGCGCTCCGGCGATCCCGGACCCGCGGCGAGCGCAGCCTGGAACCAGGAATGCTCGCTCGAGCTGTGGTTCGGAACCAGGTCGATGATCACCTTCAGGGACAGCGCGTGCGCGCGGGCGAGCAGCGCGTCGAAGTCGTCGAGCGTGCCGAACAGGGGATCGACATCCGTGTAGTCCGCCACGTCGTAGCCGCCGTCCCTCTGCGGGGAGGTGAAGAAGGGCGAGAGCCACACGGCGTCAACGCCCAGCTCGACCAGGGCATCCAGTCGCGCCGCGATGCCGGGCAGATCACCGATGCCGTCGCCGTTCGAGTCGGCGAAGGAACGCGGGTAGACCTGGTAGATGACGGCGGTGCGCCACCAGTCGGTCCCGGTCGCCGATCGTGCCCCGGGACGAGTCGCCGGGCGGGTCGCGGATCGGGCCATGCATCGAGCCTATGCGGCACATCTGGCCGAAACATTCCGCAGGTAGCCTCGCACCATGGAGCACCCTCTCGCTCACCTCCCGCACCACGACGGCTCGCCGCTCTACGTGTCGGACCAGACTCCCGAGCTCGGCGAGACGGTGCGGGTGCGAGTCCGGGTACCGCGCGCTTTCGGCACGATGCGCATCGTTCGGACCCGCTCGAATCCGGATCGCGAGCCGGCCTTCGACGACGCCGTCGTGGTGCACGAGACCCCGACCGACGTCTGGTGGGAGGCGGCGATCCTGGTGGCGAACCCGGTGCACGGCTACCGCTTCCTGATGGAGGCCGACGACGGCGCCACCTGGTGGCTGACCTCGGCCGGTCTGTCGCACACCGAGACGCGCGACATCGACGACTTCCGGCTGGTGAGCTACGACCCGCCGCCGGCCTGGGGCGCCGAGGCGGTGATGTACCAGGTGTTCCCCGACCGGTTCGCGCGGTCGGCAGAGGCCGATCACCGGCCGGCGCCCGACTGGGCCCTGCCGGCTGCATGGACCGACCCCGTCATCCATGTCGGACCGGGCACCGGCGAGCAGTTCTACGGGGGAGACCTGCAGGGGGTGATCGATCACCTGGATCACCTGGTCGATCTCGGCGTGAACCTGCTGTACCTGACTCCGGTCTTCCCGGCCGAGTCGAATCACCGCTACAACGCGACCTCGTTCGAGCAGGTGGATCCGCTGCTGGGCGGCGATTCGGCGCTGGCCGATCTGGTCGCGGCGGCGCACGCGAGGGGCATCCGTGTGATCGGCGATCTGACCACCAACCACTCGGGCGACAGTCACGAGTGGTTCCGCGCCGCGTACCGGAACCCGGGCTCGCTCGAGAGCGCGTTCTACCTCTGGTTGAACGCCGACCAGTCGGAATACGTCAGCTGGCTCGGCTTCGCCAGCCTGCCCAAGTTCAACTGGCGGGCGGACGAGTTGCAGCGGCGCTTCATCGACGGGGTGGACTCGGTGGTCGCCAAGTGGCTGCAGCCGCCGTACTCGCTCGACGGCTGGCGGGTGGATGTCGCCAACATGACCGGCCGCTGGCGCGACGAGGATCTGAACGAGCAGGTGCGCCGCACGATCCGCCAGACCATGCGCGAGGTCAACCGCGACACCATCCTGATCGGCGAGTCGACCAACGACGCGGCCTCCGATTTTCCGGGCGACGCCTGGCACGGCGCGATGACCTACGCCAACTTCACCCGCCCGCTGTGGAACTGGCTGTCGGTGCCCGGCTCACCGGCGGGCGGCGGCCTCGGCATGACGCTCGGGCGCACCAGCGACTACACGGGAGCCGACTTCTACCGCGCGCATCGCGAGTTCGCGGCCGCGTTCCCGTGGCGCACCCGGCTCAACACGATGAATGCGCTCGACACGCATGACACCCCGCGGTTCCTCACCTCGGCGCTGCCGGGCACGGTGCCGGTGGCGTTCGGACTCGCGGTGACCATGCCCGGCATCCCCGTCGTGTGGGCGGGCGACGAATTCGGCCTGACCGCGTCGGATGGCGAGCAGAGCCGCACGCCGATCCCCTGGGCGTCCATCGGCGACCACGTGGACACCATCGCGCTCTACCGCCGGCTGATCGCGCTGAAACGCGAGCATCCGGCACTGAATGGCGGCGGCATCCGGTGGCTGCACGCCTCGGACGACGCGGTCGCGTTCGTGCGCGAGTCCGCGACCGAGTGCGTGCTGGTGGTCGCCGCGCGGGGCATCACGACGATCGATCTCGACGACGAGTTGCCGGATGACGCACCCCTGATCGAGGGCTCGGTCGCCTTCGAGGGCGGCAGGGTCGCGATCGCCGGCCCGACCTTCGCCGCCTGGGAGCTGCCGGGCGTGGACCTGCCAGCGTGGGACGCCTGAGTCGATCGCCGGGTTCTTTCGGCAACCGGCTTGGATGCTAGGCTGCTGCGGTGCCGCGGCAGGTCCGCGGAGCGCCCCGATAGCTCAGTGGTAGAGCACTTCCATGGTAAGGAAGGGGTCGTCAGTTCAATCCTGACTCGGGGCTCTGCTGGCAGCAGCAAGGCTGAGTAGCTCAGTTGGTGAGAGCGCACGACTCATAATCGTGAGGTCGCGGGTTCGAATCCCGCCTCAGCTACCAGACCCCGATTCCCGCTGCGCGGCGTATATGCCGTGAGCGGCATCACCGGGCGAGCAGCTCTGGGTCGTCCGGGCTCTCGGGCTTGACGGGAGCCTCGACATCGCTCTCGACGAGCGCCTCGCGGATGATGCGCCGAGGGTCGTATTGGCGCGGATCGAGCCGCTTCCAATCCACTTCGTCGTACTCCGGCCCCATCTCCTCGCGGAGGCGGTCTTTGGCTCCATCGGCCAGTTTCATCACGCCCCGCACGATGCGGGCGAGTTGTGCCGCATACGCAGGGAGCCGATCCGGTCCGATCAGGAACACCGCGACGATGGCGATGACGACGATCTTGTCGAAACTCAGGCCGAACGACACGCTGTGCCTCCTCGGCTCGCACGGGGTGACATGTTCACGCGCGGGCGACCTGCGCAGTGAGGCCGTCGACCCGCCGGGCGACAGCGCGATCGTGAAGGGCCGAGACGCCGTATGCGCTGAAGTACAGCGCCACCATCGGGATCGCGAGCAGGAACATCGAGACGATGTCGGCGGCCGGCGTCGCGATCGCCGTGAACAGCGCGATGGCGAGGATCGCCCACCGCCATCCCTTCAGGATGGCCTTCGCCGACAGGATGCCGATGAAGTTCAGGAGAACGAGGAAGACCGGGAGCACGAAGGCGATGCCGGTCGCGAGGATGAGCTTGAGCACGAAATCCAAGTAATACTTGGCGTCGATGATCTGGGTGTCCTGGCCGGGCACGAAGCTCGCCATCAACTCCACGATGTGGGGAAGCACCAGGAATCCCGCCGCGCATCCGGCCAGAAAGAGCGGCACGGCCGAGAAGAAGAATCCGAACACGTACTTGCGCTCGCGGCCGGACAGTCCGGGAACCAGGAACGCGAAGATCTGGTACAGCCAGACCGGGCTCGAGACGACCACGCCGAGCATGATCGCCACCTGGAATCGCACGTCGAAGGCGGCGGTAATGCTGGTGTAGTTGATCGACGAGGTGTGGTGGGCGTGGGCGATGATCATGATCGGCGCGCGCAATTGATCCCAGACCAGGGCCGACAGGAACCAGCCGCCGACCGTGCCGATCAGCACCGAAGCGCCGCCGATGAACAGCCGTTTACGGAGTTCGATCAGGTGCTGCCCGAGGCTCATCCTGCCTTCGGGGTTGGCCTTTCGCCGGGTGCGGCCGGCCACGAGTTAGGGCTTCGCGGACGTGCCGGGCCCGGTGGGAGCCGCGGGGTCTGCCGGGGTCTCGGCGGGGGTCGTGCCGGCCTCGGGAGTGGTGGGCGCGTCCGTCTTCATCTCTTCGCGGAAGATCTTGGTCGACTGACCGATGCTGCGCGCGAGCGCAGGCAGACGCGTTGCGCCGAACAGGAGCACAACGATGAGGGCGATGATGACGAAGTGCCATCCGGTCAGGTTTCCAAGCATGCGCCGAGTGTACCTTCGCCGATTCGAAAAGCAAGCGGGACCTGGGAGCGCCACCGTTGGCCTCCCGATGGCAGGCGGCACGGTATCTCTAAACTGCTGGAAGTATGCCCATTCTGACCAGCTCGAAGGGCGGGTGAATCCCGTGACCGCACCGAAGCGCGCTCGGCCGGTGACCAGAACCGATGTCGCTCGGCGCGCGGGGGTCAGTTCAGCGGTAGTGAGCTACGTGGTGAACTCGGGCCCGCGCAATGTGGCGCCCGAGACGCGGGAGCGCGTTCTTCAGGCGATCGAGGAGCTCGGATACCGTCCCAACGCCACGGCCCGCGCTCTGAAGCGTGGGGTCAGCGAAACGATCGGCTTGATCATCTCCGATATCACGAACCCGTTCTTCTCCGAGTACGCGCACGCCATCGAGGAAGCCGCGGCCGAACGCGGCCTCTCGGTGATCTTCACGAACTCGGCGCTCGCGGGACGCGGCGGCGTGGACATCATGGGCACCGGGGTGGACGTCATGGGCACTGAGGCGGACCTGATCTATCGGATGATCCTGCGTGGCGTCGACGGGCTGCTGCTGGCCAGCATCCTGGACGCGCCGGATCTCGACGTGGCACGAGCCGCCGGGATTCCCGTCGTGCTCCTGGATCGCGCCGTCCCGTTCCCCGGCCACGCCAGCGTCGGGTCGGACTTCCGAGAGGCGTCTCGGATCGCCGTCGAGCACCTGATCTGGCACGGCCACGAGCGCATCGGGATGATCACCGGGTTCACGGGTGGTTCGACCACCGACGATCGCGAACAGGGCTGGAGGGATGCCCTCCAGGAGGCCGGGCTCGATCCCGGGCCTGTCATCCGCGTTCCGTATTCGCGGCCGGGCGGGTTCGACGCGGGCGTCCAACTGCTCGAGTCAGGCGATCGCCCGACCGCCATCTTCGCGCTCTCCGACCAGCAATCGATCGGCTTGATCTACGCCATCCATCAGGCCGGACTACAGGTCCCTGGCGACATCGCCGTCGCCTCGTTCGACGGCTCCGGCGAGTCCGCGTTCAGTTGGCCGCCGCTCACGACAATGCGCCAACCGGTGCGTGAGATGGCTCACGCCGCCGTCGACCTGCTCGGCAAGAACGACCCGGCCAACCACCGGCACTTCACCTTCCAGGCCCCGCTCGTCGTGCGTCAATCCTGCGGCTGCGCCCCCACGACCGAGCACGTCTCAGTCGGGTAACAAGTCGGCTCCCCATCTTTCGTGTCTTGACGCGGCGGATATCTACACGTGTATATTTGGCCGCGCCGGGTGAGCGGCTGAAGCCGCAACTCGATTCGACGTCCACAGCAGTTCGATTACAAGGGAGTAATTCCGAATGAGCAATGAGAATTTGGGCGCTTTCAGCCGTGCGACGGCTGGAACTGTGACCCGCCGTGCCCTGGTTTCCGGCGCCGTCGGGCTGGGCGCATTGGCCGCGCTGGCCGCCTGCACCGGGACGGGCGGGACTCCCGCCACCGCATCCAAGACGCTGACCTTCGGCTCCGGCTCGTCTGACGATGTGCCCAAGCGCGCGTACGCGGCCGTCGTCGATGCCTTCATGAAGAAGAGCGGCGACAAGGTGACCACGAACACGGTCGCCCACAACGACTTCCAGAACAACATCAACACCTACCTGCAGGGCAGCCCGGATGACGTGTTCACCTGGTTCGCCGGCTACCGGATGCGCTTCTACGCCGCGAAGGACCTCGTCGCACCCATCGATGACGTGTGGAAGAAGATCGGCGGCGGCTTCAGCGCCGGCCTTCAGCAGGCCTCGACCGGCGACGACGGCAAGAAGTACTTCGTGCCGAACTACAACTACCCCTGGGGCTTCTTCTACCGCAAGAGCGTCTGGCAGACGAAGGGCTACGAGGTCCCGACCAAGTTCGACGACCTGGTCGCACTCGCGAAGAAGATGCAGGCCGACGGCCTGACCCCGATCGCGTTCGCCGACAAGGACGGCTGGCCGGCGATGGGCACCTTCGACTACATCAACATGCGCACCAACGGCTACAAGTTCCACATGGACCTGACGGCGCACAAAGAGTCGTGGGACCAGAAGAAGGTCAAGGACGTCTTCGACAACTGGAAGCAGCTGCTGCCCTACCAGTCGCCGGATGCCCTCGGACTCACCTGGCAGGAAGGCGCGCAGGCGCTCGGCGCCGGCAAGGCCGGCATGTACCTGCTCGGCTCGTTCGTGACCCAGCAGTTCACCGATCCCGCCGTTCTGGCCGACATCGACTTCTTCCCGTTCCCCGAGATCGCGGTCGAGGGCACGGACTCGGTGGAGGCCCCAATCGACGGACTCATGCTCACCAAGAAGGGCGGCGACAACCAGGCCGCTCGTGACTTCCTGGCGTTCATGGGTTCCCCGGCGGGCCAGGAGGCCTACTTCTCGGTGGACACCTCGAACCTGATGACCGTCAAGGGAGCCGACACCTCGAAGTACTCGGACTTCAACAAGAAGCTGGCCGGGGTGATCGCGGACGCGAAGCACATCAGCCAGTTCTTCGACCGCGACGCGCTGCCCGCGATGGCCAACAACGTCATGATCCCGGCCCTGCAGGGATTCCTGAAGGACGGCACCATCGACACGGCCAACCTCGAGGCTCAGGCAAAAGCCCTCTACGCGGCTCAGTAGAGACACTTATTCCATGACCGCTGCAGTTCGCACAGGCGAACAGGCGACGAAGGCGACGGAGCGGGGGCTCCGTCGCCTTCGGCGGCGTTACAGCCTGCTCAGTCGTCGCGACAAGATCGTCCTCACGGTCATGGTCGCCGTGCCCACCTTGATCCAGCTCGTCCTGGTGTGGATCCCGACGGTGCTCTCGATCCTGCTGTCGTTCGTGCGCTGGAACGGGCTCGCCTTCTCAGACATCCGCCCGGCAGGCATCTCGAACTACCAGTACATCTTCACGACCTACCCGCAGTTCTGGCCCGCCCTGCAGCACAACGTGATCTGGTTGGCATTCCTCGCGGTGATCGCGACCCCGCTCGGGCTGCTACTGGCCGTGGTGCTCGATCAGAACATCCGCGGATCGCGGATCTACCAGAGCATCTTCTTCACTCCGGTGATGCTCTCGCTGGTGCTCATCGGCGTGATCTGGCAACTGTTCTACTCGCAGAACAACGGTCTGCTGAACTTCTTGCTCGGCACCTCGGGCACGCCTCGAGCTGCCGACTGGTTCGGCGACCCCCACCTCAACCTCTGGGCGGCGCTGATCGCCGCGACCTGGCGGCACGCCGGGTACGTCATGATCTTGTACCTGGCAGGGCTGAAGGGAGTCGATCCCTCGCTCCGCGAGGCGGCATCGCTCGACGGGGCCAACGCGTTCCAGACCTTCTTCCGCGTGATCCTCCCGGTCATGCGCCCGATCAACATCGTGATCGTGGTGATCACGATCATCGAATCGCTGCGCGCATTCGACATCGTCTACATCATCAACGGCGGCAAGAACGGGCTGGAGCTGATCAGTGCACTCGTCATCCAGTTCCTGGTCGGTGAGGCGCAGGTGATCGGGATCGGTTCGGCACTCGCGGTGGTGCTGCTGGTGATCTCGCTGGTGCCCATCATCATCTACCTGAGCCGCACCTTCACGAGGAATCAGTCATGACCGCATCGCTGGCGACGAGCACGCCCACCGCCGGGACTGCCGCCCGTGTGACGAAGAAGCAGCGCCCGAAGTACGGGACGCACCTCTTCCTCATCATCATGTCGATTCTGTGGCTGATTCCGCTGGTCTGGGCGGTGTACACCTCGCTGCGGCCGCGGGCCGACACCGAGAAGTACGGGTACTTCAGCATCGCGGGAGCCTTCAACTTCGACAACTTCGTGCAGGCCTGGAACCAGGGCGGCTTCGCGACATACTTCGGCAACTCGGTGATCATCACGGTGCCCACCGTGATCCTGACCCTGCTGTTCGCGTCGATGATGGCGTTCGCGGTGTCGCGGTTCAGCTGGAAGTTCAACATCACGCTGC
>Ga0070667_100005592_pt1 | contig 10496 bp, 8 predicted proteins | sample KBSS33metaG_FD_64659 | JGI IMG/M metagenome (GOLD analysis project Ga0070667, IMG submission 64659) | Switchgrass rhizosphere microbial communities from Kellogg Biological Station, Michigan, USA - KBS S3-3 metaG | ecosystem: Host-associated > Plants > Roots > Rhizosphere > Soil ...
AGCCCCATCGTCATCATGAGGTCGTTGTTGCCTTTTTCGTTCATCAGGCGGGCCATCGCGACTGTTCCGCCTGCACCGATGACGTTGAAGACCTCGACGCGGCCGGTGATCTTGTCGTCCTCCATGATCTTCACGGCGGTGCGCGCGGTGAGGTCATAGCCGCCGCCGGGGCTGTTCGGCACCATCATCCGAAGTCGGTGCAAGCCCGTCTGTTCGCCACGCGTTACGCCGCACGCCGTGACCAGCGCCGCGATCAGCGCGAGTATTAGCGCGATCTTCCGCGCACGTGATTTCACGTCGTCCCCAATCGCTGGTTTGTGATGCTCAGCAATACTGGACCCGAACAGTGATGCAGGTCACTGATGAGTACGCAAAGGACGTATTGGTCATTGTGAACACGGTGCGGCCCCGATGGTCACCGGCACGCGGCTTTCGCAGCCTCGCGGGACAGTTCCTGGTGTTTCAGGTGCTGGTGGTGGCGGTCGTGCTGGTGGCCGTGGCGGCGGTGTCGGTCGCGCAGTCGACGCGCGAGTTTCGGGAGGTGCGCGGGCAGCGGATGATCGCGGTCGCCGAGAACATGGCGTCGACGCCGATCGTCCGCGACCGATACGGCGATCCGTTCGCAGGCAAGGTGCTTGCACCGGAGGTGGACCGCGCCGTGGCACTGTCGGGCGCGGGTTTGGCCGAGATCCTCAGCCCCGATGGAACCGTGCGGGTGTCCTCGGATCCGTCGCGTGTCGGCCAGCGGATGGACCTCGGCGCGAGCCGGGCCGACGAAGGCCGGGCATGGTTCGGCGACGACAACATCGACGGCGCGCACAACCTGGTGGGCCAGGTGCCGATTCTGTCCACCGACGGTGATGTGCTTGCGGTCGCGTCGGTGAGCGAGGCGTATCCGTCGGTGTGGGAACTGCTCAGCGGGGCCGGCGAACGGCTGCTGATCTACCTCGGCCTTGGTGCGGCGCTTGGCCTGCTGGCGTCGTGGCTGCTGTCGCGGCGGATCAAGCGGCATACCCGGGGGCTGGAGATCGCCGAGATCGCGAGCCTGGCCGAACATCGAGAAGCGTTGCTGCACAGCATCCGTGAGGGCGTGGTGGCGGTGAACAACGAGGGCGACATCACCCTGCTCAACGACAGCGCGCAGGACTTGCTCGGTGTCGGGCCGTCGGCGGTCGGGCGTAGCGTCGACAGCGTCGGCCTGGAACCCGCGGTGGTGGAATTCCTGCTGTCCGGCGAGGACGGCCGTGATGTCGTAATCGCAACCAGGACAAGGGTTTTAGCGCTCAACCGGCGGGCAGCGACCAGTCAGGGTCAGCGGATCGGGACCGTGACGACGATGCGCGACAGCACCGAACTGGCTGCGTTGCAGGGTCAGCTGTCGTCGCACAAGAGCGTGACGGACACGCTGCGCGCACAGACACACGAGTTCGCCAACCAGCTGCACACGATCTCGGGCCTGGTGCAGTTGGGCGAATACGACTCGGTGCGGGATCTGGTCGGAGCGCTGACGCGACGCCGCGCGGAGATCAGCGACGCTGTGACACAACGGATTTCCGATCCGGCGGTTGCGGCGCTGTTGATCGCGAAGACGACGCTGGCCGCGGAGAGTGGCGTATCGCTGGCGATCGCGCCGGAATCTCACCTTTCCGCATTGGATCCGGCGCTCGCCACGGATGTGATCACGTTGCTGGGCAACCTGATCGACAATGCGGTCGACGTTTCGGTCGGCGCAGATCCGGCGGACGTCACGGTGGCTCTGCAGGACCACGACGGGCTGACGATTGCGGTGGCCGATTCCGGACCCGGCGTGCCAGAACATCTTCGCGAGGCCATCTTCGCTCGTGGGGTCACCTCGAAACCCGATGTCCCGGGCGGTCGCGGTATCGGCCTGGCTCTGGTACGTCTGGTCAGCGCACAGCATGGCGGGACGGTGGAAGTCAGCGACAGTCCCTCCGGTGGTGCCTTGTTCGTGGTGCGGCTGCCGGTCGGGACGGCCGTGGTGGTGGCGGAGAGGGCTGCGCATGCGTGACGTGCTGGTGGTCGACGACGACTTCATGGTCGCCGAGATACATCGCCGGTTCGTCGAGCAGGTCGACGGATTTCGCGCGGTGGGCGTCGCACGCACAGGGACCGAGGCGCTGTCGGCGGCGCGCGAACTGCGCCCACAGCTGATCCTGCTCGACGTGTACCTGCCCGACATGACTGGTCTGGAAGTGTTGCAGCGCTTGCGATCCGAGGGCGATCGGGTTGGCGTCATCATGATCACCGCGGCGCGCGAACTCGACACGGTCAAGGGCGCCCTGGACGGCGGGGCCGCGGATTACTTGATCAAGCCGTTCGAATTTCCGCAGTTGAAGGCGAAGCTGGATGCGTTCGCGGCGCGGGCCGATGCGCTGGAGTCAGCTGGCGGTGTCGACCAGTCGTTGATCGACTCGCTGTTCGGCGGGCCCGCCGCCGCATCGCCTCAGGAGATGTTGCCCAAGGGCCTCGGCGCCGAGACAGGTCGGCTGGTGTTGGACGCGGTGCGCGATGCCGGGGAGGTATCGGCAGCGGAATGCGCTGACCTGGTGGGTATTTCGCGGGTCAGCGCACGCCGCTACCTCGAGCATTACCTCAGCACCGGCGCCTTGGAACTGCGACTGCAGTACGGCGTCGGGCGGCCAGAACGGCGATACCGTTCGGTGCGCTAGATGTTCGCCTGGAACCAAAGGACGATGTCGGAGAGTTCGGTGAAGCGCCACGAGCCAGCGGTTTGGAATTGAAAGAGGTTCTCACCAGGAGAGACGACGTTTGCCGCGACAACCTCCTGGATGGCGCGGATCGGTGGGTCTTGTGCGCCGCTGGCCTGCCAGGTCCAGACGACCTCGCCGTTGATCAGAATGTTCAACTCCATGTCATCGGAGGTGTCGACCTTGAACATGAAGTTGAGAACGCAGCGCGATCCCGCATCGATGTTGCCGGGAACGCTGAACTTGATCGGGTTGGTGCTGCCATCGTCGACCTTCCAGGCATCCCGAATGATCACGTAGTCGGCGACTCTCGCCATTTCCCCTCCTAGTGTGGGTTTGGTAGTTACGGGGACAATTTCAGCCCCGACGTGCTCGCTTGGCTGGGGTAGTGGACTACGTATTTCCTCAGCACTCAGGTACCTGGGGCACCCGATGATCTGCCGAAATCTGCGACCGATTTCGGCTGTGTGCGTTCCGTTCTCGTCGCCGGACCGAGCGCTGCGACCCTTCGCTAGAAGGGTGGATCGTCGTCGACTGGTTGTGGGGCCGGTGGTGGTTTCCAGTCTGGTGGGAGTTCTTCCGGTTCGAAGGGGTCGTTGATCCAGGTCGAGAATGGGCTGGTGCTGTGTTGTCTGCCTTTGAAGAAGATCAGCCAGCGCCGTGATTGGTTGCGCCACTTACGCAGCTCGATTTCGCGTTTGACGGCGTAGTTGACCCGCCGATTCTCGGCGTTGACCGGCCGCTGCTCACCGAGCTTGGCCCGCGCACGCGTAATGCGCTTGGCCTTCTCCCTTGCGTGGTTGCGTTTACGCGGGTGGGCGCTCGACACGCCTGACGCAGTTGCGGGAACAAGTCGAACCCGGCCGGGGTGGTTGTGTATCGGCGGCCGGTCGGTGAGGTCCACACGATGCTGCCATCAGCCAACTGGTCATCACGCCAACCACCGGTCCCACTATGGAAGGTTTTGAGGCGGTGATGGCCGCGGCAGTAACAAGCCAAATCCCAGAACACTGTCCATCCCCCGCTTTTGGGGTCGGCGTGGTTGAACGGCACCGTGTGGTCCAGATCGCATATTGCGGCCTTGCGGTCGCAACCCGGGAACCGACACGTCAAGTCCCGACACCGAATCCAACGCTCCAAAGCTGCGGACGGCTGATAACGCAGCGCCTCTTCAGCGGTGGGCGCTGGGCATTCCACCGGCCGGATGGATGCTGTCTCTGCAAGTTCGCGGACCTGTTCGGCGTCGATGACGCCGTAGCCCTCCAGATACCCGGGCTGCTCACTGTCACCAGCAACGGTGGCTTCGGTGGCGATCACATTCAGCACCGTGGCCACACCACCACCCGCCGACTCAGCCGCGGCGGCACGCGACGGGCAGTCGGGCTGCCCACAATCACAGGCCAGATTGCGGCGCTCGCAGAGTGCGGTGATCGCATCGGCGCGGCGCTGGGTCACGGTGCGCGAATCGGTGGCACACACCGCGTCGGCCAGCCGGGAGAGCGTCTGATCGAACAGTGCGGCAGCGGTGGCCGGCAGGCTGCCCCGGACTTGGGCGGTGCCGTCGGGCATCGGAGTGACTGTCAGGTGGCGTTCGTCATGGGCGCGTACCCGGCGTTCCTTGACCGCAGCAGGGTCGATCACGCGTACCGCGGCATCGACTGCGTTGATGATGCGCCGCCGCGACCAGCACTGCCATCTGCTGATCCGCTGGGCCAGCGCGGCGTCCAACTGCGCCACCAAGACGGGGTCAGTCACCAGGTCGGTGCGCGCGATGATCAGCGCCACCGTGCGCCAATCAGTGGCACCTTCGGCCAGCAGCGCAGCGATTTTGGGCAGCCGGACATCGAGTGCCTCTGCTTGGCCGACCAGATGCTGAGCACTCATCGCCGACAGGTTCATCGCCGCCGAAACCTCGGCGGTGGTGCGGGCGAAGCCGGTGATCATCGACCACCCCGGATCCGGATCGACGTTCTCGGCCTCAGCGGTGCGCAATACCAACAAGGCCGCGATCGCCGCGCACCGGCGCGCCATCAGCGCCGACTCCTGACGCTGGCTGGTCTCGATCTCCCCGACCAAAACATCCGCGCCAGCATCTTCGAACATGTGTTCGATTATGCCACTGCGGTCCGACAAAAATTGAGTTGTCCACAAGCTGGGCTAGGACGTGAAATTACGACGCATGGTCAGCGAAGTGGTGTTCATCGCAGGACGCTCTGGCGCCGGAAAGACCAGCGTCGCTTTCGAAATCCATGCCCAGCTGAGTACGGCCGGAGTATCGCATTGCCTGATCGACGGCGACTTTCTCGACATGGCGTATCCGCCTCCATGGGAGCACAATCTCGCCGAACGCAATCTCACGGCGATGTGGGAGAACTACCGAGCTCTGGGCTACCGCCGCTTGATCTACACCAACACCATCAGCGTGCTGCCCGACGCGATAGATCGATTGACCACCGCGATGGGCGATAACCCGCGAGTCGTCGCAATCTTGCTCACGTGTACGGATGCCACCGCCCGACAACGCCTGGGCCGCCGCGAAATTGGCTCGGCATTGGATGGACACCTCACATTCAGTGCGCACATGGGGTGCCCCGATTGCAAGCGAGCGCCGCAGACATCATCGACCGCACGAATTGGCTCACAACCTGCCCGTGAGCCGATCGCGATACGACCGGCCGTCGGGGTCATAGATCATCCGATAAGCCGGCTCGGCCCACAGCCGCGTCAGTACACCGAGCCGTTCGGGGTTGTGCGTTCGCAGCCGGCCCGGCGGACGCGGTCCACGGCAACCCGACGCGTACCACGCATCCAACGCCTCGGCGGCAGCCACCATCGCGTCAACCGCCGCGTCCGTATCGGCCAGTCGATCGTCATCGTCAAGATCCAAGTGTTCACGCATCAGCCGCAGCCGAAGGTCGCGCGCGAACTCGCCGGTGTCATCCAGTACGGCACAAGACAATTCGCTGTCATGTGTCCACGACCGCCTGTTGAAGTTGTCGCTCCCGACGCATGCCCAGACGTCATCGACTACGCATACCTTTGCGTGCACGTACACCGGCGTGCCCTGATGGTTCTCCACATCGAACACATGCACCCGCTGCGGGCTGGCCGCCTTGCACGCATCGATCGCCTGCCGCCGACCAATCATGTTGGGCGGCAGGGACAGTCGCCCGTCGACATCCGGGAACCGCGGCACCACCGCAACGAGGTGCAACTCCGGGTTGTCCGCCAGCGCGCGGGCGAACAGCTGCGCGACCCGCTTCGACCACAGGTACTGATCCTCCAAATAGATCAGCCGTCGTGCGCGTCGCACCGCCTTGCTGTATCCCCGCGCCACGCTGCGTTCCCCACGCGGCGCGAAGTCGTATTCGAAATGCGCGTCGGGATAAGTGCGCAACACCTGCACAGCGTGCGGGCCGCACTCCGGCGGGTCCGGCGGTTGCGCCGGCAGCCTGCCCGCCTTCAGGTCCGCGCCGCGCAGCTTGTCTGTGATCCATGCGATCGGCGACAACGTGTCCAACGGCGCGGGATCGTTCCACCGTTCCCGGAACGTCAGATCCAGGGCTCCGACCACCGGCCCCTGGAGCCGCAACTGCACATCGTGCCACGGCGGATGCTCGCCATAACGCGGCGACATCTGCACCGCCTGCCGGTCACCGCGATGCGCCGCGTCGTCACGGCGCGAGTGGCACAGGTCGATCCCGCCCGCGAACGCCACGTCCCGCGACGGCTCCCCCGGATGCCGCAGCACCACCAGCTTCTGATGGTGCGAACCACCGAACCGGACCCGCTGATCGAGCAGCACCTCGCCACCGGCCTCTTCGATCGCCTCGCCGAGGTGCTGGTTCTCTTCCTCGCTGTAGGCGAACTTGTCCAGGTGTGAGCGCCACACCAACCCCTTCACCACGACGCCGCGCTTGGCTGCCGCGGTGAACAATTCCCGGATGGTCGGCCCGTCGTCGCGCATCTTCTGGTCCGGGTCGCCGCGCCAGTCGGTGAAGAACAGGTGGTCCCCCGCTTCCAGCGCCTCCACCTCGGTGGCCAGGCGGTCGAAGTAGGTCGCGCCGTGAATCAACGGCTCAACCCGATTGCCTTCACACCACGCCGGAAGTTTCGACGCGGGATTGCCGCGTTCTGCTTCTGTGAGAAACCAATCGGTCCGATCCGACATTTCGTGGGATTGCCCAATTGACGCGGAAGTTAACCAGCGGGATTCACAACCGGCGCCTGACGCGGTCGAGATACGACCGGCCGTCCGGGTCGTAGAGCAACCGGTACACCGGTTCGGCCCACATCCGGTTGATTGGATGAAGCCGTTCGGCCTTGTGCACCCGCAGCCGCCCCGGCGGACGCGGTCCCAACCCGCCCGACTCGTACCACCTATCCAACTCCTGCGCAGACGCGACGATCTCGCCAACCGCGCTGGCCGGATCGACCAAGCCGCCGTCCTCGCTGCCGTCGGCTGCCCGGTCCAAATGCTCTCGCAGCAAGCGCAATCGAAGGTCACGCGCGAACTCACCACTGTCATCCACCACCGCACACGACAGCTCGCTGTCATGCGTCCACGACCGCCTGTTGAAGTTGTCACTGCCGATACAGGCCCACTCATCGTCGAGAACACACACCTTGGAGTGCACGTATACCGGTGTGCCCTCGCGGTTTTCGACGTCGAACACATGCACGCGGCCAGGCCCCGCACGGCGGCACTCATCGATCGCCAGATGCCTGCCGACCAACGTCGGCGGCCCGCCCAGTCCGCCCTCCAAGTCGAAAAACCGCGGCACCACCGCAACCAGATGCAGCTGCGGGTTGGCTGTCAACGCATCGACGAACAGCTGCGCGACCTCTTCTGACCAAAGATATTGATCCTCAAGGTAAATCAAACGTTTCGCGCGCTGAACCGCCTTCGTGTACCCGCGCGCGATGCTGCGCTCCCCGCTCTTGGCGAACTCGTAATGGAACAGCGCGTCGCCGTACGTACGCAGCACCTGCACTGTGTGCGGTCCGCACGGCGGCGGATCCGGCGGCTGCTCCGGCAACGGGCCCGGCGTCACGTCCGCGCCCTGAGCCTTGTCGCGTATCCATCCGATCGGGTCCAGCAGATTCAACGGAGCCTTCGACGTCCACCGTTCGCGAAAGGACGTGTCCAACGCACCGACGACCGGACCGCGGAGCTCCAGTTGCACGTCGTGCCAGGGCGGCGTGTCCCCGTAGCGATTCGACATCCGCACCGCCTGCGGATCGCCGAGGTGCGATGCGTCGTCGCGCCGGGAGTGGCACAGATCGATGCCGCCGGTGAACGCGACATCGAGCGTCGGGTCATCGGGGTGCCTGATGACGACCAGTCGCTGATGGTGTGACCCGCCGATGCGGACGCGCTGATCGAGCAGCACCTCGCCGCCTGCTCGCTCGATCGCTTCGCCCAGATGGCGATTCTGCTCCTCGTTGAACTGGAACCTGTTGGGATGTGAGCGCCACATCAGCCCCTTGACGATGACTCCCCGCTCCGCCGCCGCACGGAAAAGTTCTCCGACCGTAGGGCCGTGCTCGCGCAGCTTCTGGTCGGCGTCCCCACGCCAGTCGGCGAAAAACAGATGATCGCCAGGGCCAAGCGCCTCGACTTCGGTGACGAGACGGTCGAAGTAGGCCGCCCCGTCGATCAGCGCCTCCGCCCGACTGCCCTCCGACCATGCAGGCAGGTCCGAATCGGGATTACCCCGCTGCGATTCCGTGAGAAGCCAGTCGGTCAGCTTGGACACACTGTTGGATACCCAGAAACGCGTAATCCCGCGCGCGGCTCTGCAAAACTCCGGGCATGACCGCCGTACGGCGTTTTCTCGCGATCACCGGCGCCCTCGTCACACTGACCGGCTGCGTGCCAGGCGCATTACCGACCGCCACGCCGACGTCGACCACCGACACCGCCAAGGCCGACGCCGTGATGCGGATCGTGCGCGACACCATGGCCGAAAAGCATCTGAAGGCCGTCATCGTGCGCGTGACCATCGACGGCAAGGAAGTCGTCACCCAAGCCGTCGGCGAATCGATGACCGGTGTGCCCGCGACGACGGCGATGCATTTCCGCAACGGCGCCGTCGCCATCTCGTACGTCTCCACGTTGCTGCTCAAGCTCGTCGACGAGAAGAAGGTCAGCCTCGACGACAAGCTGTCGAAGTGGCTGCCCGAGATACCCCACGCCGACAAGGTCACGCTCGGCCAGCTCGCCCAGATGACATCGGGCTACGTCGATTACGTCATCGGCAATACCGCGATGAACAACGCCCTGTACGCAAACCCGTTCCGGCGCTGGACCGTCCACGACCTCCTCGGGTATGCCATCAACCAGCCGCTGCTCTATGAACCCGGCACCAACTGGAACTACGCGCACACCAACTACCTGCTGCTCGGCATGGCACTCGAGAAGGCCACGGGCCAAGAGATGTCGAAACTGTTGTCGGACAAGGTGCTTCGTCCACTCGGGCTGACCAACACGGACAACAACCTGACCCCGGAGATTCCGTCGCCCGCGCTGCACGCGTTCAGCTCCGAGCGCCGCGCCTTCCTCAAGATCCCAGCGGGCACATCGTTTTACGAGGAGTCGACGTTCTGGGACCCGTCATGGACGATCACCCACGGCGCGATCCAGACCACCAACATCTACGACATGGAAGCGACGGCGGTGGGAATCGGCTCGGGCCGGCTACTCAACACCGACTCCTACAAGAAGATGGTTTCAACCGGCCTGCGCGGCAAGACTCACAAACAGCCCGGTTGCACCACCTGCGACGAGATGACCGACGCCTACACCTACGGCCTCGGGATCGTCATCACGGGCAACTGGCTGCTGCAAAACCCGATGTTCGGCGGCTACGGCGCGATCGAGGCGTACTTACCTTCTCAGAAGATCGCAATCGCCGCCGCGGTCACGTTCAACCCCGAAGCGTTCGACGACCAGGGCGACTACGACAACGCCGCCGATCCGTTGTTCCGCAAGATCGCTGCCGAGCTTGCCCCCGAGGATGCGCCACCCCTGCCGCCAAAGAAATAATGTCTCCCGTGGCACCCAAGGTCTTATTTCTGGTCAACGAACACCTCGCGACCGAAGCCCTGCTCGGCGACGCGTTCACCGAATCCGGTTTCGACGTTGACACCTTCGAAGTGGTGCCAGCCGAACGCATCGACAGCCCCGCGGGCGACGTGACGTTCCCCGACCCGGCCGGCTACGACGTGATCGTTCCTCTCGGCGCGCGCTGGCCGGTGTACGACGAGGCGTTGCAACGCACATGGGTGGGCGCCGAAACCCAACTCGTGCGCGACGCCGCCGATGCCGGGGTCGCATTACTTGGCGTGTGCTTCGGGGGTCAGCTTCTGGCCCAGGCCTTCGGCGGCTCGGTGGCGCGGTCGACCGTGCCGGAAATCGGTTGGTACGACGTCGAAACCGACAACCCCGATCTGGTGCCGGGTGGGCCCTGGTTTCAATGGCACTTCGACCGATGGACATTGCCGCCCGGTGCCACCGAGATCGCAAGGACGGCGAACTCGTCGCAGGCGTTCGTCCTCGGTCGTGCCCTCGCGCTGCAGTTTCACCCGGAGATCGACACGAAGCTGCTCGACGTGTGGCTGGCCGACGACCGCGACGGCGAGGTGGTCCAAGCCGGCCTGAGCCACGACGAATTACGTGAGCGCACAACCGAACTCGCCGACGACGCCGACAACAGAATTCGCGGCCTGGTACGCGGCTTCCTGACACACGTGGCGCGTCAGCCC
>Ga0070667_100005611_pt1 | contig 10479 bp, 8 predicted proteins | sample KBSS33metaG_FD_64659 | JGI IMG/M metagenome (GOLD analysis project Ga0070667, IMG submission 64659) | Switchgrass rhizosphere microbial communities from Kellogg Biological Station, Michigan, USA - KBS S3-3 metaG | ecosystem: Host-associated > Plants > Roots > Rhizosphere > Soil ...
CCCGACGCAGAGAGCAGCAATCGAACGGCGGGATTCAGCAGCGTTGCGTAGGACATTTGTCTGGTGGACGGCGCTGCCGGTGCTGCTAGCCGCGGCGGCACCCGCCAGCGGCCAGAGCACGGACGCCAGCGCGGCGCAAACCGCGCAGACCACGACGATCGAATTCAGCGCCGATGGCGTCAGCTATGACAGCGGTGCTGACATCGTCACCGCCAGCGGCGCTGTGCGCATGTCACGCGAGGGCAATTACCTCGCCGCCGACCAGGTTGTGTGGAACCGCAAGACCGGCGAGGTCCGCGCCCAGGGCAGTGTGGTCATGGTCACCCCGCAGGGCGACAAGCTGATTGGCGAGGATGTCGTCCTCACTGACACCCTGCGCGACGGCACCGTGCACAACCTGCTGGTCGTGCTCGACAGCGGTGGGCGGATCGCCGCGGCGCAGGGCATACGCAAAGGCGACGTCACCACGCTTGAAAATGCGATTTATTCGCCCTGCCCGGTGGCCACCCCCAGCGGCTGCCCGCGCCGCCCAAGCTGGTCGATCACCGCCGCGCAGGTGATCAACGACCCGGCCCATCAGCGCGTCCAGTTCCGCGGCGGGCGCCTGCAATTGTTCGGGATCAATCTACCGTTGCTCCCGGTGTTCAGCGTCGGCACGTCGACGGACGGGACCACGGGCGTGCTCGTCCCCGACATTTCCTATTCGACCAAGAAGGGGTTCGAGGTTGCCGTCCCCTATCATTGGCAAATCTCGCCCAACCGCGATCTGACCGTCACGCCGCACATTTACTCGGGCGTGCTGCCGGCAATCGAAGGCAAGTACCGCCAGCTCAATAGCCTGGGCGCCTTCCAGCTCGGCGGATTTCTGACCTACGGCACGATCGAAAGCGCCGACCCGGACACCACCGAAACCGAAGGCCGCGACGTCCGCGCCTATGTCGAGGGCAATGGCCGGTTCCAGCTGGACCCGGTGTGGAGCATCACCGGCGCCTTCCGCTGGGCCACTGACAAGACCGTGACCCGGCGCTACGACATCACCCGCGACGACCGCCTGCGCAATTTCGTCAATGCTGAGCGGATCACGCCCGATTCCTACATTTCGATCGCCGGCTGGGCGTTCCAGGGCCTGCGGGTCGACGATGTCCAAAAGCAGATCCCGATCGCGCTGCCGGCGATCGATGCCCGGGTCCGGCTCGGCGACGAGATTCTCGGCGGAAAAATCGAACTCCAGGCCAACAGCCTGTCGATCATCCGTATCAAGGGCCAGGACACACAACGCGCGTTTGCCAGTGCGCAATGGGATCTGCGTCGCCTGACTCCGTGGGGCCAGGAAATCGACCTGACCGCGTTCGCCCGGGGCGACGTCTATCATACCGACAATGCCGAAAGCACACCGGTCGCGAGCTATGCCGGCACCGATGGCTGGCATTGGCGCGGGATCGGCGCCCTCGCCGCGGATATCAAATGGCCTTTCGTCGGCCCGGCGTTTGGGGGGATCCAGCGGATCGTCCCACGGGTCCAGCTGGTGCTGACGCCACCGACCCCGAACATGGATATCCCCAATGAGGATGCACGGTCGATCGACCTCGAGGACAGCAATCTGTTCGCGCTCAACCGCTTCCCGGGATACGACCGATGGGAAGACGGGTCGCGCATCACCTACGGTCTCGACTGGTCGCTCGATCGCCCGAACCTGTCGATCCTGACGACTATCGGCCAAAGCTATCGCATCACCCGGCGGCCGGGGATTTTCCCCGAAGGGACCGGCCTGACCGACCGCGCGTCCGATATCGTCGGTAGAACCCGGGTGCGGTTCGGGCGGCTGATTGACATCACCCACCGCTATCGCATCGACAAAAGCACTTTTACGTTTCGCCGCAACGAGCTCGACCTGACGATCGGGTCCGAACAAACTTACGCCCAGATCGGCTATCTCCGCCTCAACCGTAATATCGATCCGGCAATCGAGGATTTGCGCGACAAGGAGGAGCTGCGGGTCGCCGGGCGGGTGAAGTTCCGCCGCTACTGGTCGATCTTCGGCGCGACCGTGATCGACCTCACCGACAAGACCGAGGACCCGTTCTCGCTGGCCGACGGCTACACGCCTGTGCGCAATCGGCTGGGCATCGCTTACGAAGACGAGTGCCTGGAGCTTGGCCTCACGTGGCGGCGCGACTATGAGCACATCGGGGCGTTCCGAAAGGGGAGCACTTTCGGCTTTCATTTGGCTCTGAAAGGGCTTGGCCGCTAAGCCTGCGTTCAGCGGGCTTGGATAAATGCATTCACCTATCGGGCTGGGAAGTAAGGAAAACCGCATCGTGGCATTAGCTTTTGATCGAATCTCGACGCGCGTCTGGTATGCCGCTGCGCTGGCCCTTGGAACCGCGACCGCAGCGGTGGCTCAGCAGGAGGCGCCGCCGGCCACACCCGCGCCGAGCAGCACGAGCACTCTTAACCTGCCCACGAACCCACAGGTGTTCGGCTCCGCGATGCCGTCGGTCATCAAGGCGACCGCGATCATCAACAGCGAAGTCGTGACACAAACGGATATCGATCAGCGGCTGGCCCTGCTCGCGCTTGCCAATGGCGGCAAAATTCCAGCGGAGGAGGTCGACCGGCTGCGCCAGCAGGTGCTGCGCAACCTGATCGACGAGACGCTCGAAATCCAGGCAGCCAAGGCGGAAAAGATCACGATCAAGCCGACCGATATCGACAAGACGCTTCAGCGCGTCGCGGCGAACATCAAGCAGACCCCGGAACAACTCGCGGCGTTCCTCGAAACCCAGAATTCATCGATCAAGACGCTGCGCCGGCAGATCGAGGGCGAACTTGCCTGGCAGCGACTGCAGCGGGCCAAGATCGAAAGCGGTGTCAGCGTCGGCGATGACGAGGTCAAAGCGGTGCTCGACAAGCTCAATGCCTCGAAAGGCACCGAAGAATATCACGTTGGCGAGATCTTCCTAACCGCGGCCGGGGGAACCGAACAGCAGGTGATGGCCCAGGCCAACCAGATCCTCGATCAGTTGAAAGCCGGCGGCTCGTTCGCGGCTTATGCCCGGCAATATGGCCAGTCGTCGGTCGCTCCGGTGGGCGGTGACCTTGGCTGGGTGCGGCCGGAAATGCTCCCGGACCCGATCGCAACCACGGTACGGCAGATGGCTCCAGGGACAATCAGCAGCCCGATCCCCAACTCGGGCGGCGTGTCGATCATCGCGCTTCAGGACACGCGCAAGATCCTGACGCGCGACCCGCGCGACGCGGTCCTCAGCCTCAAGCAGGTCTCGGTCAATTTTCCCAAGGGGACAACCCGCCAGCAGGCCGAGCCGGTCGTGTCGAGTTTCGCCGAAGCCGCGCGCAACGTCGGCGGCTGCGGCGGCGCCGATAAGATGGCGGCCGATTTCCATGGCGAGATCGTGCAGCAGGACGCGGTCAAGATGCGCGATCTTCCGCCCGCGCTCCAGCAATTGATGATGCCGATGCAGGTCGGTCAGGCAACCCAGCCGTTCGGTTCGCTCGACGAGGGCGTCCGAGTGCTGGTGATCTGCGGCCGCGACGAGACCGATCCGACGGCGCCGAGCTATGACACGGTCTACAACCAGAAAATGGAGGAGCGCGTCACCCTGCGCTCCAATCGCTATTTGCGCGACCTGCGGCGCGATGCGGTGATCGAATTCCGCTAGAGCCAGAATTCCGATAGACGCGGCAATCGTGGCGTCCGTCCCCTCAGAACCGATCGCGATCTCTCTCGGAGATCCGGCAGGAATCGGCCCCGAGATCCTCGCGAAATGCTGGGATAATCGCGGGACGTTCGGCCTGCCGCCGTTTGTCGCGATCGGCGATCCCCGCTCGATCGCGGCGGTCTGGGACGGCCCGATCGAAATCATCGACGATCCGCGCGAAGCCGATTCCTCGTTCGACATCGGCCTGCCGTTGATTCAACTGATGTCGGCGGAAGAAGACACGCCTGGTCATCCGAGCATTGCCGGGGCGCATTGCTCGCTCGACGCACTCGAACTCGCGGTCGGCCTGGCGCGGTCCGGCTCGGCCGCGGCGGTGGTCACCGGCCCGGTCGCCAAGGAGCAGTTGTATGCGATCGGCTTCGCCCATCCCGGCCAGACCGAATTCGTCGCCGAACGCTGCGGTGTGTCGTCGGCCAATGTCGCGATGATGCTCGCCGGCCCGACCCTGCGGACGATTCCCGCCACGACCCACCTCCCGCTCATCGACGTCGTCGCGCAGCTGACCAGCGCCCTGATCGAATCGCGCGGCCGAGCCGTGCTTCGCGGGCTTCAGCGTAATTTCGGCATCACCGATCCGCGCCTCGCGGTGGCCGGCCTCAACCCCCACTCGGGCGAAGGTGGGACCCTGGGCCGCGAGGAAATTGAGATCATCGAACCGGCGATTGCCGCGCTCACCGCGGAGGGCTGGCGGGTGACGGGTCCCCACCCGGCAGACACCTTGTTCCATGCCTCGGCGCGCGCGAATTACGATGCCGCTTTGTGTATGTACCACGACCAAGCTTTGATCCCGGTCAAGGCAATCCATTTCGAGGACGCGGTCAACGTGACGCTCGGCCTGCCGATTGTCCGCACCGCGCCCGACCATGGCACCGCGTTCGACATCGCCGGGCAGGACAAGGCCGATCCGCGCCCGATGGCAGCGGCGATCCGTATGGCGGCCGAATGCGCGATCCACCGCGCCGCCGCCACGTGAACGGAGAGCCGGAGCCGCTCCGCGACGTCATCGCCCGCCACGGGCTCAGCGCGAGCAAGGCGCTCGGCCAGAATTTCATCCTCGACCGCCAATTGCTCGCGCGGATCGCGGCGATCCCGGGACCGCTCGACGGCGCGACGGTCTATGAAGTCGGTCCCGGCCCGGGCGGATTGACGCGGGCGTTGCTCGACACAGGAGCAAAGGTTGTCGCGGTCGAGCGCGACCGGCGCTGCATCGCCGCGCTGGCCGAGCTAGAAGCGGAATTTGGCGACCGGCTGCGGGTGATCGAAGGCGATGCGCTCAAACTGGACGAACGCGCCGAGGTTGGCGACGGCGCGCACGTTGTCGCCAACTTGCCGTACAATATCGGCACCGCGCTGCTGCTGCGCTGGCTTGCAGCGGATCCGTGGCCGCCGTGGTGGCGGTCGCTGACCCTGATGTTCCAGAAAGAAGTCGCCGACCGCATCGTCGCCGCGCCGAACAGCGAAGCCTACGGGCGCCTGTCGGTCGCGGCGCAATGGCGCGCCCGGCCGCGGATCGCGCTGACCGTCAACCGCTCGGCTTTCGTCCCGCCGCCCAAAGTCACATCGGCAGTCGTGCATATCCTGCCTGCCGAGGCACCGGCCGGTGTCAATTCAAAGGTCATGGAGCAGGTGACCGAAGCGGCGTTCGGCCAGCGCCGCAAAATGCTCCGGTCGAGCCTCAAGCGAATGCCGAATGCGCTCGCCGCACTCGATAGTCTGGGAATCAATTCTGAGCGACGTGCCGAAACGCTCACCATCGACGAATTCGTGAACCTAGCGAAAGCCCTGACTTAATTCGACTTGGGCGTCGCCGGTGCCTTGGCCGATGCGACCGACGGTCCGCGGGTGATGGCGGCGGACAGTTGCGCCAGTTGCGGGCAACCCTTGGTGCAGATCGTCTGCAGCTTCTGCAAATTGGCCTGCGCCCGCGCGAGCGCGCCGAGCTCGACCATCGCTTCGCCCTGGACGGCGATCGCGTCGGGATCGTTGGGTTCGAGCAGCAGCGCCTTGTTGGACATGCGAATCGCCTTGCCGAACAGCCCCTGCTTATCGGCGACGCGAGCGAGATCGACGAACGCCCAGCGGTTGCGCGGATCGACCGCCAGCGCGGCTTCGAATGCGTCCTCGGCCTGTTCGAGCTTGCCGGCGCCGAGCAAGGCTTCACCCTGATGCTGCAGCGCCACCGATTGCTGCGCGATCTGGTCGTCCGACTTCTGGCCTGCGACCGGCGAGGACAAGACGAGAGCAGCGAAACCTACCGCAAGTACAGGAGCAAAAAGGCGCATTCTATTCTCTCCACATTCCCGGTCGTCCTAGCATGGTCGACCAAGCCGCGCGACGAAAAACCCGTCCGTTCCGTCGTGCCCTGGCGTTAACAATCGACCGGCGCCATCCGGACGTCCCGCAACGTTCAGCGTTTCCTGGACAATCCATGATGAACGGCGGCTGAGAAAGTCCTGAATCTGCTTTGCCCCTTCGCGGGACAGCAACGAGCAAACCGCATAGACCAGCCGCCCGCCCGGCCGGACCATTCCGGCGGCGATTTCGAGCAGCCGCGCCTGTTGCGCCACCAGGCGGTCGAGCCGCTCGGGCGTGAGCCGCCAGCGACCTTCCGGATTGCGGCGCCAGGTGCCGCTACCCGAGCACGGCGCGTCAACCAGGACGACATCAGCCGCGCCGACCCAATCGGACAGATTGGCGATTTCGTTGGGCGGATTGAGCAAGCGCGTCTCGATCGTGGCACCTGCCCGTTCGGCGCGCGGCGGCAGCTTCGATAGGCGCGCACGGTTGCTATCGGTCGCCAGGAGGGCGGCGTTCGGCGCTGCAGCGGCCAGCGCCAGAGCTTTGCCGCCCGCACCTGCACACAAGTCGAGAACCCGCTCGCCCGCTACCGCCCCACATGCCAGTGCAATCAACTGGCTACCTTCGTCCTGCACCTCGAACAGACCCTGCTGGAACGCCGGCAGGTCATCGACCCGGCTGTCGGACGGCAGGCGGATGCCCCATGGGCTGATCCGCGTCACCTCGGCACCCGGAAACTCGGCCAGCAGATCGTCGCGCGAGGCCCGCGCCGCATTGACCCGAAGGTCGAGCGGCGCACGTTCGAGCAAGGCCGGCCGTTCATCCTCCCCGACCAGCGCCGACAGTTCGGGAATGAGCCATTCGGGAACTAGCGACGCCGGCGTAGCTGCTTCACCCTCGATCCACGGCTCCGGGCCGCGCGGCTGGCCGAACAGGTCGAGCAACTCGGGCTGGTCAACGGCAAGGCCGAGGATCGCCGACCGCCCGCTCGCCGGGATCACCGCCGACCGGCGGATCGTCCTGAACACCAATTCGCGCACCGCGCGGCGGTCACCCGAGCCGGCGTAGCGGCGCTGCTTGAAGTAACGCGTGACGATGGCGTCCGCCGGCGGCCCATCGTCACGCGCCGAGCCGATCACCTCGTCGACAATCTCGATCGCCGCCTGCAGCCGCGCCGCGGGGGTCATCTAGCGTGTCGGATAGTTCGGCGCCTCGCGGGTGATCGAGACGTCGTGGACGTGGCTTTCCGACAGCCCGGCATTTGTGATCCGCACGAACTTCGCGCGGGCCTGTAGCTCTTCGATGGTGTTCGATCCGGTGTAGCCCATCGCCGCTTTCACCCCGCCGACGAGTTGGTGGATGATCTCGCGCGCCGGGCCCTTGTACGGCACCTGCCCCTCGATTCCCTCGGGCACCAACTTCAGATGATCCTTAATGTCCTGCTGAAAGTAGCGATCGGCCGAGCCGCGGGCCATCGCCCCGACCGAACCCATGCCGCGGTAGGATTTGTACGACCGGCCCTGGTAAAGGAATATTTCGCCCGGCGCTTCGTCGGTCCCCGCCAACAGCGAGCCCACCATAACAGCTGACGCCCCGGCGGCGAGCGCCTTGGCGATGTCGCCGCTAGTGCGGATGCCGCCATCGGCGATCACCGGCACGCCGGCCTTCGAGGCGACCCGCGCCGCGTCGATGATCGCGGTCAGTTGCGGCACCCCGACTCCAGCGATGATCCGCGTGGTGCAGATCGAGCCCGGACCGATGCCGACCTTGATCGCGTCGGCGCCGGCATCGACCAGCGCCCGGGCGGCGTCGGCAGTCGCGACATTGCCGGCGATCACCTGGGCCGAGTTCGACAGCGTCTTCACCCGCTCGACGGCGCGCGCGACGTCGGTGTTGTGACCGTGCGCGGTGTCGATGACGATGCAGTCGCAACCCGCGTCGATCAGCGCCTGCGAGCGCTCGAACCCGGAATCGCCGACGGTCGTCGCCGCCGCGACCCGCAGACGGCCTTCGGCATCCTTGGTCGCGAGCGGCGCCGCGACCGATTTTTCGATATCCTTGACGGTGATCAGCCCGACGCAATGCTGGTCATTGTCGACCACCAGCAATTTCTCGATCCGGCGTTGGTGGAGGATTCGCCGCGCCTCGTCCTCGCTGGTACCGATCGCCACGGTCGCTAGATTGTCGTGGGTCATCAACTCGCTGACCTTCTGCCGCGGATTTTCGGCGAAGCGCACGTCGCGGTTAGTGAGGATGCCAGCGAGCTTGCCGCTCTTTTCGACGATCGGGATGCCGCTGATCCGATGCGTCTTCATCAGTTCGAGCGCCTCGGCCAGCGTCTGGTCGGGGGCCATGGTGATCGGATTGACCACCATGCCGCTTTCGAAGCGCTTGACCTGGCGCACCGCGGTTGCCTGCACGTCCACGTCCATGTTGCGGTGAAGCACCCCGATCCCACCGTACTGGGCGAGCGCGATCGCCATGTCGGCTTCGGTGACGGTGTCCATCGCCGAGGACAGGATCGGGATGTTGAGCGGGATTTCGCGGGTCAGCCGGGTCGCGGTGTCGGCCTGGCTGGGCAGGACGGAGGATTCGAGCGGCTGCAGGAGGACGTCGTCGAACGTCAGTCCGAGCGGGATGTCAGCGGTGTCGTTGAGTTGGGCCATATCGGCCCATGACAGCAGCCGAGTGATTCGCCAAGTGGGTCAGCGCCGGATCGAAAGTAGACGCCAGACTTACGGCTCCAGGCTGTCAAACATGGCGCTGTAGATAACCTGCAGACCAAAGGCCGCAATGAGCGCCGTCAACACCCAGAAAATGATTGGGTGATCTGCCCGAGTAACGGCAACATTCATGCTGTTTTTGGTCAAGCCAAGTGCTCCACCCCAGACGCCCCAGATAAGAAATGCGAGAACAGCGAATCCGACCGCGCCCCTGGCGACACGCAGACCCGGAACGTGCACTAGCGATTGTCCCGCGCCAGCAGCCGCTCGGCTTGCTCGACGTGCATGCGTTCGATCATCTGGTTGTCGAAGCGCTCGGCGCCGCCGTTGAACGCTTCGACCAGTCGCCGCGCGCGGTCGAGTTCGACGTCGGTCGGGGCGAAGGCGCGGTGGCACGGTTCGATCTGGCTCGGGTGGATCAGGCTCTTGCCGTCGAACCCGAGCCGCCGCCCGTCCTCGGCCTCTCGTGAGAATCCGTCGAGATCGTCGAGCACGTTGTAGACGCCGTCAAACACCGCGATTCCGGCGGCCCGCGCGGCCAACACGGTCCACTGTAGCGAGGCCGAGATCGGCTCCCTCCCCGCATCGAGCGGCAGGCGGAGGTCGGCGCGCAAATCATTCGTCCCGGCGATCAGCGCCGCGCAATGCTGCGTCACCTCGCGCGCCGCGAGCACGCCCTTAGCGGTCTCGATCATCGCCGCGATCGGCTTGCCCGATTGCGTCCGGATAAATGACAGTGCGTCGTGATCCTCGACCCGCGGCACGACGATCAAATCGGCATCGCAATGGGTGATGGCGACGAGATCCGGCCCATGCCACTCGGTGCCCGTGCCGTTGATGCGGATCGCAACCGGCATCGGCCATTCGCCTGCGACCGCCTCGATCGCCGCTTGTCGCGCGCGATCCTTTTCCTCCGGCTTCACCGCATCCTCTAGGTCGAGCACAACGAGGTCGGCCCCCGCCTCGCGCGCTCTTTCGATCGCGCGCGGGTTCGACGCCGGCAGAAACAAGATCGATCGTACCGAGAACAGGTCCATGTCGCTTTTCGCTTCCGCTCCGCTCATCGCCGTCGCATCATAGGACACGCCTTATTCGGGGGAATCCATGTTTTTTACCAGTTTCATGGCCGCCATTGCGGTTCTCGTGCTTCTGTTCGTGATGATGGGCGTCAAGATCGTCCACCAGGGCTATCGCTACACGCTCGAGCATTTCGGCCGCTTTGTCCGTGTCGCCGAACCGGGCATCAACTTCGTCATGCCGTTCGTCACCCGGGTCGGGCGCAAGATCAACATGATGGAGCAAGTGGTCGACATCCCGGGACAGGAAATCATCACCAAGGACAATGCGATGGTCGCGGTCGACGGCGTGGTGTTCTTCCAGGTGATCGATGCCGCCAAGGCCGCTTATGAAGTCAGCGACCTGTACAGCGCGCTGATGGCGCTCTCGACCACCAACCTCCGCACCGTGATGGGCTCGATGGACCTCGACGAGACCTTGTCGAAGCGCGACGAGATCAACGCCCGGCTGCTCGCCGTGGTCGACCATGCGACGGAGCCGTGGGGGGTGAAGATCACCCGCGTCGAGCTCAAGGACATCCGCCCGCCGCAGGACATCGTCAACGCCATGACCCGGCAGATGAAGGCCGAGCGCGAAAAGCGCGCGTCGATCCTCGAATCCGAAGGCATGCGCCAGTCCGAGATCCTCCGCGCCGAGGGCGA
>Ga0070667_100005617_pt1 | contig 10476 bp, 9 predicted proteins | sample KBSS33metaG_FD_64659 | JGI IMG/M metagenome (GOLD analysis project Ga0070667, IMG submission 64659) | Switchgrass rhizosphere microbial communities from Kellogg Biological Station, Michigan, USA - KBS S3-3 metaG | ecosystem: Host-associated > Plants > Roots > Rhizosphere > Soil ...
TTCTCGATGATCTTGCCGAGAAAAATAATTCCCGGATTTGAATAGCTGAACTTGCTGCCTGGTTTGAAGAGTATCTCCGTGTACGGCAGCATCGCTACCAGCTGCGAATACTCGGTCGGCTCAAACGGCTCCCAGTCTTTGCCTTGATGCCAGGGCCAGGTCCCATTGCGAAAACCCGCCGAGTGCGTCATCAAATGACGGATCGTGATCTCGTCCATCGATCCGAACGGGTTATGCACGGCCCGCAATTCCGGCAGATATTTGGTCACGGGATCGTCCAGCTTCAGCAATCCGCGATCGCGCAGCTGCATGATCGCGATTCCCGTGAAGGGTTTTGTATTCGAGGCCCAGTGATAGATAGTGTTTTCATCGACAGGCTGATTCTTTTCCAGATTTGCCGAGCCGTAGTAATCGCTCGCAGCAACCTTACTATCCTTAAGGAAAACGAAACTGGCTCCGACAATGCCCGCGTCTCTGCACTCGCGGCGAAATGTCTCGATAAATTTTGAATAAGATTCCTGCTGAGCCGACACGCTAATCACAAACAGAAGGGAAAGGACCATCAACACCGGCGTGGTTTTCATACACGTATATTAATACTCGCTTATAAGACTCGAATTTAGCTCAGAATCTAAGGATTTGGCCGCAAACTATTCAATAAGACGAAAGATCTCACGGTATCCGCCGTCAACCATGTCCATATAACCTGCCATGGCCTCTTGCACATCTTTACGTGAACCGTATTCTTCCATCGACTTAGCGAAGGCATTCATGTCTTCAACAGTCGTCTCGATCACGACCGTCCAGAATGTTGCTACTTCATCTACAAGGATTCGTTCCTCGTAGACGGCTCCGGCTCCCTTCATCAGCTTCGTTGCCTTCTTAAACTTCTCTATAACGGCTTTCGCCTTCCCAGGTTTGCATTTGAATACATTGCGAATAACATGCATATTATTTTCTCCAGATCCTTTATTAGATAGATCGGCTAACCGCTAAATAGATCGCAATGCCGACTAGCACGGGCATTATCACTGCTGCCATCCAAAACAAAAAACGCAGCAGACCTATTGTAAAGCGCGTAACCAAATTTGCCGGCTGAGCTACCTTCCAGCTGAAAACAAATAGCGCGTCCAGCAATTCCACTTTCCCGACCGGCCGGTCAAAATTCCGCTCGATCGTCACGCCAAAAACCAACTCCGCCAAGCGCCGCAGCCAACGCTCGACGACAAGAAGAAACACGATCAACCAGACAAGATACAGAGTTACAGCCGTGAGGGCAATGACAATCCCGGTGTCCATTTGCTTGTGATATCTGTCAATCTGTCAGGGCACGATCGAAAATCCGGTCAGTGGATTCCCATAGAACGCTTCGGTCTTCCACGCATTCTTGTCCCAAGCACCGTCCTGGTCGCCCAACATTACCGCTGGCACTAGCATCCGGAACGTTCCAATATTGTTTTGCTTAACAATGCCGTTATCGACAAGCTTGTAATCGGACCCGAACGTAAATTTGGCCGTTCGAGCGAGCTTACCGTTTTGCAGAACTTTGATCTCATACTCACCTGGGTTCTTATACATTTCGTAGTAGAAACCTGGTTCCATAACTGTCGGCTCTTTGTCCCATAGCATTGCCTTTTGGAACGAAAATACGCTGCGGCAGTAGCTGTTGGGAGCATCCTGGTTAGAATCGGGACGATTTAAGACTTCGCAAACGGCACTTTCGGGTATAGCTTCGGCGACCCGTTTATCCTTGTAGTACAGGTACGCTTCATACTTGCTGTAGATGACATTTTTATTTGTTCCCTTGAACCAAAAGGCGGCCATCAGGTGCGAGCGGCTCAAATTCGGAGCTGACCGATCGGCAGTTGGATACCCATACTCCCAGTTATATACGTACTCGTCATACACGTAAGCCATCGGCAGCGTCCAATCATAATTAACGTAATAGACGAAGTTGTTTTTGAATTTCGGCAGATCGACAACGCCTTCGTGAAACTTCTCAACCTTGAATTTTCCGGTAAGTAGTGTGGCATTCTTGCCTTCTAATTCGTTTTTTAGATTTATTTTGAAGTCTACCGGCCCGACATATGTCACAGCTTGATCGTCGCCGGGATTCAGCCCGCAGTCCCGGAAGCCGAGCCAGCTATACGAAGGGCCCATGTCGCTTGGTACACAATCGAATTTCCAGGTCTTTCCCGGCAAACTGTACTCGATCGAAACAGAGCTGCCAGCGGCGATCGGCGCATTGACGCGAAAACTGGCGACCGGTGTCCAGCTCCAGGTTTCGGGATCTCCCTTATAACCCTTGTGGATCTGCAGAAAGAACTGGACCGTGGCCTTATTGACCGATTGTCCCGCGATATGCGTCAAGAAAATAAGAATAGAAAAAGCGAGTACGGCAACGCGCACTTTGACGATGGGCTTCATAGTATTCCTCTCTTGGGAGTGAATAGACCGCGGCGTCGAAAGCGCACATTAGGAAACGCATCGCTCCGCCAATATATGCACGGAAAGCATCTGGCGTCGCCTGTCGACTAAACAAAAAAGGGTGACGGAGCGCGCGTTATTCTGCTCCACACTCGATATTATTGTCAATCGAAAATTCGTGGCACAATAACGGCATTTATGAAGCGCATCCATTTGATCTTTGGCTTGCTTGTTTTTGTGGTATTTGTCATCACCGGCCGGTATATGCGCCTCGATTTCCCCGACAAAGACGCCATTTCACCGGACCTGCGTCTCTTGATGCGCTCGCGGCACATTTATATTCTCTTTTCTGCGCTTATTCACCTGACCCTCGGTATCTATCTGCAGATCCGAGAACCTCTTTGGCAAAAGGTCCTTCAGTATTCCGGCTCGATTGTTTTGATCGCCACAAGCGCCGTTCTTATCTGGGCCTTTGTCGCCGAAAGCTATTTGACACATACCTTTTCGGGCCTTAGCCTCTATGGCATCGTATTTTCGCTGGTCGGTGTCGGCCTGCATGTGATCGGCGGCCTGAGGGCAGGAACGCGATTGTAAGGGAGCGTGGGTTGAAGGCCATCCGCATTTACTGTCGAGTTACGTTGGCTGTTATATTAAATAACTAATGAGTGTTTACGAGGGATTAACTGAGATCCAGCAATTCGCTTGCCGCGTCATTGCCGATCACGCACGAGCCACAGCATTTTCAATAGCCGACGGCATTTTGCCTGGCAACGAGGGCCGCAATTACGTACTGCGCAAGATAATGCGCCGCGCCATCTATCACGGCCGCGAACATTTGGGTTTGAAGGACCTGTTTTTCTACAAGGTCTGCGATTTTGTCCTCGACCAAATGCGCGAAGCATATCCTGAACTCGAAGCCCAACGCGAATTCATCGGCAAAATGGTCCGGCTTGAGGAGCAAAAATTCGGAAACACCGTTACGGTCGGCCTCGGAAAACTGAACGACCTTAATGTTGCAAAAGATACCGAGCGTAACAAGCAATTATTTCTCGATATAGCAAAGCTCTACGATACGTTCGGAACTCCGCGAGACTTGATCCGGGTTTTCCTTGAAGAAAAAGGAATTGAATTCGGAGAAGATGAATACAACGGGAAGTTTGACGCAGCGCTTCAGGAGCTTCAGCAGCAGAGCGGCGTTGGAAAAACGCAGCAAAAAGAAACCATCAATCCCATCTACGCGTCTGTTTTAGAAAAGGTTGGCGCGAACAAGTTCCGCGGCTATGAAACCACGCAGGTCGAAAATGCTAAGGTGATCGCGATCTTCGATGGCGACAACCAAATCAGCGAGTTGAAAGGCGGCGTACAGGGCAGCATAATCCTCGATCAAACGCCATTCTATGCCGAAGCCGGCGGCCAGGTAGGAGATACCGGAACACTTGTTAAAACCGCTTTTGGAAAAGAGTTGGACAACGGCGAAACCGTGAGGCGAAATGCCGGCGGTGTTGGGGCCAAAGCGTCCGTAAATGACACTTACTCTCCGGTCAGCGGATTGATCATTCATAAGGTCACGATGCTTTCCGGCGATTTGAAAGTTGGCGATGAAGTGGTTGCGACCGTGGACGCTGAGAAGCGTGACGCTACCCGCCGAAATCACACGGCCACGCATCTTGTTCATGCCGCGCTTCGCGAGGTTTTGGGTTCACATGTGAAGCAGGCCGGATCTGTCGTTGCGCCAAATTACCTGCGTTTTGATTTCACTCATTACCAGCCGCTGACCGCGGACGAGATCACGCAGGTCGAGGACCTGGTGAATCGCTTTATTCTCACGAACGAACCCGTAAACACGAACATCATGGCAATCGAAGAGGCGATGCATACCGGTGCGATGGCCCTGTTTGGCGAGAAATACGGTGCCGATGTCCGGGTGCTCAGCATTGGCGATGGCGTGTTTTCCAGGGAGCTTTGCGGCGGCACGCACGTGCGCGCGACCGGCGACATCGGCAGCTTTAAGATCACTGCCGATGAAGCGATCGCTTCCGGTGTTCGACGCATTCGTGCGATCACAGGTTTCGATGCGTTCGAACGATTTCGTGAGGATGAACGCCTGATCGACCGATCGCTTGGAGCACTAAAAACTCAGCGTGACAATTTGCCCAACGCCATCGAGCGCCTGCAGGAAGAATTGAAACGCACCCGCAAAGAGATCGACGATCTCAAACTCAAGGTCGCGACCGGTGCAATTGGCGGATCAGCAGCGTCGAACGGGGATGAGGCAAAAGACGTCGCCGGCGTAAAAGTTCTTGGCAAAATAGTCGACGGTCTCGACGCCAACGGAACGCGGCAATTGTCGGACACTTTGCTCTCTCGCCTTAAATCCGGCGTGGTCGTCCTCGGCCGCGCGAGCGAGGGAAAGGTAAGCATCATTGTGCGGGTTTCCGATGATCTAACCAACAAAGTAAAGGCCGGCAATGTGATCAAAGAAATAGTCCCGATCGTTGGCGGCCGCGGCGGCGGTAAGGCGGACATGGCCGAGGGCGGTGGCAGCGAGCCGGAAAAACTGTCCGAAGCCATCGACGCCAGTTATAAAGTGATCGAATCGATGTTGGCCAACTAATACTTCCACGCAAGTTTTTTGTTAAGAATGTAAAAACTTCAAAGATTTTTCCCATCGCACAACAAAAAGGCCTCGACAAGCATCTACACACAATTATCGTCGTTTCGGAATCCCCGGAATTAACCAGAAAAACTTACTGAAATGTTGTAATGCCGGGGTTAATTGAAACTTTTACCTTGGCCGCAGGCGTTTAAAGCTATGGATCTTTCACTCACCGTCTAAAGCGCAACTTTCCTGTCACAAGTTCGTGGGTTACGGTGTTTCTATTTTATCGAGAACGCGTCGGGTGTTAATGCAATGCTGACCGGAAAACGATTTGGAAGATACGAGATTCGCAATAAGATCGGTGAGGGCGGAATGGGCGAGGTTTATGTTGCCCATGATGACGAACTCGATCGCAGCGTCGCGATCAAGCTGCTCCCGAACGAATTCGTAAGCGATGCGGACCGCCGGACTCGTTTTCGTCAAGAGGCCCGTACAGCCTCGTCCCTAAATCACCCCAACATCATTACCATCTATGAGATAGGCGAGAATGAGCACGGCAGCTTTCTTGCGACCGAGTTCATCGAGGGACGTACACTTCGCGAGATCCTGAAAAACGAATCCATCACGCTTCCGCGGATTCTCCGCATCATTGAGCAAGCCGCAAACGCTCTGGTAGCTGCACATGACGCAAAGGTCGTACATCGTGACATCAAGCCCGAAAACATCATGGTCCGCAAGGACTCGATCGTTAAGGTCCTCGATTTTGGCCTTGCAAAGGCGACGGCCAATTTTGGGGCGATAGAATCAGGCGATAGTTCAAAAACCCTGCCCGGAACCGTAATGGGCAGTGCGCGTTACATGTCGCCAGAGCAGGCGCGTGGCCTCGTCGTGGACGAGCGGACCGATATCTGGAGCCTCGGCGTGGTTCTGTATGAGATGATCGTCGGAACGGCTCCCTTCGCCGGCGAAACTACGGCTGACACGTTAGCCGCCGTGATCTATCACGACCCCGAGCCGATCAACGAGATCTTGCCTAACATTCCGACGGAGCTTGTGCGTATCCTTCGCAAGGCTCTGCAGAAGGATCGCGAAGAGCGGTATCAGAGCGTCAAGGATTTCTCCCTGGACGTAAAGGAACTGCTTCACGAGCTCGAGCACACCAATAGCGGCAATCGTTCAGGACACACGACGTCTTCGCCCGACTTTAATGAAAACCCGACGATCATTCAGACTTCCGTTAGCGGTGATCACTTGGCGAATCCGACCTATGGATCTCGCTCGAGGACGGTTTACACGGCTCCGCCAAATGCGAACCGTAAATTTTTGGTCGTTGGCGGCGGCTCTCTTGCCGCTATGGCGGTTTTCGCATTGCTCGCGTTTGGTTATTACAGCTGGTTTGGTTCTGACAGCAAGCTTGTCAGCCGGGCCTTCCAGCGGACCCAGACCTCGCGAATCAGTACGGACGGCAAAGTTTTGCTTCCGGCGATCTCGCCTGACGGGAAATATACCGCGTATGTCAGCGGCGAGGTAGGCAACCAGAGCCTCGTGGTACGCCAGATATCTACTGACAGCACGGTGACTGTCGTGCCGCCGACCAACCTGAATTTCTCCGCCGTTACGTTTTCGCCGAGCGGCGACCGCATCTATTATTGCCAGACTCGAAGTGATTTCCTCGTCAACACGTTATACACGGTACCGACGCTCGGCGGGCCGTCGAAAAAGCTGATAGAGGATGTCGACAGCGCCGTCACCTTCTCGCCCGACGGAAAGCATTTTGCGTTTCTGAGACATACGAGCAATACGAACGACGACATCGTTTATACAGTCGATACGGCGACTCTCGAGACCGAGGAACTCGTCCGCTCCAGGGCGGCGGGTTACGATTTCTTCACGATGAAGCTGGCGTGGTCGCCCGACGGCAAAGTTATTCTTCTCGGTGCGGGGAAACGCGCAAGTGGATTTGTCAGCGATATGACTGTGGGCGAGATTTCCCTCGCTGATAAAAAATTCCGCGCCCTGAATACCAACAAACTCTACTCGGTCGGAAGTTTTGTCTGGTTTGCTGACGGCTCGGGCTTTGTATGCGTCGGACGGGAAACACAAAACAGTCCGGCGCAGATCTGGCGGTCGAGCTATCCGAATATCAATTTCGAGCCCGTAACCAATGACTTTAACGACTATGCCGATGTCGCGCTCGCTGCGGACGGCAAGACGATCCTGACGCTTGAGGGAGATACCAATTCCTCCCTTTGGCGTTACACTCCCGCGTCAAAGGAGAACTTCCAGGTTACGCAGGACAGCCGCGATGCCGACGGTTTTTACGGGCTTTTGCAGAAGCGCGATGGTTCACTTCTTTTTTCGCGTAAGCAGGCAAAGGACGTCGGTCTCTGGATCACTGATAAAGACGGCCGGAACGGCAGGTCGATGCTTGAGGATAACGGCTTTTCGGTTGCCCCGGTCGCAACGCCCGACGGACGCTATATAATTTTCGTCCTGCAAAAGGAGAAGGCTTCGCGTATCTGGCGGATGGACGCAGACGGCAAAAATCCTGTTCAGCTGACGGAAAACGATCCGAAAGTGGCTGACTTTAACCCGCAGGTAACGCCTGACGGCAAAATGGTCATCTTCCAGCGGCAAGTGTCGGACGAGGAGCGCGTTTGCCTGATGCGGATCCCGGTCGAGGGCGGAACAGCCGAGGCTTTTCACTCGAGTGATGGCTGGAGCGTTTATCAGCCGCGGATTTCGCCTGACGGCAAAAAGATCGCCTACTCGACCTTTGACGTAAACACGTACGTTAAAAAGATCCAGGTCGCTTCGCTTGAGGGTTACAGCTTCGGCAAGGTAGAGTCTGAGATCGAATTCAACCTGATCAACCAGTTCATGTGGTCGCCCGACAGTAAGGACTTGACCATTCTGACCAGCCGTAACGGCACGCCCAACGTCTGGCGCCAGCCGATCGACGGCTCGGCGGCAACGCCGATCACCGATTTCAAATCGGGCCGGATCTTTAACTTCTCCTGGTCAGCTGACGGCAAGAACCTGCTTCTCGCCCGAGGCAACACCGTCAACGACCTCATCCTTATCCGCGACACCGCCCCGATAAACGAAGACCGTGCCCGCGATCTCCGCAAAACCTCAACTAGCCGCGGCGAAACGCTCTAATAAAAGGCACCGGCTTCTGCCGGCGCCTCGCATCCTAAGAACAGCCAATTTTTCTACCACCATCGCGGAACTGCTTCCCTGAAATTCATAAAGCTCTGAACATACTTGGGTACCTTTGGCTGCTGGGCCACCTCAAAATGCTGAACTTTCGGCTCCATTTCCAGCAGAAACTCCGCATCTTCCGGATAGTATCTCGCCTTTTCATAATTCTTCCCGGCAAAGCGTTTTATGGCATCATATGAATCCCAGAATGTAAGTGTGAAGAAATGAGCAACCCCATTTTCGATTCGGCGTACAACGTAGGCTCCGAGATTCCCGGCCGTCCGTCTGTAATCCGGCATCCCGGTCTTGTTGAGATAATCCAAATAACTGTCCGCCTTTTCAGGCCGGGTTTTTCCATGCCATATTCTCGCGATCATAATTACCTCCGCGTAAAATTCCAGTTTATCGGTATCAGTTTTCAGCTTATCGGGAAATATCTTGCACTCCACTGCCGAGGCCCGCGCGTTAGCAAGGGCGTTAGTGGAACGCTGAATATATAGCTTCACCGCTTTCGCGTTCATCCCTTCCGCTTAAGCCGTTGCCGACGCCGTCCGCCTGCCGTCCGCCGCTCCCGACGGAGTTTCAAGATCATCGTCCTCTTCGACGATTCCACTGTCCTCTTTACCCTGCGACGTGATAAGGGCAACCGATCCGACCACAACTCCTGCTCCCAAGAGCATCTGTCCGGTGAAACCTTCACCCAAGATCAGCCAGCCTAAGATCACTGCGATCACCGGATTCACATAGGCATAAGTCGCCACGATCGCCGGATTCGCGTTCTTTAGAAGCCAGCTGTAGGCCGTGAATCCCAAAACTGCTCCAAACAGGATCAAATATATAAGAGCGTAGATTGAACGTGCGGAAATAGCTGCAAGATCGACACTGCGCCAGTCGCCTAAGACGATGCTCGTGATCAGCAGCATTGCGCCGCCCGCAAGCATCTGCATTCCAGCCGTCTGGATCGCCGAACGCGGTGCCGGCGCTCTAAGTCCATAAACCGATCCGGCCGCCCACGATACCGCTCCGATCATGACTGCCACGATCCCGAACCATTCGTTTCCACCGTCACCTGCAGTCGCAGCCGTCACTGAGCGGCCGCTGATCAGTAGCCACACGCCCAGGAAGCCGATCGCTAAACCGGAAACTACTTTTAAGCTCGGCTTCGGTCCTTTGAGCCACAGCCAGATCAGCAGAACTACCCAAAACGGTTCGGTAGCCACGAGCAGAGCGGTAAGGCTGGAGGAAATATAATGTTCGGCAAAAACCACCGCTCCGTTGCCGCCAAGCAGCAAAAAGCCGCCAACTATTGCGCTCGTTCGCCAATGCGTCGCCTTCGGTTTTTCATAATCACCCGAGAGTCTCGCCCAAATCATAAGGATCGCACCCGCCATAAGGAATCTGACCCCCGCCATCATGAAAGGCGGCAGCGTTTCGATCGCGATCTTGATGCCCAGATACGTAGAACCCCAGATCAGGTAGACGGCAGCAAAAGCCGCGATCGTTAGACCCAGGTTCCGTTTGATATTTGAATTCTGTACTGCTCCCTGCATGTTCGATCTCTCCCTAAACAACCCTTCCTCTTGTCTTTCGTGAAATTCGTCGTTCGTTTCAAAGTCCTATCCAAATCGTTCCGCGTTCCTTTGCCGTTCTTTGCGGTGCTTTGCGGGAAATAATTTCTATTCCTTCGCCGCTTTTTTCCTTTCCGGCGCTTTAGCGCAGTCGTCCAGCGGCAGCGACATTGTTTCTTTAAATGTCTGAAGCACCACCGTCGTTCGCGTTCCTGTTACCGTCGGGATCGGTTTGATCTTTTCCCGCAGCAGGCGTCCGAGTGCCTCGGTATCCTTTGTCCGGATCTTCAGCAAGTAGCTGTCCTCACCCGCGACGTCGTGGATCTCTAAAACTTCGGGGATCTCAGCCAGCAGCTTTTCCGCAGGCCCGCCGCATTCGTTCGTGCCGACTGCGACAAACACTGTTAAACCAAATTCCACTGCCCTAGGGTCAATATCCGCATGAAATCCGCGTATCACGCCGTGCTCCTCAAGCTTGCGAACGCGTTCAAGAACGGCAGATGGGGCCAGCCCAACTTGCCGCGCTATCTCTGCATTCGATGTGCGGGCGTCATTCTGAAGTAAAGTCAATATCTGTGCATCAATTCCGTCAATCATTCGGTTAATAACCTCACAAACAGAATAAACGGCGGCCCGGGTGGTTGTCAACAACAATCTCCGTCAGCTAGATTGAACAGC
>Ga0070667_100005620_pt1 | contig 10472 bp, 10 predicted proteins | sample KBSS33metaG_FD_64659 | JGI IMG/M metagenome (GOLD analysis project Ga0070667, IMG submission 64659) | Switchgrass rhizosphere microbial communities from Kellogg Biological Station, Michigan, USA - KBS S3-3 metaG | ecosystem: Host-associated > Plants > Roots > Rhizosphere > Soil ...
ATCTCGGCCCCGCCGTGCAGGATCTGGACAGTTCCCGCCGGAAGGAGGGAGGCGGCGATGTCGCCGAGCATGCAAGCCGCCGCTGGCGTGAACTCGGAGGGCTTGACGATGACGGCATTGCCGAAGACGATCGCCGGCGCGATCTTTCGCATCGGCGTCATCACCGGGAAGTTCCACGGGGTTATCGCAACGACGACGCCGCGAGGTCTGCGCACGACCAGGTTGCGGACGCCGGCGCGCAGCGACGGTGGGCTGCGGGCGCCGTCACCTTCCATCGCGTGCTGGAGCATGAAGCGGCTTTCCGCGCACGCCTTTGCGACCTCCCCGCGACTTTCCGCCAGCGACTTCCCTTGTTCGGCAGTGATCGCATGGGCGAGGTCCTCGCTGCGCGCTTCAATGGCGTCGATGTAGCGCGAGATCAGTTCGCTCCGTCGGGTTCCGCTCAGCGCGCGCCAAATCTTCTGCGCGGCGGTCGCGGCGGCCACCGCCTCGTCGACGAGGCCGCGATCGGCCAGGGCATAGCGACCGACCTCTTCAGACGGCCGCGCGGGATTCACGGTCGACATCGTGCGTTGGCTCGCCCGCCAAACCCCGCCGACCAGATTGCCGTACTCGTACATCATGCGTGCGTCTTCTCCGTGCCTCGAAGCGAGCTCGATGCTTGGCCCAGTATCAGACTCGCGCCCTTTTCGGCGATCATCAGCGTCGGGGCGTTCGTGTTGCCTGAAGTCATCCGAGGCATCACGGACGCGTCGATGACGCGCAGCCCGGTGACGCCGTTTACCTTCAGCTCTGGAGAAACGACGGCCCCGCCATCGCTGCCCATCCGGCAGGTTCCGCTGGCGTGGAAGACAGTGCTGCCGTGGTCGCGCGCAAAACGCAGCAGTTCGTCGCAGGCATTCTGGGAGGCGGCAGGTGATACATGGGCTTCCACGAGGCCGCAGAACGCGGGCTGCTTGTAGATTTCGAGCAGCATGCGCAAACCGTCGACCAACGTCGTTCGGTCGATTTCCTCGCTCAAGTAGTTCGCTTGGATTCGCGGTGCGGTGAACGGATCTGTCGAGACGACGGTCACGGTGCCCTGCGAGGCCGGTCTGCACTGGCAAACCGTAGCCGTGAATCCGGGGAACTTATGCAGTGGACGGCCTGGCTTGTCGACCGACAGCGGCATGATCGCGAACTGAACGTCTGCGCGACCGTCTGTGGCATGCCGTGTTTTGGCGAAGCCGCCGACCTGCCCGGCGCCGACCGTCAGCGGGCCTCGATTGAACAGGAGCCACTGCAGGCCCATCGAGGCCAGCTTCAGTGGATCGCGAACCTGGCTGTTCAGCGATCCGCTTCCGCGCACCTTGACGATTGTTCGCGCTTGATAGTGATCCTGCAGGTTGGAGCCGACCTCTGGCGAATCTGCCACGACCGGTATGCCAAGATCGCGAAGCAGCCTCGCCGGCCCCACGCCGGACAGTTGGAGCAGCTGTGGCGATTGGACCGCTCCGGCCGACAAAATGACTTCGGCGGTTGCCAGTGCGCTCGAGCGGCGCCCGTCGGCGATCCACTCGACCCCGATGGCCTCCTGACCGCGAAAGAGGACGCGCGTGACCTGTGCGCCCATGGCTACCGTCAGGTTGCGCCGGTCCCCGATGGGTCGCAGGAAGGCCGCCGATGCACTCGCGCGCCATCCGCCGTTGAGGGTCAACTGATAGTCGCCGACGCCGAAATCGCTTTGACCGTTGAAGTCGGAATTGTGCGGCAGGCCAAACTGCTGTGCTGCCTGGAGCCAGCGTTCACAGTACTGATCGTCGTTGCGCAGTTCCGAGACCGACAGCTCTCCGGTCGTCCCGTGATAGGGCGAGACGGGGCCGGTGAACCTCTCCGATTTCTTGAAATAGGGCAGCACCGAGTCGTAGTCCCAACCGGTTGCCCCTTCTTGTGCCCAAGCATCGAAGTCTTGGCGTTGTCCGCGGGTATAGATCAGGCCATTGATGGAACTGGAACCGCCCAGGACGCGCCCTCGTGGCCATTCGATTTCGCGGTCGCTGATGGCTGCGCCTCCCTCCGCTTTGAACACGCGCGAGAAGCGCTCGTCATAGATGGTGCGAAAGTAGCCGACCGGGAGACGCAGCCAGAAGTTCCGATCCGGGCCGCCGGCTTCGATCAGCAAGACGCTGGTGGTTGGATCGGCCGATAACCGATTGGCGAGAACACATCCCGCGGAGCCCGCGCCGACGATGATGTAGTCGTAGCTCGCTTCGATGCGGCCGGGAAATCGAGGCATAATTCTAAAAGTCTGTACAAGTGAAAGTATGGTTTATAGTACTTTATCGATGCGCAAGCCGTCAACACTGCTTGCGGAAAGCCCTATTCCCCTCTACCTTCGGGTCGCGGATGTCATGCGCGAGCGGATCGCGCAGAGCACATGGCCGGCGGGCGAGCAGATCCCGACACTCGAGGCGCTTGCTCAGGAGTTCGGCGTCGCGCGAGTCACGGTTCGACAAGCGGTCCAGCTCTTGACAAAGGAGTCGCTGCTATCGCCACGGCGCGGACTAGGGACAGTTGTTCTGAAGAGGCATGAAGCCCCAAAGGCGATCGTCATGCAGACCTCTTTGCGCGCGCTCGCTGCGATGTACGAATCGACCAGCGCCAAGATTCTCACCTTCGACGAATCGAGCCGCGTACCCCACCTTCCCGATGCGACAGGTGAGATCGGAAGCAGATACGTTTTCATGCGGCGTGTTCACTTCACCGAGGACCAGCCGTATGCCGTGATCGCCCTGTACTTGTTGGACCGCGTCTTCCGGAAGGCGCCGGACGCGTTCAGAACGCGCGCCGTGATCCCGGAGCTTCTCAAGTTGAAGTCGGTGCGCATCGCCCGCGCCAGTCAGGTCATGCGCATCGGCGCGGCCGACGCCGAAACGGCAAGACTCCTGCGCGTACCTGTGGGATCGGCGATAGCGCTGGTGACGCGCGTTTTTCTGGACCAGTACAAGCTTGTCCTCTACTACGCAGAAGTTGTTTACCGTGGCGACTGGGTGAAGTGGGAAATTGAGTTGACGCCGTAAACGCCTTTTGGGCCTCCCCAGCAAGGTCCTTTCGAGGGGGTACCGGGCAAGCAAAAAGCGCGTTGAGCTGAGCAAGAAGATCGGAAGCATCCCGACCCGCTGTACCTCGGGACCAGCCCGTCATTGAAGACCGGCCGATGTCACTGGCAGCCGTGCCGCGGCCTACCGGCCAGCGGCAGCTTCCTCTGCCCGTGAAGTGGGACTCTCGACCCAACCTGGTCATTCGCAACCGCCTTTCGAATCCTCCGTAGCGGTCATTCGCCATATCGTCCACACTCAACGTCGCAGACCGAACTGGGCCAACGCGACCCCGCCGAGCGCCATCAGTGCCCCCACGATCTTCCAGGCCGAGAACGTTTCCCCCAAGGTGGCCCAGGCGATAAAGCCGGCCACCGGCGGCAGTAGATACAGCAGCGGTGCGGTGCGCGCAACGCCCAACTCATGATTGAGCCAACCCCAGATCAGCCAGCCGCCGAATGAAGCGACGATCATCGACCAAGCGAGCGCCAGCCATTGGTTGCGGGACAGCGCCTGCCATGGCACGTCGATCGCTCCGCCGACACTCAGCGCGAGGATCGGGCAGGTCGCGATGAGAGTGGCATAGGTCATCACCAGGAGCACCCCATGCCGCGCGATGATCGCCCGCGCGGCCACGGTATGGCAGGCAAACAGGAGAGTGCCTGCCAACAGCAGAATGTCACCCATCGTTCCCGTCGAAGCGCGCTGGAGTTTGTCGGAGACAAACACCAGGATGCCTGCGAAGGCCAGGCCAACACCGGCGAGTTGCGCGCGGCCCAGTCGTTGCGCACCCGTGAATCGAACGATCAGCAGGGTGAAGATCGGCCCGCATGCCGAGATCAGCGCACTGGAGAACGGTGTCGACAGGTTCATCGCGTTCGTCATCACGGTGACGTGCATCACGTGGCCGACCAGCGCGAGCCCGGCGAACGCGAACCACTCGCCGCGTTCAAGGCGGGGCCAGGAGAGGCCGTAGTGCCAGAACAGGAGGGCGACGGCGCAGAGCGGCGTCACGACGTAGCGCGCCACAATCACCGCCGAGGGACCGATCTGAGTCAGCAGCGCTTTAAGCACGCTGTAGTTGCTGCCCTCAGAGCAGCACCAACGCCGCCGCGAGGAGGAACGCGCCGTGCCGCCGGATGGCGGTCACGCCGCCCTGCCCCTGCTCAGTCTCGCCACTGGACTACGCTCTCCAGCGAGGCCCGGGCAGTGCGGAACCTGTTCGCGGGGTGCGAAGCGTCCTCGAAACCGAAGGAGATACCGCATATCACCAGCCTGTCGACGGGCAGACCCAGCTGCTCGCGCACGATGTCCGGCCACGACGAGAGCGCCGCCTGGGCAATCGTCGCTACGCCGAGGCTGCGCGCAGCCAACATGAAGTTGCCGATCCAGCCGCCGCAGTCGACCGCGCCGTAGACGCCGAGCGATGCATCGGTTGTGATGATGGCGACGTGCGGCGCGCCGAACAGGCGGAAGTTCTCCAGCGCCTGCCGCGCCGACGCGGCCCGGTCCCCGCGCGCGACGCCGACGCTCTCGTAGAGCGCGTAACCGCACTCGCGCCGACGCTCCAGATAGATACCCTGGTATTTCGCAGGCCATGCGAAATCCGGAGACGGCTCGCGGTCCCTCGCGTCCAGCATCGCCTCCCGGAATCTTGCGGTCGATCCGCCACTGGCAATCGTCACTTGCCAGGGCTGCGTATTGCACCACGATGGCGTGCGCTGAGAAATGCGCAGGATGTGCTCGATGGTGTTGCGAGGAACAGGTTCGGGCAGGAAGCCCCGGCAGCTGTATCGGCCGTCCAGGAGTTCCTCGAAAATCGCTGATTGCGACGTCACCTCCATCAGCCGCGGCCCTTGAACGCCGGCTTGCGCCGCGCGGCGAAGGCCGCCACGCCTTCGGCGAAATTGGGGTGGTCAATCAGCTCCATCTGCCGGCTGCGCTCCAGGGCGAGCTGGTCTTCGAAGGTATTGGATTCGGCGGCTGCGAAGAGCTGCCTCGCCTCGGTGATGGCGCCCGCCGGCAGTGCGGACAGTTGCACGGCCAATTGCAAGGCCTGCTCCTGCAAAACCGCGTCGTCGACACATGCCCAGATCAATCCCCACTGCGCTGCGGTCTCAGCCGAAAGCCTGTTGCCAGTCAAGGCGAGACCCATGGTCCGCGCGCGGCCGACCGCGCGGGGCAGAACCCAGCTCGCCCCCATGTCCGGGACGAGACCCAGTGCGGGCACAAAGGGAAGGTAGAAATAGGCCGAGCGCGCGGCGACTACCATGTCGGCCGCCAGCGCGAAGCCGACGCCGCCGCCGGCCGCCGCGCCGTTCACGGCGCACACCACCGGCACCGGCAGCGAATGGATCGCCGCCATGATCGGGTTGCCGGTCTTTTCCATCATCTCGCCGACGTAGCTGCCCATGGAGGCGCCTGGTTGGGCGGCGCGGCGGCCGAACTCGACCAGGTCCGCGCCGACGCAAAAGGCCTTGCCCGTCGCGGTGATGATCAGGGCGCGGATGGCGGTGTCATCGCGCACGCGCTGCAAGGCGTCCAAGCAGCCGCGCTGCAGATCGTGTGTGAGCGGATTCATCCGCCCGCCTTCGGTGAGGGTCAGCGTGGCAATGCCGTTCGCGACCTCGAAAGACGTGGCCGCGTTAGCCGTCATGAAGAAGTCCCTCTCAATTGCGGAAAATAGGTTCGCACGATGACGCCGTCGAGTTTGAGCGCATGGCAGCCGCCCAGGGGCGAGGTGCGGCGCCCGCTGCCCGGTGCGTCAGAGCCTTCGAATCCGCCATCGGCCCACAGCATCTGGAAGGACGTACTGGCCATGGGAGGCAGCAACTCCGTCATGTGCGAGCAGCCACGAACGCTGCGGAACATGCGTTTGACCTCGCGCGTGAACCCCGGCTCGATGCGCAGGCCCACGAGTTGCGCATAGGCGGGCGCGATCTCGCCGCACACGGGATAGGGGGAATTCTCAGTGCTCGCGCGCACCTGCAAAATCGTGCGTTCGCGATCGATCACCATCACCATCCGCATCTGGTGGATAGGCGTGCCCGCCGGCACCGCACCGGTCACCAGTTGCAGCGGATGCGGCTTGGTATCGATCAACAGGCCTTCGATCTCGAAGAGCCCGTCCTCTCGCGCGAATCCCTCGCAGGTGATTCGACGCGTGTGAACCGGCGTGCGTGGCGAAAGCGGCGGCGCGTCGCTCATGCAGGGCCTCCTGCGTCATGCACGACACCGGACGCCACCAGGGCGGTGATATCCGCCGGCGCGAACCCGGATTCCTTGAGCAAGGCTGCGCTGTGCTGGCCTGCGCGTGGCGCCTTAGGCGGAAGACTTGTAGGCGTCCGGTCGAAGCGTGGCGCGGGCGCGGGCTGCGCGGTTCCGCCGTCGGTCACGAATGAGCCCCGCGCCACGTTGTGCGGATGCGAGGGCGCCTCGGACATCGACAGCACCGGCGCAAAGCACGCGTCGCTGCCCTCCAGCAGCTCGCACCACGCGTCGCGCGTGCGCGTGCGAAAGACGGCAGCGAGCTTGTCGCGCAAGGCGGGCCACTCGCTCTCTTCCCATTGCTGCTGAAAGTGAGCGTCAGTGATTTCGCACACCTGCATCAGCTTGGCGTAGAACTGCGGCTCGATCGCACCGACGGATACGTAGCGGCCGTCCGCGCATTCGTAAGTGCGGTAGAAGTGCGCCGCTCCGTCGAGGAAATTGCTTTCGCGCCCGTCGTGCCAGAAGCCCTTGGCCATCAGGCCGTACTGCGCGGCCATCAGCAGCGCCGCGCCGTCCGTCATGGCGGCGTCGACGACCTGGCCCTGGCCCGTGTGCTGCGCTTGCGCATAGGCGGCCAGGACACCCACCGCGAGCAGCATACCGCCGCCGCCGTAGTCGCCTACGAGATTCAGCGGCGGAACCGGCGGCCGGTCGCTGGCGCCCATGGAATGCAGCGCGCCAGTGAGAGCGATGTAGTTGATGTCATGGCCCGCCGCCTGTGCGAGCGGACCGGTCTGGCCCCAGCCCGTCATGCGGCCATACACCAGCCTGGCATTGCGCGCGTGCAGTTCCTTTGGGCCTAGCCCGAGCTTCTCGGCCACGCCGGGCCGGAATCCCTCGATGAATATGTCGGCACTCTGTGCGAGGCGCAGCACCGTCTCGACGCCGCGCGGATCCTTGGTGTTGATCGCGATCGACTGCCTGCCGCGGTCGACGAAGCCATCGTTGCGCATCAGGTCTTCGAGGCCGCCAGCACCCGGCTTGCCCGAGGGAATGCGGTCGATGCGCATCACCTTCGCGCCGAGGTCGGCGAGCATCATGCAGGCGAAGGGGCCGGGCCCGATGCCGGCGAGCTCGATGACCGTGAGATGGGACAGTGGTCCGGACATGTTCACTCTTCGCCGAATTCGGCACCGGGCTCTCGCGCGCCGACCATGGCCGCCGGGTAGTACCCGTCGAAATCGTCACGGATGCGGTTGAACGGAAGGTCGGACCACACGCCGTGGTCCTTGAGATAGCGCATGTACTCCGAGCCGTCGTCCTTGCACTGCTGCAGCACCGCATCGCGCGTGCCGTCGAATTCGGTAGGCGCCACGCCCATCAGCGCACACAGATGCGCGTTGAACGCGGGCACGGCCTTCACCCACTTGCCATCGACGTACATGGCTGCCCAGCCGTGGTCCAGGAAGACGTCGCGGCCACCCATCGCCTTCTGCAGCTTTGGGGTGGAGAAATGGTTCACCACGTCGGACAGCCCGATCGCGCTGTGAATGCCGACACGCCGCGAGCAGGCCGCGAGCAGCACCGCCTTGGGGATACAGAACGCGCGGCCGTCACGCACCACGGCCCCGGCTGCGTAACCCCGCGCATCGGCCGGCAAGTGGTACGGGTCGTACCGGATCAGGTCACGCACCGCGTAGAAGATCCGCACCGCGCGCCCACGCTCGCTTGTCGCGCCGGCGACGGCCTCGTCTGCGAAGCGAGCAACCTCGGCATTGTCGAAGTCGAGCGCCGCCGTGGGCGCAAGGTAAAGCGGCCCGGGCTTGGGCCAGCCATAGGGCGTGAATTCGATGGTCATGCGTTGCAAGGCGCGCCTACATGCGCTTTGCCACCTCTTCCAGCATGACTTCCGTCGCACCGCCGCCGAAGGTGAGAATGCGCGCATCGCGGGCCATACGCTCCACCGGCGTTCCGATGATGAAGCCGGTGCCGCCGTGCAGTTGCAGGCAGGTGTGCACGACTTCCTGCAGTGTCTCGGCGCCGAAGGCCTTGAGCATGGAAACTTCGCGCACGGTGTTCTTGCCTTCGTCGATCATCTGCGCGCACTGGTAGGTGAGCGCGCGCACGGCGGCCGCCTTCGATGCGACCCAGGCGAGCTTGTTGCGCACCACCGGCTGATCCCACAGCGCCTTGCCGAAGGCCTGGCGATTGCGCACGTAGTCCACAGTGAGCTCGATCGCCTTGGCACTGGTACCCGAGACGAGCGCCCCAACCACGAGACGCTCGTTCTGGAACGTGCTCATGATGTAGTAGAAGCCTTTGCCCTCCTCCCCGAGCAACGCGTCTTGGGAAACAAGACAGTCGTCGAAGAAGAGTTCGGCCGTGTCCGACGAGCGCCAGCCATGCTTCTCGAATTTGCGGGCGACCTTGAGGCCGGGGTTGCCCTTTTCCACAATGAACAGCGAGATGCCACGGCTGCCTTTCGCCTCCGGCTCAGTACGGGCGGCGACGATGTAGATGTCGCCATAAACGCCGTTGGTGATGAAGGTCTTTGAACCGTTGATGACCCAGCCCTCAGCGGTTCGAACCGCCCGCGTCTTCAAGCCCGCCACGTCCGAACCCGCGTTCGGCTCGGTCACGCATATCGCGCCGACCTTCTCGCCGGCGCAGGCCGCCGGCAGGTACTTCTGCTTCTGCTCGTGCGTACCCCGGTGGGCAATGTGGGAGATCGACATATCGCTGTGCACCGTCAGCGCCGACGCCACGCCACCGAAGGTCGAGCGGGCCAGTTCCTCGCCCAGTACGACCGAAGCCATCGCGCCCATGCCGCTGCCGCCGTACTCGACCGGGTGGCGCATGCCCAGGAAGCCCAATGCTCCCAGGTCGCGAAACAGCTTGCGCGGAATCTCGCCCGAGGCCTCCCAGGCCTCGCCATGCGGAACGATCTCTTTGTCGACGAACCGGCGGACCTGGTCGCGCACCATGCGCAGGTCCTCGCCAAGGAAGTCAGGCTCCTGGAACTCGAATTCGGTCATGGGCTCTCTTGGAAAAGTGGCGGCTGGCCAATTTATAGTCCGCCGCGTCGGTTTATTTTATGCCGCCGCGTCGGACTTTGCAAGGCCCCTTGCTACACTCCCGGCGCACAGGAGAACCCATGCCCCGCGTACGATCGGACGACTACGAAACCAAGAGCCAGGCCATCATGGACTGCGCTGCTTCGCTCTTCGCCAAGGAGGGCTACCCCTCCGCCAAGATGCAGGACATCGCACACGCGTGCGGCGCCACCAAGTCGATGCTCTACCACTACTTCCCGACCAAGGAGAACCTGTTGTTCGCGATGCTGAAAGGACACCTGGAGCGCGTGATCCAGGGACTGGACGAGGCGACGGCCGCCGCCGGCACACCGCGCGACAAACTGATGGCGCTGGTCCAGGCCTACACACAGAAGTCTGCCCAGTCGCGACGCCGCCACGTGACCGCGATGAACGACGTGAAGTACCTGCCCAAGGCGAAGCAGGCGCCGCTGATCGAGCTGCAGCGCAAGATCACGCAAGCAGTGAGCCAGCTCATGCGCGAGCTCAACCCCGCGTTGCCCGATGACCTGTATATGCCCTACACCATGATGCTGGTCGGCATGCTGAACTGGACCGACTTCTGGTACAAACCCGGCGGCCCAATGAAACCGCAGGAGTTGTGCGAGCGGATGTCGCACCTGTTCCTCAAGGGCTTTCTGGCCCAAAAGGGCTGAAGGCGCGGCCCCCGCCCTCGTTACTCCATCGACTTGTAGCTGACTGTCGCAGGATCCGACTTCATCAGAAACAGCGTCGGCGCGGACAGATGCTGCGTTGCGCTGAACGATATGGGCGCCATCACGCCCGTGTCGAAGTTCTGCAGCTTGGCCAGCTCGGCGTTGGTGCAATCCCAGGTGAGGGCCTTGCCGCAATGACGCATCGCCTCGATCAACACTCGGGCGCCCGCGTAGCCGGTAAAGCTGTAGCGGTTGACCTTGGGCTGTTCCTCGGGCGTGAGGAACTGCTTGGCCTTGTCCATGAAGAGCTTGCCCTTGGGCGAGTCTTCGAGGTACACGAAGTCCACCGTGTAGACGCTCTCGCCGGCGGTCCCCATCAGCTTGACACTGGCAGGGACGCGCGACACATAGGTCACCGCCATCGGGATCTTGTAGCC
>Ga0070667_100005630_pt1 | contig 10463 bp, 9 predicted proteins | sample KBSS33metaG_FD_64659 | JGI IMG/M metagenome (GOLD analysis project Ga0070667, IMG submission 64659) | Switchgrass rhizosphere microbial communities from Kellogg Biological Station, Michigan, USA - KBS S3-3 metaG | ecosystem: Host-associated > Plants > Roots > Rhizosphere > Soil ...
GGGACGAGGGCGAAGTTGGCCGAGGATTTCTCGACCCGGACGCCCTGGCGCTGCACTTCCTGCGGCAGCAGCGGGAGCGCGGCCTGGACCTTGTTGTTGACCTGGACCTGGGCGGTATCGGGGTTGGTGCCCTGCTCAAAGGTCAGGGTGACGGTGACCTGGCCCGAGGACGACGATTGCGACGAGAAGTAGCGCAAATGGTCGATGCCCTGCAGCTGCTGCTCGATGATCTGGGTCGTGGTTTTGTCCAGCGTCGTCGCGTCGGCGCCGGGAAAGATCGCGGCGACGCTGATCTGCGGCGGCGCGAGGGCCGGGAATTGGGCGATCGGCAAGCCCCGGATCGCGAGCAGGCCGAACAGCATCGTCAGGATGGCGAGCACCCAGGCGAAAATCGGCCGGTCGATGAAGTAGCGTGACATCGAGCCGTCAGCCCCGCGACTGCTGCGGCTTTACCGGTATCCCGGGCCGGACCAATGGCCCGGCGTCGACGATCACTTTGTCGCCGGGCCTGAGCCCGCCGGTGACGAGCCAATTCGTCCCAACCGTGCGGTCGGCCTGGATCACCCGAAGCTCGGACATGTCCTTGGCGCCGACGACGAGGACGGTGGGGCGGCCGCGCTCGTCGCGGCTGATCGCGCGTTGCGGCACGAGGATGCCGCGCGCTTGCACGCCCTGGCCGAGCTGGGCGCGGACGAACATGCCTGGAAGGAGCAGGCGCTGCGGGTTGGAGAAGACCGCGCGGATGGTCTGCGAGCCGGTCGCGGGATCGACGGTGACGTCGGCGAAACGCAGCGTGCCGACGGTCGGGTACATCGAGCCCGTCTCCAGCTTGAGCCGGACCGGCGCGACGTCTTTCGCGACCTGTCCGGCCAAAACCTGCTCGCGCAGCCGCAACACGTCGGCGCTTGACTGCTGGATGTCGACGAAGATCGGGTCGAGCCGCTGAATGGTGGTGAGCGCATTGTCCTGCGCCGCTGAGACCAGTGCCCCGACGGTGGATACCGAACGGCCGATGCGGCCCGAAATCGGCGCGCGGATGGTGGTGCGTGACAAATCGATTTGCGCCGACGTCAGTGCCGCGCGTTGGGCCGCGACGTCGGCGCGGGCGGTCCCGGCGGCCGCGAGCGCATCGTCGTACTGCTGGCGCGACACGAAATCGCGCTTGCGCAGCTCGGCGAAGCGGCGGACCTGGCCTTCGGCGCCGATCGTCGCGGCTTGCGCCCGCGCGACCGCGGCGCGGGCATTGGCGACCTTGGCCTCATAACTGACCGGATCGATGCGGTAGAGCGGCTGGCCGGCCTCGACATAGTCGCCCTCGGCGAACAGCCGGGCGAGGATGATGCCGTCGACCTGGGGACGAACCTCGGACGTCTCGTAAGGCGCGGTCCGGCCGGGCAATTCGGTGCTGAGCGTAACCGGCTGTTCGGTGACCACCAGCACCCCGACCGGCGTCGGACCCGGAGGCGGGGGCTGAGCATCGCCGGAGCGGCCGAAGAGCAAATAAACGACGAGGAGAAGGGCGATCAGTATGCCGGCGGCAATCGCGAACTGCTGCCCGGTCGGGCGGCGGCGGACGCGGACCCATAGCGTCTCGCGAGCCTCGGCGGTCGGACTTGCGCTGCTGCTCATAGAGGCCCCACTGCTATCGGAAATTCAAAACCGGGTGGAGGCCCGGCCTGCGGTTGACTGAAGAGCACAGTTCGACGCAACGACGAGCACCGGAACTGCAGAGACGCACAGAGCCAAATGGCCGTCGCATGATTTGTGGTAGGACCAGTTGCAGTTCAATACCGGCCCGCGAAAAAAGACTGCTATTCGTCGACAGCCTATTTTGGCGGGCCAGCGCGGCCTTCCATGATTGCGCTGGTTTCGCGAATCTGGCGAACGTAAGCGTCGGCGACGCACGCATCCGATCCGCAGGCCTTGCGCTTGGTCGCGGACCGGTTGCGGGCGCCGAGCAGCAATTCCTTCTTGGCGTCGGTGGCGTGGGCCATCGACTGGGTGAAAAAGCCCGCCGCCATGGTTTCGAGAGCGATCAGCTGCTTGCTCTTCGGAGTCGCTGGCACGGCCTTCGCTTTCGGTGCGGATGGCGGCGCCGGTCGATGGCCAGCCGGGACCGCGGTACGCCGGGACGCCAGTGCCGGAGCTGCCGCCATGGATCGCGGGTTCGGTGGAACGAGGATGGGGTCGGCCGGCACCGATTCCTCGGGCGGAGGCGCGACCGGCGTCGGTGACAGGATTTCGGCCTCCTCGCGAAGCCGGGCCAGCCGCTCGCTTTCGGGCTCCAGCTGAATGATCGGGTAGGCCGGGTTGGGCGCGGATCGGGCCGGCTCCACCTTCGCCGCTTGGGTGTGGCTGGCCGGTTGTATCGGGCGGTTGTTCCAAGCGATGGCGACCAGGGCCAGAGCCAGCGCGGCCGCGGCGATTCCGACGGTGCGCATCGCCGGCGGCGGCTGGCGCGGAACCTCCTCGTCCTCGTCTTGCGGCCACAAATCGCCGGCGGCGCGCTGGGCGTCATATTCGGCCCGCTTCGCCGGATCGCGCAGCACGGCATAAGCGGCGGTAATCTCCCGCGCCCGCGCCTGCGCCATTGGGTCGGGGTTGGTGTCAGGATGGTAGTGGCGCATCAGCGCGCGGTAAGCGGCGCCGATGACAACGTCTTCCGCCGCCGGATTCACGCCCAGAATTGCATAACAATCAGAGCTCAAGGCACCACGCGCCGCCTGCTTTCACCTTCGCAGGCTATTCACGACTGCGCGCCAAAGCTCAACTGGCGCGGCCTCAAGCGGGCTGTTGTTCGGTCGCCGCTTGATCCGTTTGTGATTCCGGCTCGCGGCCCGGCTGGGCTACGCGGCGCAGGTACGGAAGCTCGGCCGTCCAGCCGCCCGGGAATTGCGCGCGGGCGTCTTCGTCGGAGACCGACGGCACGATGATGCAATCCTCGCCCTGCTTCCAGTTGACCGGCGTCGCGACCTTGTGCTCGGCGGTGAGCTGGATCGAATCGAGCAGCCGCAGCACTTCGTCGAAGTTCCGCCCGGTCGACATCGGATAAATCAGCATCGCCTTGATCAGCTTGTCGGGGCCGATCATGTAGACGGTGCGCACGGTCGCGTTGGTGGCCGCGGTGCGGCCCTGCGACGAGCCCGGCTCTTCCTCCGGCAGCATGTTGTAGAGCTTCGAGACGTTGAGGTCGTGGTCGGCGATGATCGGATAATTGACCTTGGCGCCGCCGTGGCTCTCGACGTCCTTCAGCCAGCGGCCGTGGTCGTCGACCGGGTCGACCGACAGTCCGATGACCTTGGTGTTGCGCTTGTCGAACTCGGGCTGGAGCTTGGCGAGATAGCCGAGCTCGGTGGTGCACACCGGAGTGAAGTCCTTGGGATGCGAGAAGAGGATGCCGTAACTGTCACCGAGCCATTCGTGGAAATTGAGCCGTCCCTGGGTGGTGTCGGCGGTGAAATCGGGGGCTTGCGAGCCAATGCGTAACGTCATGATGGCCTCTCCGGGGCGGTGGAATTCGTGGATGTAGAAAGCGGCGGCGGCATATCAGAAACAATCGTGAGTCGATACGGCGGCTAGGCCGTTTCAACTGCGACAAAATCCGGCTGGGCGTGCTCCCGGCGATCGAGCCACGCCGGCACGGGCAGGCCCTTTGAGCGCAGGAAGTCGGCGTTGAACAGCTTCGACTGGTAACGATTGCCGTAGTCGGCGAGGATGGTGACGATGGTGTGGCCGGGGCCAAGTTCGCGGGCGAGGCGGATCGCGCCGGCGACGTTCACGCCCGATGACGGGCCCATGCACAGTCCTTCATGCTGGAGCAAGTCGAAGCACACCGGGACCGACTCGGTGTCGGGGATCTGGAACGCATGGTCGATTGTCAGGCCTTCAAGGTTGGCGGTGATGCGCCCCTGGCCGATCCCTTCGGTGATCGAGCCGCCCTCGGCTTTGAGTTCACCGGTCGTGTAGTAACTGAACAGCGCGGCTCCCGGCGGGTCGGCGAGGCCGATCGCGATGTGCGGATTGCGGGCGCGAAGGGCTTCGGCGACGCCCGCCAGTGTTCCGCCGGTCCCGACCGCGCAGATGAAGCCGTCGACCCTGCCGCCGGTTTGATCCCAGATCTCGGGCCCGGTGGTTTCGACATGGGCGCGGCGGTTGGCGACATTGTCGAACTGGTTGGCCCAGATCGCGCCGTTGGGCTCGCTCGCGGCGAGCTTGTCCGCCATGCGGCCCGACACTTTCACGTAATTATTGGGGTTGCGGTAGGGAACGGCGGGAACTTCGACGAGGTCGGCGCCGAGCGCGCGCAGCGTGTCCTTTTTCTCCTGGGACTGGGTCTCGGGAATGACGATCACGGTGCGCATGCCGAGGACATTGGCGACCATCGCGAGGCCGATCCCCGTGTTGCCGGCGGTGCCGTCGACGACCACCCCGCCGGGCCGCAGCGCGCCGCGCGCGATCGCGTCACGGATGATGAACAGCGCCGCGCGATCCTTGACCGACTGGCCGGGGTTGAGGAACTCGCATTTGCCGAGGATTTCACAACCGGTCTGCTCGGACGCGTGACGCAGCCGGACCATTGGCGTGTTGCCAATGAGATCGAGGACGGTGGTGTTTTCGGTCATGGCGCCTGGAGCCCGTGTTTGAGGATGGTCGGCGATTGCGCGGCGGGGGAGTCCGTCGCGCGGAGCAGGATCAGCGAGACGTTGTCGGGCGCATCGCGGTCGAGCGCCATGTCGAGCAGACGCTCGGCGTTCGCTTCGAGGTCTTCGCCGAGAAGCACGGTCAGCAGTTCATGGTCGTTCGCCAGCCGGGTCAGCCCGTCGCTCGCGAGCAGGAACAGGTCGCCCGAACGAACATCGCCGGTGACTGTCTCGACGTGGAGATGATCGGACGCGCCGACCGCGCGGGTGATGACATTGGCATTGGGATGGCCTTCGGCCGCGACCTCGTCGATCATCCCCGCGTCGATCAGGTCCTGGACCAGGCTGTGATCGCGGGTGAGGCGCGTGATGGCGGCGTCGCGGACGCGATAGGCGCGGCTGTCGCCGGCCCAGAAGCAAGTAAATGCGCGATCGTCGGCGACGAGGCCGACGACGGTGCTGCCGACGGTGCGGCTGTCGAAGCTGGCTTTGGCCATTTCGACCAGGCGGGCATTGACGTCGCAAAGCGCGGTGAGAGCTTCCTCCGCCGAAGAGCATTTCGCCAGCGCTTCAACCACTGTCGCGCTGGCGACTTCGCCAGCGTCGTGGCCGCCCATACCGTCGGCCACTGCCCACAGGTGCAACCCGGGGTTGGCGAGCAACGCATCTTCGTTGAGTTTGCGGCGGCAGCCGACGTGAGTCTTCACGACCTGATCGAATCCGCTCGCCGGCATGGGCCCGATCTACCGTAGCGCGCCATGGTGTGCCAGCCTATGCTGGGGCACGACTGGACGCCCGGCGGGGGATCAATGAGCAAGGCTTACAGCAACAAGGCGCTGCCACCGGGCACGGTATTGCGTGAGTGGCGCCTTGAGCAGGTCCTCGGCGTCGGCGGCTTCGGCATCGTCTACAAGGGTCGCGGGATCTATTTCGACGAGCTCGTCGCGATCAAGGAATATTTCCCCAGCTCGATCAGCGACCGTAAGGACGGCGATACCGTCGTTCCGAGCAGCTCTGACGCCGAGGAAGTCCACGCGCTGGGGCTCAAGAAGTTCGTCGAAGAAGCCAAGTTACTTTGGAACCTGTCGAAGCCGACCCGGCATCCGAATATCGTCAGTGTCCGCAGCCTGTTCGAGATTCATGGCACCGCCTACATGGTCATGGACTTTGAAGACGGCGTCCCGCTGTCCGACCTGGTCAAGAAGCATAAGACGTTCAGCGAAGCTGATTTGCTGGCACTAATCCGGCCGATGGGCGAGGGGCTCGAGCGGGCCCACCGCGTCGGCGTGCTCCACCGCGACATCAAGCCGGCCAACATCCTGATCAAGGAAAATGGCGAACCGGTGCTGATCGATTTCGGCTCGGCGCGCTTCGACTCGGGTCAGGCGACGAGCACCAAGGTGACGTTCCACACGCCGCCTTACGCGGCGATCGAGCAATATGTGAAAACCTACCAGCAGGGCCCGTGGACCGACATCTACGCGCTCGGCGTGGTCCTGTACGAATGCGTGACCAATACCAAGCCGCCCGAAGTCCTCGAACGCATGCACGGCGGCCTCGGCCACCCTCTGGCCGAGGGCGATTGGCCCGGCTTCAGTCGCGCTTTCCTGCGCGCGGTCGACGCGGCGATGACCATTCGCCCGAGCGACCGGCCTAATTCCATTTCGCAATGGCTGTCCTTGTTCGAAGACGAAAATGCGACCTACGGCGCGGAAGTGGACGCGGACGACGCGCCGACCCGATTTGCTGCGTTCGAACATCCCGAGATCATCCCGATCGTCCCGGCGCCGACCCTGAGTGCGAGCGGCGCGGCGGTGGTCAAGCTGGCCGAGCCACCCAAGGCCGGCGAGCCGCCCGAAGAATATACCGGTGCAGACTCGCAGCCGGTCACCGACAAAGCCGTCGCCGATGCCGTGGCGAAGGCCAAGCCGAAGAAGGAGCTGGCCAAGCCGGAGGCCGCGCCTGATGCAGAGACAAAGGCAGAGGCCGCGGCAGGGGCACAGCAGAAGCCGCTTTTCACGCTGCAGCGCGCGGCGATCGGGGCGGGTCTGCTGGCGGTCGTGGCGGCCGGCGGAGCGTGGACGCTGTGGCCGCGCGGCGCGGCCAACTCGTCGGCGGAAACGGTGGGCTTGCCCTCGACAGCCGGGGCAGCGGAGGATGCTGTGCTTGGACCGGGAGCCGACGGGGCAATTCCGGCGAACACTGTCGAGGACTTTGACGCGAACAGCGCCGAGGCGGTGGCGGCTCCGGTCGATATTGGCAGCGCCAGTAACCTCGCGCCGGCGATCGACGGCCTGGCCAGCGCCGCGCGAAGTGCCGGCCGAAGCGGCGATGCCGCGCGGCTCGCCGCGACCAGTGCGCGCCTGCGGACCCTGGCCGGCGAAGCTCGGGCAGCCGCGGCGCAGCCCGGGTCGGAAGCCGTGGTCAAAGCCAGGGTCAACCAGATGAACGCGCTCGCCAGGGGCGCTGCCAGCGCACTCGCGCAGTCCGCTCGCCGCGACGCCGAGGCGAAAGGCAAGGAGCTGGCGGCGGCAATGGGCAGCGATGCCTCGCCCGAGAGCAAAGCGGCGGCTGCCGTGCTGCGGACCGTCAGAAGTTCGGCGGGCGCCGCCTCGGCCGCGGGCAGCCCGGGGCAGGCGATCGCCGCGGCACGCCGGACGGTGTCGGCGGCGCGTCAATTTTCTACCCTGCACCCGAAGGCAGCGTCGGCCGCCGCGTCGGCGTTGCCCAAGAAGCGCGACGAATTCGCCGAGGTCGCGGCGGGAGCGCGCTCCACCGGGGCGGACATCGCCGCCATGGGCAAAGCGAAAAAGCCGCCGCTGTTCGCGTCCAAGGAACGGCGCGACGGTTACCGGCTGCGGCAAAGCAACGCCGCCGAAGCTCAGGCCGAACTCACCCGGCTCGAGCAGTTGCAGGCGGCGGTGGCAGCGGTGACCACGGCCGCCGCGGCAGACAGCGCAATCAAGCAGGCCAAAGCGATCCAGGCCAAGCTGCGCGACCTCGAAGCGTCGTCGAGGGCCGCGATGCCGGCGGCCAAGGATCCAGCAAATTAGCGGTTGGTGATGCTGACGCTGACCCGGTTGCGCGCGGCCGCTCCGCTGCCCACGCGATCATAGCGTGAGGCGCAGGTCAGGCGCCGGACCAAGGCGATGCCAAGCCCGCCCAGAGGCGCTTCGGCCAGCGAAGTGAATGGATCCGGGTCGGGCTTGCCGAGAGGGTCAAATTCGGCGCCGTCGTCTTCCACGACCAGGTCGATAGCGCCATCGCGGTAACCGGCCGCGATCTTGATCGCGTTCACGTTCTCGCCGTGGCGGATCAGATTGCTGAGCAATTCTTCGAGTACGACTTCGACCCGGTTCATCGTCCGGGGTACGATTCCGAGCGGTTCGAGAAAGGCGACCACCGCGAAGCGGCTTTCCTCGATCACCGCCGGCTGGTTGCCGAGGTTGAGGACGAGCGTCGGCTCCTCGGTCGCCTCCGTTCGATCGGGCTTCACGGGAGGGCTCAGGCAGTCACAACGGCGAGGGCTTCGGCCTCGGTGCCGACCACCGGGATGATTTCGGTCAGCGAGGTCGTTTCGATGATCTCCATCACTGAATCATTGGCCCCGAACATCGCGAACCGCGCATTGGACCGCTGCAGCGCCCGGGCGGTGCCGATCAGCATGCGGATGCCGAGCGAGGCGATGAACGAGACGTCGGACAGGTCGACGACCGCGGGCTGTTCCTTGGGCACGATGTTCGCGACGAAGCGGGTTTCGACTTCGCCCACCGAGAAACTATCGAGGCGGCCGCCAAGAACCGCCTTGGTCACTCCACCAACGTCCGTAAATTGCATGTCCATTTGCGACCCCTAATGTGACCGGCTCTCTTCGCACGTAATTGTTTCAGTCGAATTGCGCCACCAGGAGCGAAAAATCGTCGTCCAAGGGCCCCGGCGTCGCGGCCTCGCGCACAGCCTGAAACAGACGCTCGGTTTCACTGATGCCGTCGACCCGCGGCTCAAGGATCAAGCGCTCAAAATCGGCGATCGACCACTGCCGCCCGGCCTTGTCGACGATTTCGAACACCCCATCACTGAACACATACATCGATGCGCCCAGCGGCACCTCGACCGTGGCTTCGGTGAAGGTCGCGTCCGGCTTCGCCCCGATGATGACATTGCGGTTGCCGGCGGCGATCACCTGCGACCGATCGGGCGGCACCAGGAACGCGGCATGATGACCCGCCGCGGCATAGCGAAGCTCGCGGCTTCGCGCATCGTAGACCCCGTACCACATGGTGAAATAGAGATCGGCCTGGTCCTCCATCTGGTAGAGGCGGTTGATCGTCGTGAGCACTGCGGCCGGCGAGCGCATGTCGGTATCGGGCAGGTTGCGCTGGCGCAACTGGCTCATCACCGCGACGGCGAGCATCGCCGCGCCCGCGCCATGCCCGGCGACGTCGATCAGATAAGCGACGAACAGATCGTCCGAGAGTTGGCCGTAGCCGAAGGCGTCGCCGCCGAGCCGCGCGCACGGCACGAGGGTCCAATCGCAGCGGATCGGCCCGTCGGGCAATGGCGGCGGCAGCAGCGCCTGAATATAGGCGCTCGCCTTTTGCAGCTCGCGGTCGAGCTCGTCGGACTCGGCGATTTCGGCGCGGGTGCGATACTCGTGTTGGAGCGACCGTTTGCCGATCTGAAGGATCGAACCAACCGGCAGCGGGACCACGCCTTCGACCTTTACGCCATCGACATAAGTCCCGTTGGTCGAACCCAGGTCGGCGACCATCAACTGGCCGTCGTCGATCGTCACCAGGCAATGCGAGCGGGAGATTTCAGAGTCGCGCAGGACGATGTCGGCCGGCGGCGTCCGTCCGACCTTGAGGCCCAACGGGCCGACGACATGGCGGCGGTCGCGATCGACGCAATCGACTAGCTCAAGGCAGTGCAAGCGGTCGCCGGGTACCAGATCGAGGTCCCGGGCGACGGTAATGATTCGAGTCTGCTCCGCTTCCGACACTGCCGACTCCGAGGAGAGGATGAAGGTACGCAACGACGTTGTTTGGTCCGCGAAAGGATGCCAGCCGACCGTAATATTCGCAAGTATTACGCCCGGTTGCGCGGCGTTCGCGCCGCTCAGGCAGCGATGTCGTAGGGCTGGATTTCGCCGGACAGATAAAGGTGGCGGGCCTTGGTCCGCGACAGTTTACCCGAGCTGGTGCGCGGGAGCGTACGCGGCGGGATCAGCTCGACCACCGCCGAGATGCCGGTGATCGCGCGCACCCGTTCACGAATATCATCGCGCAGGCGTCCGCGCTCGTCCGGATCGGAGACTCGGCAGTGGACCAGGACGGCGGGCGTCTCCTCGCCGGACGGACCGGTGATGGCGAACGCGGCGATATCGCCCGACTTGAACCCAGGCAGCTGCTCGACCGCCCATTCGATGTCTTGCGGCCAATGGTTGCGGCCGTTGATGATGATCATGTCCTTGGCGCGGCCGACGACGAAAATGTAGCCGCCCGACAAATAGCCCATGTCGCCGGTATCGAGCCACAGATCGTCGCTGAGGCACGCCTTGGTCGATTCCTCGTCGCGGAAATAACTGTGCATGACCGAGGCGCCGCGGACGTAGACCTTGCCGATTCCGCGGTCGGGCAGAACGGCGCCACCAGCGTCGCGGATTTCGACCTCCATGCCGGTGACCGGTTTTCCGCAATTGACGATCGCGCGGTAGCGGCGCGGACGCTCGTCATCGCCGGGCTCGCCGCCCGACAGTTCATTTTCCTCGACCAGTTCGAGCCGGATGCCCTCACCGGGCGGCATCAGCGAGACCGCGAGGGT
>Ga0070667_100005632_pt1 | contig 10460 bp, 11 predicted proteins | sample KBSS33metaG_FD_64659 | JGI IMG/M metagenome (GOLD analysis project Ga0070667, IMG submission 64659) | Switchgrass rhizosphere microbial communities from Kellogg Biological Station, Michigan, USA - KBS S3-3 metaG | ecosystem: Host-associated > Plants > Roots > Rhizosphere > Soil ...
ACTCATCCACCTCGTAGTCGCCCGTGATCCGTCGGCGCAGAAACGCGAGCCCAGAGGCGATCTTGCGCTCCAGCTCCGACGCCGGTACCCCCGCTGCTGCGGGCATCACGGCCGGAGCCTTCAGAAAAGCACCGTACGGTGGGTCACCCTCATCTACGGCTGCAGCATTCCCACCTGACGCGGCGACGCCGGTCGTCACGACCGGGCGCGCGGCTGGTCCTGTCGCGGACGCAGCCTTCTCCGTGGAGGTTGCACGTAGGGCTGAGGTCCGTGCCGTCGAACGTGCTGCCGCCGACGTGTCTTTTGCTGTGGGCCCGGTGGCCGCACCTGCCGCGGCACGGCTGCGGCCCGCTGTCGTTGATGAGGCCGATGAGGTCGTGGAATTGGATTTCGAAGCAACCTTCTTCGGGGCTGCCTTACGTGGCGCACGAGCAGTCTTTGGCTTCGCCTGTGTCGCCGATTGGCCCGTGGCGTTAGCGCCGCCCGTCTTATTCGCCGCACCGTGCTGCGGTTTGCGACGTGCGCCCTCGGCATCAGCATCGACTGCTGCCTGCTCGCCCTGATCGTGGGTAACTGGCATCTTTTCAGCGGCGGCCGCCGCCGAGGCGGACCGAGCCGACTCGACCGCGCGCAGCTGAATCACCCGCGCTTCAGACACGAGACATCACCCCAATCCCTGCATGTACCAGATTTCCCAGCGAAATCTCCATCCGACGAACCCACTCCGGCGAGATGACGGGTTCAACAGGACGTCCTTTGATTAACGATTCAAGGCCTTCGGCGGTGTTGTACCTCGGCGTGTAACCAAAGACGTTGCGTAGCCGCGAAGTATCCACCGAGCGCCCAAAGATAAGGAACTTCAGTTGTTCCTGGGAGAAATCCACTCGGCCGCTGTTACGTACCATCCGGCTCACAAAGCCAACTGCGGGCGAAGGCACCGGCAAAGCAATGCGCCCTGCCCGGCGAATCGCCTGAGAAAGTAAGAGGGTTCCGTCGCCGGCAACGTTATACACGCCAGGATGATCGGCAATCGAGGAGAGCCGCAGCACCTCAACGGCGTCATCTTCGTGCAGCAACTGCATCCGCGGGTCGAAGCCCAACGCTGTCGGCACGATGGGCATTGACAGATAACGCACCAGCGGCGTCTCGATGACCGGGCCAACAAAGTTCGCGAAACGAAGCACAGTGACGCAGATGTCTGGCCGGCGACGCCCGAAGCCTCGCACATAGCCCTCGACCTCGACCGCGTCCTTCGAGTAACCGCTGTTCGGAAGACGTCGGGCCGGCATGTCCTCAGTGAAGACACCAGGGTCGGCAGCGCTTGAACCGTAGACCGACGTCGTGGACTTCACCACGACTCGGCGCACGCTCTCCGACTTTTGACAGGCAGCCAACAGCTGCATCGTGCCGATGACGTTCATTTCCTTCATCGACGCGCGGCCACCCGACATGTGAGGCATGGCGTTGACCGAGGCATGCACCACGGTGTCGACGTTGGCCTGCGCGATGACTTTGGCGATGAGCGGGTTGCGAATGTCGGCCCGCATGAACTCCGTGCGGCCAAGCAAAGCCAGATCTGCTTTAGAAGGCGGCGTCGTATCGACTCCGATGACTCGCCCTACCGTGGGGTCGGCAGCTAACTGCGCGGCCAACCGACTACCTAGGTAGCGGCTTACACCTGTGACGAGTACGACACTCGACATGCACTGCCTCCCGTCCGCAACGGTGGAACGTGACAGATCTCATCCTACGGCCGGGTGATTCAGCACACTATGGGCCACCCGGCCGAAACGCCGCTACTTCTTGTTGCGACGCTGAATGCGCGTCTTCTTGAGAAGCTTGCGGTGCTTCTTCTTCGCCATCCGCTTGCGACGCTTCTTGATAACTGAACCCATGGAAACCCTCATCAGGCTGAGAACCGTCATCAACGTCTCAGCATTGTCGTCACCGATCAATGACCGGCTACATCTCGATAGCTACAGGACTTAGCTAGTTGCGGACCTGCAGCTACGTACAAGCGTCAGGCTAGCCGCAGGCGCGAAGCTAGCTAATGTACGGCTAGCCAATGTGCAGGGTAGACCTGCCACTCACGCACATGCTCGCTAAAGCTTACCCGCACGCAGCAGTGCCTCCAGACGGCGGAGGTCTATCAGCCCGCTTCGATGAATGCGCCGCGCAAGTAGTCATGCACAGCCTTTTCAGTAATACGGAATGACCGTCCGACCTGTACCGCCGGCAACTCACCGGAGTGCACCATGCGGTAGACCGTCATCTTCGAGACCCGCATCACCGATGCCACCTCGGCGACAGTCAGAAACCGCACTTCTGCCAGTCCGTCGCCGAACGCACCCTTCACGGTTGTGCTCATAGCTCACCTCGACCCTGAACAGGCCTGTGGCGTTTCGAGCGCGTCAGCGCTTTGGCGTCGCAGACCACCGATAACTCCTCCACCGCCAACACGGCAGCGCAGGGCACGAGGGCGATTCGCGTTTCAGACTTCACTGGCTTCCCCACCAGTGGGCGTCTCACACACGTGCTTGCTGAGCAGACTAGCGGTACTGGAGTTACTAAGCGATACCTGTGTGGTTACTTGTCCGGACAAACTATGCGAATCGGTCGATTGGTGACGCGACACGCCGTAAGGACAGCCAGTACCTGCTAGGCGACCTGCCCCCGCGGTGTGACGCGCACAGTGAGATCAGCGTCTAAGGCGCGTGCGAGACGACCAAGAACAGGGAGGCTGGGAATCGTGCCCCCAGCCTCGAAACGCCGTCTTGTCTCCCTACCTCGCGCCGAGTTCGCGGCTTCGTCGGTACGCGGCCTCCGCGGCCGCGTAGACCGCGTGGCGCATCCCCGCCTCGTCGAAGGCACGTAACGCGGCAGCTGTCGTGCCGCCGGGGCTGGTCACCGACTCACGCAATTGCGCCGGAGATGCGGTGCCCGCATCGAGCATGGCGGCGGCGCCGACAGCCGTAACAGAGGCGAGCTGCGCGGCCAGCGCCCTGGGAAGTCCCAGATGCACGCCCGCCTCAGTGAGCGCCTCAACCATCAAAAAGAAGTAGGCAGGCCCGCTGCCGGAGATCGCGGTGACCGCATCGATCTGCGACTCCTCTACCCGCACTACCTGACCCACGGCGTCAAACAGCGCCTCCGCCGTCTCCCAATGCTCGGGGCGCACATGACTTCCCTCTGCGATCGCCGTCATTCCCTTGCCAACCAAGGCGGGGGTGTTCGGCATCGCACGTATGACGGGAACCCCCTGAGGGAGGGCACTCTGCAGCGCCGCCGTCGTTACTCCAGCCGCGATCGAGACCAGCAGATGCCCCGCGGTTACGTCATTGCCAAGCGAGGCCAGCATCGGCACGATGTCTTGGGGTTTCACCGCCAACACAATGGTGCTGGCGGCTCCGAACGCCTCGGCGTAGTCGGCCAGCGTGACGCCGTAGGTTCGCTTCAAGTACTCAGCGCGTTCGCCGAACTTCTCCACAACGTAGACGCGCTCAGGCTTCACAGAGCTAGCTAAGAGGCCTGCCAGTATGGCCTCGCCCATCTTGCCGCCGCCGATTATCGCGACGTTGCCTTCGATCTGCTTCGCCGTCATTGATTGGCCTTCCTAAGAGGTACTGCCTTCGGGTAGTGCCTTGGGCACGGGGGTCGAAAGGTGGTGGGCTAGCGAGGGTCGTGCACGAGATGAAGGCGACAGAAGGCCAGCGCCGCGGCGAGGTCGGCTTCTCGCTCACGCCGGTCGGCGGCCTTGCGGGTATTCACCTCGACGATGACGTGGCCGGAGAAGCCTCTGCGAGCGAGGCTCTCCAGAACCTCGGCGCACGGTTGGGCGCCGCGGCCAGGAACAAGGTGTTCGTCCTTACCGCTGCCGGTGCCGTCGGCGATATGCAGATGCGACAGCCGTGAGCCCATGTCGGTGAGCATCTGCATGGCGTCTGATTGAGAGACGGCTGAATGGGACAGATCAAGCGTGAAATCCGGATACGGCTCTTCCTCAGCCGCGACATCCCATGATGGCTCGTAAGCGCTCATCACTCGCCCACGCACCCGGAACGGGAACATGTTCTCGACCGCGAACTTGATGTCGGACTCGTTGGTCATGCGTTCGATGCCTTCGCGGAAACCACGCGAATACTCACGCTGCCAACGAAACGGCGGGTGAACGACGACGGTATCCGCGCCGAGCATCTGGGCCGCAGTCTGGGCGCGTTGCAATTTGACCCAAGGATCGGTGGACCACACCCGCTGTGTGACGATCAGGCACGGGGCATGGATGGCAAGGATCGGCACGGCGTAGTCATCGCTGAGGCGCCGCAACGCTGCCGGGTTCTGGCTGATCGGATCGGTCCAGACCATGACTTCGACACCGTCGTAGCCAAGCTTGGCCGCCAGCTCGAACGCCGACGCCGTCGGCTCGGGATAGACCGATGCAGTGGAGAGACCGACACGCGCCCTCGACACTCGCAGCGCCCGTGAGTCCGTCATGCCAGCAAGGCTAGGTCACCGACCCGGCACGCCTGCTTTACCACTCTCAGCTCCAGCGCGCTCAGCGTCACAACACTCGCCGATCCTGCATCTGGTCCATGCGCTGCAGGATCACTCCTTCACGCAAGGCCCAGGGTGACAACTGAATCTCCTCCACACCCAGCGCGTCCATCGCCACCGCCGCGACGATCGCACCGGCCAGCGTTTGGTGCGCTCGGCTTGGGCTGACGCCGTCGAGTTCGGCGAGATCATCAGAAGACATCCGGGAGATGAAGGAGGTGACCTGCCCTAGCCCCAGACGCTTAATAAAACGTGGCGTTCTCGGCCCTTGCGAGGAGGGTGCCGCACCGGCCAGCCGCGCCAATGTACGGAACGTCTTGCTAGAGGCGACGACAAGATCGGCCCGCCCGGTGGAGCGCAGCTGTGCGACAGGCAAAGCCAGCTCCTGTTCGACAAACTCGCGCAGCGCGCTGACCTTATTGCGTGGCGGCGGGTCCGCGTCGAACCACTCACGAGTCAGACGCCCGGCGCCGAGCGGCAAGGACAGTGCTGTGTCAGGGAACTCATCCGACCCGCCCGCGAGTTCGAAGGAGCCGCCACCGATATCGAGGGAGATCAGTTTGCCTGCGCTCCAGCCGAACCATCGTCGCGCGGCGAGGAACGTCAGTCGCGCTTCGTCCTCACCGGTGAGCGCATGGAGGTTTACCCCGACCTCGATACGGACGCGGTCGAGGACCTCGTTGCAGTTGCCGGCATCACGTACCGCCGATGTCGCGAAGGCGAGGACCTCTTCGCACTCAAGTTCTTTGGCCTGGTGCAGTGCACCCAGCACAGCGCCGACGAGCGCGTCCGCGCCCACCTGCCCCAGGTTGCCGTGCTTGTCGATATGTTCGGCCAGCCGCAGCACGCTCTTGTGCGAAAGTTGAGGTGTCGGCTCCGCGCCCCGGTGGGCATCGACCACCAACAGGTGGACAGTGTTGGAACCGACATCGAGAACGCCTAATCGCATAGTCCTTTGAGCCTATAGTGATTCGCCAAGACATCACGCACATTTGCTAGGAGACACAGGTGACCGACGGTCTGCCAATCAAGATGCTGCACGACCGTGTGCTCGTACGTATGCCCAAAGACGAAGGCGACCGCCGATCCTCCGGGGGCATCCTGATTCCTGCCACCGCGCAGGTTTCCAAACGTCTTGTCTGGGCTGAAGTGCTAGCGGTGGGCAACCACGTGCGTTCCGTGGAGACCGGTGATCGAGTGCTCTTCAGCCCGGATGAGATGCACGAGGTAGAGATCTCCGGCGAGGACTACTTACTACTTCGCGAGCGTGACATTCATGCAGTGGCGGCGGAACGAATCGAGTCGAATACCGGCCTGTATCTGTAGGCCGAGCGTCAACTAGCCGTAGGCTCATGACGTGCGTAAGCAGCTGCCACTCGTTAAGCCAGAAGTTCCCCTTGATTTTGCGAGGGAATGGATCGACTTTGCCGATCCCGCCGACGCGACGCATTGGATTCGCGCCGACCTGACCTGGCTCTGTTCGCGATGGACATGCATCTTTGGTCGCGGCTGCCAAGGTGTCGTCGCTGGCCGCGCGCAGGACGGCTGCTGTAACCACGGCGCGTTCTTCTCCGACGCCGATGATGAACGACGTACGAAGAAGTTCGCCGAGATGCTCACGCCCCAGACGTGGCAGTACTACGACGAGGGCCACACCAAGAAGAGCGGCAAGCTTGCCGTCACCGAGAAGGACTCGCTCGGCGACGAGACCCGCAAGCGGACGCGGACCATCGACGGCGCCTGCATCTTCCTCAACCGTCAAGGTTTCGAAGGCGGCGAAGGCTGCTCGCTGCACGGCCTGGCGCTGCGCGAAGGCATGCATCCATTAGAGACCAAGCCTGAGGTGTGCTGGCAACTGCCAGTACGCCGTGAACAGGAATGGGTGGAACGCCCCGACGAGACCCGCATTCTCGTCTCGACCATCACCGAGTTCGACCGGCGAGGCTGGGGTGAAGGCGGCCATGATCTGCACTGGTACTGCACGTCTTCACCCGACGCCCACGTCGGAGGCGAGCCACTCTTCATCAGTTACGGACCCGAACTCACCGAGCTCATCGGCGAGCTGGCCTACCGCGAGCTAGTCACGCTCTGCGAAAAACGCCTTGCTGCCGGCCTAATCGCCGAGCATCCCGCAACAACCGCCGCCAACGAGTCACTGGACTAGACGAAACATAGCCTCGCGGCAATATTGCTTTCATGCCATATTGGTGGCGTGAGGGTCGAGTGGACTGACGAGTTCGATGCTTGGCTTACACGGATAGAAAAAGCAGCCGACTGGCAATACACATGCAGATAAGCAACTCGACTACGTAGCGGCGGAGCTTGAGTTACTCCGTGATCTCCAGAAGGCGCCGGCGCGTGACGAGGAGACAGCGCAATTAAAGTGGGTTCGTCAGCGTCGAAAGTACGAGGTCTGGCAGGTCTCACACAGATTCGATAGTGACGTCGCAATACGGTTGATCGCCTGGTTCCCTCCAGAAGAGAACGTGATCGTGGTGACCATCTTCGGAGGAGACAAGAAGCGAATAGGCGATGCGTTCTACAACAGTGTCGACCCACGGGCGGATGCCGCAATTGATCGATGGCTGACTAACTCAGAAGGAACAATCCGGCTACAGCAAGATAAGCGATGGTGACCAAGATGGCTAAGACGGCGAGTAAGAAGACTCCCAAGGGTTTCGTTGACGGGACTGAACGAATTACCCATCTACTCTCCGATCCTGAGCGTGCCAAACGCGTTGCCACTATTCGTGCCGAAGGCCGCGAAATGGATCGTGTTCACGCGTTGAATCTGGCGATGATCCGCAAGGCCGCCGAGATGACCCAAGAGGACGTAGCCGAAAAACTCGGTGGCCGTCAGGGGGACGTCTCTCGGATTGAAAACCGCCAAGACCTTCTACTGTCTACCTTGCTGAACTACCTAACTGCTACCGGAGCAGAAGATCCACGGATAGTGGTGACTATCCGTGGATGCGAGTTCGAACTCGACCTCGCAAATTTCACGCATACACGCACACCGACCGACGTATAAGACGCGGCAGCTATGTCTCGGCGAAGGTGAGGATTACACCTCGAACTTGTAGCCCAGACCGCGCACGGTCAGCAAGTATTTGGGAGCGGCGGGATCGGGCTCGATCTTGGAACGAAGGCGTTTGACGTGCACGTCGAGCGTCTTCGTGTCTCCGACGTAGTCCGCTCCCCACACACGATCGATCAGCTGCCCACGAGTCAGCACACGTCCTGCGTTACGCACGAGCAGTTCAAGCAGGTCGAACTCCTTCAACGGCAACGCCACCGGCTCACCATCGACGCTCACGGTGTGCCGTTCGATATCCATACGCACCGGCCCGGCCTCTAGAACAGCGCTGAGTAACTCATCCGACTCACCACCGCGGCGCAGCACCGCACGGATGCGCGCCACCAACTCGCGCGAGGAGAACGGCTTGGTCACGTAGTCATCGGCGCCCAATTCGAGGCCGACCACCTTGTCCACCTCGGTGTCGCGGGCAGTGACGATGATGATCGGCACGTTGGACTTCTGTCGAATCGTCCGGCAGACCTCCGTACCAGAGATGCCAGGAATCATCAGGTCCAACAAGACCAAATCGGTGCCATCTCGATCGAAGAGTGCCAACGCATCCGGGCCAGTTTCGGCCACCGAGACGTCGTACCCTTCGCGGCGAAGCATGTAGGACAGAGCATCAGAGATGGACTCTTCGTCCTCGACGACTAGTACGCGCGTCACACGGTTCCTTTCGCAAGCTCGTCGGAATCGGTATCCGCCGAGGTCAGATGGCGCCCAAGCGGCAACCGAATAGTGAACGTGGAGCCAGCGCCCTCCACGCTCCAGACCGAGATCGTTCCGCCGTGGTTGGTCACGACGTGCTTGACGATCGCCAGTCCAAGCCCGGTGCCACCAGTCGCGCGTGAACGCGCCGGATCGACTCGGTAGAAACGTTCGAAAATGCGCGCGAGGTCGGACTCGACCAGTCCGATTCCCTGATCCGTCACAGAGATCTCCACGCACGGTTCACCCTCTGGATCGACGGCGGCACGTGCATTGATCGCCACTCTCGTACCCTCTGGCGAGTAAGCGATGGCGTTGTCGACGAGGTTGCTGACGGCGGTCACTAGTTGGCTCTCGTTGCCCCGCACCATCAGCTCATCGGCACATCGCGCTACGACCTCGATGCCTGCTTGCTCAGCGACCAGCCGTGTACTGTCCTGTGCCTCGTCGATGACGTGAATGACATCGACGAGGTGGTTACCCGGCAGCGGCTCAGCACCTTGGAGCCGTGACAGTTCGATCAGTTCGCGAACGAGCCGACCTAGGCGGCTGCTTTCGCGCTGCATGCGCGCGGCGAAGCGCTGCACGGCCTCCGGGTCGTCGGAGGCTTCCAGTACAGCCTCGGCCAGCAAGGTCAACGCTCCAACGGGTGTCTTGAGTTCATGAGAGACATTGGCGACGAAATCACGACGAACATCCTCAAGACGCCGAGTCTCCGAGACGTCATTGAGCAGCAGCGCGACGGCGGCCACTCGTTCGTGTGCTGCCTCATCGGGCAACGGCACGGCATTGGCCGACAGCGCGATCGGGTCACGCCCGAGGCGATCCAAGGGCAGAGAGATCATTCGTTCAATCTGGTTGCCGGTCGTTGTGCAGTCGCGCACCAACTGGACGAGCTCACTGAAACCCAGCCTGTCCGCGACGAGCAACCCCATACCGCGCCCTGCCGGATTAGCCAAGATCACTCGTTCAGAGCGATCGACCACGATGACGGCATTGCGAAGCTCATCGATGACCAGACGGGAGATCTGCTGCGCCTGCGCAATGTTGGCCGTCGGCAGCCCGTTGGTCGTGACACCAGCCCCGATCTGAGTACGCGTCTGAGTACGCGCAGAACTGGAAACCTTTGCGCGTCGAGCCAGCCACATGCCGCCCAACGCGCCGATGGAAAACGCGGCGAGAATGCCCAGCGTCACCCCGAAAACCACATCCAGATCGTACGTGCTCTGCGAGGTCCGTTAGACCGTCGTCACGCTCTGTTCACCTTGCGGACGACACCCGTTTACCCGATTCGGGACAAAACCATGGGAGAGGTCACTATATTTATTGGGTTAACCGATTTCGAGGAGTGCTCCGCTATGCGCGACGTCTATCACGATGAACTTGCCGACATCGGAAAGACCCTTGTCCAGATCGCGCATATGGTCGCCTCGAGCATGGAACGTGCCACCGACGCCTTGCTCGACGCCGACCTCGCCAGCGCAGAACGCGTCATCTCCGACGACCAAGAAGTCGACGCGTTGCGCGCCTCGATCGAGGAGCGCACCTTCCGCCTCGTGGCACAGCAGCAACCGGTGGCCACTGACCTACGTGTGCTGGTGTCCGGGCTGCACCTAGTCGCCGACCTGGAACGCATGGGTGATCTTGCTTTGCACGTGGCGAAGGTCGCTCGCATGCGCTACCCCGAGGTGGCCGTGCCAGACGAGCTACGCGATGTCATCTCACAGATGGGCACCGTGGCGCTGTCGTTGGTGCACAAGGTCGCCGACGTCATCGACGGTCGCGACGTTTCGCTCGCGCAGGAGATCGAAATCGAAGACGACTCGATGGACGCTCTCCACCGCAAACTCTTTACGTTGCTGCTCTCGCCGAACTGGGCCTACGGCGTGGAGTCGGCGATCGACATGGCGCTGCTCGGGCGTTACTACGAGCGCTATGCCGACCACGCCGTCTCTGTCGCACGACGGGTGATCTTCATCGTGACCGGTCAGATGCCTGAGCCGATCAACAGCGCGCCAATCGCACCGTCCAACTAGGACGTCCAACTAATGGCGCTAACTAGTTAGCGCCTGCAGGGCCGTTACTTCTTGCCCTGGTTCGCGACGGCCTCGATAGCCGCCGC
>Ga0070667_100005634_pt1 | contig 10458 bp, 9 predicted proteins | sample KBSS33metaG_FD_64659 | JGI IMG/M metagenome (GOLD analysis project Ga0070667, IMG submission 64659) | Switchgrass rhizosphere microbial communities from Kellogg Biological Station, Michigan, USA - KBS S3-3 metaG | ecosystem: Host-associated > Plants > Roots > Rhizosphere > Soil ...
GGTGCGTACCATGTATGATCAGTTTATAGAATTAATAAATTGCAAAAGGGTGCCTGTAGCTATTGCTTTGTCCACCTGCGCCAGGTACCAGTCACTAAGTATTTCAATAAAATCGGTTTGCGAACGGTACAGGACAAACGAAGCATTGGTAAGATCAATCAGTGAAATGATACCTGCCTTGTATTGGGCAAGTTTCTGCCGGAAAGTTGATTCCGCCGCTTTTAACTCTACCGGTAATTCCCGCAGGTTTGCTTCTGCCGTAAGCAGCGCCTGGTCGGCCTGGTTGGAAGCCGATATAATTGCAAGTTTCTGCTGTTGCAGTTGTGCTGTTGCAGCCTGTTGCCGGAACCGGTTAATTGCCAGTTTATCTTTTTTATACAAACCGTTAAAAAGATCATACGTAAGAGCGATGCCTGCTCCATAATTAAACCGTTGATATCCCAGGCCGGTAGTAAGTGATTTGTACTGATCGCTATACTGAATACTTGAACCTCTTACCCAGGCACTGCTGCTTAATAAAATCTTCGGTAAATAACTTTTACGGATCACTCTGTCCGTAGCAGAAAAAATATCCTGGTATCGTTTATAGTAATTAATAAGCGGGTTATTGGCAGTATCGGCACCGAGGTACGAGAGACCCAGGTCAATATGCGTAAAATCATGACCCACCGTATCAATTTGTAATCGTGTTGATGGAATACCAGTCAAAAAAGATAACTGTTCTTTCAACTGGTTTACCTTACCAAGCGTTTGATTATAAACGATAATGCTTTTTGATAGTTCCGCCCTGGCCTGTGAAGAATCTGCACCGGCAATAATACCACTTGCGGTTAATGCCTTTATGACTGTGTAGATGTTTTTATACCTCTCTGTATTCTGCTGATCGGCACTGAGGCGGTATTGATTTTTGAGTATGGTAAAATATAATCTTGCGATAGATGATTCTAAAAGATATTCTTCCTTTTGAAGATCTGCCTGCTGAAGGTTAACATAAGCCTCTGCATTTTTTACTTTTGCATTATTCAATCCAAAATTCACAAGTTCATATTCTCCATATATTACACCGATATTACCTGTAGCAGCCTGCAGGTTATTTTCATCCCTCACCCCCGCTGATGTAGAAGGTATGATGCCGTATGTAAAATAACTGCCGGCGAGTGAATTATCTGATCCTATATTTATTTGCTCACTGAATTTCAATTTAGGTAAAAAACTGTGTCGGGTATCTGTCACCGAAGCATCAGCCGCTTGCAGCAAAGCCTTTTTTTCCAGTAATGCAGGCAAATACCGCCTGGCGCTATCTGTTAGTGAAGGCAATGAATACTTTTTATTCTGTGCAAGCACAGAAAGAACCGGTAATAGTAGTGCTATAACCGATAACCAACACAACTTCCTTCTGTGGAAAGTTGCCATTTTATTTTTTTAAGTCTTGGGAAAATGTTGTTAAGCGTTGATCTTAGCTTAACCCGGGCGGGCCCCGTAGGGAGGCGGCAAGAATGAAAGAGATGAGAAGGTAATCCTTTGCCCTGGAAAGGTCATTGCAACTGATATATTTTATAGGTGTATCTTCTCCTGCGTTCAATATGCCATCGGCTATTGCAGGTTGGAATCTTTTATTAAGCCGGATCTTTGTTTTTTTGCTATGATCGTTTTTTGCGGTAAAAATTTTTTCTTTTGCCGGTTCTTTATAATGAGAGATAGCTGCTGCTGGTATAGCGGTAGTATTATCTGAACCCGTAATGCATGAAAACTGCACGAGAAAGAATGCTCCATATACCAGGAGCAATGCAGACTGGCGCAACAGAAGAAAAAGTTCTTTTACAGAAAAATACATTTGCTGCAAAAATAAGGTGAAACTTATAAAATCCGTACCTATGCCATGCCGGTAGGTCGCTAAGTTTTTATCGCCGGGCAGATACCTGCGGGAACATTTCCTGGTAAAACTGCGGTATTGAGTCAATATGGTTCCGGGTTGTTCCGGCATTAATAATCAGGTGTGTTGAATTGTCGTATTTGCTGATCGCTCAATTAAGAATATGACTTTTGTCGGCAAATCTGGCGAAAAAAAATTTTCCGGAAGTTAACAGAAGACGAATCGGCGATATGTGTCGGTGGATGAGTCATTCGAATAGCGGTTTAATCTTAATGTAAAGAATAAGTAAACCAGTTTGTGCTTACAAGAAAGAAAAATGAATATGAAGTTATATGCACAATGGGGCGAGCCTCTGATTTTGAAGATTACTTTAAAGAGAAAGATTTTCGCAATAATGTAGTAGCGAAAACCGGGAATATGCAATATGAAGTATATTTCTTTTTGGCAAGTACTTTGGAGTATGAAATGACTAAAGATGGATATTGTACTTTTCCCGTATTGATAATTTTAGATGATATAACGACCATAAATATTGAAGTTGCGATTGAACGACTATTTAAAGAAGGGTGTTTTAACTATTTCAACCGGCAAATGAGAATGGTAAAAGCTACTGGGATAAGATATCTTTCACTTCGCAATCTTTAAGCAGCAAAAACGCAGTTCTGAATATATTTTTGTTTGAAGATTGATGAAAAAACGCTCCCAAACGCTAATTGTAAGAGACAGGTAAATAGAAATAATTGAACTTCGCAAGATCATCCTGTAAAAATTTTCCAGGACTAAACCTCAACAATATTTGAAAGTCTTATTGCACAAACTACTTTTTTATGAAAAAATTCAACCGTCTTTTCCTTTTTGCTTTCCTGCTTTCAATAACCCAGTTGGTTCAGGCACAGGCCGTTCCTGATTCAACAGGGCTTCCGGGCGATAATTTCAGCCTTGAAGGGGCATTGGAGATGTTTAAGAAATCATCTTCACCCGAAGAATTTGAAAAAATGATCAATACTGAAAACAATGGCGTAAATAACCTCGACCTGGATAATGATGGGAATATTGATTATGTAAAAGTGATTGATAAAAAAGAGGGCGATGTACATGCTTTTGTATTGCAGGTACCGGTATCGGGAACAGAAAACCAGGATATAGCGGTGATAGAATTAGAGAAGACAGCTGCCAGTAATGCAGTATTACAAATTGTAGGTGATGAAGATATTTATGGCGAGCAAACAATCGTTGAACCATCGGATGATGCGGTAAGTTTTGTTGATCCTGTTTCAGCGGTTATGCATGGGCCTTATGCGGCACAGGATGATTATAATTATAATACGCCAGGCGGAATCATCGTGAATGTATGGATGTGGCCCGCAGTGCGGTTTGTTTATGCTCCTGCTTATGTTGTATGGGTATCACCCTTTAGCTGGCGGCTTCACCCGGTTTGGTGGCGCCCCTGGAGACCGCTGTACTGGCATGCATTTTATCCGAGAAGAGTTGTTTATGTAAGGCATTATGCAGTGGTAACTACACACCGGGTAATCAGGGCACAGCGTATATACAGGCCTGTGAGAGTAACATCTGTAACTGTAAGGACCCGCAACCAGCCAAGAGTTACCCAGTACAGGACAACAAGAAGGACAACGGTTGTAGAAGGGCCAAGAGGAAACAAAGTAAAAGTACGGCATACAAGAACAATCAAGCGAAGAAGGCACTAATTGGAATACATATAGATGTAAAAACAGCGGTTCGTTATCGCTGTTTTTTTATTTGTAATTCCGTCGATGAGTTAGTCTCTGTGAAATAAAATAAATTGTGCGGGAAATTTATAACCCCTATGTCTGAACATGAAATTATACTGCGCCGGCTTTTTAACCAGCAAATCGCCGAATCAAAATTTAAAAAACCGGCAGAAATTGTAAACTGGCTTGTTGCCATGCAATCACAGGAATGGGCCATGGCAAAATGGGCAATCGGGTTGAGGTTGCCCGGGTCCACGGATGCGGATATTGAAGACGCATTCAATAACGGCGATATTCTGCGAACGCATATAATGCGGCCTACCTGGCATTTTGTAACGCCGGCGGATATACGCTGGTTGCTTGCATTGACCGCTCCCAGGGTCAATGCGTTCAACACTCCTTATTACCGTAAAATGGAACTGGATACAAAGATTTTTAAACGGGCCGACACCATTTTTACTAAAATGCTTCAGGGTGGAAAACAATTGAACCGGTTGCTGTTAAAGGAAGCGCTGGAGAAAAATAAAATAAAAACAAATGACTTGCGATTTATGCTGTTGCTGATGCGGGCTGAACTAGATGGCCTGGTATGCAGTGGCGCAAGAGTTAATAAGCAATTTACATATGCTTTGCTTGAGGAACGGGTGCCTGCAACTAAATCATTTCATAGAACGGAAGCATTGGCAGAATTAGTGAAGCGATACTTCATTACGCGGGGTCCGGCAACCGTCCAGGATTTTGCATGGTGGTCCGGGCTTACGGTGCGGGATGCAAAAGAAGGGTTGACAATGAATAAATCCTTGTTTGATTCTGAAAAAATAAATGGAGTAGAATTTTTTTTTAATCCTGTCAGTATTGATTTAAAGAAAAATACACAATTAACATTCCTGTTACCGGATTATGATGAGTATGGAATAAGTTATAAAAACCGAAGTATAATCTTTGATCCAAGGAATAAAATGGGTAATGAAACGAGGACTAAGCATGTTATTATAATTGACGGGAAGGCAGGTGGCGCATGGGAGCGAAGTAGAAACAGAAAAGGAGTAAATACTTTCCTGTTTTCTTCGTTAAATAAAACAAAGCTTGCCGCAGTAAATAAAGCAATAAAAAAATACTCTTTATTCTTTGTTTAATTTATACTGTCAATAGCATTGTTTTACCGGTTAGTATTTAATAACTCAAACCCCAAACCCACCGTTTGCCCGATGTTTGACGGTTCCCGGAAGACCAACCAAGTAAAATTAACTGGCTGTCTTATCTAACTTTTTAACTCACCATAAATAGAGCTGATAATATAAAGCGGTCGTTTACGGCTTTCGTTATAAACCCTGAACAAATACTCGCCAAGTATTCTGACGGTTAATAACTGCACGCCACCAAAAAAAAGTATAACGATAATAAGCGTAGTAAATCCTTCAGGCACTTCTTTTAAAACGATTCGTTTAAAAAGTATGTAAACTGCATACAAGAAACTTAACAAAATAATTACGAGACCTAACCGACCAAGGAATTTAATAGGAAAGTCGCTGAAACTAAACATACCATCATAGGCTAATTTCAATAGTTTTTTCAGAGAATACTTCGACTTTCCTTTCGATCTCTCATTTCTTTCACAGGGAATTCCGATCTGGTTAAAGCCAACCCATGACCTGATGCCCCGTATAAACAAACTATGCTCCGGCATAGTAAGCATTTTATCTACAACATTTTTTCTGATCAGGCAAAGATCACCACTGTCTAATGGTATTTTTATTCCGAAAATATTGGTTATAACACGATAAAAGCCGTAATAAGCAATCCTCTTGAAAAAATTTTCTTTTCTCTGTACCCGGATTCCATACACAACATCTACTGTGGGAGAAAACCGGGAGAAAAATACAGGAAAGCAAGCAGGATCGTCCTGCAGGTCACCGTCCATAATACCAATATAATCTCCTTGCGCATGCTTCAATCCCGCCCAAATAGCAGACTGGTGGCCAAAATTTCTTGAAAAACTTATTATTTTCCAGCGTTTATCTTTTTCATAAATGGAAACCATTAAAGCGAGTGTATTATCGGAGGAACCGTCATTTACAAAAATAACTTCCCAGTCAGATGATATTCTGTTAAGAGCGGCGGATACCTGGCTGTATAATTCTTCAATTATTTCTTCTTCATTATATACAGGGATAACAACGCTGATAATCATGAATAATATTCAGGTTTGCGAAATAAAAATATCATTTTTGCGATAAATAGCTATTTAAAAATGCGATGACTGAACTTTAGAGAGACGAATATATCACAACAAATTTAAATTTTCTTATGAAAGCCCGGCTGGACAAGTTTTTGATTTACTCTGCTTATTTCTATATTACCCTTCCTTTTATTATTTTTCTGCTGGGTTGGATAAGATGGTATTATTCAATTCCTTTTTGTATAGTTATTCTGATCTCCCTTTTTTTTTCTTTTAAAGAATATAGAAATTCCTTTGTTGAAATCAATTTAAAGAAACATTATAAGAAGTTAATAGCAGTAGCTTGCCTGATTTTATTGTGGGCAGGATTTTCTGGTATCGGCGGATATAGTTATCAAACATGGGATCATCATTTCAGAAATGCAATATTCAGAGACCTGATTACGTACGACTGGCCGGTAATTTATCATGTTGACGGATTTGAAACCGGGCATCCACTGCAAGGGCAAACTTGCATTATGGCATATTACATTGGTTTCTGGTTACCATCTGCATTAATAGGAAAATTATTTGGTTGGCAGGCAGGAAACCTTTTTCTCTATTTATGGACTATTACCGGATTGATATTAATATTTTATTTTATCTGCCGGCTCTTCAGATCCTTTTCAACAACACTGCTAATCGTGTTTATTTTTTGGGGCACTGCTTACGTAATCGGACTATTCGTAAAATATCCTGTAAAAACTCTTATTAAAAGCGAAGCAGTTTTGTGGGCCGGAAATATGTTTTATGCAGACAATAATACGGGGTTGCTTTATTGGGTTTTTAATCAATCTATCACCCCATGGTTGATTATTATCCTGACTTTAAATCAGATGCCTAAGAAAAACATATTTTTTGTTTATAGCCTGTGCTTTTTCCAGGCCCCTCTGGCCTTTATTGGCTTTTTTCCTTTCGTTATGTATATCGCTTTGAAAAATTACTTTATGAAGCAAGACAGGTTCATACCTGCGATCAAACAACTGCTATCATTTCAGAATACAGCAGGTAGTTGTATCATATTTGTTATCTCTTATTTGTTTTTTTCTTCCAATTCGGCCGCGGAACATTTTACCCTTGTCCCCAGAAATATTTTTTTTTACCTCGCATTCATATTTTTGTCATTCGGGTTTATAGCTTTTTTGATATACAGGAAATATAAAAACGAGCCACTGTTTTATATTTCAATTTTTGTTTTGTTGCCATTGCCTTTTTTTCAATTAGGATTTGGGTTAGATTTCTGTGCACGGGTTTCAATTCCACCAATGTTTATTTTAATGTTACTTGCGATGAGATATTTAAGAGAAGAGCCAGGCAACGCGAAGAAAAACCTGGTTATAGCCTATTTAATAGTTTCCGGGATAATGCCATCTTTGCAAATATTCAGATCTATTACTTTGACTGGGTTTCAGTACATAAGCAAATTAAATTTTGATGTATCCTATTTATCCCGTCAGCATAATCCCTTTGTAAATAAGATCCGGACGAAACTATCAGAAGCAAAAGATCATAATCTTTTAATCAAAGACGATTTTAAAACATTGAGCTCGGCAGCTAATCATTCTATCCGGAATTTTATGGGGCCCGTGGACAAATCCTTTTTTTATCGAAACATCGCGAAAACCAGTAACTAAAAAGTGAAAACCAGAGGTTGTCATTTCAGACTTGCCAGCCGGTAAAAGTCTCTTAAAAACTGGAGATTTAAAGTATGACAGGCCGGCTCAATTTTACTCACGAAAATCGCTTATAATGTACCAATCGGTTATTTTCAATCCATGCTGGATAAAAGGCCTATCAACTTCAATTCAATTATCAAAAATCAGGGAAATGTTATTTTGCTGTTAAAGCAAAGATGGAGGAGAGAAAATAATTTGAAAATTATACCGATCGGTATAATTTTATCCCCTGAAGTTATCCGCAATGACAAAAGCAGAACAAACCCGGGCATTCATAATAGAAAAGACAGCGCCTGTATTTAATAAAAAAGGGTATGCGGGTACATCGTTAACGGACCTGGTTGAAGCTACGGGGCTGACCAAGGGAAGCATCTATGGAAACTTTGCCAATAAAGATGAAGTTGCTGTCGCCGCTTTTGATTTCAATCTAAAGAAGGTAAATGCTATTCTTCGCGGGGAACTCGAAAAAGAATCTTCTGCCAGGGGGAAATTACTGTCATACATAAATGTGTACGAAAATTTTTCCAAACACCCGTTCCCGGCAGGTGGGTGCCCGGTAATGAATACCGCGGCGGAAGCAGATGACACCCACCCGGTATTGAAACAACGGGCCTGTGATGCAATTACAGCCTGGAAAAAATCCGTGAGTGATATTATAAAAGCGGGCATAGCGGGAAAAGAATTCAATAAGAATACAGATGCTGAGCGGGTTGCAATCACCATCGTGGCGATGATCGAGGGCGCCATTATGATTACCAATGTTACGGGGAAAGCACAATATCGTGCGATGGTCATGCAATCGATAAAGAAGATGATAGAAGAACTGTAGGATTTTTTTTGATAAAAAATATACCAATCGGTATAAAATGAATAAATGGGAATTTTTAAAACTAAATCAATAATAAAATGAAAACGACAAAGAACACAGTCCTTATAACAGGAGGAAGTGCAGGAATCGGCCTGGAAATAGCCAGCCTTTTTTCTAAGAATGATAACCATGTTATTATCGTCGGGAGGAATAAAGAGCGATTGGAGAATGCTGCAGCACAATTAAAAAATGTTACTGCCATTGCCTGTGATGTATCCAATGAAGAAGAAGTGGATAGCCTTGTATCGAGGGTAAACAACGAATTTCCCAACCTGAACATATTGATCAATAACGCGGGACGGGCAGTATTATACAATCTTTCCGAGGAAGGCGTGAACGCATTTGATAAATCGGCCGATGAAATGCTCACGAATTATCTTTCCGTAATCAGGCTTACAGAGAAACTACTTCCGCAATTGAAAAGACAGGACGAGGCAGCCATTGTGAATGTATCGTCTATTGTGGCGCTTGTGCCCAGCCGCCTCGCCACTTATTCGGCAAGTAAAGCTGCCTTGCATTCCTATACGCAATCGCTACGCATCAGCCTGGAAGAAAATTCTTCCGTCAAAGTTTTTGAATTGATGCCGCCGTTGGTAGATACGGATTTTTCTGTCGGTATCGGGGGCAGGATCAACGGGATTCATCCTTCAATAGTAGCTGCAGATTTAGTAAAGGCCATGGAAATAAATGAGTATGAAATTCATGTGGGGAAGACAGCTGATTTATATAAATTATTTCATTCTTCACCGGCTGAAGCATTAAAGCTTATGAATTCCAGCCGCCGGGATTTGGTCAATTAAAGGACTAGTCAGGATATATGATAGTGTCTCATCCGATAGCTATTGGATGAGACACTACCGGATATAGGGGCGCGTTTACAATTATGTTATTTGCAGCAAGGAAAATATACAGTTAATTTCGCCGGGTTATAAGAACAGGAGCTGATAAATTATAAATTGATGAAAAAAGTAGTGATTACGGGTCTCGGGGCTATTACACCTTTAGGTAATTCAGTAAATGAATTCTGGCAGAATATACTTGCCGGCAAAAGTGCTGCCGGGCCCATTACAAAGTTTGATATATCAAAATACAAAACGCGTTTCGCCTGCGAAGTAAAAAATTTTAATCCTGAAGATTATTTTGAGAAGAAAGAAGCCAGGAAATATGATTTGTTTACGCAGTACGCTATTGCAGCAAGTGACCAGGCAATAAAAGATGCCGGGCTGGATTTCACATTGATGGATGAACAGCAACGAAGCGAAACAGGTGTGATATGGGCATCAGGTAATGGAGGTATCGGCACATTTGAAGAACAATTAAAGGAATTTTATGCCGGTGATGGTACGCCGAGGTTCAATCCTTATTTTATTCCAAAGATGATTGTGGATATTGCTGCGGGTGTGATATCCATCAGGCATAAACTGCATGGTCCGAACTATTGTACAGTTTCCGCCTGTGCCTCATCGAATACGGCGATCATCAATGCTTTTGATACAATCCGGTTGGGCAAAGCTGTTATAATGGTAGCCGGTGGCTCGGAAGCGGCTATTACACCTTCTTCCGTTGGTGGGTTTAATGCATCGCAGGCATTGTCCAAAAGAAATGACAACCCTGCAACAGCATCCCGGCCTTTTGATAAAGACAGGGATGGTTTTGTTATCGCTGAAGGAGCGGGCGCGTTGATACTCGAAGAACACGATCATGCTGTAAAAAGAGGCGCCACGATTTATGCGGAAATTGCGGGAGGTGGTATGGCCGCCGATGCATATCATTTAACAGGCACACATCCTGCAGGATTAGGCGCTTCATTGGGTATTTCAAACGCGTTGAGAGACGCACAGATTACACCAGATAAAATTGATTACATCAATGCACATGCTACGTCTACCGGGCTCGGCGATATAAGTGAGTTGCATGGTATCAAACATATTTTCAACGATCAGGCGGTTGCCATCAGCGCTACAAAATCCATGACCGGTCATTTATTAGGCGCAGCAGGAGCGATTGAAAGCATCATCAGTATATTGTCTATCAGGGATAGTGTTATTCCTGCGACCATCAATACAATAAACCTCGACGGGAATATCCCG
>Ga0070667_100005642_pt1 | contig 10451 bp, 6 predicted proteins | sample KBSS33metaG_FD_64659 | JGI IMG/M metagenome (GOLD analysis project Ga0070667, IMG submission 64659) | Switchgrass rhizosphere microbial communities from Kellogg Biological Station, Michigan, USA - KBS S3-3 metaG | ecosystem: Host-associated > Plants > Roots > Rhizosphere > Soil ...
CCGCCGAAATGGTGACGCTGCAAACCAAGACGGGGCGCATGGGCATCCCGCCCGCGCTCATGCCGCCGCCGGCCATCGGGTACGCCGCCGGCCAGATCGCCCGCCGACAGCCGGCACCACGGCCATGACGCTGTTGAATCGGCTCGCCTCGGTCGTCGGCGCGGGGTATGTGACCACCGATACCGATGTGCTCGCGAGCCGCGTCGTCGACCACACCGGCCGCTATCGCGGCCGCGCGCAGGCGTTGGTCCGCCCCGGCAGTGACACGGAAGTCGCGGCGGTACTGCGCGTGTGTGGCGACGCGGGTGCCTGCGTCACGGTGCAGGGCGGCCGGACGTCGCTGGTGGCCGGCACCGTCCCCGAGCACGACGACATCCTGCTGTCCACCGAACGGCTGTCGGCGATCGGAGCCGTGGACACCGCCGAACGCCGGGTCCGGGTCGGGGCCGGCGCGACCTGCGCCGCCGTGCAGCACGCCGCAGCCGCCGCCGGGCTGGTGTTCGGCGTGGACCTCGCGTCCCGCGATTCGGCCACTGTCGGCGGCATGGCGTCGACCAATGCCGGCGGCCTGCGGACCGTGCGGTACGGGAACATGCGCGAACAGATTCTGGGCCTGGAGGTGGCGTTGCCCGACGGCGCGCTGGTGCGCCGGCACAGTCAGGTGCGCAGCGACAACACCGGCTACGACCTGACCTCGCTGTTCGTCGGCGCCGAGGGCACGCTGGGGGTCATCACCGGACTCGACCTGCGGCTGTATCCGGCACCTGCACAACGGGTTACCGCGGTGGCGGGTTTCAACGATCTGGACGCACTGATCGACATCGGCCGCCGATTCCGGGATATGGACGGCATCGCCGCACTGGAGCTCATCGACTCGCGTGGCAGTGCGCTGACCGCCGAGCATCTCGGAGTCGCCGCTCCGGTGGACGGCGCCTGGCAGCTGCTGATCGAGATGGCCGGTGACGCCGATCAGACCGAGCTGCTGGCCGCAGCGCTGGAGGACGCCGAACTGGTCGGCGAGCCCGCAATGGGCGTGGACATCAGCGCGTCGCAGCGCCTGTGGCAGGTGCGCGAGTCGATCGGCGAGATCCTCGGCTGGTACGGGCCGCCGCTGAAATTCGATGTGTCACTGCCACTTTCGAAGGTCCATGAGTTCACCGACCGGGCCGTCGCACTGGTGACCGAGTACGCGCCCGAGGCCATCCCCGTGCTGTTCGGCCACATCGGCGAGGGCAACCTGCATCTGAACCTGGTGCGGTGCAACGTCTCTGACGAGACCGAACACAATCTCTACACCGCGATGATGACGCTGATCGCCGACTGCGGCGGCAACGTCAGCTCCGAACACGGCGTCGGCACCCGCAAGCGCGACTACCTGACCATGTCACGCACCGCCGCCGACATCGCGGCCATGCGCACGGTGAAGGCGGCGTTCGACCCGACCGGCTACCTGAATCCCGCGGTTCTGTTCCGCTGACCCCGCCCACTTTGGCCGGTAGCGTCAATATGGTGCGCCGATACGCCCTGGTTGTTGCCACGCTCCCCTTGCTCGCACTAACCGGTCTGGCGGTGCCCGACGGCCACGCCGCCCCGGCCTGCGGCACCGCCGATCCGAGCCGCGCGCCCGCGGTGATCACCGGATTCGACGGCTACACCGCGGTGAACCTCTGCGACTACGCCGGCCCCAAGCACTACGGCTGGTCGTCGTACCGATTCAAGACCGCCGGCGTGCACTGCGAGCTCTACGACGGACCGAACTCGTGGCAGTACTACTCCGGCATCACGTGCTGGGGGACGCTGCCGGGCGTGCCCGCGGGCGTGACGCAGACGCAGGTGGAGGTCGCGGCCGGCAGCGTGGCGAATTACAGCCAGGCGGATGTGAAGCAGAAGGAAACCCAGGACGGCGGCGTGCCCGTCGACCCGGCGAGTTACCGCGAGTTGGCGCCCGGCCAGAAGATCGTCGTCCCCGGCGCCAAGGGGTCCGTCGACGAGAACGACGAAGTGTGCGCGACGGCCGGCGACGGATCACTCACGTGCGAGATCCAGAACCCCGGCGAAGCGTGGGGTCAGGACAAGGAGACCCACGGTTTCACGCTGTCGACGCAGGGCAGCAGGGTTTACTGAGCCGCGCTTGATCCCGCTTGCCCGGTACGGCCCGCGACCGTAACGTCAGGGCGCAAATCGGGGCCGAGAATCGCCCTGTGGTTACCCTCGCGAACCGAGGGCTGAAGGGCACCCGAGCGGCATGCCACCAGTGGCAGCACTACATCGAGTGCAGGCCGTACGCACCCAGATCGTCGGCCTCGTCGTCTTCCCGGTAGTGCCGGCCCGGCCGCGGCGGCGGCTCGACGTGCACCGGAATCGGTGCGGTGCGCGACTCGTCGGGTTCGGGGTACCACGTGTCCGACAGCTCGGAATCATCCACGGCGTCGAACTCGGTGCGGTCGACGGTGTACTCGACGTAGTCGTCGTCATCGGGAAAGTAATTGGGCTCGGGCGGCTCAGGGACCGAGGCCCGGGGCCGCACCAGCGGCGCGGCTGTCGCCTGGCCCCGCAGGAACAGCGCGGCGACCACCCCGAACAACGCGACGAACGCGGGCAGCAGCAGCGACTGCGACATCGCCGTGGCGAACGGCTCGTGCAGGAACGGCGGCAAGGTCACCGGCGTGCCCTCGCCGGCAACAGGCCGGCCACCGGTCGGCATCTCGGCACTGATCCGGGACGTCATGTAGGCGGCCATGCCCGCGCTGCCCAGCACCGAACCGACCTGCCGCGTCGCGTTGTAGACGCCGGAACCGGCGCCGGCCAGGCGCGGCGGCAGGTTTCGGGTGGCGGTCGCCGCCAGCGGCGACCAGATGAACGCCATGCCGAAGCCCATGGCGATGAACGGCAGCACCAGTTGCCACAGCGGCGTGGTCGGGGTGAGCCCGAACGACAACCAGGTCAGCCCGATCGCCAGCGCCGAGAATCCGGAGCCGACGATGGGCTGCGGCGGGTAGCGGTCGATCAGCTTGCCCACGACAGGTGCCAGCATCCCGGATACCACGGCCATGGGCGCGGTGAGCAGAGCCGACTCGGTCGCGCTCAGTCCGAGGACGGCCTGGGCGTGGAACATCACCGGCAGGATCATCGCGGTGACGCAGAAGCCGATGGTGGCGACGGCCACGTTGGACAGGCAGAAGTCCTTGTCGCGGAACACCGTCAACGGGATCAGCGGTTCATCCGGGTTCACCGACTGCCAGTACACGAAGGCGGCCATGAAACCCACGCCGGCGAGGATCACCAACCAGATCCACCAGGCCCAGTCGTGCGTCTGCCCTTCTTGCAGGCCGAACACGATGCCGAACATGCCGACGCCCGACAGCACCACGCCGAGGATGTCGAACCGGTGGCGCTCGGTGGGCAGCTGCGGAACCAACACCCAGGCCAGGGCGAGGCCGACGATGCCGATCGGCACATTGACGAAGAAGATCCACTGCCAGCCGAAGTGGTCCACCAGCACGCCGCCGGCCAGCGGGCCGACCAGCGTCGCCACCCCGGCGGTGGCGCCCCACACGCTCATGGCGGCACCACGGTGGTTCTGCGGGAAGATTCGGGTGATCGTGGACAGAGTCTGCGGTGTCAGCAATGCCGCGCCGAGACCCTGCACCACCCGGGCGGCGATGAGCATCCCGATGCTGCCGGACAAGCCACACCACAGCGACGCCAGCGTGAACACCGCCAGCCCCGTCAGGTACAGGTTGCGCGGCCCGAAGCGGTCCCCGAGCCGGCCGGCGACCAGCAGCGGTACCGCGTACGCCAGCAGGTAGGCGCTGGTGACCCAGATGACGCCGTCGTAGTCGGTACCGAGCTTCTGCATGATCACGACGTTGGCGACGGCGACGATCGTGGAGTCCACCAGGATCATGAAGAAGCCGAACATCATGGCCCAGAGCGCGTTCCACGGACGAGTGACCGAAGCAGTACTCACCGGCGAACTCCGGCAAAAATCAACGTGTGCATGCAGTGGGTATCGAGTCTGGTGGCCGGCGATGTGCCGGTCTCGACTTCGACGCTACGGACAGTCGCGGATCCGAACAAGTCAGCAGTTCGGCGCGGTCACCAAAGGCCTAGGACCGGTGGCGTTCGTGCCCCGACGCGCCCACGTCGCCGACGGTCAGCAACGCGAAGAGGGCGACCACGACACCCGTCGTCATCACGGCCGCGAGGGCGACCTCACCGTTGCCCAGGGCGCCGACGAGTGGCGCCACCGCCGCGCCGAGCCCGAACTGCGCGGCACCCAGCGCGGCCGCGGCGGTGCCGGCGGCATCAGGGTGACGGGCCAGTGCGACGGCGGGCGTGTTCGGAATCACGAGCCCCATCGCGGCCAGTATCGCCCAGACCGGAATCAGGAAACCGGCCAGACCGCCCACGTGCAGCGCCGCCAGCACGACGAACCCGAGGCCGAACACAGACGCAGCGACCAACGCGACCAACGCGATCCGCTGCGGCTCGAACCGGCGCAGCAGCACGACGTTGAACTGGGTGGCACCGATGAGCGCGATCGCCCCGGCGGCGAAGACCAGGGCAAAGGACTGCTGGTCCAGGCCGTAACGGCCCTGCAGCACGAAGGCGGCACCGGCGATGTAGGCGAACAGGCCCGACATACCGAGGGCACCGACGATGACCAGCACCACGAACCGGATGTCGCTCAGGACCTCGACGTAGGTGCGAAGAATGGCCCGTAATTTCAGCGGGCGCCGGTCGGCGACCGCGAGAGTCTCGGGCAGGGCCAGCACTGCCACCGCCAGGATCGCGCCGCCCAGCACCGCGAGCGCGGCGAACACCCAGTGCCACGAACCGCGCAGCAGCACAGCCGCACCCAGCGACGGCGCCAACACCGGCGCCACGCCGAGGACCAGGATCAACCGGGACATCACGACGGCCGCGACCGACTCTTCGAACAAGTCACTCACGACAGCGATCGCCACCACAGAGGCTGCCGCGGCGCCCACGCCCTGCAGCGCGCGAGCTACACCCAGCACCTCGATGTTCGGCGCGAACAGGCACAGCATCGACGCCGCCATGTGCAGCAGGATGCCGGCGATCAGGGGCCGCCGACGGCCCAGCGCATCCGACAGCGGGCCGACGATGAGCTGGCCGAGCGCCAGTCCACCGAGCGTGCCCGTCAGCGTCAGCTGTGCGATCGACGACGACAACCCCAGCTCAGACGCGATCCGGGGCAGCGCCGGAAGGTACATGTCGATGGTCAGCGGACCGAGCGCGACCAGCAGGCCGAGCACCACGATCATCCGGGTGCGGCTCGGCGCGGGACGTACGTCCGGGGCCTCGGCGGGCACGCCACTGCCGGTCGCGTCGCCTACCGCTGTCAGATCCACAAGGGGCGATGCTGCCATGAATATGGTTAGCAATGCATACCGGTTTTTTCTTCCCGGCAAACCGGGGGCCGCAACTGGCCGGCGCGGGCTCAGCCAGAGTGATCCCCATTACCGACGCAGCCGGTGTGGGCACTCAGACGGCGCGCCGATCGTTGACCACGCGTTAGCCTGAATTCCTGAGAGTACGGAGATGGAGAGGCCGGCCGATGAGTGCTCGCTCCAGCATGAAGGGGCAGTTGCCTGTGAAGCATGACGCCCACGACGAGAATCCTGGCGCCGCCGCCAAGGCGCTGTCGCGCATCCTCGAGGGCGGCGCCCGGGTGCAGGCGCCGGCCGTGGTGGCCTACGTCAACCGGTTGCGTGAACACAATCCAGGTGCCACCCCAGCCGAGATCATCACCAAGCTCGAGAAGCACTACCTCGCCGCGACCATGGCCAGCGGCGCCGCAGTCGGATCGGCCGCTGCCTTCCCCGGCATCGGCACCTTCGTCGCGATGTCCGCGGTCGCGGGCGAAACCGTGGTGTTCCTCGAAGCGACCGCGGTGTTCGCCCTTGCGGTGGCCGAGGTGCACGGCATCCCCGTCGATCAGCGGGAGCGCCGGCGTGCGCTGGTCCTCGCGGTGCTCGTCGGCGACGAAGGCAAGCACGCCATCGGGGATCTGCTCGGCACCGGCCGCACCAGCGGCGCGTGGCTGGCGGACGGCGCCGCGACGGTACCTCTACCGGCCGTCTCACAACTGAATTCGCGGCTGCTGAAGTTCTTCGTCAAGAAGTACACGCTCAAGCGCGGCGCCATCGCCTTCGGCAAGCTGCTGCCGGTCGGCGTCGGCGCGGTGATCGGCGGTGTCGGCAACCGGTTGATGAGCAAGAAGATCATCGAGAACGCCCGGACGGCCTTCGGGCCTGCGCCGGCGCGGTGGCGCTCGACGCTCCTCATCCTGCCCGAGTCGCGGGATTAGCAAACTCTGCACAGATTGGTGCACCGATCTGTGGGCTTCCGCCGTCCACGGATCGGGCCGAAGGGTTAGCCTTAGGCGGCGCAGGGGCGGGCGACCGCCGACACAACAGAGGGCGGGTACGCCGGGCTGAGGTCCGGCGCTCGTCGGACAGAAGGAAACGAGGCGAATAGCGGCCGTGAGCACATCACCTTCACCATTCGGTCAAAACGAGTGGCTGGTCGAAGAGATGTATCGCAAATTCCGTGAGGACCCGTCCTCGGTGGACCCGAGTTGGCACGACTTCCTGCGTGACTACAACCCCGAACCCATCACGGACACAACAGATTCCGTAGCCGTGGCCACCCCGGCCCCCGCCGCCGCACCCGCGGCTCCGGCTGCCGCCCCGGCCACACCGGCGCCCGCCGCGGCCCCTGCCGCACCGGCTGCCCCGGCCCCCGCCGCACCTGCCAAGGCTGCCCCCGCCAAGGCCGCCGCGCCCGGGCCGGCGCCCGCCGAGGACTCGCAGACGCAGACGCTGCGTGGCGCCGCGGCCGCCGTCGTCAAGAACATGAACGCGTCGCTGGACGTGCCGACCGCCACAAGCGTGCGCGCCATCCCGGCGAAGCTGATGATCGACAACCGCGTCGTCATCAACAACCACCTCAAGCGCACCCGCGGCGGCAAGATCAGCTTCACCCACCTGCTGGGCTACGCGATCGTCCAGGCGGTCAAGCAGTTCCCCAACATGAACCGGTACTTCGCCGAGGTGGACGGCAAGCCGACGGCGGTCACGCCGGCGCACACCAACCTCGGTCTGGCCATCGATCTGCAGAACAAGGACGGTTCGCGCCAGCTCGTCGTCGCGGCGATCAAGCGTTGCGAGACAATGCAATTCGGCCAATTCATCGCCGCCTACGAGGACATCGTCCGGCGCGCGCGGGACGGCAAGCTGACCGCCGAGGACTTCAGCGGCGTCACCATCTCGCTGACCAACCCGGGCACCATCGGCACCGTGCATTCGGTGCCGCGCCTGATGCGCGGCCAGGGTGCGATCATCGGCGCCGGCGCCATGGAGTACCCGGCCGAGTTCCAGGGCGCCAGCGAAGAGCGCATCGCCGAGCTCGGCGTCGGCAAGCTGATCACGCTGACGTCGACCTACGACCACCGCATCATCCAGGGCGCCGAGTCCGGTGACTTCCTGCGCACGGTGCACCACCTGCTGCTCGACGACGCCTTCTTCGACGAGATCTTCCGCGAACTCGGCATCCCCTACGAGCCGGTGCGCTGGCGCATCGACAACCCGGACTCGATCGCCCACAAGAACGCCCGCATCATCGAGCTGATCGCGGCCTACCGCAACCGCGGTCACCTGATGGCCGACATCGATCCGCTGCGTCTGGACAAGACCCGCTTCCGCAGCCACCCCGATCTCGACGTCAACACCCATGGCCTGACTTTGTGGGACCTGGACCGCGAGTTCAAGGTCGACGGGTTCGCCGGCAAGCAGTTCATGAGACTGCGCGACGTGCTGTCGGTGCTGCGCGACGCCTACTGCCGCCACGTCGGCGTCGAGTACACCCACATCCTCGAGCCCGAGCAGCAGAAGTGGCTGCAGGAGCGCGTCGAGGTCAAACACGACAAGCCGACGGTCGGTGAGCAGAAGTACATCCTGTCCAAGCTCAACGCCGCCGAGGCCTTCGAGACCTTCCTGCACACCAAATACGTTGGGCAGAAGCGCTTCTCGCTGGAAGGCGCGGAGGCCGTCATCCCCATGATGGACGCCGCCATCGACCAGGCGGCCGAGCACAGTCTCGACGAAGTGGTCATCGGGATGCCGCACCGCGGTCGCCTCAACGTGCTGGCCAACATCGTCGGCAAGCCGTACTCGAAGATTTTCAGCGAGTTCGAGGGCAACCTGAACCCGGCTCTCGCGCACGGCTCCGGCGACGTGAAGTACCACCTCGGCGCGACCGGCCACTACCTGCAGATGTTCGGCGACAACGAGATCGACGTGTCGCTGGTCGCCAACCCGAGCCACCTCGAAGCCGTCGACCCCGTCCTGGAGGGCCTGGTCCGCGCCAAGCAGGACCTGCTGGTCGGTGAGGAACACGACGACAGCGACGCCCACGGCCGCTTCTCGATCATGCCGATGATGCTGCACGGCGACGCCGCGTTCGCCGGCCAGGGCGTGGTCGCCGAGACCCTGAACCTGGCGTTGCTCAAGGGCTACCGCACCGGCGGCACCATCCACATCGTGGTGAACAACCAGATCGGATTCACCACGGCGCCAACGGATTCGCGCTCCAGCGAATACTGCACCGACGTGGCCAAGATGATCGGCGCGCCGATCTTCCACGTCAACGGCGACGACCCCGAGGCCTGCGCCTGGGTGGCCCGCCTGGCCGTCGACTTCCGTGAGGCGTTCAAGAAGGACGTCGTCATCGACATGCTGTGCTACCGCCGCCGCGGCCACAACGAGGGCGACGACCCCTCGATGACCCAGCCCTACATGTACGACGTCATCGACACCAAGCGCGGCGTCCGCAAGACCTACACCGAAGCCCTCATCGGCCGTGGTGACATCTCCCTCAAAGAGGCCGAGGACGCCCTGCGCGACTACCAGGGCCAGCTGGAGCGGGTCTTCAACGAGGTCCGTGAGCTCGAGAAGCACGAAATCGAGCCCAGCGAATCGGTGGAGTCCGACCAGACCATCCCGCAGCGCCTGCTGACCGCAGTCGACAAGTCGCTGCTGGCCCGCATCGGCGACGCGCACCTGGCGGTGCCCGAGGGCTTCAACGTGCACCCGCGCGTCAAGCCCGTGCTGGAGAAGCGCCGCGAGATGGCCTACGAAGGCAAGATCGACTGGGCGTTCGGCGAACTGCTGGCCCTGGGCTCGATGGTCGCCGAGGGCCGCCTGATCCGGTTCTCCGGCCAGGACACCCAGCGCGGCACGTTCACCCAGCGGCACGCGGTCCTCATCGACCGCGTCACCGGTGAGGAGTTCACCCCGCTGCAGCTGCTGGCCACCAACACCGACGGCACCCCCACCGGCGGCAAGCTGCTGATCTACAACTCGGCGCTCTCGGAGTACGCGGCCGTCGGCTTCGAGTACGGCTACTCGGTGGGTAACCCCGACGCCATGGTGCTGTGGGAAGCCCAGTTCGGTGACTTCGTCAACGGCGCCCAGTCGATCATCGACGAGTTCATCAGCTCCGGCGAGGCCAAGTGGGGCCAGCTCTCCGACGTCGTGCTGCTGCTGCCGCACGGCCACGAGGGCCAGGGCCCGGACCACACGTCGGGCCGCATCGAGCGGTTCCTGCAGGTGTGCGCCGAAGGTTCGATGACGGTCGCCATGCCGTCCACCCCGGCCAACTACTTCCACCTGCTGCGCCGGCACGGCCTCGACGGCATCCACCGGCCGCTGATCGTCTTCACCCCGAAGTCCATGCTGCGCAACAAGGCCGCGGTCAGCGACATCCGGGACTTCACCGAGATCAAATTCCGCTCGGTGCTCGAAGAGGCGACCTACGAAGAAGGCGTCGGCGACCGGTCGAAGGTCACCCGGGTGCTGCTGTGCAGCGGCAAGCTGTACTACGACCTGTTGGCCCGTAAGGCCAAGGACAAGCGCGAGGACATCGCGATCGTCCGCATCGAGCAGCTGTACCCGCTGCCCAAGCGCCGCCTCGAAGCGACGCTGGCCCAGTACGAAAACACGCAGCAGTACTTCTGGGTGCAGGAAGAGCCGGCCAACCAGGGACCCTGGCCGACGTTCGGCCTGAGCCTGCCGGAGCTGCTCCCCGACCGCCTCACCGGCATCAAGCGCATCTCGCGCCGGGCCATGAGCGCGCCGTCGTCGGGCAGCTCGAAGGTCCACGCCATCGAGCAGCAGGCCATCATCGACGAGGCCTTCGCTCCCTAAATATCGAACGTGAGCTTGTGTGCGAACTTCCGGAATTTCGCACGCAAGCTCATTTTCGTGTGAGTGTGCGCTCGCTTGTGCGCCAACGCGGACCCGGCGACCGCAACCCGGTGTTCGTCGAATCCCGGCGGCGGGCCGGTCAGGCCCAGCAGCGCTTGCAACAGCGAGTCCTCGGCATCGGCCAGCAATCGGCGCGTGCTGTCGAACGGCTCAGCC
>Ga0070667_100005649_pt1 | contig 10442 bp, 9 predicted proteins | sample KBSS33metaG_FD_64659 | JGI IMG/M metagenome (GOLD analysis project Ga0070667, IMG submission 64659) | Switchgrass rhizosphere microbial communities from Kellogg Biological Station, Michigan, USA - KBS S3-3 metaG | ecosystem: Host-associated > Plants > Roots > Rhizosphere > Soil ...
TCCGTCACACCATGACCGGGTCCAACGTCTCCTCTGCCACACCGGCACCGGACCCTGGCGTCGGCAGCGACACGGCAACGTCTGATACGTTGATGAAGCCGAACTGCGTGAGGTTCAGAAACTGCGTGGCCGATCCGACGATCTGCAGCTCGAGATCGGCATCATTGGGCACGTCATCGTACGTGTAGACGATGTCCGCCATGTTGATGTCAGCCGTGTGCGTCCTGCCGTCCAACTTCACCGGGATCGGTGTCACGATGTTGCCGACGACCAAACCTGTGTTCGTGTCGACGATCTGGGCGTAGACGCTGCGACTGGTCCCGATACCCGAGTAGGTGAACGTCAGATCGGGCGCCCCCACGACGGTCTCGCCAACCGCTCCGTCGTCCAGCGGGACGTCGATCGCCTTCTTCGCCTGGGAGCCCAGTGCTAGCGAACCGGGCAGCGGCACAAGGGATTGCGGTCCCGAGCCGCCGAGCAGAGGAACGATCCCCAGCAGGCCGCCAGCGCCGTTGTCGGTGACGACGGGAGTGCTGCCGTTATAGAAGTCGGCATCGGTCGGGATGGCGGTCGCTGTGAACCATTGCCCGTTCTGGTCGACAAACTGGAACTTCGGGATGGTGTTTGGCTCGTCCATAAGCACGGAGTTGAGTTCCTTGATGGTGGTGCTGGTGAGCATTTGGTTCTGCTCGGCGATCTCGGTCGGTGTCATGGTGAGGCAAGCACCGTGGCCACCGCAGAACCAGATCATCTTGATCAGTTCATCCGGGGTCGCGATCGAACTCGCGTTGTTCAGCGACTGCTGCAGCGGGAACAGCCCATCGTCAATGCCCTGGATGAACAACGTCGGGACGTCGATGTTCGCCGTGAGGAAATACGGACCGCTGGAGGCCAGCAATGCCTGCTGGCCCGGCGTGAGGATGCCCACGAGCGTGCCGAGGAGGAACGCGGGGTAGAGCGCCGGGTTGATCCGCGAGCCCGTCGAAACCAACCCTAGTAGGAGCAGTGACGCGTACGACGTCTTGAACGTCTTGTTCGGGTATAGGGAATCTACGAGGCTGTTCCAGGCGATGCCCGGCACGATCACGTCGACGCGCGGATCGATGCCCGCGGTCACCAATTGAATGCCGCCGCCGTAGGATCCGCCGACCATGCCGATCGCCGGATCGTTTGCGACGGCAGCGGGGTTGTTGGCGTCGCCACTGTCGAACGCTTGGAACGTGTAGGCGAGGTGGTCTGGATCGGAGATCCAGTCGATGATGCCCTTGACGTCTTGGCCCTCGAATGCGGGTGAGTCAATATTCAGTATCCCCCCCGAGGCGAACTCGCCGCGCGGATCCCAAGTGACCACGTTGTACCCCGCATCGCGCAGCGGTTGTAGCCCCGGAACTATGCCGGGGGGCGGGTTTGGGACAATTGCCGTCGAGTTGGGGTCGGTATTGCCCGGGGTGGCAATGCCGGGGCCGTTGAGGATCGTCGGTGCCGAATCGGCGCCCTCAACCACGGTGGTAGCCGGGAAGTAGTTGGTGCTGATCAGCGCGCCGTCGACGGGCGACGGGATCTTGACGGTGAACGCCACCGGCGTGCCTGCCGGTGCGAGCGTTCCGACAGGAACCGTAACCACAACGACCTCGGACTGGCCGATGACAGGCGCCAGAACATCGCTGAGGATCGGCACCTGGTGCAACACCACCAGCACCCGCGGCCCGACTAGTGGAATCCCTTGCAGCGCCTCGCTGAACGGGGTCGTTTCAGCCACCAGCACGCTGAAGTCCTCGTCGGTTCCATTCTGTACCGACGAGAAATCGGGCAGGAAACTGAAGTTGCCGGTGGTCGGATCAAGGAGAAGCTTCCCGCCTCCGCTCGGGTCTTGCACCAATGTGTAGGTGAAGCCGGCCGGTGCGTCAGGGTCGTCCCACGTCATGACACCGTTGACCATCTCAACCACCGGCGCATACGTGATCGAATCCGCAGGAGCGAGAAGCGATTGGGATGTGATGGAGTCGACGCCGATCTGGCGACGTGCAGCCCCCAAGAGCATCCAGGACAGTGGCGTGTCCGGCGTAGGTGTGTTCGGTGAATTTCCGGCGAACGGGTTGAACACATCGCCGAGCACGGCGGCCAAAAGGTTCGGCGCACGGACCGTAGTCGATGTGGTGGTGGAGTCCTGCCCGGTGAGGAAGCGCGGCGGTGTCAACAGCGACGTCTGGGTGGAAATGGTCGACGCCGTAGCGCCGGCGCGTCCCGCCACGGCGCGCGGGGACGCCAGCCATTGCTTGATAGTCGGCGCTTTGTTGACGAACTCGTTCGCCACGACGTTGCCTGTATCGGAGGCGTTGTCGGTGTCTGCGGTACCAGGAGCCGATGTGCGCTTGGTGGCCCGCCCGGTCTGTGATGACGATCCACCCGACCGCTGGGTTCCCGGCGACGAGGCCTTGACGCCGTTGGTTGCATCGCCTGCGTCGTGAATCGCGTCCGCCACCCGCTTCGCAGTCGCGTCGGCAGCGTCTGACAGTCGTCGAACAATCGTTGTCGCCCGGACGGAACCGGACGTCGTCGCGGTGGCTCGATGGCGTCCGTCGGCTTCGGAGGTCCCGGAATTCTTGTCCTCGGCGTTGCCGGTGTCGTTGGTTGCCGTGCCGGTGTTGGTCTTGGTTTGGCCGCCAGTCTCTGAGCCGCTGCTTTGTGAGCCGCCGTCCTGTGAGCCGGCGTCGGGGGTCGCGTATGCGACACCCTGTCCGGTGATGATGGCGGTGCCCACGCCGAGGGCCACTGCGAGCCCGCCAATCCGACCGATATAGCTCGCAGCACCCATTGCTTCCTCCTCTATCGGCGACTCGCAACGCGGCAGACGTTACGCCCGTCGCCGCAGCGAGAAGGGGCAAACTCGGCAATTAATTTCTTACGCCGTCAATTTAGAGCGAGGGATCGAACTCCTCCGAACGCTCCCATCGCTTTTCGTCTCGGGTCACCGAACCGACGCACAAGCGGTTTCGTCAAGCTGTGGAAAGGCTGATCAGATGCTGCGCGCGATCGAGGATGCTGTCGAGGATGTAGTCGAAGTCGATATCGTCGGCGAATCCGATGTACCGGTTGCCGTTGCTGCGCTGAGCGGAAAACCCCTCGGTCTTCTGCTGCAGGCGCTGCAGCACGACCGACCCCCGTGAGTGCACGGAGATCGCGCCGTAGGTTTCGGCGGCCTGCTCGGGCGTCAGTCCCGCTTCGACCAGAGCCGCGACTGGCCGCTCGATCTCATGCAGGGCACCGTGCAGCGCGCGCATACCGTAATGCCCGCGAATGAGGACGAGGTCACACAGAACAGGGTCGTCAAACTCCTTGCGCATGGTCTGCGCGTGGTTGCGCAGCGACTCACGCCAATTCGATGCATCGATATCGGGCACGGTGAACTCGTATTGCGCGAGCGCCCGGTCGGTCATCGCGTCGAGGAGTTCGTCCTTCCTGCGGAAGTACCAGTAGATACTGGTCACTCCGACATCCAGGTGTCGTGCCAGCACCGGCATGCTCAGGTTGTCGATCGAGACTTGAGCCGCCACTTCGAAGGCGCCAGCGAGGATCTCCTCGACCGAGATCGATCCGCGTTCCCTTCGTTGGCGCTGTGATGCCATCGGTCACGCCGCGGCGTCGAACGCCACTGGAATCGCAGTCGGCGAGCGGAACGGCTGGCCGCAGATGTGGGGATCGTCATCGGTGACGAGTTGGATGTCGGTCAGTCGAGTGAGTAGGCATTCCAACGCGACACGAGTCTCCATCCGGGCCAGGTGCAACCCCATGCAGGTGTGCTCGCCGGCTGCAAAAGATATGTGTGGCAGGCGCTTCCGGAAGATGTCGAACTCCTCCGAACGCTCCCATCGCCTTTCGTCTCGGTTGGCAGAGCCGATACACACATCTATTACCGCTCCCGCAGGAAGCTCCACGCCTTCCACCTCCGTGGCCTCCGTCGCGTACCGCTGCACAGTGGTCAGTGGCGTTTCGAAACGCAGACCTTCCTCGATCGCGGGCGCGATGAGCTCGTGGTCCTCTTGCACCGCCAGGAATTGATCGGGGTGGGTCAGCAACAGATAGAGGAGGTTCCCCGAGGACCGATAGGTGGTTTCCAGCCCGGCAGGAAGCAAGAGCCGCAGGAACGAGTAGATCGCTTCGTCGCTGAGTTTCTCGCCGTCGATCTCGGCGGTGACCAGATCGCCGATGATGTCTTCGGTCGGTTTGGATCTGCGCAGCTCGATTTGTTGCAGGAAGTAGTCTTTCAGCGCCGCGGACGCCTCGAATGCGCGCTTGTACTTGACGGTGTAGCTGATCAGTTCCACCGCACGCCTGCGGAACCAAGGCAGGTCTTCCTCGGGCAGGCCCAGCAGCTTGGAGATGACGCGGGTCGGGAACTCCAACGTGAAATCCTTGACCAGATCGGCTTCGCCCGCGTCGAGGAACTCGTCGATCAGTCCGTTGACGACGGGCCGAACGATCTCCGGCTCCCATCGCAACAGTGACTTCGACTTGAACGCGGCGGAGACGAGATTGCGGTGTTCCCAATGCTTCTTGCCCTCCATCGCGAGGATGGTCGGACCGATGAACAGGCCGATGGTGCTGTCGTAGATGTGCGAATTGAACACCTTGCCGTCGCGGAAGATGCGGTTGACGGCGTCGAAGGACACGGCGGCATAGAGATGCTCGGGCATCATCGATTCGGGCGTCTTGGACCAGTCCATGACACTGCCGTTGAAGACGCCGGATTCCCGCCGTTTCTGCGCGAACAGCGGATACGGGTCACGAAGGAGGTCGAACGTCTCGTCGGCCGTGACGTTCTGCACTGGGCTTTCCACCGCTGATCTCCAGCATCGTCGAACGGACAGGCGTCCTGCTATAGGTACTGTAAAGCTTACAGTATAGCGGATCTACAGTTGAACGGGTGCCCCGGTTGTCATCGCGCTGATGAAGCCGCCGTCGACCTGGATGTCCTGGCCGGTGATCCAGCGGGCCGCTGGCGACCCGAGGAACGAAATCACGGGCACGATGTCATCGACGCTCGCGTGCCGACCGACGGTGGCGCGGCACATGTCGAGGACATCCTTGCCCATGGTCTGCTCGAAATCGGCGAGGATCGGCGTCTCGACGGGTCCGGGGCTGACGGTGTTGATCCGGACCCCGTACTTGGTCCAGGCGGGGCCGGCAAGCCGCTTGCTGTACAGGATCACCGCTTGCTTGGAGGTGCTGTACACCGGATAGTTCGGGTCCTGGCCCGCCTGCCACTTCTCGACCGCCTGGGCGTCGGTGAGTTCCAGCAGCCCCGCCAATGTGTCCACGCGTTGGTCCCAGCCGAGCGCGGCCGTCGACGCAACGGCGACCACCGATCCGCCCTCACGCAGCGACGGCAACATGCCTTCGGTCATCAGTCGCATGCCGAGGTAGTTCACCTTCAACACGTCGGCTGCCGGTGCCGTTCCGGGGATGCCGGCGACGTGGGCGAGCATGTCCCAACCCGAACCGATCTGGCCCAGCAGTGCGGTGATGGCAGCCGCGTCGCGTAGGTCGCACTGCAGGCATTCCGACGCCGGTGTTTGGTGCTCGCGCACGTCCACCGCCAGCACGTGGTCGCCACGGTCGTGGAGGTGCGCCGCTACCGCCGCTCCGATGCCCGATCCCGCGCCGACCACCACGATCTTGCGTCGCTCGCCGTTCATTCGCCCAACCCTTTCCGCCACGCTGCACTGTCGCGCTATCATCGAATGGCCGACAGTAAGCACGACAGTAAACAATTCTGGTCCGCCAGACAATTGAGTATTGGGACGGGCGAATGAGCACAACGCAGGAGCGGATCGACGACGCTGTCGGGGGCGAAGTGGACCACTTGCGCGCGATCCTCGAGCGTCAGCGTGCTGCCTACACGGTCGAGGGCCCGCCCGACGTTGCGGTGCGGCGCAACCGCATCGATCGGCTACTCGCGCTTGTGCTCGACAACGCCGACGAGTTCATCGACGCGATGGAGACCGATTTCGGCAGCAGGCCCAAGACGGGTTCGTTGTTCACCGAGGTGCTCGGCATGATCTCGGTGATCGAGCACACCAGATCCCATGTGGCCCAGTGGATGCGCGCGACCAAACTGATGCTCGGAGCGCGACTGGTCGGGTTGAAGGCCGAGGTGCAGCCCTCGCCGCTGGGTGTCGTCGGAATCATCGGCCCGTGGAACTATCCGCTCCAACTGGTCGTGTTGCCCGCATCGGCGGCGTTCGCCGCGGGCAATCGGGTCATGATCAAGATGTCCGAGATCACGCCCAGCACTGCGGAGCTGATGAAGTCCACGGCGCCCAAGTACTTCGACCCGAACGAACTCGACATCGTCACGGGCGGTCCCGAAGTCTCCGTGGCTTTCTCGCGGCTGCCGTTCGACCACCTGTTCTTCACCGGTTCGCCTGCGGTCGGCTCACTGGTGCAGCAGGCCGCCGCGCAGAACCTCGTCCCTGTCACGCTGGAGTTGGGCGGCAAGAATCCGGTGGTGGTGTCGCCGGATGCCGACATCAACCGATCGGCTGCGCGCATCGCCCAGGCGCGAATGATCAACGGGGGACAGGTGTGTGTCTGCCCCGACTATGTCTTCGTGCCCCATGACCGCGTCGACAACTTCGTCGACACCGCGCGAGACACTGCGCGGCATGTTCCCGTCGATCGTCGCCAACGACGACTACTGTTCCTCGGTCAACGAGGCCAACTTCGACCGCGTCGTCGGGCTCATCGACGACGCCAGGGCCAACGGTGCGACGGTCGAAACCGTCGCTCCCGCAAGGGAATCGCTGCCCGACCGTGCCACTCGAAAGGTCGCGCCCACGATCGTGCGTGACGTCGACGAGAACATGAGAATCGCTAACGAAGAAGTCTTCGGACCTGTTCTGGTGGTCAGGCCGTATTCGGCGCTGACGGATGTCATCGACCACATCAACCAGCGGCCCGCACCGCTGGTGGCGTACTGGTACGGACCCGACGACGACGACTTCCGGCGCTTCGTCCGTCACACCCGCAGCGGCGGCGTCGCGCGCAATGACTTTGGGGCTCAGATGATTCCGTCTGCCGCCCCGTTCGGCGGGGTCGGCCGCAGCGGCATGGGCGCCTACCACGGCAAGGCCGGCTTCGACGCGTTCAGTCACTACCGGACCGTGGTGGGCACCGACCTGCCGTTCTCCATCACCGGACGGGCTGCGCCGCCGTTCAGCGGGTCAACCCGCGTCGGCGCGAGGGCGGCGTTACGCATGGCGCGAAGCCGCACGCGCCGTCGACTCAAGCGTCGCCGCTGACCGCCTGCTCGCGGGCCCACCGGTAGTCGGCCTTGCCTGCCGGGCTGCGTTCGATGACCGGCCGGAATACCACCGCCTTGGGCAGCTTGTACCGGGCGATCAAGCCTGCGGCGTGGTCGATGAGTTCTTGGGCGTCGACGCTCGCTCCGTCGACGAGTGCGACGATCGCGACGACCTCCTGCCCCCAGCGCTCGCTCGGCCGGCCCGAGACGACCACATCGGCCACGGCCGGGTGCGATGCGACCGCCGTCTCGACCTCCTCGACGAAGATCTTTTCGCCACCGGAGTTGACGCATACCGAGTCCCGCCCGAGCAACTCGATGGCGCCGTCGGCGAGATGGCGTGCCCGATCGCCCGGCACCGAGTACCGCACACCATCGATGACCGGGAACGTCGCCGCCGTCTTGGCCGCATCTCCCTTGTAGCCCAACGGCACGTAGCCCCGCTGCGCGAGCCAGCCGATGCCGTCGTGACCCGCATCGAGGATCGTGCTGAGGTCCTCGGCCGCCACGGAGGTGTCCGGGCCAGCGTTGAACTTGCCTGTCGCGACGGCGCCCGGCGCCGACATGTGTGTCATCTGCGCCCCGGTCTCCGAGGATCCGACGCCGTCGGCGACCATCAGACCCGGCTTGGCGTCGATGAGTCGCTGCTTGGCGGTCGGGGTCAACAGCGCCCCGCCGTTGGCCACGACCGCCAGCGACGAGATGTCGGCCGTGCCGCGTTCGATGGCGGCGGCAAGCGGGCGCGCCATTGCGTCGCCGACGACCGTCACCGACAACACCTTCTCCCGTTCGATGGTCCGCACGACCTCGTCGGCGTCGAATGTGCTGGTGGCAGTGGAGAACACCACCGACTGGCCGGTGGTCATGGCCGTCATCGCAGCCCACTGGGCCGCGCCGTGCATCAGCGGCGGCAGGATCATGAGCTTGGTGCCCGCGGGCATCTCCAGACAGCGCTTGACGATCTCGTCGTAGGTATTCGCGGTCTCACCGGTGTATAGGCTGCGGCCGCCGAACGACGTCATGAAGATGTCGTGCTGACGCCACAGCACGCCCTTCGGCATCGCGGTCGTCCCACCGGTGTAGAGCACGTAGAGGTCGTCGGGGGACGGCTCGACCGGTGGCAGCTGCACCGGTCCCGACGCCACGATCGACTCGTAGTCGATAGCGCCGTGGACCAGGTCGTTGCCGGAATCGTCGGCGATCTGAATGAGGACACGTAGGCGCGGGAGGTCGGGGAGTACGTCGGCGACTCGCGGGGCGAACGCGGCGTGGTAGATCAATGCGGTCGCGCCGGAGTCGGCGAGCAGGTAGTGCAGCTCGTTCTTGACATAGCGGTAGTTGACGTTGAACGGCGCCACCCTGGCACGCCAGGAGCCGAGCATCGACTCCACGTATTCGGGCCCGTTATAGGCATAGATGCCGAGTAGGTCCTGGCCTACTTCGTGGCCCTGAAGCTCGGAGCGCTCGGTGTGACATCCGAGGCCACGGGTGTGCAGATACGCCCCCAGCCGCTTGGATCGCTCAACGATCTGGGCATAGGTGTAGCGGCGGTCGCCCTGAATGATGAATTCGCGGTCACCGATCGCGGCCGCGATGGCGTCGGCGGCAGCTGGGACGGTGAATTGTGTCGTGGAACCAGACATCGTGCCTCTCAGGGCTGGTGTGGGAGCAGTTTGATCATCAAACCGTTGGCCTCGGATAGTACGTTGCCGTCGGAGTCGGTCATCGTCGCCCTCACAAACAGCTTTCGTCCGTCGACGGCGTCGATCCATGCCCGAGCCAGCAACGGCTCGTCGGTTGGTGTGATCCTTCGGTAGTCCACGTGCAGGTACGCGGTTCGGCTGTCGGGGCGGCCCGCCGCTGAGACCACCATGCCGAAATGCCAGTCGTAGAACAGCGGTATCACGCCGCCATGTACCGCGTCGTTGCCGCCGACATGGAAGCGGGTGAAATGCCCGCGCATCGTCACCTCGTTCGGTCCCGACTCCGCGACCCGCCACAGCGGCATCAGGGGATGGCCGTTTCCGGGTATGTCCCGCGCGCGTCCGGCAGGTGCAACGCCCGCTGGCGCCTTGTGCTTCTCCAGTCGTGCGCCGACGCCTTCGATGAGTTCGGCCGCGTCGTTCCACAGTCGCTCGTCGGGGTTCGTGGATACCGCGATGTCCTGAAGCCGTCGCATCGCCGTCATGAATCGGGCCATCCCTGGCGCCGCCTCAACCGGTGTGACCCTTGCGAATTCGCGGATATCGTCCTCGGTGTCCGTCACGTGCGCTGCTTCCAAGTCCCGATGAGCTCGTCGGTGGTGGTGATCGTGGCGAGCAGCGACAGCGTGTTGTCGATGATCGAGGTGGCGTAGTCGGCGGGAATGCCTGCGACCGCATCCCGAGGGACGACGACGCGGTAGGCCAGATTCACCGCGTCCATGACGAAGTTGGTGATCGCGACGTTCACGGACACGCCGACGGCGACAATGGTCGAAACTCCGAGGTTTCGCAGTGTCGCGTCGAGGTCGGTTCCGCCCATGGGGCCGATGCCGTGCGACCGCCGCAGCACCACATCGGTTGGCGCAGGGCCGAGTTCGGGCAGCAGCGACGCACCGGGGCTGCCCGGAGCGATGTCGACACCGCTGCCGATGGCGAATATCTTCGCGTTCTGGTTGCCGCCGAGTCCGTCGGGCCGCCGCTGTACGAGGCAGTGGACGACCTTCACGCCGGCCTTGCGAGCCGCAGGCAGTAGGCGTTCGATGTTGGGCACCGCCTCCCGTCGCGCCTCCTCGGCGAGGACCGCCAGCCCGGCGTTGGGACCGACAACGGCGCCCTGGCATTCCTGCGTGACGATCGCGGTGTGCGCGGGCGCCGCGATTTCGGCGAGGTCGACGGTCATACCGAGGCCGGTACTTGACCGGGCGGGGTGGCGGGTACTTCGTAGAACTGCGTCGCCCACTTACGCATGGCCATATAGGGTTTCGCGTCCACCTTGGCCAACGCGGGGTACTCGATGTACTCCTGATAGCGCCAGATGTCCAGGTCCTCCCAGACCGTTCCAAGGAACTGCCGCTCGACCTGCTCGCGCACCGTATCCGGTGGCACGTCTGAGGTGTCGCCGGGTAGTCGGGGCCACCAGATCGAATAGAACATGT
>Ga0070667_100005655_pt1 | contig 10439 bp, 9 predicted proteins | sample KBSS33metaG_FD_64659 | JGI IMG/M metagenome (GOLD analysis project Ga0070667, IMG submission 64659) | Switchgrass rhizosphere microbial communities from Kellogg Biological Station, Michigan, USA - KBS S3-3 metaG | ecosystem: Host-associated > Plants > Roots > Rhizosphere > Soil ...
TCCAGCGGCAGCGGCCCGCGCCCGATGATGGTCGAAAGCAATTCGCCTTCGACCAGCTCCATCACCAGATAGTTCGGACCGACGTCGTACAGCGTGCAAATGTACGGATGATTCAGCGACGAAATCGCCTTGGCTTCGCGCTCGAAGCGCTCAATGAATTCCCGCGAGGACACTTTGATCGCCACCGGCCGGCCGAGGCGCGTGTCGGTACCGAGGTACACTTCACCCATTCCGCCTTTGCCGACCATGGACAGAACTTTGTAATTGCCAAGTTGTTCACCGGGGGACAAAGCCATAGGCCTCCTGTTTTCTCGCTAGAGTCATTTCCGAGTGAACGTCTGGCGGATCACAATCTGGTTCGGCGAAATTCCGTTATAAAGTTCGCACCCGGTTTCTTTCATCCCTTGATACCGACATCAGACCACGCCGATTGGATTTTTCGCGCAGCCGCGGCGCCAAATTCGGACTTCGCCAGCGCGACGGTCTGGCTTGCGAATTGTGCAATCGTGGTGGCTGGCTTCAACTTGCCACTACAGATGAGGCTATACCAGACTCGGCCGGCGACGTCCCACGAATGACCGCCGAGCGCTTTGGCGGCCAGGACGAATGCGCGATTGGGTATGCCGCAATTCATATGGATGCCGCCATTGTCGAGCTTGCTTTCCTGGTAACCGGACATGTGCGCGACCTGGGGATCTTTTCCGAAAACCTTGCTGTCATATGCGCTGCCCGGATTCTCCAGCGACATCAGCGGCTGGCCTTCCACAAGGTCATCGCCGATCAACCAGGTGGACGTCCTGGAATCCTCGTTGAGCGCGTATTGCTTCACCATCGCGGAAAACACCAGCGCCACCGATTGGAATACAGCGCCGGACTGCCCCTGATAGATCAGCTTCGTTTCCTTTTGTAACAGCCCCATGCTGAACTCTTTCGCAACGATGTCCAGACGATGAAAGTGTCTCAGCCCTCTTCCGCCGTCGCCGAGCACCGCGCGACGGCCGTCCCAGAAAGCATTCTCAAAGTTGCGTCCGAAATGAATGACGGCTTCGAGTGGAGCGCCTTTGCCGTCCCAGGAATCGCGGCCGAAGATATCCTTGAAGAAGGTGTAGAACGTGCCAAGCGCATCGTACGTGTCGTTGGCAGCACGATCCTTCACGGGCTGCGAACCTTCCGACCGGACCAACGCATTCGCCGGAAGGTTAGCGCCAGACCAATCGCCTTGCTGGTGGTTCGCATCAAATACGGAACGTTGCATCTTCCCGGGGGATGCCGGCGCAGTCCGCCGCGCAGGGCGGATTTCCTTAACCGCCGCGGGTGGCCCTGACGGCTCAGGGCCCGCCGGAAAATCAGTCCGGGACAGTACCTGCGTTTCCGACCACTGAAAGGGCCGAGGAGACCGCATTTCAACGGCCCACATCTGATCACCGACAAAGGTTGCTTGAGCCGTACTCAGCGGCATCTCGCCAAATCCCGCATTGCCCCATTTGGTTCCCCAGGTATGAGCGAAGTGGATCACGTTGCGAGCGCTGTCGAAGTCGACAATGGTCAACGCAATCGAGCCGAGGATCTGGTCCGTCTTTTTTCCGGAAACTCCACCGATAATGCCACGCTGTTGTGCATCGTCGCTGAACCATGCCGACTGATGGACGGCAAATGAGCCCAGCACCGGCCTCCCTTTTGCAAGATGCATCGGGATTTCGTCAGCGGCTGTCACGGGTAAAAACCGGACACGATACTCCTGAGCCTCCGCATCGAGCTTCTGCCAGGTTTCTCCCTTCGGCAACTGCCACTTCTCCGCGACGTAGGGCCAGGTCTTCTCGGGAACCGTTCCGTACTCCTCGAGAACGCGGACAAGAGTTTCCATTTGGATGCCGCCATCCACCTCCGGTTTGCCTCCGTCCAGCTGCTTGGCTTTTTGATAGATGTAACGCGGCGACAGCCGCGTGTCCTTCTTTCCGAGCGCCAGACACGTCTCGATTGCCGTCACCGCGGCCACGGCAGGATTGGATCCTTCGCTGCCCTGATCGCGAATGCGAACCCACGGCCTCAAGTCCAGCTGACGGGCGACGTGGGTGACAGACGTCCCGAGCGCGGGAACCGTCCTTGGCTGCCGCAGTGCCTGCGCCACCTGGGCCAGGATGATTTCGCCTTCCTGCCCGACGCTGGAAATCGTCGGGGTCTGACGGCTGCCGGGAAGCGCGATCCGTTTGTATGCGTAGTTGTAGAGATCCTGAACGGAGATCCTGCCGTCGCCGTCGATGTCCGCTTCGCCGGTCTCCAGGCCGCTGACGAGAGTTTTTGTAAAGACCGACAGCCGGGATTTGCTCTTCACGTTTCCGTCTTCGAAAGCAAATTCCATTGCCGTGGATGCCGTCAGAATCACGCGGCCCTGACCCTGGAACAGTTCGTTTATGCCGACCTTGTCGGCCTCACCCTTCGAAAGCAATCCCCTGGCAAACGCCCCGCCGAAACAGCAGTCCAGAATCAGAACCTGTCGGCGTGCGCGGCAACTCTTCATGACATCGCGAAGAAATTCATCGGAGATGCCGGTCGAGCGAAGGAGTTGTTGCGTGGTATTGCGCGCAGCAAGATAGAGATTGCCCGCGTCGTCCTTAATGCCGTGTCCCGAGAAATAGAGGAGCAATGTGTCGTCGACATCGCGATTGGAGCAGAACTGCTCGATGCCTTGCTGGACAACGTGAGAATCTCTGTTCCGGATCACCGCCAGGTCGAACATACCGACATCAGGATCGCGCAGAACTTTCGACAGGGCCAGGGCATCGAAACCTGGCGCTTTGAGCTGCCGCATGCTCTTGTCGCGATAATTCGACGTCGCGACAACGAGAGCGAACCGGCGTTCAGCCATTGGCGCGCGCCGCACTGGTGGGCTTGCTCTGCCGCTCAAACAGCTGGATCAGGCGTTCGACCTGATCGGACGAGATATCCGAACCTTCAAAAGAATCTCCTCCCAGAACAATCTTCACGCTCCTTCCCTTATTCCGGGAAGTCCAGCCTTTGACGGCCTCGATAACGTTCTTGAACGCTTCTCCGCTCATCATCTTCACAACCAATCCACCGACCGCAACCAAAGCCAGCCCCTTGGACGATCTCGGCGCTCGGTCACCCGTCGAAAGATCGACTGATGCAACATCCAGACTTTGAAGTTCGGCCTGAAGCAATCTCGTAAGTTCGTCCAATTCGCGCGGATCGCCCGCTCGCGGGCCGAGACTAAGCTGGAGCCCGACCGACACTGGAGCGGCACCGAGGCGGGCCTGCGTCTTCGCAACAGCAACCGGCTTGCGGCTCTTGACCAGAACCTTTTTTTTACCCGAAGCGGTTTTGGATTCCTTCCGGGTCGTGGGCGTCTTCGTGATCTTTTTTGGCATGAGCCTCCTTTCCAATTTGAACAGCGGAGTTTGCTCATCATAAACAAAGTAGCGGCAGACGTCGTCGATAATGTGCGCAAATGAGCTTTCGATTTCGGAAGTGGTTATGGAGTTCGTCACGCGGCACGGCCGGCGGCAATGGATCATTTGGATCGGCTGCCGATGGGCGGCGGGCATATCGCCTGAAAACTTCATGGCCGCAACGGAACACGCTTGTACCAGCGCTACATTGTCCCGGAGGACGTATCCAGTGTCTGGCGGGAAGAGCGACGGATCGCCATACAGCGTGTCCCATTTCGGAGAAATGAAGGAACAAGGTGCCTGACCCCCATTTACTTGGAGTACACTCGGGCATCACGTCGAATAAAGCTTTGGCATTTCCCGGGAATCGATTGCGCAGGCTGGAACATTTGTAACAGCGAGCCAGGTCAACGTCCTTCGAGCTTATAAGGGGAGTGCGGCTTCCCAAGCGAATTAGCAGTTATTTTTTGGAGGTGTCTTGTGAACTTGCTGGAATCGGTATTGAATGCAAACGGCGGAGCGGCGGTCAGCCAGCTTGCCGGACAATTTGGCCTGCAACAGGATCAGGCGGCTTCGGCCATTGGGAGTCTTCTTCCTGCGCTGGCAGGCGGAGTGCAGCGCAACATCAGTCAAGGTGGACTGGGCGGACTGCTCGGCGCACTGATGAACGGAGGTCACCAGCGATACCTCGAGGATCCGTCCACTTTAAGTTCGCCAGAAGCGCGAGATGATGGCAACGGAATTTTGGGACACATTCTGGGCAGCAAGGACGTGAGCCGTCAGGTTGCGGCACAGGCCTCGACACAGACGGGCATCAGTGAATCCATCCTTAAGCAGATGCTTCCGGTGGTGGCGAGCCTGGCCATGGGAGCGATGAGCAGACATGCAACAGCGGCCTCCGCATCATCGGCGGGGCTTAATCCCAACGCCTCCGATGCAGGGTCTGGCCTTCTTTCGATGCTGACACCGTTGCTCGACCGCAATGGAGACGGTTCTGTGATGAATGATGTTCTGGGATCGGCTTTCAAAATGTTCCAGAAGTGAAGAAGTCATAGGAAGTCCGAGCGGGCGGCTCTTCAGGCTGCCCGCGCTTCCTATTTGAAAAGAAGTCCTCTGCCGGAAACTCGGGGTTCATTCACAACGTAATTGATTCGTTTTCCCGATAATATAGCGATCACGCATGTCCCCTCGCCCGCCGCCCGATCCGAGACAGGCTTCCCGCGTGGCACGATTTTCTGGCCGCCACTCGCCGGAGCTACGGGTCCAAGTTGGAAGACAATGGCGAGTCGGTGTGGAAGGAACCGGTCACCTGGCCCGGCACTCGTAAACGCGAAATGAATACCGGATTCAGAAAATCAAATCGAGGCTAATATTCAGGAAACATCTTATGACAGCGCTTCTGTGGCTCGCGTTCATACTCCTCGGGCAATCGCCGGTCGCTTCGCAGCCAGACTACGCATCGATCGAAGGTTCTGTCGTCCGCGCCGGGACTTCTGAGCGTGTGCCCAATCTCGTTATTGTCGCCCGTGGACCGGGAAAAAATGGATCTGTGGACGTCCGAGCGCAGACCGACGAAAACGGCAATTTTTATTTTCGATTTGTTCCTCCCGGCGAGTACGAATTTTTGTCGGCAGACCCCGCCTATTCCATGGCCAAACCTGCAGGACGGCACCTATACACTGGATCTCCAGAATCACTATGAGCGTCTGGAGCTTCGTTCGACCGGTCCATCCGGGCAATTCAAGTATCAAGGACTCGAGTCCGGAAAGTATGTGCTGCTTGCTTTTAGCACACTACCTAAAGATTTGCTTTTGGGTGCCGTCGACATCGCGGATTTCATCCGTCCCTACCAGGGTCAAGCTACCCCGCTGATCGTCAAACCAGGTAAACGAACAAATGTAAATGTTCCTCTGGCGATCATTTCCGCAAACTGAGTTTCGCCGTGCGCTGCTCCGCGATAAAGCGCGACGCTGACCGCTGGGTCTGTGAGATTCGATGCCTTCGTTCGCGACATCCGACATTTCGAAACGTAGGGAGTCTGAACGTGAATATCAAATCAGCCCAGTCGTTTCCGGATGTGGCGGTCACCAGCCGGAGTCCAGATTCGGGAAGCCTGTAACCCGACAGGAAAAATGCGCTGTCGAGGTTTCCCGGGGATGAGGACGAAGTATCGTCTTTGGTTTTTAAAAAACATATTGGCCTGTTATGCATTTCACTTCAGTTTCAATGACACGACGTTATATTGGCAAAGGAGGATGCAGATGACCAAAACTGAAATTTCGGAATTAGGACGAATCGCAGGGAAGCTGGAAGGGAAGGCATTCATCGATGCATTTCAGCCATCCGCCAGAGGTTATCTGTGGTGCATCAAGTTTGAAGATAAGGACGTTGAGGTCTCCGTGCGGCCCGGAGAATGCGACGCGAGAGAAAGAATACTGGATGAACTGCGCCGGGAACTATCAAGTCGGCGCGCATAACGCGAATCCTTCAGGAAGATTTAGAATGGTGGTTTCGAACTTCCTTCTTTTTCCATTCGAAGAGAATACTGAAGGGAATGATGCAGCGCCGGATAACGATGACGCAAAATGGCGAAGTAACGGCTAGTTAATTGGCTGCAGTTCCCCTTAGTTTGAATTTGTTTTATCCAGAATTGTGAGATTCGATTCAACGGATCTGCCTTTCTCGATATGAACTGCCGTGCCGCGTTTTTGGAACTGCTGCATAAATTCCGCACCGCGATAGGCCGCGTCTTCATTATCACTTCAGGCTCCTCCACCTTCTGTTTGGATTCTCTGCAAAACAACATGGGGCGACGACCTCGGCGGGAATATACCGAACTCGGTGTTCATCCGAGTTCGCGAACTGGACTTAAAGAGGTCGGTAAAAGCTACGGCGTTTTCCGTGATCTATCAACGAAGAGCCTTCCGGTTGACATCACAACTTGAACTCGACCATAGGTCTGATTGGCTCGTGTCGCCAAGTGTGAACCGCCAATTCGCGAACCGATATTCTCATTGACACGAACTGCAAAATTCGATACTTCTATCGACATCCGATAGAAGCGCTATGACCCGTCAACGACACGATGTACTCCAGGGCACTCTGGACCTTCTTATACTGAAAGTCCTTGTTCGTGAAGCCATGCACGGTTACGGCGTCATGATTCGGCTCCGCGAACTAACGGAAGGCGTTTTCGACGTTACGCCAGGCTCATTGTTTCCATCGCTCCAACGGCTCGAGCGAAAAGGTTGGATCGAAGGCGAATGGGGCACGTCCGAAAACAACCGCCGAGCGTGCTTCTATTCCATTACAAAGGCAGGCCGGAAGCAGCTGATGCGCGAAGAGCAACAGTGGAGTGCGATCACGGTTGCCGTGGCAAAGGTCCTTCAGAACTCCTGAGGTTTTCGATAGCAATGAATAGGCTGAAAATTGTCTTACGAGGGCTGTTCCGGAAGGACGAGGCGGAGTCTCAATTCAATGCCGAACTCATGGCCTACATTGATCACGCGATTGATGACAAGATCGCGGGCGGGATGGCGCCTGAGGAGGCCCGGCGTGCAGCCCTGATCGAGTCGGGTGGAGTCGAGCAAGTCAAAGAATCCGTGCGCAGCAGCCGGCCGGCAGCGTGGGTGGATTCCCTGGCTGCAGATTTTAAATATGCGGCTCGCACCTTATGGGTCCGCCGTTCATTCTCGACCATTGCCGTGCTCACGATTGCTCTTGGCATCGGTGCGGCAGCGACGATGTTTACCGTCGTGGATCATGTTTTGCTGCGGCCGCTGAAGCATAAGAATTCGGATCGACTCGTCACGGTATGGGGTACGGTCGGTGCGCTAAAAACAGACACTGTCGCAGGTTCAATTTGGAACCGGTTCACCCTGTCGTACGAAGATTACGAACAGTGGCTCTCTCAGCAAACAGTTTTTGAGGAGACCGCCTTGTTTGCGATCGGTAAAACCCGCTTCCTCGGAGATCAGGAAACCCGAACGATTGCGGCAGGAGAAGCATCAGCCAATTTGTTCGCGATGCTGGGGACGACGTTTTTTCGTGGACGGTCTTTCACCAATCGCGAACCGGATGCAATCGTTGTTACGTACGAATTCTGGAAAACAGCACTCGGAGCCGTTGCGGATCCGGTGGGCAGAAGAATCACACTCGATCAGACCACAGGGACGATCGTCGGTGTTCTGGCGCCGCATTTCGACTTCGCCGGCTATGGCGCCGATGCCGGCCCAAATCCGGAGCTTTGGCGCACCGTAAGAACCAGCAATCGCACAGTACCCGACTATGAGGTCATCGGCCGCCTCCGCGCGGGTGTGCCACTGCCAGATGCGCAACGGGAGACCGACGGCATTTTCCACAACCTCCGATTTGCATTCTTGAATGAACTGGCAACATTGGATAAGCGGCACGGCGCCCACCTCGAATCGAGGAAGGACACCGAAACAGGAGCGGCTAGAACGTCGCTGCTGATCCTCTTTCTTTCTTCGGGGCTGCTGCTTTTGATTGCATGCGGCAATGTCGGCAACCTCCTTTTGGGGGAGTCGTTAAGTCGTCAACACGAGTTCGCGATGCGCTCTGCTCTCGGAGCGACATCGCTTCGAATTCTCCGGCAACTTACCATCGAAAGTGTCCTTTTGGCAGTCGTCGGCGGTCTTCTGGGCAGCGCCCTCGCCTGGTTGGGAGTTCGTTGTTTGGTCGGGCTTCGCCCCACAGGATTACCTCGCATTGATGAAATTGTTTTTGATTTCCGGGTTTGGGTAATCGCAATGATGGCGGCCTCGGCAACAGGAGTTGTTTTCGGCCTCGGTCCTGCCATGGGTCTTGCACGCGTGAGTTTAATGGAGACGTTGAAAATTCGAGGACGGCGCCGCGGTTTCCCCAGAAGCCCTTCTCAAAGTGCAGTCGTCATTGCTGAAGTATCCATTTGCTTTGTTTTGCTCGTTGGAGCGGGACTGCTCACGGAAAGTCTCAGGTTGCTGGGCGCGGTAGATACGGGAATCCGTTCCGACGGGCTCGTCGCAGTAAAAATGTCACTGCCGCGTCGCACCTATCAACCGGGGCAAATCTTTTCGTTGTATCGTCGGCTATTCACGGAATTGAATGCCATTCCTGGCGTCACTGAAGTCAGCGCTGCTTCGGCAGCACCGTTCGAAGATTATCGGGCTCTCGCAGGGATCACGATCAACGGCGCGCCCGCGGTCATCGAGAACCGTTCGATCGGGAACAATTATTTCGAAACTGTTGGCGGGCGGATAATCGAGGGACGCCCTTTTTCTGCGTCGGAATTATCCAATGCTTCGCCCGTGATGATCATCAACGAGACCATGGGTCGAACTTTCTGGCCGGGCGAAAGCGCTGTTAACAAGCACATCAAGCTTGTGGATCGAATGGGAGGCGAAGCGACGATCGTCGGCGTCAGCGCAGATGTGAGGCAACTGGGACCCGCCGTATCGCCGGCACCGATGTATTACACGCCGCTTAACGCTGAAACGGACTTCACGGTCTTGCTTCGCACCGCACAAAATCCTTCAAGCATTACGCCTGTGCTACGGACGCGTATCCGCACCATTGACCAGAATATTGCAGTGAATTGGATACAACCGATGCAGGATCTGATCAATGCGTCATTTGCAGAACAACGCTATCGAGCTTTGCTCATCAATATATTTGCAGCCGCGGCTGTCGGGCTTGCAGTGGTGGGTCTCTACAGCGTCATGTCGCGATACGTGTCATACCGTGCGCACGAATTCGCCGTGCGTGTAGCGGTCGGCGCAAAACCTCAGAGCATCCTTCGATTGATCTTGCGAAAAGGCTTGCTACTGACATTTGCCGGGATATGTATTGGCGCCGTGATGGCAGCCGGCCTGACGCGAACTCTAACTGATGATCTCTTTGGTGTCAGTGCCCTGGATGCAAGCACGTATACCGCGGTTGCCCTCTTGCTGGTAATCGTTTCATTACTCGCGGTGTTTGCTCCCGCCTTGCGTGCCTGCAGGATCGATCCGATTCAATGCTTGAGAGGCGAATAGTATCGTGTCGAATCCTTAGGAGGTTAAATGAAGAAAAGCGTATGCGTCGTAGCGGTTGTTTTGGCATTTCAATGGATATCGGCAACTCCACGTCTTTGGGGTGGCCAAGCCGGCGGACCAACGGGTGTGAAAGTCACATCGGGAGTATGGCGGTCAACCGAGCAGTTCGAAGGTGAAGCAAGAATCTCAGTTGCATTCAGGGAGCGCGGGAATGAAATCGCAGGATGGGCGATACTGCTCGGTCAACACCGAAAAAATGACGATCGAGCCACGCTGGGCCTGACGTTTCACAGCGCTAAGCGGAACGGTGACACCGTGACGTTCGAGACCATGTTGCCTGAGGACGAAGGAACAATCGGCTGGTCCTTTAACGCAACGAGTCCAACCACTGGAACACTGACAGCATTGACCGAGGACGGTCAGCCTGTTCAAAACTCCCTGGTATGGGAACTAAAGCGCGAGAACTGATTGGATACGTCTGATATTCGCGGTCCTCGCTCCAGTGCCAGGAGTTACAGGAATCCGGCAAAGCCCGAATTTGGGCATGACCGTTTGAGAAGTGTTCGAAGTGCGAAGCAAATATGAACGTGCGACACCGGATCAACAATCAGTTCGCATCATGATTCGCATCCTGTGCGAATGTTCGGCCTGTGATCCCTGCGAATGACGGCGATATACATGTGGGAAACAGCGGTCCGTGAATGGCCAGGAAACGTTAAGGTTTGAAGCGAACGTTCTGCTGCTCAGCCGCGGCGTGTTTTCTGCGCAGTCGACTGCAGCGCCTTGTTCGATGGCCTGCGAGAGGCGCGATTGACAGTCCCTTCACTGGTATCCAGCGTAAGGATGTATTCCTCGTCGGAGCCGTCGTTGACGCCGGGACACTTGTTCTCACTCGAAATTGTGAACCCACATTTTTGCAAGACCCGTAAAGAGGCGCTGTTATGCTTCGCCACGTGGGCAACTAGCGGACGAAGCTTCACGTGATCCAGAAATTGTGATA
>Ga0070667_100005662_pt1 | contig 10434 bp, 11 predicted proteins | sample KBSS33metaG_FD_64659 | JGI IMG/M metagenome (GOLD analysis project Ga0070667, IMG submission 64659) | Switchgrass rhizosphere microbial communities from Kellogg Biological Station, Michigan, USA - KBS S3-3 metaG | ecosystem: Host-associated > Plants > Roots > Rhizosphere > Soil ...
CGCGGACACGCTCGTCGTCGACTGCCTCTCGATCTGGACGTCGAACCTCCTTGGCGCCGGCTCGTCGGACGACGACGTCGAAGCGCGGGCGCTCGGGACGGTCCGCGCGGCGGCTGCGCGGCCGGGGCTCACGATCGTCGTCTCGAACGAGGCGGGCCTCGGTGTCGTGCCCGCGACGCCGCTCGGGCGGCGCTGGCGCGATCTGATCGGCCGCGTGAACACGCTCGTCGCCGAGCGCGCCGACCGCGCGTACTTCGTCGTCGCGGGCAGGGCGCTCGAGCTGTCGGACGCCTCCTCGCTGCTCGAGCCGGACGATGGCTGAGACGCTCCGCCTCGAGCTGCGGGCGGTCGCGGCCGGGCTCTCCTTCCTCACCCGGGCGCCCGTCGGGCGCCTCGTGGCCGTGGACGGCGACGATGTGGCGCGTTCCGGCCCCGCGTTCCCCGTCGTCGGGGCGGCCGTCGGGGCCGTAGTCGGAGCGGTCGCGCTCGCGCTCTCGGGGCCGCTGCCGCCGCTTGCCGCAGGCGGGCTCGCGCTCGCGGCGGGCGCCGTGGTGACGGGCGCCTTCCACCTCGACGCGCTCGCCGACTGCGCCGATGCCCTCGGCGCGTTCGACCGCGAGCGGGCGCTCGCGATCATGCGCGATCACCAGATCGGCGCCTACGGGGCGGTCGCGTTGTTCCTTGACCTGCTCGTAAAGGCCTCGCTGCTCGCCGCTTTGAGCGGCGGCGCCCGCGTGGTCGCGGTGGCGGCCGCCGCGGGAGCCTGCGCGCGGGCGATGCCGGTGGCGCTCGGTGCGCTGCTCCCCTACGCGCGCGCGGCCGGCGGCACGGGCGCCTCGATGGCGGGCGGCTCGAAGCTGCGTGCGGCGATCGCGGTAGCTCTGGCAGCGGCGATCGCCGTCGCGGCTCGCGGGTCGGAAGGCGCCGCGATTCTCGGCGCGGCTGCGGCGGTCGCGGTGCTCTCCGGGCTGTTCTGGCGGCGGCGCATCGGCGGTGTGACCGGCGACGTGCTCGGCGCGACGGCGGAGCTCGCGGAGCTCGCGGGGCTCGCGGTCGGAGCCGCGCTGATCCTGTGATCGGCGAGACGCGGATCCTGCTTCTGCGTCACGAGGAGCCCGAGGAGGACGCGCACGGAAAGGTCTACGGCAGCCTCGACGTCGGCCTCTCCGAGCTGGGAGCCCGCCGCGCGCTCGCGCTCGGGGCAGCGTTTGCCTCCGTCGAGCTGCGCGTGATCGCATCGAGCCCGCGTCTGCGCGCGCTGGAGACCGCCCGGGCGCTCGCCGAGGCAGTCGGCCGGGAGCCGAGGATCGACGAGCGCCTCCGGGAGATCGACTTCGGCGCGTTCGAGGGTCGCGCCTACGAGGAGATCGAGCGGGAGTACCCCGAGGAGTTCCGCCTCTGGATGGAGACACCGACGCGCGTCCGGTTCCCGGGCGGCGAGGACTATGCAGCGGTGCGAGCGCGGGCACTCGAGGCTCTGGCGGAGGTGCGTCAGGCGGCGGACGGCGGAAACGGCGCGATCGTGGCGCACGGCGGGATCGTGCGCGCGATGCTCGCGGAGTGCTTGCAGATGCCCGACGAGGCGATCTTCCGGCTGGATGTCGGCTACGGAGCCCTCAGCGTCGTCGAGTGGTTCGGCGACACGCCCCTCGTGCGCCTCGTCAACGGCGACGCGGCAACGTGGGCGACCGCGTACCCCCGGGGTCAGACCCGGGCCTGACCCCAAAATCGAACCGAGCAGGGAAAATATGGAAAATCGTTGTGCCGCGGAGGGGCGGCGGGGTCAGACCCGGGTCTGACCCCAGGTTGAAGCGATCGAGGCCGAGACGCGGCCAGTAGCATCGAGCCGTGCCCGACGCCGTCGCCGTCGACCTTCGCGTGCTCGGCGACGTCGAGCCGCTCTGGCGCGCTTGGCTCGAGGACGCTGCTCGGCGCACGCGCGAGCCGCTCGAGCCCGGCCGGCTCGACGAGCAGCTGCCCGGCTGGCGCCCGCTGCTCGAACGGTTCGCCGCCGACAACGGCCCCGTCCACCTCCGCCCGAGCGCACCGGTGACCGCCGAGCTGCGGCGGCTACGGAACCGCGGCGCGCGCATCGGCGTCTTCAGCGACGTCCCGGTCGAGCTCGCCCAGCTCGCGGTCGCCCACCTCGGCGCGGCGCGCCGCGTCGACGTGGTCGGTACCCTCGACGACGTCCGGCGCGAGCTCGGCGAGCCGGCCGTCGCGCGGACGCTCGACGAGCTGCGCGAGGTCTAAGAGGTCGTCTCAGGTCGTCTCATAATGGCCTTCGTCGGCCGGGTGTGCTGGGCTGTGCGAGGCAAGGACGCAGGTCGCCGACATTGTGAGACGACCTCTAACATCCGTCCGTGGACCACGGCGAGGTCACGGATCGCCAGCTCGAGGCGCTGCTCAGCCGCCTCGACTCGCTCGTCGACGAGCTGCGGAGGATCAACGCCCGCGAAGAGCGCCGTGACGAGCTGACCGTGATCGCGCACGAGCTGCGGAACCTCAACGAGTCGCTACAGGCGCTCGCCTACGCCGCGCTGGGGGCGAAGCGTCAGCCGGCGAGCCGGTAGACGTCGCCGCTCGTGACCGAGAGGAGATAGAGGTTGCCGGCGACGTCCTCGCCGAACGACGACAACCCGTCGACCTCGAACGGCTCGCGCCGCTCCGCCGTCGCCTTCCCGCCTGCGATCCGCAGGCTCCAGACCGTCCCTGAGCAGTAGTCCCCGTAGAAATACCGCCCGGCCTCGGCGGGGATGCCGGGCCCGCGGAAGACGTAGCCGCCCGTGACGGAGCAACCCTCGGCATGCGAATACTCGGCAACAGGCGGGACGTAGCTCCCCGTCTGGAGGAGCGGCGTCGATGCCTGGAATACGTGTGTTCCCTCGAAGTGGTTCCAGCCGAAGTTCGCGAGCCCGCTGAACCCGTGCGGGAGATAGTCGAGCTCCTCCCAGGCGTTCTGGCCGACGTCGCCGATGTAGAGATCGCCGGTCTTGCGATCGAACGAGAACCGCCACGGGTTGCGAAGGCCGAAGGCCACGAGCTTCCAGCTCGTCCCGGAGTGCGCCACGTCGAGCCGCTCGATCTTGGCGAACGGCCTCGCGAGGCTCTGGCCGTTCCCCATCGGGTCACCCCCGCCCCCACCGTCGCCGTTGCCCCAGTAGAGGAGACCGTCCGGGCCGAACTGGAGCTGGCCCCCGTTGTGGTTCGTCGCGAAGTCCTTCACGTACAGAAGCTGCTTCCGCGAGGTGAGGTTCGCGGCGACACCGTTGGAGCGATAGCGGACGACGCGCGTGTCGCCGTCGCGATCGGTGTAGTCGACGTAGAAGAGGTGGTTCTGCGCGTAGTGCGGGTCGAACGCCATCGACAGGAGCCCCTGCTCGCCGCCACTCGTCACGAGCGGTCTGATGTCGAGGAACGGGCGTGGGCGCACGACTCCGTGCTCCACGACGACGATCCTCCCCGCCTGCTCGACGACGTAGAGACGACCGGGCTCGGACGACGTCGCCGTCAGGTAGACCGGCGCGTTCACCTTCGTCACCGGCACGAGGCGCAGCGCCTTCGACGAGGCGGTCCCGCCGGAAGCAGCAGCCCCGGCGAGCGCGAGCACAGCTGTTGCGGCGGCGAGCCGCGCCGCTGCCTGCCTGCTCACCGGGCGGCGAGATCCTCTGATCGCACCCAGGGGCCGGGCGGGGTGAGCAGCGACTCGGCGTGAAGATACGCGAGCCCGGCGAGCGGCAGGTCGGTCCAGCGCTCGAAGCAGAAGTACCGCCGGCGCCAGTGCGGGAAGAACTTCCGGTTGAAGCTGTGCAGCCGCTCGAGCTGGAAGAGCCGGTCGCCCTTCAGGAGCGCCCAGCTGAACACGCGCGACAGCCTCGGTGCGCCGTCGTCGGCGCGCAGGAAGTCGGCGAAGACGGAGAAGTTCAGGGACAGCTCCGAGACGGCGTTGCCTCGCGCCCACGCCGCCGTCTCGACCACGAGAAACTCGATCAGGCCGTTCGGCGTGTCCCGGCGCCGCCGCATCGACGCGAGGGAGTAGCCGTCGCTCGCCGGCGAGGGGACGAGCTGGAGAAAGCCTCCCGCCTTGCCGTCGGGGCCGACGGCCACCGCGAGCACCGTGTCCGGGTAGCGGAAGACCGCGTCCATCGCCATCGTGAAGCCGCGCTCGGGCCAGCTCCCCCGCCACTCCTGGGAGACCTTCGCGAGCTCTGCGCGGAGGTGGTCGTCGGCGTCCGCAACCGAGAGGATGCGCACGGTGTAGCCCGCCTTCTCGAGACGGTTGACCGACTGCCGTACCTTGCGGATCGCGCGGCCCTCGAGCGAGAACTCCTCGGGCGAGATGATCGCCTCGTCGCCGAGGTAGATCGAGCGGAACCCGAGCTGCGCGTAGTCGGGAAGCGCATCGACCGAGGCGCCCGCGATTGCGACGCGCCACCCCTTCAGGTGCGCGACCCGCCGAAACTCCGCGATCAGCTCACCGCGCTCCGAGGCGTCGCCGATCGGATCGCCGCCGACGAGCGCGGTGCTGCCCACGACGCGATACGCGAGGAACGAGCGGCCCGAAGGCGAGAAGAAATACGTCTTGTCCCGACGAAGGGCGAAGTACGCGAGCGAGTCGCTGCCGTGCTCCTGGACGAGCTCGGCCGCGCGGGCGCGGTCGGTGTCGCAGGCCGCAGCCGCCCGTGCAGGGCGAAACCAGAGCAGCAACGCACGAACCCCGAGCACGCCGAGGAGGATCGCGAACGCGTTCTCGACCCTCCCGGAATAGACGTCGCCGTCGTTCATGTGCAGCGCGAGCACCCCGACGAGCGCGCTCCCCACGAGGCAGACCTGCACGAGCGGCCTCACCGTGGTCGGATCGCCGGGCGCGACGAACGCGCGACGGGCGCGCCACAGCGCCACGAGCAGCACGAGGTGGACGGACGCCTCCTCGACGTCGAGGCCCTTGACGAGGTGGGCGAGCGCCGAGGCCGCGACGACGATCACCGCGAGCGTCCAGGCCCGCTGCTTGCGCTGCGCGAGCCCCCGCGCGAGCCAGACGAGCCCGAGCCCCAGCGCGAGCGCCGAGGTACGGGCGAGATCGGGGAGCACCGGCGGCAGCACGGCCTTGACGGCGTCCGAGCGGCCGACCAGCTCGGGCGTCATCGCCGAGACGATCGACAGGAGTCCCGCAAAGGCGGCGAACCACGCGAGGGCCGTCGGCGTCGGCGTCCGTCTCACGAACGACACGGTAGCCCGGGTTCCCGACGGCCCCGGTGAAGGCTCTGTTATGCGCCGCCGTCGCGCAGGAGGACACGGCGGAGCGCGTCCTCCTTGCCCGGCTCGAGGATCGCGAGCACCTGGTCGCCCGCCTCGAGCAGCGTCTCGTGGCCCGCGATCTCGGCGTGCCCGTTGCGGACGACGGAGATGACGCGCGCGCCTTCCGGCAGGTTGACGTCGTCGATCCGCCTGCCCTCGCACGCGGCGCCCTTGCCGACGGTGACCTCGACGATCTCGAGGTTCTCCTGGCGCAGCTCGAGCAGGTGGATGAGCCCGTGCTCGGGCACCTCGTGCTCGATCAGGGCCATGATCGCGCCCGTCGCCGAGATCGTCGGAGAGATCCCGAGCAGGTCGAAGTACGTCTGGTTGCGGGGGTCGTTGATGCGGGCGATCACCTTCGGAACGCCGTAGCGCTCGCGCGCGAGCTGGCAGATGATGATGTTGTCCTCGTCGTCGCCGGTGGCGGCGACGAGCAGGTCGGGCGGGCGCTTGATCCCGGCGCGCTCGAGCACGAACAGCTCCGTCGCGTCGCCGCGGATCGCCTGGTGCTCGAACTCCGCCTCGAGCTTGTCGAAGCGGTCGTGGTTCTGCTCGATCACCGTCACCTCGTGCTTGCTGCGCAGCAGCGTGCGCATGAGGTTCGCGCCGACCTTGCCGCCCCCGGCGATGAGGACGTACATCTAGACCGGCTCTCCGGCGCGGACGGCGGCCACCAGCGTCTTGATCGCGTCCGAGGTCGGGCAGATCGTGCGCACGCCACGCTCCGCGTAGAAGTCGGCGCGCGCCGGATCGAGCACGCGGGCGACGACGGTCGGGACGTTGAAGAGCTTCTGGGCGACCTGGGCGATCACGAGGTTCGTGTTGTCGCCGTTCGTCGAGACGACGACCGCCTCGGCCTCCTCGATCCCGGCCTCCTTCAGCAGGTGCTGGTCGATGCCGTGACCGACGACGAAGCCGCCCGTCCAGCCCTCGCCGAGCCGTCCGAGCGCGTCCTCGTCCTCGTCGACGGCGATGACGTCCCAGCCGGCGGCGTCGAGCTCGCGCGCCACCGCAGAGCCGACGCGCCCGCACCCGATCACGATTGCCCGCATGTCGATTGAGGAGCGTACCCCGCAGCCGGCTCAGAGCGCCGCAAGCTCCGCGTCCATGACCGACTGCGGGAACGCGACGATGAGGACTTCGCACGGTGCCCGGCGCAGGACGTAGTCGACGGTGGGCGAGAAGAAGCGCGACTGCCGCCGCCAGCGCGGCGCGGAGCCGAGCACGATCAGGTCGGCGCCGACCTCCGTCGCGTGCTGGACGATCGCGCTGCCGATCGCCCGTGCGCGCACGATCGCACCTTCGACCACGACGTCGTAGTCCTCGCCGAGCAGCTTCGCCTCGGCAAGAGCGGCCGTGGCCCGCTCCTCCCCTTCCGTGAACGGCACGTCGATCGGGAACTCGAGCGGCACGCGAATCACGTACAGGGCGCTCACCTCGGCGCGGTGCTCGGACGCGAGCTTCACCGCCGTCGCGAGCATCTCCTCGCCGATGATCCCGAGCTTCATCGGCACGACGATCCGCCGGAACGAGACCGCCGACGCCGCGGGCCGCTCGTCGGGCGCGGTGACGCGCTGCATCAGGCTCTCGCCGCGCGAGCGCCTGACCCCGACGTAGACGACGATCCCGAGTGCGAGCCAGGCGGGGCCCGCGTAGCGCGCGGCCGGATGGGTCACGAGAGCCGCGATCCAGATCGCAAACGTCAGCGGTGCGCCGATGAGCGCCGGCACCGGGATGTCGGCCCTGCCGACCGAGATGTTCCAGGGGACGCGGTAGGGACGCGGCAGGTCGGGCTCGCGTGTCCGCAGGCGGATGACCGCGAGCTGCGCAGCCGTGAAGGCGAGCAGCACGCCGAAGGAGAAGAGGCTCGCGAGCGCGGCGACGTCGTGGTGGAACAGGAAGGTCGCGCCGACGATGGCGCTCGAGATGACGACCGCGGCGACGATCGCGTGCGGCGATGTGTTCGTCCGCCGGTTGAGGCGACCGAAGCCGGCTGGGAGCTGGCCGTGCTCGCCCAGCGAGTACGCAAGCCGCGAGAAGCCCGAGATCGACGTGGTGATCGCCGTGAGGAGGATGAGGGCGCCGGTCGCGCCGACGTAGATCTTGAGCGCCTCGCCGAGGGTCGAGGGCAGGTGCGTGTCGATCTCGGTGGCCACCCCGAGGAGCGGTGCGCGGATCCATTCGTGCCCGAGGGCCGTCTGGGGCCCAGGGAAGGCGGCGACGGCGACGAGCGAGACGAGCACTGACGTGGTGACGACGGTCGCGATCCCGCCGAAGACCGACCGCGGCAGGTCGACCCCCGGCCGCCGTGCCTCCTCGGCGAGGTTCGCGACGGTCTCGAGCCCCGTGTACGCGAGCATCGCGAGCGGAAGCGCGAAGACGAGCTGGTGCCACGTCGGATGCACGCCGAGCGACATGCCGCGGGTGAGCGCGCCCGTCGAGAAGACGAATACGAAGCCGAGCACGACGAGCAGCAGCTGCGTGAGCAGGTCGAGCGCGGGAACGACGATCCCGACGCCGTACAGCGACGGCCGCCGCACGAACCGGATCAGGCCGACCGCGACGATCGCGCCGACCCCGAAGACGACATCCCACGGATGCCGGGCGAGCACGGGTTCGTGGAGCGCGCCGGCGAGGTAGTGCGGCATGAACAGCGCCGACAGCGCGATCACGATCAGGTAGTCGAGGAAGAGCGCCCAGCCCGTCAGGAAGCCGACGAAGTCGTTCGTCGCACGGCGGACGAAGGTCGCCGCGCCGCCCGTCTCGGGGAGCGCCGCCGTCCCCTCCGCGTACGAGAGCGAGACGATGAGGAAGAGCGCTCCCATCCCGAGCAGCACGAACGGTGTGAAGCCGAGCGCCTGCGCGGCGAGCACGCCCAGGGCGAAGTAGATCGACGACGCGATCTCGCCGTACGCGACGGAGTAGAGGGCGCGGGCGTTGAGCTCGCGACGGAAGCTCGGCAGCTTGCGCGCCATCTACTGACTCCTCCGCATGAGGTAGATGCGGCCGGCGCCGGCGGCGAGGAAGAGGGAGCCGATCAGCAGCCCGATCCCTCCCCCACGCGCGATCGTGAGGACGAGCATGATGAGCCCGAGCAGGGCCGTCACGCCCGCGAGCAGGAAGGTCATCCCGCGATACGCGCTCAAGTCCGCTCCCGCGCCGGCCAAGCCGGCGCATGCGCTCTTTTAGAGACTCCGTCAAGCCTCCGTCTCATGCGGCCTTCCTCCCGGCGGCGATCATCACGCGGCAGGGCGCATGCTTGAGGACGTAGTCGACCGTGTGGCCGAAGATCGCCTTGTGCGCCCGGCGCGGCGTGCCGAGGACGACGATGTCCGACCCGCGCCGCTCTGCCTCCTCGACGATCGCGCGTCCGGCGTGCCGTGCCCGTACGACACGCTCGACGGCGCGCACGCCGTACCCGGAGACGATCGCGCCCGCCGCGTCGAGCAGGTCGTCCGCCTCGGCCATCTGCTGCGACAGGTCGGCGTCGAGCGGCAGCTCGAGCGGCACGACGACCACGCGCAGGAGCACGATCGTCGCGCGCCGCTCGGCCGCGAGCCGCGCGGCGAGCTCGACTGCTTCGCGCGACTGGGGCCCGGCGACGATCGGGACGAGGACCGAGCGGTACTCCAGGGCGATCGCGGGCCCGAGCGCGAGCGGCGCGCGCATCGTCTCAGCCATCTTCACGTCGATGCGGCGACGGTAGAAGAGATAGAAGATGAACCCTGCGATGAGCCAGCCGAGGCCCGCGTAGCGGGTGGGCGCGTCCTGGATGACGACCACGAGCCAGGCGGCTCCCGTCCCGAGCCCGCCGATGATCGCGAAGACCGGCCACGAAACGCCGCGGAACGTGAAGCTCGGCTTGGCCCGCCAGAGCAGATCCTTGTCGCGGTCCTTCATCCGCAGGCGGACGACCGCGGCGTGCGCGATCGTGAACGAGAGCATCGCGCCGAAGGCGTACATGCGGCCGAGGAAGTCGACCTGGCCCGAGAGCAGGAAGATCGTCGACCCGAAGCCGGCGAAGACGATGAGCGAGAGCCACGGCGTCTTGAGCTTCGGGTGCAGCCGGCGGAAGACCTCGGGGAGCTGGCGGTACGACGCCATCGAGTACGTGATCCGGGACGCGCCGATCACGCCCGCGTTCGTCGCGACGAAGAGGATCGTGGCCGCGAGGACGCCGACGTAGACCTTCGCCGCGGAGAGGAGGACGCCGTGGAGGCCGAGGTTCTCGACGAGGCCGAGCACCGGGTCGTTCTTGAACCCGTGCGGCGGGGCCTGGCCGAGCTGGGTGACGAAGTGGCCCCCCTCGTTCACCACCGGCATCGCCGAGAGCGCGACCCACGGCAGCGTGAAGTAGATCGCGAAGACGGCGATCGCAACCCAGGAGATCGCCCGCGGGATCGACCGGAGCGGGTCGCGCGCCTCTTCCGCGAGGTTCGAGACGGTCTCGATTCCCGTGTACGCGATCATCCCGACCGGGATCGCGAGCGCGAACGCGCTCCACGACGGCGCCGTGCCGAAATGGATGTTCGCGCTGAGCGTGTGTGGGCTGAGGATGAGAACGGCGCCGAGCGCGACGAGGATGAGCTGCGTCGCGAAGTCGACGACCGCCAGGAGGATGTTGAGCTTCGCGGCCTCCTGGATCCCGACGATGTTGATGAGGACGAGGGCCCACGTGAGCCCGACCCCAGCGATCACGTCCCACGGCGTCGTGCGCAGCGGTTCCCAGAAGATCGCGAGGTAGTGCGGCACAAAGATCACCGAGATGGCGATCGTGATCACGTAGTTCAACATCTGCGCCCAGGCGGCCCCGAACGAGACGACCTCGTTGAACGCGTGCCGGGCGAAGCTCGACGAGCCGCCCGCCTCCGGGTAGTGGACGGTGCCCTCGGCGTACGTCGCGGCGGTCGCGGCGAAGATGACGCCGCTGATGATGAAGACGAGCGGCGTGAGCCCGAGCGCGATCCCCGCGACGAGGCCAAGCGCGTAGTAGATCGACGAGCCGACGTTCCCGTAAGCGGTCGCGAACAGCGCGGGCGCGCCGAGGACGCGCTCCAAGCCATGGGATTGCCGGCGCCTCGGCACGTCGAGGATCGTACGCTCGCCGGCGGGTTACCTCAGCGGAAGAGCTGGTAC
>Ga0070667_100005664_pt1 | contig 10431 bp, 4 predicted proteins | sample KBSS33metaG_FD_64659 | JGI IMG/M metagenome (GOLD analysis project Ga0070667, IMG submission 64659) | Switchgrass rhizosphere microbial communities from Kellogg Biological Station, Michigan, USA - KBS S3-3 metaG | ecosystem: Host-associated > Plants > Roots > Rhizosphere > Soil ...
TCGGACAACACACCTTGGTCGGCGTTCAGGTACGGGACATAGACGTAATTGCCCGTCGCATTGTCGATCGTCAGTGTCCCGTACCACGGACCGTAGGCGGTGCCGTAGATCAGTGGATCGTGGTCGGGATCGACGACGTTCATGTTGCCGGTCGTGCGACCCGTGTACGAGTCGAACGTGGTCGTCGTCGGCCCGTTCCACACCGGCATGTCGGTCGGTCGCGGCTCTAGCGGCACTGTGACGGAGAAGTTCGTCGTCCCTCCTCGACCATCGCTGATGGTGACGTCGAAGCTGGTGGTATCCGGCCCCGGTGTCTGCGCGGCCCGTTCGCGCGCCGCGTCAGTTGGCTGGTAGTAGAAGGCGTACGTGTAGGTGGTCGCGGGGCCCGATGACCCGTAGAGCGCCACCTCTCCGTCGGGTCCGCCGTAGGAGCTGTAGCTGACCTGATCCCCGTCGGGCTCCACCACGGTGAAGTTGCCGGACACCTGGCCGGTGTACAGATCAACGGACATAGTGGGGTCACCCTGGAGCGCAGGAGCATGATTGACCGGCGACAACGGCGCGACTGTCACCGTAAATGGCACCGACGCGGTGGCCTGCCCATCACTCGCGACGATGGTGAAGCTGTCGGTGTCCTCTCCCGGCGTTTGATAGGCGGCATTTCGGGCGGCCGTTGTCGGTGTGTAGTAAAAGGCGGTCAGAGTCCCTAGCTGACGGAGCGTGATCGTTCCCTTGCTCGGCCCGTTAATGACCGTGTACGTCAACGGGTTTCCGTCCGGATCCGTGAAGGTAATGCTGCCAGTGACTTCGCCGGTCGTCCAATCCGGCGATGACCATTGTGCACTTTGGACGACGGGCGCGCGGTTCGTCGAAGAGAGAACCGGCACGGTGACACTCACGTCCTTGTAGGCGCCCAGCGAGTCGGAGACCCGCACGGTGAAAGTGTCGACGGTGCCCTGCGTTGCCGAGGCACGAGCCGCAGCCGTCGGTGTGTACGTGTACGCGCCGCTCTGGCTCACCATCACCGCACCTTTGGCGGGCGCGGCGAACACGTTGTAGCTCAACGCATCCCCGTCGGTGTCGATCACCTTCAGGTCTCCGATAACGGTGCCTGTCGTCGGATCGGGTGTGCCCACGGTCGGCGACCCGCTGGCCTGCGGCGCGGTTTGAACGCGGGCAACACTGAGCACCCGCACCCAGTCATCGACATAGTCGGTGACGTAAATCTTGCTGCCGCTGACCGCGATAGCGTGCGCACCGCTTTCAGCAGGAGAATCGATCGCAACCGGCGAACCGATGACCGTGTTGGTGCGTGTGTCGATAACCGAAACCGTGTCTTTGCCGTTGGCGACGTAGACCAGGCTGCCGTCCTTGGTCATGGCTATGCCCTCGGGCTGCGTGCCCACCGTGATCGTCTTGAGTAAGACCGGCGTGTTCCCAACGGTATTCATCACCGACACCGTGCCGGCGTTGTAGTTGGTGACATAGATCTGTTGACCGTTCGGACTGACCACCACACCGCGCGGCGAGTCGCCCACCTTGGCGCTGCCGATGACGGTGTTGGTGGCGGTGCTGATAACCGTCACGGAATCGCTGTACCGACTCAGCGCATACACCCGCGTGCCGTCGGGGCTGACGGCCAGGCCCGATGGCTGCGACCCCACGGAAACCCGCGTGATTTCCTTGTTGGTGGCGGTATCGACGACCGACACTGTGCTGCTGCCGCCATTGCTGACATACAGACGCGTACCTGTGGGATTGATCGCGAGCGCCGACGGGCTCGAACCCACCTTGATCACATCAATCGTCGAGGTCCCGGGATTGAGGTCAACCACTTTGTTCGTGGTGGTATCGATCACCGCAACACCGCTCGTCATCGCCGCGTACGCGCGGTTGGTGGTGGGACTTACCAGGACCGCCGTCGGCGCGTAGGGCACTTTGATCGTGGACACCACAGCACCGCTGGACGTGTTGACCACCGACACGGTCTTGTCGTACTTGTTCGTCACATATGCGGTCGAACCATCAACACTGAACGCCACCCCCGACGGATCCCGGCCCACATCAACCGGCGCACCCGCGGCGAGCTGAGCCGGCCGCACCACAACCGTGATGGGTACATCGGTATATGTCTGGCCGTCAGTGACGCGCACCGTGAACGTGTCGGTGTCCAAAGCTGAGGTCGACGCCGCCTGCAGGCGCTGGGTGACCGACGGCGTGTAGGTGAAGTTGCCCGCCCCGGTGACCGCCACTGCGGCGCCTGCCGACTGGCTCTGGACCGTATACGTCAACGGATTACCCTCGGGGTCAACAGCATTCAACGAGCCAGTCACTGTGCCGTTCACTGTCTCGGGCAGGCCCACTGTTGGCGACGCCGTCGGCGCAGAATTCGCCACCGCGGCCGCCATCAGCATCGATCCACCCGAATCGGTATCCGCCGACGCCAGCATCATTCTCGCCTGTGACGGTTCAGCGAACGACTGTGGGGATTGGGTACCACCGACAGTTACGGCGTACACCTTGTTGTCGTTCATGTCGGTGACGTAGACAGTGCCGTCATCCGCCACCGCAATCGATCGCGGTGCTGAGCCCGCATTCTGATCGGTGACGAACGACCCGATCACCGTGTTGCTCGCGGTGTCATACACCTTCACGGTCTTGCCGTCCGATTGGGCGACATACTGCCGAGTGCCGTCCGGGCTGAGCGCGGACGCGCGCTCGGTGATGACGGCGACCTCGGTGCTGCGTGTGTTGCTACCCGGTTCGGTGTCGATCACTGCAACGTGTTGACCGTAGCCGTAGTCCTGCACCACGACGTAGCCGCGAGTCTTGTCCCCGTTAAGCGCAAGCGCGGTAGTGGGCGACCAGTAGTAGTAACCGAGCGAGGTGAGCGAGATGGTGCCGGTCTGGCTCATGTCCGCGTTGTACACATTGACGAACGGGTACTCAGCGGAGGCTGCGTAGATGGTGCCGTCGGAAGCGATCTCCATGTCACTCAAAGGCGCAGTCGGGAAAGAGCCTGTGACTGTGTCTGTTCCGGTGTCGATGATCGTCACCGCGGTCGTAGCAATTCCCGTCTCCGTGTAGTAGTCCTCGCTGACGTAAACGCGCTGACCGTCAGGACTGATCACCACATCGCGGGGACCGGACGGGTTGGAGTACGCGCAGTCATAGCAAATGGGAATCGGGATGTTCTTGATGACGGCGCCGGTGGCGGTGTCAATCACGTCGACAGAGTCGTACGGCGCATTCCCTTGGTAGTACAGGTTGGGATTCGGAACGTACATGCGGCCGTCTGACGTGACCGCCGGTGGGTCGTTGTACAGCGAGGTCTGGTCGGTGACAGCGTTGGTGGAGGTGTCGATCGTCGATATCACGTCGCCCCCGTACACGTAAACGTCGTTGCCGCTGGTAGCCACCGCAGACGGATAGGTGGTGAACGGGATTGCCGTGACGGTGACCGGAATCTGGTCAGTCGGCGGCGTTGGCGCAATCGGGACAGTGACGCTGGCGTCCTTGAAGGCGCCGTTGGGATCTGTGGCCCGCACGGTAAAGCTGTCGTTGGCAGGCGTTTGGGCCGCCGCGTCGCGAGCGGCCTGGGTTGGCGTGTAGGTGTACGTGCCTGCGGCCGGATCGAAGGTCAGCGATCCCTTGCTCGGTAACGCAACGGCTGTGTAGGTCAGCGGGTCGCCGTCCCAGTCCTTGATGTTGATCGAGCCACTCACTGCTCCGGTGGCCGGATCTGCGTTGCCGACACTGGGATTCGCGATCGCCACCGGTGCGGTGTTGCCGCGCTTGAGCTGAACCACGCGAACGGCCTTGTCGGCCATATCGTTGACGACAAGGCTGCCGTCAGAGCGCACCGCGAGGGTGTGGTAGTTGGTTTCCGGAGCGGTGTCGATCTGCAGCGTGGCGACGAGCGTCCGCGTCTTGGTGTTGATCACACTGACCGTGTCGTTGCCATTGGCAACATATAGCAGCGATCCATCGCCGCTCAGCGAGACACCGGCCGGCTTGGTGCCGACCGAAATAGCCGAACCATCAACGGTATTGGTGGTGGTGTTGATGACCGACACGCTATTTGATCCGTAGTTCGTCACATACGCCCGCGTCCCATCTGCGCTCACCGTGATCGCCTGCGGGTTCGCCCCCACCTTGATCGAATCGACGGTACTGGTTGACGGATTGACATCGATTTGCTTGTTGGTCGTGGCATCGATCACGGCCACAGACGAACTGGTGTACCGGGTCACGTACACGCGGGGCTGTCCGTTGACCGTCGCAAACGCGATGCCGCGCGGATAAGCGCCCACCGCGACATTGGTGATCAGCGACGGCGACGTGCCGCTGACGTCCACCACGGATACGTTGCTCGACCCATAGTTGGCGACATACAAGCGCGTTCCGGTAATATTCAATGCCATCGACTCCGGGCTCGTCCCCACCTTGACCGAACCGATCACCGCGTTGTCGGACGTCCGGATCACCGACACAGTCCCGCTGGTGCGGTTCGTCACGTATACCCGCGTCCCGTCTGCGTTGGCCAAGACACCGGTCGGTGCAGTGCCCACGACAATCGGATTGCCCACCACCGCACCGGTTTTGGTGTTGATTACCGTTACGGTATTGGTGCCCTGATTGGCCACATACGCGAAATCCCCCACCAACGCCACGCCGGACGGACTGGCGCCGGTCACGTTGGACGACGATGCCTGATTGGCCCATACCGCAGGCAGCTTCGGCACGGTGATATTGACGGGCGTTACGCCCCCCTGACCGTCACTGACTGACACCGTGAACGAATCGAAATCCGGCGCCGACGTCGTAGCCGCCGCCAACCGCGATGCCACCGTTGGTGTGTAGCGGAATTGGCCACCGCTCAACACCGCGACCGAACCACCGGTGGACTGCCCCGTGACGCTGTATGTCAGCGGATTGCCCTCAGCGTCAGTCGCATTCAACGACACCAACACGGCGCCAGTGGCCTGATCCGGTGCACCAACCACCGGAGCCGCTGTCGGCGCCGTATTCGCCGCGGCCGCCATCATCAGACTGGACTGCGACGGATCCGACGCCGTCTTCGTCAATGCCTCGTCCTCGACCATGCCCTGCTGGGTCTGCCGCCGGAACCCCGCCAGTCCCGCCAGCAATAACGGCGAGTCCCCCGGGACGTCTGGAGTGTCACCGTCCGCCGACGGTGCGAGCCCAACGGCAGCCAACATCGTCGACGTCAACGGCGTGGCTTCAGACTCCGGTGCAGACTCCTCCTCGGGTAACTCGTGCGCCGATGCGGTGCTCAGTGACGTCGGGGCCGGCGAGATTCCTACCGACGCGCTCGTGGGCGCCGTTTCCGCCACCGGCTCCGCTTGGGGTTGCGTTGACGTGACGGCGTCGGTGGCCGACTGGGCGTCAGTCCCGTCTGCATCCGACGGGCTGCTCGGCACCGGGCGCTTCGGCTTCTTCGGCGTAACCGTTGCAGTCGACTTATCCGAACCCGACTTCTTGTCCTTGACCGCTGTCTTCGTGGTCGACTTCTTACCGTCGGGGCTGCCAGTGTCCTTGGACGTATCGCTGCCAGCGGAGGTACCGCTGCTGTCTCCGCTCGTGCCAGCGCCCTCATCGCCGGCGGACGCCGAGGACTGGGATGAATCAGTTGAGGATGAGGAAGGCGACTGGGTGTCTGAGCCCGAAGCCGAGCCCGTCGAAGAATCGGACGACGACGAGGAGGACGACGAACTGGTCGACGCGGAATCCGTCGGCTCTGCCCATGCCACCCCGGGTGTGGTCGCTACCGCAACCCCGACCCCCAAGGCCACTGCCAAGCCACCAACACGACCGACGTACGTTGCGTACCCCATCACGACCCCTCCCAGTACGGACGCGAAACGGCAGCTAGCGCTGCAAGAACATCGTCAGCTGTGAGTGCGCTGTGGGATTAGGTAGTCGCGTACTCGTTTTTTGCGGCATTCCACAAAGCCCCACTCACCGCCCGGCGGGCGGCCGACTGCCGCTGGGTACGCTGACGCCGATGAAGCTCGACACCAATCAGGCGTCCATCCGCGAGGCCATCGATGCCGGCCTGTTGGCCGGCGCGGTCACCCTCGTGTGGCGCGCTGGGGAGGTGCTGCAGGTCAACGAACTCGGCCACCGCGACGTCCACGCCAACCTGCCCATGCAGCGCGACACGATCTTCCGTATCGCGTCGATGACCAAACCGGTCACCGTCGCCGCGGCGATGACCTTGGTGGACGAGGGCAAGCTCGCCCTGACCGACCCCATCGCGAAGTGGCTGCCGGAATTGTCGGACATGCGGGTGCTCGCCGCCCCCGGCGGTCCGCTCGACAAGACGCTGCCGGCGCGCCGGCCGATCACCGTCGACGACCTGATGACTCATCGCAGCGGACTGGCGTACTTCTTCTCGGTGACCGGTCCGCTGGCCAAGGCGTACTCCCGCATTTCGCCGCGGCAGGGGCCCGACCGCTGGCTGGCCGAGGTGGCGGCGCTGCCGCTGCAGCACCAACCGGGCGACCGGCTGACCTACAGCAATGCGACGGATGTGCTGGGGATCCTGCTCGAGCGCATGGAAGGCAAGTCCCTTCAGGACGTGCTCACCGAGCGGGTGCTGGGTCCGCTGAACATGGCGGACACCGGATTCTTCGTTGACTCCCGCAACCGCGGCCGTACCGCGACGATGTACAAGCTCGAGGACGACGACACCCTCAGCCATGATGCGATGGGTCCGCCGCCGATCACGCCACCGCCGTTCTGTATGGGCGGCGCAAATCTGTTCTCCACCGCCGACGACTATCTGAAGTTCGTCCGAATGTTGTTGGCGGGCGGCGAGGTCGACGGTGTGCGAGTGCTGTCGGAGGAGTCCGTGCGGTTGATGCGCACCGACCGACTGACCGACGAGCAGAAGCAACATCCGTTTCTGGGCATGCCGTTCTGGATCGGTCGGGGTTTCGGCTTGAACCTCTCGGTGGTGACCGACCCTGCGCGCTCCCGGCAGCTGTTTGGCCCGGGCGGTCTTGGCACGTTCAGCTGGCCGGGCGCGTACGGCACGTGGTGGCAAGCGGATCCGAGCGAGGACCTCATCCTGATCTACCTGATCCAGAATCTGCCGAACTTCGGCGCGGACGCGGCAGCAGCTGTCGCGGGTAACACCGCATTGCTGAAGCTGCAATCCACCCAACCGAAGTTCGTCCGACGCACCTACCAGGCGCTCGAAATCTAGATGCCGACGGTACTGATCAGCGGTGCCGGGATCGCGGGACCCGCACTTGCCTTCTGGCTTACCAAGAGTGGTTATCAGGTGACGATCGTCGAACTCGCCGACGGCATTCGCCCCGGTGGACAGACCGTCGACTTGCGCGGGGCGGGCGGCGATGTGGTCGAGCGCATGGGGCTCATCGACCAGATGCGTCAGCGGTCGCTAGACCAGCGTGGTGTCGCGTGGATCAAGGCCGACGGCAGCAGGCGCGCCGAGATGCCGGTCACCGCGTTCAACGGGAACGGGCTGGTTTCCAAGCTCGAGATCTTGCGCGGTGATCTGGTCGACGTGCTGTATCAGGCGACCAAGGAGCAGACCGACTACCGCTTCAGCACCCGCATCGAGGAACTCGGCCAGACCGAGGATGCGGTGAGGGCCACGTTGAGCGACGGATCCACGTTGTCGGCCGATCTGGTCGTGGGTTGCGATGGACCACATTCGGCGGTGCGGCGCTTGGTTTTTGGACCCGAAGAGCAGTTCGTCAAACCGCTGGGCGGGTACAACGCGTGGTTCACCGCACCAGACACTGTCGGACTTGATGGCTGGTATCTGATGTACCAGGCACCGGGACTCAACGCGTCGATGCGGCCGTCGCATGATCCCGCGCTGTGCAAGGCGGGACTGGCGTTTCGCTCGGAGCCCGTCGCCTATGACCGACGCGACGCCGACGAGCAAAGGGACTTGCTCACAACGTATTTCGCGGGCGCCGGGTGGCAATGCGACGCCCTGTTGTCGGCGGCGCAGACAGCCGACGACTTCTACTTCGACGCGTTCGTCCAGGTGCACATGCCCACGATTTCTCAGGGCCGGGTCACGCTGGCGGGTGACGCGGGATACTGCGCATCACCGCTGAGCGGTATGGGCACCAGCCTGGCCTTGGTCGGCGCCTACGTGCTTGCGGGCGAACTCGGGCCTGCCGGATCTCTTGATGCTCAACATATCCAAGCAGCGCTGCAGCGATACGAGGCGGTGATGCGACCGTACATCGATCGATGCCAGTGCCTGCCCAACGGCGTCGACGGCTATCTACCGAAGTCGGCCAGTGACATTGCGGTCACCGCGCAGGTGATGAAGTGGATGCAGCGCCGGCCGTTTCGCTCCTTCGCCGAGAAGAAGTGGTTCACCACCGCGGACGCCATCGACCTGCCGGACTACTGAGGTCACAGGCCCGCCACCTGCTCAGCGCGATTGTTCACATGGCGTCCGTGCCTGCTCAGCGGCCCTGAGCTTGGCCTCGGCTATCCGGTAGACGCCGTCGAGCGCGGCCTCGTCGACGCCGACGTATTCGCTGACTACTTCGGGCGCGACACCTGCGTCGCGTAGTCGCAGCGCAAGCGAGTACGGCAGCGGAAGCTTGCGAAGTGCGTTCTCGTGAGAGGTGAGTTCATCGGCCACCTCATCAGCCTGCTCCCGCAGCCGGGTGGCCAGGTGAGTAGCGGTCTACTCGCTTTTCGAGGTACCAGGCCCGCCCCACTCAACGGATCAGGTGAGCTGAACCGCCAACGCCTTGCGGGCATACGCTCGGACGTCGGCATCGCCATCCTCCAGTGCCAAGCCCAACGCCTCACGGGCCACGGGCTCGTCGTCGGCCCCCTCAACTACCGCGAGCGTGCGCGTCTGCACGTCGACACGCCGCATTTTGTGTGCACTCCGCGCACGCTCACGCCGCCCGAGCGTGACGCAACTGCTCGGCAATCAGCGTGACGAACTCCCATGGCCGGTAACGGACGTCCTCGAACACAATCGAGATGACTGTCCACCTGACCGCTTCCAATGCAGTGCGCCGGCGACGGTCCCGCTTCATGGCGTCGGGATTGCTGTGCCATTCCTCGCTGTCGTACTCGACGGCGATCCGGTATTGCGGCCACGCGAAGTCGACGCGTCTGCGCTCGCGGTTGCCGTCGATGATCTCGTATTGCAGTTTCGGGATCGGCAGGCCACCGTCGATCATGGCCAGCCGCGCTTCACTTTCCATCGGCGACTCCGCAAGCGGGTCAGCGAGCGGAATGAGCTCGCGCACCGCGACGATGCCACGCCGCCGGGACTGTTCAACGGCTGCGCGCCACAGCTCGCCCCGACTACACGTTTCGCTGCGCAGCGCGGCATCCAGAGTTGCGAGCGCCCGTGGTCGACGCTGCGCGCGGGCAACCTCGACAGCCGTCCACGCAGCAGATGTCACCGGTCGTCCGTCGACCGTCACGAGAGGAGCGCCGTCGCGGCGATGCACCACGAGGCCGTCAGCGCTGCGCAGCTGTCCGCCGGGCGGATTCAGCACATGCAGATCGACGGTGTCCTCGGTGTCAAAGCCGTAGATCGCGGCGGCCGTACCGAGGCAGACCGGTACGGAGTTGCCGCTCGACAGGTCCAGGCCGCGAAGCCTGAGTTCGGCTGTCGGCTCGCCGAGGCAATAGATTCCTTGCCACATCCTTTCCAGGACACCGCAATTGACCGCCGCCTCGAAGCGGCGTCTTGTCGTGCGGGCCAGAATCTGGCCGCTAGTGGCGACGCCGCCTTGGCTGTCGAAGAGCTCCGCTAGTTCGGGATTCATGGCCAGGATCATCGGAGCCCGCCGACAACCGCGGGTAGGGCCCGCCCGGTCATCTGTGGATGAAGACGCGACTGTGCACAATCGGCGGTCGCGAGCGTGCGCGAAATGTACGCAATCCTCGGCGTGTCGACGTGCAGACACGCACGCTCGGCGTAGTTGGGGTTATTGCATGCAGCGCGACAGCACGCGGCCGAACTGCAGAAGCCGTTGCATCTGGGCCAGGCCACCATTGTCGACCGACTTGTAATACCTGAACGATTCGCAGTAGATGTCGCTTTCGGTGGCCGACTTCTGCCGCGATCGCGTGACGAGTTGGGTGTACATCCGCAGCCGCACCTCGGACAACCGCCGGGTGTCGTCGCTGAGGACCTCGTACTCCGCGGTCAGCACGTGGTCGGTGATCGTCGACAGCAGGATGGTCCGCACCGACGCGTTCAGCACGCGACGTTCACGATCGTCCACCGTCGACAACTCGTCGTCGGCGCGCCACATGATCAGCCGCTGACCGTCGGTGAGGATCACCTCTTGCCACAACGCCTCACCCCACGCCTCGTCGGTTGACCCGCGCGACATGATGAACGACTTGATCGCGGAAAGGTCTATCACCGAACGG
>Ga0070667_100005665_pt1 | contig 10431 bp, 9 predicted proteins | sample KBSS33metaG_FD_64659 | JGI IMG/M metagenome (GOLD analysis project Ga0070667, IMG submission 64659) | Switchgrass rhizosphere microbial communities from Kellogg Biological Station, Michigan, USA - KBS S3-3 metaG | ecosystem: Host-associated > Plants > Roots > Rhizosphere > Soil ...
CCCGGCCCCGTTGCCCAGCCGCTCGACCAGCCGCTGTCGACCGCCGCCGGCGCCGGCGTCGCCGGCCAGCCGAGCAGGGCGCGGAACTCGGCGACGCTCTGCGGCCGATCGGTGGGGCGCACGGCGAGCGCGCGATCGACCGCGCGCAGCAGCGTGTCGCTGTAGCGGCCGCGCGCGGCGACCGCGAGCGGCGCGACGCGGTCGTCCATCAGCCGCTCGACGGAGGAGGTCGGCGTGCTGCCGGTGATCGCGAAGTAGACGACCGACGCGAGCGCGTAGAGGTCCGTCCACGCGCCTTGCGCCATCGTCGCGACGTCGCCGTACTGCTCGATCGGCGCGTAGCCGGGCTTGAGAACGACGGTGATCGCGTGCGTCATGTCGCCGATCACCCGCCGCGCCGCGCCGAAGTCGAGCAGCAGCGGCCCGCCCGGGGTGAGCAGGATGTTGTCCGGCGCGATGTCGCGGTGAAAGCAGTGCTTGCCGTGCATCAGCTCGAGCGCGTCGAGGAGCGGCCGCAGCCAGGTGCGCAGGTCGTCCTCGTCCGGGGCGCCGGCGAGCGCGGCGAGGGCAGCCTTCAGCGTCGGCCCCTCGTAATACGGCATCACCATGTACGCGGTGCCGTTCTCCTCCCAGAAGCGATAGACCTTGACGAGCGAGGGATGGTCGAAGCGGGCGAGCAGCCGCGCTTCGTTGACGAAGCTCCTCAGGCCGGCGCGAAAGGTGTCGAGGTGCCGCTCCGACTTGACGACGATCGCCGACGAGCCGCTGACGCGCGCCGCCATCGACGCCGGCATGTACTCCTTGATCGCGACGCGACGCTGCAGCGAGTGGTCCCACGCGAGGTAGACGATGCCGAACCCGCCTTCGCCGACGAGGCCCGTGATCTCGTAGTCGCGCAGCCGCGTGCCGAGCGGCAGCGTGTGCCCCGGCAGCAGGCCGGCGGCGGCGGCGCGGCCGCGCCGCCGTTCGGCGTCGATGCCGGTGGGGATCTCGTCGGCCGCGCGTCGGCCGGGAACGGTCGGCCCGGTGACGGTCTTCTCGTCGTCGTCGGCAGTCGTCAAGCGTGCACCTCGACCTCGCGCCGGTCGCGCCGGCGCGAGTGGCGGCTATTGTCCGCCGCTCAGGCGCAGGGGACGATCTTGAACTCGACGCGTCGGTCGAGGACGTCGAAGCTGTCGTCGGTGCCGCTGCCGACGATGTTCTGGCGAAAGCCCATGCCCTCGGCGCGCGTCCGGCCGGCGAGCTCGGGCGCCTCGGCGGCGAGGCGCTGCCGCACGTACTGCGCGCGCTTCAGCGACAGCGCGTCGTTGATCGGCCCGGGGCCGCTGCGGCTCGTGTGGCCGACGATGGCGATGCAGCTCTTCGCCGACATCGCCTCGCGCGCGATCTGGCGCAGCCACATCGGGTACGCGCCGCTGATCCTCGGATCCGACCAGAAGTCGGTGCTGCCCGGATTGAAGAGGAACTTGACGCCGAGCTCGTTGTACGCGATGCCGAGCGCGACGATGCGGCCGAACGCCTGCTCGGCTTCGGCGGTGTTGCCGAGCCGTATGCTCGAGAGATAGATGCCGCTCTGCGCGCGCAGCTGCTCGCCCTGCGGCGACGACAGCGCCGTGCGGTACTGGCCGAGCGCGTCCTGGTACTTTTCGGCGTTGTAGAGGTTCGTCGCTTCGCTGATCAGGCTCGCGGCGCCGATCCGTTCGAGGTAGTACGCGTCGGCGCGCTGTCCCGGCGTCGTCGTGGTGGTGTTGGCGTAGCCCTCGACGACCTTGTCGCGGATCAGGACGGGGACGTCGCGGTAGTAGCGCGTCGGCGTCTGGTCGAGGTTCTCCTCGCGTGCGAGCGACCACGCCTGCGCGACGACGACCCCGGTCCGCAGCTCGGTGAGCGCGAGGTTGAGGCGGACCGTCGGCTTGCCGAGCGGCGCCGTCGGCACGCGCGCGATCGTTCCCGTCAGCAGGTACTGCGCGCGGGCGAGGTTGGCGGTCTGGAAGGGCAGGAACTGGAACTGCGGATAGAGGCTCGCCATCCGCTGCACGACGCGGTGCTCGAACAGCATCGTCGCTTCGGTCTGCTGCCCGGTGACGATGTCGATCATCGGATCGATCGTCACGGTGCGCCGCGGCAGCTTCGGGTCGGGCTTGGTGAGCGTCGACTCGATCTTGGCGAGAAACGACGGCAGCTTGCCGGTCTGCGCGACGAGGCGATCGGTCGCGTCGGACGCCGCCTTCTCGAACGTCTGCGGCTCCGACGACGTGCACGCGGCGAGCGCGACCGCCGCCGCGACGGCGAATGCCGCACCGCGAGCGCGCACGAGCGCGGCGGCGCGCGACAGCGAGCGGATCACTTGCATTCGCGCTTGAAGAAGTCGGTCTCGGCAGGCGTGATCTTCTCGAGCGACGCCTTCTGCAGGATCTCGGTGCAGCGCGCCTGTCGCTCGAGGGGCGTCGACGCCACGATCGGCGCGTTGGCAGCGGCCGCGGAGGCGGGACGCGGCACCGGCGCAGGTCGCGGCGCGTGCGCCGTCGCCGACGCGACCGCCTCGGTGCGGGCGGCCGCCGTCGTCGGCTGCGCGGCCGTCGGCGCGGTCGCGGCGGCTGGCGCGGGGGTGTTCGTGTGCGCGCTCGTGCTCGCGGGCCGCGTCGGCGCTGCGGTCACTGCGGCCGGTGTCGTCGCCGCGGGTGCCCGTGAAGTCGGCGCCGTCGCGGTGGCTGTTGCAGGGGTGCGTGGAGTCGGCGCCGTCGCGGTGGCGGTCGCAGGCGTTCGTGGAGTCGGCGCCGTCGCGGTCGTTGTCGCGGGCGTGCGTGGAGTCGGCGCCGTCGACGTCACCGCCGGTGCGGTCCGCGCCGCAGCCGAGGCCGCAGCCGGGCCGCGCGGCGGCGGCCGCGTCGCGAACTGCAGCACCAGCGCGGCAATGCCGATCAGCGCGCACGTGCCGGCGATGAAGCCGTAGACCGCGCGCTTGCCGATGCCGCGTCCCTGCGCCGACTGCATCCACGACGGCGACGCTTCGCCGCTCGCCGCCGCAGCGGGTGCCGGCCCGGCGGCAGGGCGTGGCGGCAGCGAGGTGCTCGGCGCCTGCGTCGGCGCAGCTGCCGCGGTCGGCGGCGGGTCGGGGACCGTGACCTCGTTGCTCCGCGCCGGCGTGCCGACGAAGGGTTCCTGCATCAGGTCCGCCGCGGGTGCGAGGCTCACCGCCTCGGGCGCCTCGATGTCGCCCATCAGCGCGCGGAACTCGGCGTGCTCGGTGGGTCGGCGGCGCGGCTGCACCGCCATCGCGGCATCGACCGCGGCGAGGAAGCGTTCGCTGTACAGGCCTGCGGCGACGACCGCGAGCGGCCGCATGCGGTCGTCGGTGAGGCGGTCGGCGGAGGGCGGCGGATCGATGCCGGTGATCGCCGCGTAGACGACTGCGCCGAGCGCATAGAGGTCGGTCCACGGCCCGCGCGTCGTTCCCGCGGCGCTGCCGTACTGCTCGATCGCCGCGTAGCCGGGCTTGAGCGCCGCCGCCGGGGTGTGCCGCATCGCCTCGATCGCGTGCGCCGCCGCCGAGAAGCCGAGCAGCACCGGGCCGAACGGCGTCATCAGAATCTCGTCGGGCCCGATGTTCTGGTGCCAGACCCCGCCGTCGTGGAGCAGCGTCACGCCGTTCAGGATCGGCTTCAGCCAGGCCCGGATCTCGTGCTCGCTCGGCACGTGGCCGAGCTCGGCGAGCGTCGCTCTGAGCGTCGGCCCTTCGTAGTACGGCATCACGACGTAGGCGGTGCCGTTCTCTTCCCAGAAGCGGTAGATCTTGACGAGCGCCGGGTGGTCGAAGCGCGCGAGCACGCGCGCTTCGTTGAGGAACGCGCGCATGCCCGCCTTGACGGCTTCGAGGTGGCGCTCGGCACCGACGACGACGCTGGTCGATCCCTGCAGGCGCCCGGCCATCGCCGCCGGCATGTACTCCTTGACCGCGACCTTGCGCTGCAGCGCGTGGTCCCAGCCGAGGTAGACGACGCTGCACGGGCTCTCGCCGATCAGCGCCTTCAGCTCGTACTCGCGCAGCCGCGTGCCTGGCGGCAGGATGTGACCGGGAACGGCGGCCGGCGCGCGAACGGCCTCGACTTCGTGGACCGGGGACATCGATCGGGGTGGCTGGTAGCGGGCGTCTGCGTGCCGCGAGGGGTCCGCACGGGCGGCTCGGCATTGTCGCCCTCGCCAGCGGCTGGCGACGTCTTCGTCGCGCACCGCGCGGCGCAACAAAGTCACGTCAACGCGAGGCGCGCTCGCGTCCGGCGCGATGCGACGTTGTCGATGCGGCAGCCGCAGGCGCGCTCAGACGTCGGCGTCCGTGCCGGCGCGGCGACGAAACATGCCGTAGCCCTCCATCGTCAGCACCGTGTCGCCGTGCTGGTTCATCACGTCCCAGCGCGAGCGGATCATGCCGACGCCGGGCCGACTCGCGAGCGGCCTCGACTCGAGCACCTCGAGGCGGACGCGCAGCGTGTCGCCCGGGTAGACCGGCTTCAGCCAGCTCAGCTTCTCGAGGCCGGGCGAGCCGAGGCTCGCGGCATCGAGCAGGTAGCCGTCGCACATCATCCGCATCGCCATCGCGCACGTGTGCCAGCCGCTTGCGGCGAGACGCTCGAAGAGCGATGCCTCGGCGGCGGCGTCATCGAGATGGAACGGCTGCGGATCGAACTCTCGCGCGAAGGCGAGCACGGCTTCGCGGGTGACGTGGTACGCGCCGAACTCGCGCACCTGGCCGACCGGGAAGTCTTCCCAGAACAGGCGCGGCGTTCGCGGCGCGGTGACGGATCCTGACGAGGAGGTCGGGGCAGGCTGCATCGGGGCAGCCGGCAAGGATAGCGACGCGGCGCGCGCCGCGCCGAAGCCGGGTCAGCGGCCGAAGAAGTGGCGGAAGACGTCGGGCTCGAGGACTTCGCGGATCGCGACGCCCTTCACGGGCTCGCGGAACGGCTGCGACGGCGCGGGCTGCTCGAGCTCGGCGGGGCGCGTCGCGTCCCAGACGGTCCCGGCCGGCGCGCTCGCGAGCGGGCGAACGCGCTGGGCGAGCGAGGGAAGCTCTTCCCACTCGATCGTCCCCGGCGCGGCGGCGCGGAACACGTGCGAGAAGTGGAGCGTGGACGGGGCGTGGCGCATGACAGTCATCCTGAAGATGGACTGCCGCGATGATCGGCGCGCGCGGCGCATCCAAAGCCCCGAACAGCGGCACTGTCGCCGGTCAGATCGTCGCCGTGCGCGCCCGACGTGACCGATTGCGCGGCGTCCTCAGCGCATCCGCACCTCGCGGTGCTCGCCGAGGTCGGTCGGCGGCTTGCCGCCGACCACGGCCTTGGCCATGGCGAGGAGCTGCACGAGCTTGCTGTCCTTCACGTCCCAGTACTCGGCGTGGACGATCTTCACCTGCACGAGCGCAAGGTCCGGGTCGGTCGGGCCGCCCGGAAACCACGCCTCGGCGATCTTGTTCCACAGCGCGCGCTTCTTCGCGAGATCGTCGACCTCGGCCGCGTTGCCGGAAAGCGAGACGTACGTGTCCGAGCCGGGATCGGCGTAGACGACGCCGACGGTCGGGTCGGCGCGGATGTCGCTGACCGGATCGCCGTTCCTCGACATGAAGAACCACAGGCTGTCGTCGCCGAGCTCCTTGTTCTGCGTCGTCATCGGCCTGGCGTGCAGGTGGCCATTGCCGCGCCGGGTCGTGAACATCGCGAACTTGATGTCCTTGATCATCTTCCAGAGCTTGTCGCGCGCCTCGTTCTCGTTCATCGCCGGTCCTTGGTTGCAGCGGGCCCGCGGCCCTTCGCACGATTGCAGCACCGGCAACGCGACAGCCCGGTCGGGAAGCTCCGGGCCGGGCTGTAGGACGGGTTCGACTTCGACGCGCCGCGGCGGTCACTTCTTCATCGGCTCTTCCTTCTTCGACATCGCGTCCTTCTTCATCATCTCGTCCTTCTTGACCATGTCGGCGCACTCCGCGTCCTTCTTCGTCATGGCGTCGTCCTTCTTCGCCATCGCGTCCTTCTTGGCCATCGCCATGTGGTCCTTGCATTCCTGCAGGGTCATGGACTCCTTCTTCATCATGCCGTCGGCCTTCTTCATGTCGTCGGCGGCGAAGGCACCGCTGGCGAGCGCGCCGCAGGCGACGAGCAGGGTGGTGATCGTTCGCATCGACAGTCTCCTCTCGTGAGTGATCGCGGCCGGGCGGCCACGCTCTGGGTCGCGGCGCGGCCGCGGACCTTACAAGGTGCCGCCTACCCCGATGCGCCCGAGGCCGCGAAGTGGTCGGCCGCGTGGCGCAGGTCGGCGAGCCAGGCGGCGTACGCGGCCGCCTTGTCCTCGGGGTCCATGCGCAGCAACGCCGACGGGTGCAGGGTGATGAGGACGCGGCGGCCGTCGCTGCGCACCAGCCAGCGGCCGCGTTCGCGCAGCACCGACACCGTGGTGCCCATCAGCTGGCGCGCGGCGGTCGCGCCGAGGGCGACGAGCGCGGCCGGGTCGACGAGCCCGATCTCGCTCTCGAGCCAGTGCAGGCACGCTGCCGCCTCCTGCTGCGCCGGCGTCTTGTGGATGCGACGCTTGCCGCGCAGCTCGAACTTGAAGTGCTTGACCGCGTTGGTGATGTAGACCTCGCGGCGCGGGATGCCGAGCTTCTCGAGCGCGCGGGCGAGAAGCTGCCCGGCCGGACCGACGAAGGGACGGCCCTGCAGATCCTCCTGGTCGCCCGGCTGCTCGCCCACGAACATCAGCCGGGCGCGGCGGCCGCCTTCGCCGCCGACCGCCTGCGTCGCGTGCTCGCCGATCGGGCACTCGCGGCAGCTCTGCAGGGCGGCGTTGAGGGCGGTCAGGCTGCGCGGCTTCTCGCCGCCCGGCGTCACCGGATGTCCCGGGGTCGGCTGCGGCTCGGTCGCCGGGCGCCGCTTGGGGTCGGTCGGTCCGCGCGCGATCATGGTCATGCTCCGTTCTTCGGCGGTGCCGGCGAGCGGCTCGATCAGCTCCGCCTCGGGAAGGTTCTTCCAGTAGCGCTTGGGCATTTCGCGAGCCATGGTCTGCAGCTTCAGGCGCGCGGGGTTGAAGATGCTGCGGTAGTAGGTCAGCCAGAGCTGCTCGCCGGCGTCGGCGGCCGGGGCGTCCTCGCGCCGTCCGCCGGGGCCGAAGGCGAGGGCGACGCCGTCCCAGCGGACGCTGCGCTCGGGCGTCAGGATCGCCCAGCGCATTGCGGTGAAGCGGCGGGCGAAGAACGGCGCGACCGCCTCGACGACGTGGTGCTCGGGCTCGAACCAGGCGACGTGCAGCGGCGCGCCGATCGCGCCCTCGCCGTCGGGCTCGGCGATCGGGCGGAAGCGGACGAACGCCTTCATCTTGTGGATGTCGCGGCGCACCGCCTGCGACATCGCGTCGGCGCGCAGCCAGTCGGGATCGAGCGGGTCGCCGCGCAGCGAAGGCTCGGTCTGCAGCCGCCAGAGCAGCCGGTAGAGCAGCGCGAAGCGCTCCGGGTCGCGGTGCAGGATCGCGCTCTCGGCGAGCGGCATGAACGCCGGCGGCACGTGCACCGGCGGTGGTGACGACGCGGCCGCGCCGGCATCGTCGCCGCGCGTTTCGAACAGGTCGCCCTCGGCGTCGTCGGCGCATTGCCAGACGACACGTTCGGGCGCCACCTGTTCGGCCCAGAGCGCGCGGCAGGCGCGGCGAAAGCCGGGGAAGTCGACCGCGTTCGCCAGCCGCACCGTGCGCACGTCGCTCGTCGGCGACGTTGCCGGCGGCGCAGCGCTTTCGTCCGCGGTCATGGCGACGAGCTTAGCGCTCCTCGGCCGTCGATGGCAGCGAGATCGAAGAGCGCCAGCTGCGACGGCGCGGCGCGCGCTTCGGCGACGCGGCGGTCGAGGTCGGCAACGTCGAGCGCGCGGCGCGGCCGATGGTCGAGCACCTCGACGAACGGGAGCGTCTTCGCGAGCGGGACGCGCAGCCGCTCGAGGTCGGCGAAGCGGAGCTTGCGCAACCGGCGCGCCGCGACGATGCGTGCGACGGCGCGCGTGCCGAGCCCGGGGACGCGCAGCAGCAGTTCCTTCGGCGCGCGGTTGAGGTCGACCGGAAAGCACTCGCGGTGTGCGAGCGCCCACGCGAGCTTGGGGTCGACGTCGAGCGCGAGCATGCCGTCGCCGGCGACGATCTCGTCGTGCGCGAAGCCGTAGAAGCGCATCAGCCAGTCGGCCTGGTAGAGCCGATGCTCGCGCACCAGCGGCGGCGCCTTCAGCGGCAACGCGCGCGCCGCGTCGGGGATCGGGCTGAACGCCGAGTAGTAGACGCGTCGCAGCCGGTACGAGCCGTACAGCGCGGCGCTCGTCGCGAGGACGGTTGCGTCGCTGGTCGCGTCGGCTCCGACGATCATCTGTGTGCTCTGGCCCGCGGGCGCGAAGCGCGGTGGCCGTGCGCGCTTGGCGGCCAGCATCGGCAGCGAACGCGGCGGCAGCGCCCGAGCGGCCTCCTTCGCGCCGTCGATGTGGATGCGCAGGCGCGCCATCGCGCGGCGGATCGCCGCGCCGTCCTTCTGCGGCGCCAGCGCGGCGAGCGACTGCGCGGTCGGCAGCTCGACGTTGATGCTGAGGCGATCGGCGTATCTGCCGGCGCGCGCGAGCAGCTCGTCGCTCGCCTCGGGGATCGTCTTCAGGTGGATGTAGCCGCGAAAGTCGTGCTCCTCGCGCAGCACGCGCGCGACCTCGACGAGGAGCTCCATCGTGTAGTCCGGCGAGCGGATGATCCCGGAGCTGAGGAACAGGCCCTCGATGCAGTTGCGGCGGTAGAAGTCGAGCGTCAGGTGCACGACCTCGTCGACGCTGAAGCGGGCCCGCGCCACGTTGCTCGAGACGCGGTTGACGCAGTACAGGCAGTCGTAGACGCAGAAGTTCGTGAGCAGGATCTTGAGCAGCGAGATGCAGCGCCCGTCGGGCGCGTAGCTGTGGCAGATCCCCGAGCCTTCGGTCGAGCCGAGTCCCGAACCGCCGACCGAGTTGCGCTGTTCGGTGCCGCTCGACGCGCACGACGCGTCGTACTTGGCGGCGTCGGCGAGGATCGCGAGCTTGCGGTCGAGTTGCACGGCGAGACCTCCGGGACTGTACGAATATACAGTCCGCAGACGGCCGCCGCCCGCAGCGCCTCCGTGCTACGACCGCTCGAAGATCAGGCCGGCCTTCTCGCTCTCCGGCGCCGCGTCGGTCGGCGTCTGGTCGGGCGGCCGCGCGTGCACGTCGGCGGGAGTGAAGACGACCGCTTCGCCGTCGTCGCCTGCGCCGGTCGTTCCCGGCTCGCCTCGCGCCTCGTGGGGCGCTTCCGTGCGCGTGGTCGGCCCTCGCGTCTGCGCGGCCGGTCCTCGCAGGTCAGAGGCGGAGTCTTCGCGAGGCGCCTTCGGCGGCGGGTCGCCGTCGGTGGCGGGCCCGAGCTGCGGCGTTGCGCTTTCGGGCACTTGCTCGCCGTAGCCGGCGCCGTAGTGGCCCGGCTCCTGCGTCGGATCCGGCGTCGAGCTCGGTGGCGAAGTCCGCGTCGAGTCGGCCATGCGCTTCTCCTTGTCAGCGTCGATTGCAAAGCGCAGCAATCGACGCGCCCGCTCGGGGTCGCGCGCTTCACGCGGGCACGTGGAACACTTGGCGCAGGTAGGCGAGAAACGTCTCGTCGTCGCAGAGGAGCTTGCCCGGGCTGTCCGAGAGCTTGGCGACCGGCTGGCCGTTCGCGCTCGTCAGCTTCATGACGATGTGCAGCGTGCGCAGGCCCATGTCGTTGGTGAGGTTGGTGCCGATGCCGAAGCCGCACGGCGCCCGGTCGGCGAAGTGGCGATAGAGCGCGAACGACTTCTCGAAGTCGAGCCCGTCGGAGAAGACGAGACGCTTGGTGCGCGCGTCGACGCGCAGCTTCTCGTAGTGCGCGAGCGCCTTCTCGCCCCAGACGAACGGATCGCCCGAGTCGTGGCGCAGGCCGTCGAAGAGCTTGGCGAAGTAGAGGTCGAAGTCGGCGAGGAACGCGTCCATGCCGACGACATCGGTGAGCGCGGTGCCGAGGTCGCCGCGGTACTCCTGCACCCACGCTTCGAGCGCGGCACGCTGGAAGTCGCGCAGCCGCACGCCGAGCGTCTGGAACGTCTGCAGGTACTCATGCGCCATCGTTCCGATCGGCACGATGCCGAGGTCGCGCGCGAAGAGGACGTCGGAGGCGCCCTTGAAGTATTCGGGCACCTCGCGCTTGAGCGTCACCAGCACCTCGCGGTGCCACTCGTGCGAGAAGCGCCGGCGCACACCGAAGTCGAAGAACTCGAACGGCGTCGCCCGCCGCGGCTCCTTGGCGAACTCGCGCAGCAGCGCGATCTTCGCCGCCAGGCGCTTGCGGCCCTCGGCGAGCGCGGTCTTGGCGTCGAAGCGGCGGAAGTAGAGCTCGTTGACG